>AMWB02151538.1_pt3 | contig 12284 bp, 10 predicted proteins | sample 200311 | NCBI WGS metagenome assembly AMWB02 (sample SAMN02737377, study PRJNA173069) | bioreactor metagenome | biome: anode biofilm in microbial fuel cells | place: USA: California | collected 2010-12-16 | reverse complement strand
CAGCCGCCCGCCGGGCCGAAGGCGCCCGGCCAGATCCTTCAGGGTGGATGCCAGGGCCGTGTCATCGAGAAAATGGATCATGTCGAGCATCAGGGCCGCGTCGGCCCGGGGCGGAAGATCCGGCATCCTCGGCGCATGTCCATGGCGGGCCCGGCCCCGGTCGCCCCAGGCCAACGCCGCCACCCGCACCCGCTCGCGGTCCGGATCGATGCCGTAAACGCGGGCGCCGGGAAACCGCTCGAGGATCCAGCAGGCCGGCACCCCGTAGCCGCATCCGATGTCGATGACGACTTTTGGCGGCGGCCGGTCGTCGAACAACCGGGGCAGCTCCGCGAACATGACATCCAGTTTGAGCTTGAACCGCGCGAAAAACCGCGGATAGGCTTCCCGGTGCCGGTACCGCCGTAAGATCCGCTCCGACAGGGAGCGTGCAGATTTAGGCGGGCCGTCGCTTTGGAACAGACGGTCCAGCATCGGCGGAAGGATGACGACGGCGCCGACGAGGGAATACCCGATGCCGATGAAGGAGGTCAGCCCCGCGCTTCTCAGAAGGGAATGCGCGGAAAACATCATCGCTCCGAAGCCGATCAGGGTGGAGGCGGCGGCCATGAAGACCGTCATCCGGATCAGCCCCATATGGGGATGGGAGGTGTCGGTGTAACGCTGTCGGGCGCGCACCATATAGAGGGAATAGTCGATGCCCATGCCGAAAATGACAATGGCGATCATCAGGGCCGGAATGTCCAGGCTGTGGCGCGCGAGCGTCATGGTGCCCAGGGTGGCGGCCAGGGCGAACACCACGGGCACGAACGCTGCCGCCGTCAGCAGGATATCGAAAAAAAAGAAAAAGAGGAGCGCCGCCACGCTGAGCCCGATGATCACGAGCATCCGGGCGAAGGTGGAAAACAGCAGCTGCCCCAGCCGCTCGGAAAAGAGCGCCCCGTCGAAAATCGGCCCCCATTGCCGGTATGTTTCGTAAAATTTTCGGGGATCATGCTTCGGACCCGGCGTCAGGGTGGAAAATTGGACCCAGCCCGGCTCCCGGTCGTTTTTCCGAATGCCCAGCATCTCGAAAAATTTTTCCGGAACCGCCGGAATGGCCGCCGCCGTCCAGCGCGGGGTAAGCGTCCGGATAAACGGCGCGAAGGCATCCTCTGAAAACCCCGCCTGAGCGCCCGCGGCGGCCAGCGCGGCTTTCAACGCCCCGATCCGTCCGGGTGTCCAGAAGGCCCGCCAGGCGGCGAAATTCTCTTTCTGCCGCGCCTCTCCGGGAAAGATCATCGACGGCACGAAGCCCGCGCCGAGCCTGCCGGCCTCCCGGTCGGCCTCGACCATGCCCAGAAGACCGTCCCATCCGGACTGAAGCGCGGCAATGGTGTCCGCCCCGCTCATCAGATAAATCCGGCTCATGACCTGGGTTCCCCAGATCCCGGCAATCCGGTCATCGGCTTTTTGCGTTTCCGTGCCGACCGTGTTCATGGCGCTCAGCGACACATTGAAGGAGGGTCGGGCAATAACAGCCATGACGACGCCGAACCCGAGGCAGATCCATGTCCCTTTCCAGCCAAGGGCGGTCAACCGCGCGGCAAGGTGGTGCAGGGGAAGCGCACGCGGGCGCGCCGGGGGCATTTCCGGAAAGATGCGGGGAAAGACGGTGTGGACAAAGATGAAGGAAAACCCGATGCCCAGGGCCGTGAAGAGGCCCAGCTGCCCCAGAATGGGGAAATCGGAAAAACAGAGAGCGGCAAACGCCCCCATCGTCGTGAGGGTCGCCAGCAGCCCCACGGCCCGGATCTCCTTTGCGGCCTCCGCGCCCCGGGTCTTTCGGGGCCGGTCCAGAAACAGGAGGTAGGCGATGCCGTGATCGACGGTGATCGAGATGATGGCGCCGCCAAATCCCAGGGCCATGATCGAAAGCCTGGAATAGACCAGGCCGCAGACCAGAAAAGCGGCGGCGGTGCCGGCCAGCGCCGGCAGGAATGCCAGAAGCCCCATCCAGGGGCGGGGAAAGGCAACAATCAGCAGCAAGGCGATCCCCAGGGCGGCCAGCACGATCGCCCGCCGCACGTCGCGCCGGGCGATAAGCTCGTTGTCCAACGCCGCCCGATAGGCTCCGGCCGGCGTCACGGTGAGCCGGTGTCCCGCCTTTGCCGCGGCCTGCCGCAGATCGCCCGCGACGTCGGCCATCAGGGCGGCCAGCCGCCGGGCGAAGGCCGTATCGGTTCCCGAGGCCGCGGGATGGGCGATCACGAGCAGGTGCCTGCCGTCCGCGGAAAGGAGCTTTCCCTTGTGGATCCTGACCGCCGTCGTCGGCGCCAGAAGGGCGAGCCGGGCCATGACCGGATCCTTGAACCCGAGCGGATCTTGCGCGATCATGCCGGCCCGGCCGATGCCCTCCAGCCCCAGAAGGGACCCGCGGATCTCCTCCAGGCGCCGCCGGACGGCGTCAAAGCTCAGGCGCGGGCCGATCTCCGTTTCAAGCTCGCGGCCGGAAAACAGCACCGGCAGGTGGTCCAGAACGTGCGCGGCAAGCTCCGGAATGAGATCCTGGATATCCTTCATCCCCACCTGCCTGAAGAGCCCGCTGGCGGCAAGCGCCTTTTCCACCGCGTTTCCGTAGCCGGCCAGCAGGTCCGGCGCCTCCGCTTCCAGGCCGACATCGATGACGAGCTGGTCCTGAATGGGATGGTGGGTGAAAATCACGCCGGCATCCGCGATGACCGGGTCTTTTTGGGGCAGGTACCGGGTGATGTCGGTGTCGATGTCGGTGAAATGGAATCCGGCCGCAAAAAGGGCCGCGATCACCACCCCGGTCAGGAGGAGCAGGGGAAACCGGACGCCGCTCACAGGGCCCACCAGGCCGCCAGCGCGCAGGCCGCCGTCAGATGGGCCGCCGCGATGAGGCGGCGCCGGCGGTGATAAAACTCGTTCAGCTTCTGCAGCCGGCGGAGGCCGCCCCAAAGCCGTCGAACGGCGTCCAAGGGAAGATAGCGGTCATTGTCGGAGCGGGCGCTGCTCTGAAACGCGATCGCCGGATAGAGCGCATAGGTCTGTTCGTCGGCAAGATCCCGGAGCATGTCGTCGTAGGGTGTGCTTCCCGCTGGGAAGCGGATCAGGGCGTCGGCAAAACCGGCGTTCATGACGCAGGCGTGCGTCAGGCTGCGGTACCGGATATGGACCACGGCGGGGCAGCGGGTCGGCCGGCTCCGGCGCACCATGCATCCCAGAAAAAACATGTGCCAGTCCGGCTGGGCGGCGAGAAAATCGATGGCTGCTTTCAGCCGCCGTTCATCGAAGCCGTCGAAAACGATGTCGTCTTCAAAAACGATAAAATGCCGGGCGCCGGCGGCCAGGGCGTTTTCGATGCAGGACATGTGGGATGCGTATATCCCCCGCTCCGGATCGCTGCGGTTTTTTTTCACGATCACGAATTCCACCCGGTCGAAAAGCCCCACCGCCGCGAACTGGGCCGCGGCGGATGCCCGCCGGTCCGGCCGCTCTTCCAGCGAGATGCAGTAAACCCTGTCGAAATACGCCCAACATGACGCCGCCTGGTCCATCGCCCGCTCCGCCCGTGGTTGCCGTCAGAGGCCCGCCCCGGAAAAACAAAAACCGCTTTCTTTCCCGCAGGCCTTGGTTGTATAATACGTATTTTGCATTACCGGCTTCACATTGAAAGTTCAAGCCTTATTCCGTTTCCGGAACAAGGCATACACCGGATATCGTCACATTCCGTTCACAGCCAGGCAATTAAACACAGATGCTGCACGCGTTTTTACAGAAACTGTCCCGGACCGCGTTCGTTCAGAGCGCCGTGGCGGAGCGCGCCGATCTGAGCGCGTTCAGGGAGCGGCCCACTCCCCGGATCGTTCTGGGTCTGACGATCATCGGGTTCAGCTATCTCATTGGTTGGCCGGCGATCAGCGCCCTGGGCGTCCTGTCGATCTACTGGGACAACCCCCTCATCATCGCCGTCGGCGGCCCCCTGGTTTACGGGTTGTCCCACCTCGTCTTCATCGTCGGCATGTATTTTGCCGGCGCCCGGCACACCCGGATCCTTATGAAATGGGCCGCCCGGACGGTCATGGAGAAACTGATGGGAGACACGCTTGTGATTTTACCCCAACACAGCGCCGAAAAAAAAATGGCAAAACGCTCTGTGGACGACGACCGCAATCCTCCTGAAAGTTAATCCATGCGCATCGTACTCGTTCATCCGGCCGGCTCCAACTGGATTCCCGGCAGCAAAGACATCGCGGCGACGGCCAACCGCATGGCGCCGTTGGGCCTGCTGTCCATCGCGGCCTATCTGGATCGGCGGGGCCACCAGGTCTTTGTCCATGACTGCATGGGCCCAGGAGCGGTTTCCGGCAACGGCGCCCATGCAGAACACATCATCGCCCTCCGTCCGGATCTCGTCGGGGTTTCCGCCACCACGTCCGGTTTTCTCGACGGATATGATCTGGCGGTGCGCGTCAAGGCAGCCCTTCCCGGCGTCCGGATCGTCTTCGGCGGGGTCCATGTCTCGGCGATGGGGGCCGTTTTGCTCGAACGGTTTCCCGCGATCGATTTTCTGTGCATGGGCGAAGGGGAGCTCACCGTGGCTGCGCTGGCCGACGGCACGCCTCCGGCAGCGATCGACGGACTGATCCGGCGCGAGCGCGAAGAGATCGCCGTCAATCCCCCCCGGCGCCACATCCCGGAGATGGACAGCCTGCCGTTTCCGGCCTATGAAAAGCTGGCGGGATTCCCCGGCGGATACCACCTCCCCCTCTTCAGCTACATCCAGGCGCCCGGCGCCACCATGACGACCAGCCGGGGCTGCCCGTATCAGTGCTCGTATTGCGATCGGTCGGTGTTCCAGCAGGGATACCGCTTCAACACGGCGGACTATGTCTATCACCACATGCGGTACCTGCGGGACCGCTTCGGGGTGCGCCACATCAACATATACGACGATCTCTTCACGGCCCGGCGGGAGCGCGTCACCCGGCTCTGCGACATGCTGGCCCGAAACCCCCTCGGCGTGCAGTTCAACTGCGCCGTCCGGGTCGGTCACGCCGACGACGACCTGCTCCGGATGCTCAAGGCGGCCGGGGCGCTTCAGCTTTCGGTGGGCATCGAAAGCGGGGACGCGGATCTGATGGCGGCCCACAAACCCGGCGTCCGGATCGAAGAAGCCCGGGATACGGTGCGGCGCATCCAGGCCGCGGGACTGCGGGCAAAAGGGCTTTTCATGATGGGGCTGCCCGGCGAAACGGTGGAATCGATCCGGAAAACCGGCGATTTCGTCATGTCTCTCGGTCTGGACGACATGAACATGTCCAAGTTCACCCCTTTTCCCGGCGCTCCGGTCTGGAAAACCATTTTCGACGAGGGCCGGTTCGACCCGGACTGGCGGCGGATGAACTGTCTCAATTTCGTTTTCATCCCGCATGGGATCGATTCCAAAGAAACCCTCGACCGGCTCTACAACGCCCATGTGAAACGGTTCTACTCCGACCCGGCCTGGCGGAAGAAATTCCGGGGACGGATCTGGGAACACCGGCGAAGCATCGCCTACGCCCTCAAGCACCTGCCCGCGTTTCTGGCCGCCAAGAAAGCCTTCGAGCCGGAAAAGGAACGCCGTTGAACCCAACAGGAACCCCGTGACATGACCCACCTCCAGAACCGATCCCCAAACAAATCCACGATCACGGAAGAGATCGCCCGGGTTCTTTCAGGCCCCGCGCATCCCGGAAGGGATTTCGTGAAAGACCGGACGTCGTATGAGACCCTTTACAGGCTTGCCGATGCGATCGGCCGTGACCTGCGCCGTGATTTGCCCCGGGGCCGACCGGCCGTATGTCTCTGCACCGAAGACAAAACCATCATCGCGGCGGCCCTGCTGGCATCCCTGAGCGAAGGTTTCGACCTGGTGCTGCCCCCCGCGGCATCCGGCCGGGCCGTCGCCGAAATACGCGGGAACATGAACGTCTCCGTGGTCATCACGGATCGGCCCCGGAATCTGCCGGACGGAAGCGTCTCCTATATTCCGCAAGCCGTCCCAAACCCGTCCCGCGCCGTCGGTTCCGATCGGCTGCCGATCATCGGCCCGGACACGCCGTTTTTGACATTCTTCACCGGCGGGTCGACCGGCCAGCCCAGGATGTGGTCCAAAACCCCCCGCAACCTCTTCGCCGAGGCGTTCTTTCATGCCGATCGCTTCGGCATCGGTCCTGCAGACCGGATCCTGGCGACCGTCTCCCCGCTTCACATCTACGGATTTCTCTATACCATCCTGATTCCGCTGGTCGCTTCGGCCGCCGTGGTGGAGGGCATCTGCACCTTCCCGGAAGAAATCCGCGCAGCCCTCACCCGCCACGAGCCCACCCTTTTCGCAAGCGTCCCCGTCCACTACCGGGTCCTGAACACCGCCCGGATTCCCGGTGCGTCCCTGCGGATGGCCTTATCCTCGGCCGGAATGCTGGCGCCTTCGGACGGCGACACTTTTCACCGCAACACCGGCGTCGGCGTGACGGAAATCTACGGATCGACCGAAACCGGCGGCATCGCCGACCGGTGCCGAGCTCACGGTGAGACGTCCCTCCGTCCGTTTGACATCCTCGACTGGAAGATCAAGGACGAGCGTCTGTGCGTGCGCTCCCCCTTTCTTTCCCCTGAAATCGAAACCGACGCCGACGGTTTTTTCACCACCGGCGACCGCGCCGCCGCAGACGGCAGAAATCTGTTCACCCTGCTCGGCCGGGCCGACGGCGTGGTCAAGGTGGGGGGCAACCGGGTCGATCTGGAAGCGGTGCGCGACGCTCTCATGCAGATCCCCGGCGTGGAAGAGGCCGTCGTCCTGGCCGCCGCCGCCGGCGCCGGCCGGGAAAACGAGCTTTATGCCGTGATCCAGGGCGATATGGCGCCCGACGCGCTCAAAACAGCGGCGATCGAGCGGATCGCGCCCCATGCCGTGCCCCGCAGGTTCAAAATTGTGGAACGAATGCCGGTATCGGCTTCCGGGAAATACCCGCGCGATGAGATGATAGGCCTTTTCGGGAAGGAAGGATAGGAGACGGCCGACTAAAGGCGCTAATTCGGTTCCTTGCCTATCTATATTGCATGGAATCGACAGAAGACCGCCGCGGATGGATTGATCCCTCTGTTGGAAATCGGGTAATAGACAGGTACTACAAACGTTGATATCTTTTACGTTTAGATGTATACATAATGCATGTTTTGGAGTTTGAATTATGCAACAAGAAAATCCCGACGATAACTATGAATGTGCGCTACTCTTGAAAGAGGATGAGGCGGCTTATGAAGCACGGTGCAATGGTGATCCGATAAAAAATACAATAAGATACCGCCTCATCGATATGTTTTCAGGTGCGGGCGGAATGACCCTTGGGTTTTCGGATCGTTTCGGTCAGCCTTTCAAGTCTGTTTGGGCTAATGATTTCAACAAATTTTGTGCTGAAACCTACAATGAAAATTTCGGGCCTCATTGCCTTGAAGGGGATATCGTTGACATTCTCAATGATCCCAAAACCGAAATACCGAAAGCCGACGTTGTTATCGGTGGTCCGCCTTGTCAGGGCTTCAGTTTATTGAATAAAAATAGGGATAACGATCCAAGAAAGGAACTGTGGCGGCCGTTCCTGGACGTTGTAAAGCGATCCGGCGCTTCTGTGTTTGTTATGGAAAACGTCCCTCAATTGCTGGGGACATTCGAGCACGGCAAAATTGTGGAAGCCGCTGAATCACTTGGATTTAAGGTTTGCTGCGACAAGCTCCTCGCCGCCGATTACGGTGTGCCTCAAACGCGTATTCGTGCATTTATCATCGGCTGCAACTTTAGAGATCCCTCGATCTTGTTTCCCCCTCGTAAAACAAACTTCAACCCAAACGGGAACGGCAGGCAGCTATCTTTGCCGATCGAATCCGGAAACGGCTACCTTCCCAATTGTAAAAAGTGGCGAACAGTAAAGGACGCCATCGGCGATTTGCCGGCTCCGGAAGGAACATCCGTTCGAGATGTTTCCCCACCCCTGGATCTTCATTTCGGCCGCAATCCCACCGAGCTCAGCAAAAAGAGATATCGATCGATACCTAAAGAAGGAATGAATCGGTTCGATCTTCAACGGATTGCTCCGGATCTTACGCCAAAATGTTGGATACGCAAAAAGACCGGGGGCACCGATTTGTTTGGAAGATTATGGTGGGATCGCCCCGCGTTTACCATGCGTACGGAATTTTTCAAGCCGGAAAAAGGGCGGTATCTTCATCCGGCTCAGCACCGTCCCATTACCCACAGGGAAGCCGCACGTTTTCAAAGTTTTCCGGACGATTTCCGGTTTACCGGAACGAAAATCGAAATCGCCAAACAAATAGGCAATGCGGTTCCGCCTCTTTTGGCGGCCCGGGTTGCGGATGTCGTCCGCCTCTTGTTGTCCTCCAAAAAATGATGCTTGACCATGGACGTTTTCAGCAAGGATAAACGAAGTCGGATCATGTCCGAAGTGAAAGGTAAAAACACTAAGCCGGAACTGATCGTCAGATCGTTGCTCCACAAAATGGGATATAGATTCCGGTTGCATCGTCGCGATCTCCCTGGAAATCCCGACATCGTTTTACCCAAATACAAAAAGATAATTTTTGTGCACGGTTGCTTTTGGCATGGCCATGAAGAATGTCCGCGCTCAAGACGACCTACCAGCAACGAAGACTTTTGGAATGAAAAGCTGAATAGAACGATTTGCCGGGATAAGGAAAATATTTCCCGTTTAAAGGGAGCTGGTTGGAGTACGTTTGTTGTGTGGACGTGCCAATTCAAAGATATGAATTTGCTTAAAAATAAATTGAAACGGTTTATTGAAAATTAACGATTTCTCCAATATGCAGGTTTTGCCGAATGGATCCGGAAAAATACCGAACAGAACTCTATGACCTCATCGTCAATTTTGAAGACAAACTGCGTTCCGATGACCTTCGGTCAAAAGTCTTGGCGCTTGTGCCGTGTTTTCATCATCTTCGCGAACTGGGAAAGTCCTTGATCTCGCCGAGCGTTGCAAAAAGTGCGATAGAGCGAATTCTCCATTATTTCAGAAAATATCCCAACCTCATAATAAGCGGCGATGAAATCCTCGTCATTTCCGGGATTCAGGAGTATGCAAGAAGAATTCGCGAGCTGAATGTTCAGTTCGGCTGGTCTATAGTCAGTGGAATAACGGCCAAGGAGATGGCGAAAGAGAACGACTTCAGGATTAACGGAATGGACGTTTCCTCAATGACGCGCGGCGACTACATACTCCTTAGCGAACATCAGGATCGCGACGCCGCCCACAGATGGCACATCGCAAATCAAATCCGTCGTGAAAAGCTTTCCGCACGAGATAAAATTTTGAAGTATTTTCGATCAAATATCGGCCAACCTGTTACCGGGGAAGAATTGCGTTATGTTGCAAACAACATAACCGAGTGGGCAAGGCGGGTAAGAGAGCTTCGAACGGAATACGGTTGGCCGGTCGTGACCAAAAATGCAGGACGACCCGGTTTGGAAGTGGGAGTATACCTTCTTGAGGCGGACAGGCAAAGCCCGAAACACGACCGAAAGATTCCAGACCCGATAAAGGGCAAGGTTCTCAAACGAGATGAATACAAGTGCCGAAGTTGCGGATGGTCACACGAGCAATGGAATCGATCGGATCCGCGACATCTTGAATTGCACCATGTTAAGCATCATGCCGACGGCGGAGAAAATATCGAAGAAAACCTTATTACCTTATGCACCATCTGTCATGATGAAAAACACCGAAAAAAATAAATAATTCCTTTTACGCCGGAAAATTGTCCCACAGGCAGAGTGTTCTGCCGTCGACGCCGACCGGGATGCCGGCCGGGTTGGTGGCGCAGTGGCGAGTGAACCCCGTGCAGACGATCTCCCCGCCGGGATCGTGGGTGACGACGTAGTCGAAGCGGAGCTTCACCCGCTCGAGAATGCCCGGCCGGGTGTGGATCACCATGGCATCGTCATATCGAAGCGGGCTGAAATAGTCGAGCCCCGTCTGGATGATCGGATAGACGAAGCCGCTTTCCTCGATCTCCCGGTAGGGATAGGCGGCGTCGCGCATCAGGGACGTTCTGCCCACCTCGAAATAGCGCAGGTAATTGGCGTGATAGACCACCCCGGACCGGTCCGTGTCCGCATAGAGGGTGCGGTAGGCGCACCGGTGCCAGACGAGGCCGCCGGTGCGGTCCCGAACGTAGCGGGGGTCTTTTTCCAGAATTTCCGGAACAAAGGGCGCCGGCTTCATGATCCCATCCCCCTTACACCCCCCTGAAGACGATACAGCAGTTGGTGCCGCCGAACCCGAAGGCATTGGAAAGAAAAAGATCATACGGCTGCCGCCGGGCCCGGTTCGGCACCACATCCACATCCGAAAACTCCGGATCCGGAATATGGTTCACCGTGGGGAGGATCACGCCGCGCCGCATACCTTCGATCCCCAGCGCCGCCTCGATGGCGGCCGAGGCCCCCAGGGTGTGGCCGATCTGGGATTTGTTCGACGAGACCGGAATCCTGTCCAGTGCCTTCCCGAACACGGTTCTGAGGCAGGCGATCTCGGTGGCATCCCCTTTCTGTGTGGAGGTGCCGTGGGCGTTGATATACCGGATGTCGCCGGGCGCGGTTTCGGCATCCGCCAGGGCCTCTTTGATGGCCCGGACGATGGTGTCGGGATTGGGCAGGGTGAAATGATGGGCGTCCGAGGTCCAGCCCACGCCCATGACCTCGGCTCGGGCGGAAAGGCCGTACCGACTTACCATCTCCTCGGCCGCCAGCACCAGCACCCCCGCCCCCTCGGAAAGGACCATGCCCTTCCGGTCGATGCTGAACGGCCGGGACGCCTGGCCGGGATCGGCGAATGCCCGGTCGCCGTCCACGATCTTGATCGTGGCGTTCATGTTGGCGAATCCGTGGATGATCTCGGGCATGATGCAGGTGTCGACGCCGCCGGCCAGAACGAAGTCGCAGTCGCCGCCCTGGATCATCCGGGCGCCGATGCCGATGGCGTGGTTGCCGGACGCGCAGGCCCCCTGCGGCGAAAAGACGGGGCCGGTGAAGCCCAGCAGCATCCCGGCCTTGCCCGCCGGCAGGTTCGCGCAGAGGTTGGGCAGCAGGTAGGGGCTGACCTTGAACGGACCTTTCTGCTGCAGATTTTCCATGGCGGCGCGAAAGGCGTCGGTGCCGTTCAGGGCCGAGCCGACGAGGCATGCGGTCCGGGGACCTGTCTCCCGGTCGATGACCAGTCCGGCGTGGGCCAGGGCCTCCCGGCACACGGCCATGGTCAGGAGCACAAAGGCGGCGTTCCAGTTGTAGGCCTCCCGCCGGCCCGCGAAATCGAGGGCCGCGGGGTCCCAGTCCGGGATTTCGCCGACGACGTTGCTCAAGGAATCGACCTGGCATCTGCCGACCCGCCGGAACCCGGTCTCGCCGGCCGCGGCCCGCCGCCACGTCCGTTCGAAGGTTTTTCCCAGCGGCGTTGCCGCGCCGTAGCCGATCACGAAGACGCGACGGTTTCGCGGTGCTCTCATCCTACCGGATCCTCCTGAACACGATGCATGCGTTGCACCCGCCGAACCCGAAGGCCGTCTTGAGAACGAACTCCTGGTAGCAAGACCGTGCGCCCTCACCGACGCAGTCGAGCGCCATGCCCGGTTCGGGCGTATAGTTCAGGGTCGGCAGCAGGACCGACCGGCGCATGCCCTCCACGGCCCAGACGGACTCGACGGCGCTCGCCGCACCCATGGCATGTCCGATCTGGGATTTGTTGGCGGAGACCGGGGGTATCCGGCCGCCGAACACGTCCCGGAGCGCCTCGTACTCCACCCGGTCCCCGATTCTGGTCGAAGCGGCGTGGGCGTTGACCGCGTCGATGTCCGAAGGACGAAGACCGGCGTCCGCGATGCTCTCCGCCACACAGCGCCTTACCGTTTCCAGGTGGGGCGCCACGAAATGGCGGGCGTCCGAGGTCATCGACCAGCCCGCCACCGCGACGCTCCGGGCGAGACCGTGGGCGTCGGCGAATTCCCGTGCGACGATGACGACGGCCCCGGCCCCTTCCGATACGACGAACCCCCGGCGGCCTGCGGAAAAGGGGCGGCTCGCCCGTTGGGGTGCTTCGTCGGCGGCATCGGGCCTGGCGGTATACGCGCCGTTCATGGTGGCGAACCCGGCCACGATCGGCGCCACCAGGGCGAAATCGACGGCGCCGCAGACAGCCACGTCGGCCCGGCCG
>AMWB02121458.1_pt1 | contig 12284 bp, 24 predicted proteins | sample 200311 | NCBI WGS metagenome assembly AMWB02 (sample SAMN02737377, study PRJNA173069) | bioreactor metagenome | biome: anode biofilm in microbial fuel cells | place: USA: California | collected 2010-12-16 | reverse complement strand
GTGTAACGGCCTGGCAGCGCGGCGGTGGCCACAAGCGACACTACCGGCTGATCGACTTCAAACGAAATAAAACCGGAGTGCCGGCTCGCGTCGCCGCTATCGAATACGACCCGAACCGTTCCGCCCGAATTGCGTTGCTGCATTATGCAGACGGAGACAAACGATACATTCTGGCACCGGTGGATCTTCGCGTGAACGATGTCGTTGAGGCCGGTCCGAAAGCGGATATCAAACCTGGCAACAGCCTGCCGCTGCGCAACATGCCGCTGGGAACCCAGGTTCACAACATTGAGCTGAAGCTCGGCAAGGGTGGACAGATCGTGCGCAGCGCCGGCGGGTACGCGCAGCTCATGGCCAAAGAGGGAAACTATGCACTGCTGAAACTGCCGTCTGGCGAAGTCCGCAAGGTGCTGTTGGACTGTCGGGCGACCGTGGGGCAAGTCGGCAACGTGCAGCACGAAAATGTTTCATACGGCAAGGCCGGTCGCAAGCGCTGGAGCGGGCTGCGGCCGCACACCCGAGGAGTGGCGATGAATCCTATTGATCATCCGATGGGTGGCGGCGAAGGCAAATCCTCCGGCGGCCGGCATCCTTGCAGCCCATGGGGCATCCCGACGAAAGGGCACAAGACCCGCAAGAAAAAGCCCAGTGATCGCTTGATTGTCAAGCGAAGGCGGTAAGATCGCCGGCGGCGGTACGGCCGTCTGCCGTTCGTGCGGCGCGGATGGATTGGAATTAGGAATTCGGGAGACACTATGTCGAGGTCGCTGAAAAAAGGTCCGTACATTGAGGACCAACTGTTAAAGAAAGTGCAGATGGCACAGGATTCACGCAGCAACCGCGTTATCAAAACCTGGTCGCGGCGGTCCACCATCGTGCCCGAGATGGTCGGCTTAACCCTGGCGGTTCACAACGGTCGCAAATTCATCCCCGTGTTCGTCTCCGAAAACATGGTCGGACACAAATTGGGTGAATTTTCGCCGACGCGGACGTTCCACGGACATTCGGGCGACAAGAAGAGCAAGGCTGCCTGAAATCGTCTTAAAGCCGGTGCTCGGAAGGAAGAAGGACAATAGAGATGGAGTCTAAAGCGGTATCGCGATATGCTCGCGTATCTTCCCTGAAGGTCTTAAAAGTGTCGGCCGCCGTTGAAGGCCGGCCAGTGGAAGACGCTCTGAACATTCTGAAGTTCATGCCCCAAAAAGCCGCCAAAATGTTGGAGAAAGTGATCCGTTCGGCAGTCGCCAATGCGGACCAGAGGCCCAACATGGATGTCGACCGGCTGGTTATTGGAACTATTACCGCTGACGACGGCCCGGTGCTGAAACGTTGGGGCACCAAGGCTCGCGGTAGAGGCACCCGGATCCTAAAGCCGACATCCCATATTACGGTGGTGTTGTCGGAAACGTCTTCGGTTTAGCAAAGGAGGTTTGAGCTTGGGCCAGAAAGTCAACCCGATCGGTTTGAGATTAGGGATTATCAAAACCTGGGAGTCCCGGTGGTTCGGCGGAAAAAATTACGCACAGTACATTTTCGAGGACCACAAACTTCGTAAGTTCGTCAAGCAAAAGCTGTATCATGCTGGCGTCTCCCGGATCGAAATCGAGCGATCGGCGAAGCGCATTCGGCTGCGTATCTATACTGCCAGACCGGGCATTGTCATTGGAAAGAAGGGTTCAGAGATTGCCCAGCTCAAGAAGGAAATTGAGAAACTGACCGCGCACGAGGTGCTGATTGATATTCAGGAGATCCGCAAGCCTGAGATTGATGCGCAATTGGTGGCGGAGAATGTGGCGACCCAGCTCGAGCGGCGCGTTGCGTTTCGGCGCGCGATGAAGCGTTCGGTACAATCCGCGTTACGTTTTGGCGCCCTCGGGATCAAAGTGATTTGCGCGGGCCGTCTGGGGGGCGCCGAGATCGCCCGGACCGAATGGTACCGGGAAGGACGTGTTCCCTTGCATACGTTGCGGGCAGACATCGATTACGGCATGGCTGAAGCAAGGACCACATATGGGGTGGTAGGGGTCAAGGTCACCATTTTTAAAGGAGAGGTCCTGCGCAAGGACCAGCCGGTCGCCGAACAGGGGTAGCGCACAGGAGAACGGAAAATGCTGAGTCCCAAGAAAGTTAAATTTCGAAAACAGATGAAGGGCCGCATGCGGGGAACCGCCCGACGGGGTAGCGCGCTCAACTTCGGTGAATTCGGATTGCAGGCCACCTCTGCCGGATGGGTGAGCGCGAAAGAAATCGAAGCCGCTCGTATCGCCATGACCCGGCATGTCAAACGTGGCGGCCGTATCTGGATTCGGGTGTTCCCCGATAAGCCGTTTACGAAGAAGCCTGCGGAAACCCGCATGGGCAAGGGTAAGGGCGCTCCGGAGGGATGGGTGGCGGTGGTTCGCCCGGGCCGGATCCTTTACGAGATGCAGGGAGTTTCCCGGCAGATGGCCGCGGAGGCTTTTCGGTTGGCGGCTCATAAGCTTTCGATCCAGACCAAGTTCGTGGAGAGGAGCGAGTCGCTATGAAAAGCAGCGAGGTCCGCGAAATGACGTCTGAGGAAATGCACCGCAAAGTGATTGATCTCAAACAAGAATTGTTCAATTTGCGGTTTCAGCATGAGATCGGACAGCTGGAGAACCAGGCCAGAATTCGGAAGACCAAACAGGACATTGCCCGGCTGTTGACCGTAATCCGTGAAGTTTCCAAGAACCCGCAACCCGTGAAAGCATAAGTGCATCCATGAAAGAACGAGGAATGAAACGACAAGTCGTCGGCATCGTGGTCAGCGACCGGATGAACAAGACGGTGACCGTTGCGGTTGAGCGCCTGGTCAAACATCGCATGTACCAAAAGTACGTCAAACGCCAGACCAAATTCGCCGCACACGACGAGACCAACAGCTGCCAGATCGGGGATACGGTGCAAATCACCGAATCCCGCCCGCTCAGCCGTACCAAACGTTGGCGGGTCAGCAAAATTGTCGAAAAAGCGGCCTAATGCGCAAAAGGACGTGACCCATGATTCAAGTTGAAACTCGATTAAAGGCGGCTGACAATTCCGGAGCCAAAGTGCTCTACTGCATCAAGGTGCTGGGTGGGTCGCGCCGGCGTTACGCCACGGTCGGCGACATCATTGTCGTTTCGGTCAAAGAAGCCATGCCCAACGCTAAAGTCAAAAAAGGGGATGTGCTGAAGGCCGTCGTGGTCCGGACCAAAAAGGAAGTGCGCCGGCCGGACGGTTCTTACATTCGATTCGACGAGAACTCAGCGGTTTTGATTAACCAGGCCAAGGAACCCATCGGGACCCGTATTTTTGGCCCCGTTGCGCGAGAGCTTCGCGCCAAGAGGTTCATGAAAATTATATCCCTGGCGCCTGAGGTGCTTTAGCAGGGGAAGTATTGACGCAGCAGCCCGGTGGGAGAGTGGCGAATGAAGTTCGAAAAAGTTGCAATAAAGAAAGACGACAAGGTTAAGGTTATTACCGGCAAGGACCGGGGCAAGATCGGCAAGGTGCTCAAGGTGCTTCGCAAGAAAGACCGCATTTTGGTCGAGAAGGTGAACATCATGAAACGCCATACTCGGCCGAACGCCAAGAATCGACAGGGCGGCATCATGGAAACGGAAGCGCCGATCCCCTGGGCCAATGTGATGCTGATGTGCAACAAGTGTATGGCCGCCACGCGGGTGACGCATAAAGTCCTTGAGGATGGAAAGAAAATCCGTACGTGTGCCAAATGCGGTGAGGCCATCGAGTCTTGATGCCGGCCGGCGGAGGAGTCGCATGTCTGAATTGAAGAAACATTACGAAAAAGAAGTCGCCCCCAAGCTGATCGAAGTCTTTCGATACAAGAATGTGATGCAGGTTCCGAAGCTGAAGAAGATCGTATTGAATATGGGGCTGGGGGAAGCCATCCAAAATATCAAGGTGCTGGAAACCGCAGCTGCGGAACTCAAGGCCATCGCCGGGCAGCAGCCGGTGGTGACCAAAGCCAAGAAATCCATCGCCGCGTTCAAACTGCGCGAGGGGATGCCCATCGGATGCATGGTAACGCTGCGGCACGGTCGCATGTACGATTTCTTGCAGAAACTGGTGAATGTGGCGCTTCCGCGCGTGCGCGACTTCCGCGGCATCTCCAACAAGGCGTTTGATGGTCGGGGCAATTACGCGCTTGGAATCAAGGAGCACATTATTTTTCCCGAAATCGACTATGACAAAATCGACCAGATCAAGGGATTGAACGTTAGCATCGTGACCAGCGCACGGACCGACGAAGAGGGCCGAGAGCTGCTGCGGCTGCTCGGCATGCCTTTCCGCAACTAGGCGGTCGGGCCGTTTCACGCAAAGCGTATCGAAGCTGGATTTCAAGGAGGATGATTTGGCAAAGAAGTCGCTCAGGCTGAAAGCAACGCGGACCCCGAAATTCAAGGTCCGGACGTACAACCGGTGCCCGATCTGCGGCCGGCCAAGGGCCTTTTTACGGAAATTCGGCGTCTGCCGTATCTGCTTCCGGAACATGGCCTCCATGGGCAAGCTGCCGGGAGTCATCAAGTCTAGCTGGTAAAGGCCGGATGCCGGCTTTCGACCGGCGATGGCCCCGATCCGTGCGTTGCCGGTGATCGCCGGGGCGCCCGTGAGCACAGAGGAGAATGTTATGGCAATCAATGATCCCGTCGCCGACATGCTGACAAGAATCCGCAACGCGGCCAAGGCTAAGTTCAGCAGTGTCGATATCCCCGGCTCCCAGCTCAAGGTCGAGTTGGCTCGGCTACTGAAAGACGAAGGTTTTATTAAGAACTTTAAATTTCTTAAAGACGGCAAGCAGGGAATTCTGCGAGTCTACCTGAAGTACGGCCCAGGGCAGACACAGACGATTCATCATCTGAAGCGGGTCAGCAAACCGGGCCGGCGGTTTTACGTCAAAAGCAAAGACCTCAAACCGGTCTTGAATGGCATGGGAATATCGATTCTGTCGACGTCTCGGGGCGTGATGACCGACAAGCAAGCGCGCAGGGAAAATGTCGGAGGAGAGATTTTGTGCACGGTCAGCTGATGAGCGGCTGGGAGTGCCATTGATCGAGCAAGGGAGCAGGCATCATGTCACGTGTGGGCAAAAAACCAATTCCAGTTCCGGCCAACACCCAAATATCCTATCGGGATCGAGCGTTGACCATCGAAGGCCATAAGGGCAAGCTGAGCCGGGAGATTCATCCGTCGGTGGATTTAACCATCGGTGACGGGGTTGTCAATGTCCGGCTGGCGGCGGAGACCAAGACCAGCCGAGCGCTACAAGGGCTGACGCGCAGTCTTGTCGCCAATATGCTGGTCGGTGTTTCCCAGGGGTTCGAGCGGGTGCTGGAAATCAACGGAATCGGCTACCGGGCGGAGGTGAAGGGCAAGACCCTTGTGTTTCAACTTGGATTCTCCACCCCGAAGGAATTTGAGCTGCCCGAGGGGGTCACCGCCACCATCGAGAAGAACACGATAATCAAACTGGCCGGCATCGACAAGGAAGAACTGGGGCAGGTTGCGGCAGCGATCCGACGGCTGAGACCCCCGGAGCCTTACAAGGGCAAGGGGATCAAATACGCTGAAGAGCGCATCCAGAAAAAAGCCGGCAAGACCGGAACCAAGTAAACGCTAACACCGACCGGGGGGTCTGAAAGACCATGGGCATAAAAATTAAAGCGAATGCACGGATACGGCGCCAGAGCCGGATTCGTAAGAAAGTCAGAGGGACGCAGGATCGCCCGCGACTGTCCGTTTTCCGCAGTGCACGGCATATCTATGCCCAGGTCATTGATGACTCCTGCGGCTGTACGCTGGTAGCTGCCAGCAGTCAAGAGAAGGCTTTGGCTGAAGCGGTAGATGGCCAGAAAAAAGTTGACAGGGCCGTAATGGTTGGAAAGCTGGTTGCCGAACGCGCGAAAGCCAAGGGCATCTCCAAAGTGGTGTTCGACCGCAACGGCTTCCTGTATCACGGCCGGGTTAAGGCGGTTTCGGCCGGCGCGCGTGAGGCGGGGTTGCAGTTTTAACGGACCGTATAGTTTCGGGTGACGCATCGAGGTGAAGGAGGCAAGCCCTTGTACAAGCATGAAAACGAAGATCAATTCATCGACAAAGTGGTCCACATCAACCGCGTCGCCAAAGTGGTGAAGGGCGGACGCCGTTTCGGATTCAGCGCGATCGTCGTGGTCGGTGACGGCAAGGGATCTGTGGGCTACGGCCTTGGAAAAGCCAACGAAGTTCCGGAGGCGATTCGCAAAGGAGTTGAAAAGGCCAAGAAGAACATGGTGACGGTACCCTTGATTCAGGGAACGATTCCGTTTGAAGTGCTGGGAAAATTCGGCGCCGGAAAAGTGATGCTGCGGCCAGCCACGCAGGGTACGGGGCTGATCGCCGGTGGTGCCGTGCGTGCAGTACTGGAAGCGGTCGGTGTCCAGAATATTCTCACCAAATGCATCGGATCGCATAATCCTCATAATCTTGTACGGGCCACCGTCCAGGGGTTGCAGCAGCTGGAAAGCCGCGAACAAGTGGCCGGCCGGCGCGGCATCGGAGCCGAACAGCTGGCTTAAGTCGGCTGATCGACAGGCGGTCGGCAGGCGCAGGAAGGACGCAAGTCATGGCAGGAATGTTAAAAATTACTCTCATCAAAAGCATGATCGGCAAGCCGGAGAAGCAGCGGCAGATCTTGAGAGGCCTGGGGCTGATCCGGCTCAATAAAACCGTAGAACTGGCTGACACTCCTTCTATCCGTGGGATGGTGCGCCATGTGTGCCATTTGGTGAAGGCTGAGGAGAAAGTGGCATGAAGCTACACGAGTTAAAACCGGCGGCCAACTCCCGCAAAGGACCGAAGCGCGTCGGCCGCGGCGTGGCCTCAGGCTGGGGCAAGACTGCCGGTCGGGGCAACAAGGGGCATAAGCAACGCTCTGGAGGTCAGACCCCCCCGGGATTCGAGGGCGGTCAAATGCCATTGCAGCGGCGTTTGCCGAAACGCGGCTTTGCCAATATCTTTCGCAAACGCATTGCCGTCGTCAACATCCGCGACCTGAACCGTTTTGAGAGCGGCAGCGTGGTGGACCGGGCCGCTTTAATTAAGGCCGGGCTGCTGAAAGGTAGCTGGGACGGGGTCAAACTGTTGGGAAACGGCGAGATCAAGCATCCTCTGGACATCCAGCTGGAACTGGTCAGCGGAGCGGCCAAGGAAAAGATTGAAGCCGCCGGCGGAAAGGTCAAGGTCGTTTCATGATCGGCAGCGGTTTCGCCAATCTGTTCAAGATTCCCGAGCTGAAGCAGCGCATTCTATTTACGTTGGGGCTATTGATCGTCTACCGGGTGGGGGTGCAGATCCCGGTACCTGGGGTGGACAGCGGCGCATTGGCGGCTATTTTCGCCACTGCCAAGGGAACGCTGCTCGGGCTGGTGGACATGTTCTCGGGCGGTGCATTGGAACGGCTGTCGGTGTTTGCTCTAGGCATCATGCCTTATATCAGCTCCTCGATCATCCTGCAGTTGCTGACCGTGGTAGTCCCGCATTTGGAGCAGCTGAAAAAAGAGGGCGAACAGGGACGCAAGAAGATTACCCAATACACCCGCTACGGAACGGTTGTCCTGAGCATCATCCAGGGTTTTGGCATCGCGGTGGGATTGGAAACTATGACCGCTCCGGGAGGAGCGGCAGTCGTTTTACACCCTGGCTGGAGTTTTCGTTTGATGACGGTGATCACGCTCACCGCGGGCACCGCCTTTATCATGTGGCTGGGAGAGCAGATCACCGAACGCGGGATCGGCAACGGCATTTCGTTGATTATTTTTTCCGGCATTGTCTGCCGGATGCCGGTGGCGGTCGGGCAGACCTTCCGACTGCTGTCCACAGGCGAGATCGGGCTGTTCCTGGTGATCATCATCGCCGCGTTGATGATTGCGGTGGTGGGGGTCATCATTTTCGTGGAACAGGGGCAGCGGCGCATCCCGGTCCAATATGCCAAACGCGTGGTCGGCCGCCGGATGTACGGCGGTCAGAGCACTCATTTGCCATTGAAAATAAACAGTTCGGGCGTCATTCCGCCGATTTTCGCGTCTTCGATCATTATGTTTCCAGCGACCATCGCGAGCTTTATCAATGTGCCCTGGATGCAGAGCATTGCGGATGCCATGCGACCCGGGCAAGCCATCTATGAGTTGCTGTATGTCGGGTTTATCTTTTTCTTTTGTTACTTCTATACGGCGGTGACGTTCAATCCCGTCGATGTGGCCGACAATATGAAGAAGGCCGGCGGATTTATCCCGGGCATTCGTCCCGGTAAACGTACCTCCGAGTACATCGACAAGGTGCTCTCTCGGATTACGCTTGGAGGTGCGGCTTATGTATCGTTGGTGTGCGTACTGCCTTCGATTCTGATCGCCCAGTTCAACGTTCCGTTTTACTTCGGTGGAACCGCACTCTTGATTGTGGTGGGGGTGGCCATTGATACCATTTCCCAGATCGAAAGCCACATGCTGACGCGCCACTATGAAGGATTTCTAAAAGGCGGCGCCGGACGAGTGCGAGGCCGGTATTAGATAAGACTCCACCCTCGCGGATGGCATATTACGGCAGGAATGATTCATGGCCAAAGAGGAATCCATACGGGTGGAAGGGGTCGTACTCGAGACCCTGCCCAACGCCATGTTCCGGGTCGAGCTCGAAAACAAGCACCGGGTGTTGGCCCACATTTCAGGGAAGATGCGCATGCATTTTATCAAGATTCTTCCGGGTGACAAGGTTACGTTGGAGTTGTCGCCTTATGATCTCAGCCGGGGACGCATCATTTATCGGTCTAAATAGCGTGCGGGTGCGCGCCGGATCCGGCCGCCGAGCGCGGCAATGGAAAACAGAAAGAGACGGTTTTCATGAAAGTCAGGGCATCTACCAAAAAAATCTGTCCCAAGTGTAAGATCGTGCGGCGCAAGGGTGTGGTGCGCGTGATCTGTGAAAACAAACGGCACAAACAGCGACAAGGATAAGGAGGGCCACAGCCTTGGCACGTATAGCGGGCGTAGACTTGCCCAGAAATAAGCGGGTCGAAATCGGGTTGACGTACATTTACGGGATCGGTCGATCCAGCTCCCGTAAAATTCTTCAACAGCTCAGCATCGATTTTAACATGAAGACCGATGATCTGACCGAATCTCAAATCAACGCCATCCGCAAGGTCATCGACGGCGAACACAAGGTCGAGGGTGAGTTGCGTACCGAGGTGTCCATGAGCATCAAACGCTTGATGGATCTCGGCTGTTACCGAGGGCTGAGGCATCGTAAATCGCTGCCGGTTCGGGGCCAACGGACGCATACCAATTCGCGCACACGGAAAGGCCCGCGGCGCGGAACCGTCAAGAAAAAGGCCATCACAAAGAAATAGTACCCGTTTTATCGGCCGCAGCTGGGGCTTATTCGGGAATGAAGATGTAGGGGGGGTATGGCAACCAAGACCGCGCAAGCAAAAAAGAAAGTCAAGCGGAGCGTCGCCAGCGGCGTCGTTCATATTCAATCCACCTTCAACAACACGATCGTGACCATTACCGACGGTGCGGGTAATACCGTGGCGTGGTCCAGTGCGGGTGTGCTGGGATTCAAGGGTTCTCGCAAAAGTACACCGTTTGCTGCGCAGGTCGCTGCCGAGGACGCGGCTAAGAAGGCTGTGGAAGCAGGCATGAAGAATGTGGAGGTGTTCATCAAGGGGCCGGGGCCTGGGCGGGAATCCGCGTTGCGGGCACTGCAGAATACCGGTTTTCATGTTACGTCGATCAAAGACGTCACTCCCGTTCCCCACAACGGATGTCGGCCGCCGAAGCGCCGTCGCGTGTGATCGGCAAACCGGACCGAATGAGTGACGCATTCACAGCTACATCAGGGAATTAGAGGGAGGTCGTTTTGGCCAATCATATGGGATCTGACTGCCGGATTTGCCGGCGTGAAAACGTAAAGCTTTTTCTCAAAGGGGATCGATGCTATTCTGACAAATGCGCCTTCGACCGACGATCTTATCCTCCGGGAGAACACGGCGAGCGTCGCGGCCGTAAGATATCCGACTACGGCATCCAGTTGAGAGAAAAGCAGAAAATCAAGCGCATCTACGGCCTTTCCGAAAAACAGTTTCACCTCTTTTTCGAACGGGCGGACCGCCAGAAAGGCATTACCGGCGCTAACCTCCTGGTTGCTCTGGAACGCCGGCTTGACAACGTCGTGTATCGTCTGGGATTTGCCAGTTCTCGTACTCAGGCACGCCAGCTGGTCCAACATAGCCATTTCCTCGTGAACGGCAAAAAGGTGAACATCCCCTCGCTGCTGGTCCGAGTGGGAGATGTCGTCGAGGTGCGCGAGCGCAGCCGCAAGATCCAGCTGATCCAAGATTCCTTGGACGCGGTGGTTCGGCGTGGCGTTCCGCAGTGGCTCGACCTTGAAAAAGACAACCTCAAAGGCGTGATTAAGAGTCTGCCGGTTCGTGAAGACCTCACCATGCCCATGCAGGAGCAGCTCGTTGTCGAACTCTACTCGAAGTAGATGAACGACAATCGCCGCTTTTGCGCAGCGGCTGGCGGGCCGTCTCATACGGTCCGTGGCATTAACCCTGAGGATAATGAGGAGAACACACCATGCCGTCTGATGCACTCATTTACATGAATTGGCAGCAGATGATTCGGCCTGAAAAAATTCAGGTCACGAGCAACCCGACTTACGGTAAATTTGTCTGCGAGCCGTTGGAGCGCGGATTCGGAATCACCATCGGCAATTCGTTGCGGCGGATTATCCTGTCTTCGCTTTATGGAGTGGCGATCACCGCTGTGAAGTTTGAGGGCGTGATGCACGAGTTCAGCGTTGTTCCTGGCGTATTAGAGGACGTGTCTGAGATTATCCTCAATTTGAAGGAAGTGCGGTTTCGGGTGGAAGACCCCAAACCCAAGACCGTGCACATCGATGTTTCCGGCGAGAAAGATGTGGTCGCCGGCGATATCATCAGTGACGACGGCCGCTGCACGGTCCTGAACCCCAAACTGCATATTGCCACGCTGGCGGATAAGTCTTCCCTAAAGATGACCATGACGGTTAAGGTCGGTAAGGGATATTCGCTGGCAGAGGCCAACAAGGATGAAGATACGCCGGTCGGAATGATTCCCATCGACGCCGTTTACTCTCCGATCAAGCGCGTGAATTATGTCGTCGGGAATGCGCGCGTCGGGCAGCGGACCGATTACGATAAGCTCACGATGGAAGTTTGGACCGACGGCAGCCTCAAACCGGAGGATGCGGTCGCCTACGGCGCTAAGATTCTCAAAGAGCAGATGAACATGTTCATCGGGTTTGATGAAGATCGTGAACCGAATCAGGACCGTCAGATGGACTTGCGGGACAAACCGCGCTTCAACGAGAATTTATTGCGCAGTGTGGACGAGCTGGAGCTGTCCGTCCGCAGCGCCAATTGCCTGAAGAATGCCGATATTCACAAAATTTGGCAGCTGGTGAGCAAATCCGAGTCGGAGATGCTCAAGACCAAGAATTTCGGCAGAAAATCGCTTAACGAGATCAAAGAAGTGTTGTCCGAAATGGGGCTGTCCCTGGGGATGAAGCTGGATGGCTTCTCGCCGCCCCAGGAAGACAGCGAGGAAGGAGAATAATCGGCTTTATGAGACACCGCAAGGCCGGCCTTAAACTGAGTCGAAAAACCGGGCACCTGAATTCGATGTTCCGCAATCTGGTGACCTCGTTGTTAAAGCACGACCGTATCCGTACGACCGACACCAAGGCCAAGGAGCTTCGGCGCTGGGCGGACCATCTGGTGACGTTGGCCAAGCGCGGAGATCTGCACGCCCGGCGCCAGGCGCTGGCGATTGTGCAGGAGCCGGCTGTGGTCCATAGCCTTTTTGAAAAAGCCGCTGAGCGATTCGGCCCGACGGCCGGCGGTTACACGCGTCTGGCCAAGTTGGGAGTTCGCCCCGGCGATGCGGCGCCCATGACCCTGGTGGAGCTAATCGGCGCCGAAGAAAAAGGTAAGAAAAAGAAAAAAAGCCGGAAGAAAGCTGCGCCGTCATCGGAAGGTAAGAAGAAAGTTGCGGAGCCCAAGGCTGCGGCGAAAGAGAAGGCGAGCAAGGAGACTCCGGCAGAAGATTCCACTCCGAAGGCGGCGGGCTGAAACGGAATCATGGTGAAAAGGCTTCGCTGCGGCGAATCAGCAACCGAATCCTGATAGCGTAAAGATAAGAGAAGCACTGGGTGACGAGTACTATTAAAAGCCCTGGCTGTTG
>AMWB02110293.1_pt1 | contig 12284 bp, 20 predicted proteins | sample 200311 | NCBI WGS metagenome assembly AMWB02 (sample SAMN02737377, study PRJNA173069) | bioreactor metagenome | biome: anode biofilm in microbial fuel cells | place: USA: California | collected 2010-12-16 | reverse complement strand
CTTCCATCGAAAGCTTCCAAGCCGATGTAGCCCAAACGTTTGTTGATGGATAGAACGCAGGTCATAGCTGCCTCACGATAAACGTGGAGGTCGTCCGAATAACCGGCTGATAGTTTGTGCCTGTGGGTGCCGCAACGGTCCTGAAAAACGATTTCCAAGGAGGGATTGAACCTGCCAGCGGAAATCATTTCATCTGTGGATTCCTTGCTGATGTTGAAATTCTTCACTCTCTTCATAGGTGCCTCCTGAAAAACAAAAGCCCTACCGGAACGGAATCCAGCAGGGCTCCACAAATCATTTGATTCAGTCGTTTAAGATTTCACCATACCCAGTATGGCACCACCCGCTTTCTCAAGCCGGTAAGCACCTGATGCAGACAGCCTTCTATCCTGTGCAGCTCTGGTAAAAGCATTGATGACGTGGAACATCGTTGCCCCCTGCTCCAGGTAATAGGCTTGTTTGACGATTTGAACCTCTTCCTGGGGGATTTGGAGCTGCCGAGCGAAAGTGTCGATGGTGCTTTCAGCATTGTCCACATGTGTTTGGGTGGAAATCTGAAATCGGCCGCGTCCTTGCCGGGACTGGCTGATAACGCCTCGCAGGATGTCGGGAAATTCATCCATCACCTTGCGTGAGATATGCTTATACCTGGCATCAATGGCGGTCTTGGTAATTAATCCGTTGGTGCAGACTAAACGGTAATAGAATGCCTCGATGGACAGAGCCAGAATGCCCACTTCCGAATTGGCGATGGAAATTCCGGGTACGATTTTATCATTTCCAGCCAGATCAAAGATCCGTTCATATTCAGGCATTTTGAGCACCATCATTTCATCGTCCAGGGCGAATTGAATTTCACCGTCTGTGTCAAATCCATATTCGAGCATTTTTGTCAGCACTTCCATATTATCGATCGCAGTATATCTCTCGGTGAAAACAGCTCGAAGCCGATTGGAATCGAAACGACAAAAGAAGGTTTCCCGCTGCTGGCGTTCCTGTTCAATCCAATAATTCAGGTTCCTGGCTTGAAGTTCAGCCGGACACCTGGACAGGTATGAATGAGGCACACGCAATCGATTAGACAAAAGACGTTGGGCACTGGGCAAAATTTCTACCCGCCGACCAGAAACCCACATTTGTGTCAAACTGTCGAATTCCATTTCGTTCACCGGCACGATTGCGTCAAAGTGATTAATGGACTGCTGATGAACGACATTGATCACGTTTTCCAGAGTTGCTGTTCTTGTCATGGTGATTTTCCTTTCATTCTTTGGTGTTGTTGATGGATATAGCGTTGATTTCAGCAATTTCTTTCTTCAGGCACTCGGGACAAATGCTATGGCTGACCAGTTCTTCTATGGACTGCTGGGGCAAACTCTCGCACTCCTTGGAGCCTAAATAACGGCTGCACCAGGCACAAACACGTTTGATGACCATTAGCGTTTCCTTTCTAAACAAAAACACCCCTCCAGAGGGCTTGAGAGCCCGTCAGAGAGGCGTTCATTGGTATTGTGTGGCTTTTGGCTTTCTCTACACTCCCACTTCACCACGCTTTACAGGCGTTTGTGTAGGAGCAGTCGCTACACATCCAGTTGGGTTGAGGCATGTAAATGCCGGCATCGATGCCTTCGAGTACCGCGTTGGCGATCTTGGCGAACCGTTTTCGGTCCTGGGCGGTGCGGACGGTCTGGACGGTCTCCAGCTTGGGTGTCTTCAATTTGCGGAGCACATCGAACCGGCATTTGACCGGTGAAGTGGGGAACACATGCTTGTTTGCCGCCAGCAGATAGGCGTAAGCTGTCATTTGGTTGTTCTCATCGGCTGTGGATTGTGCCATGGGCTGTGCAGCCGTCTTGTTATCCACCACGACGATTTCCCCGGTCTTGTCTCTGATTACGAGGTCTATGATCCCAGACAGTTTGAATTCGGTTGGCTGTCCGTCATCGGTGTAAAGCGTAGCGGAGAGCGGCAACTCTACTGCGACGATTTCCTGGACGTTCTGGACGATCTGGGCGATGGATTCGTGAAACACCTTGAGCATGGCGTTTCCCATCCCTACAGCACCCTTGTGGTCCGGCAGATCCTTCTTGAAGATCACCGGTACCACGGAATTCTCAAGGTCAAGCTCCAAACAGGTATCAAACCTTTCACACAGGGCTTCCAGGGGCTCGGTACACCCTCGGTTTTTCAGGGACATGTACGCCATCTCAATTGCTGAATGAATAGCGGAACCAAATGGCAAGGCTATGCTGATGCGTTCTGGTGGACGTGCTTCGACGTACTGATAACGATACTTGAGCGAACAATTGAGGTAGGTGAAAAGTTGATTGTGGCTGATGTGTAAATCCTGGCTAAATGAATGAAGGGCTTGCTTTCTAGACATAAGAAGGGTCTCCTTTCGTTGGTTTAAAAAAAAGAAAGAGAAAGCCCCCCTGGAAGGATCTTTCCCTTTTTATTGATTTCAGTGGCTCGGAAAAACTGTCTACTGAGCCATCAGTTGTTCTATCAGCCGTGAGGCATGACCCTTTGATAAGTGTTGTGCGACCGTGCCGAACAGCTCCAGGCAGATCTTGTTCAAGTCGGCACTGTTTCTACCCAGATCTTCATTGAGACGCTGGATGTATTGGTACTGCTTTGCCGAGAGTCTTCCGTTCCCATTGCCATTACTATCTGACCCGGATGTGCGATTGTTTCCGTTGCCGTTACCACCGTTTCCGTTTCCGGGATTATTGGACCCACTCGCTCCATTACGATTTCCGTTGGCTGGCAGATTGTCTCCGTTACGATTTCCCCCGGCTGGCAGATTGTCATTTTGATTCTGCCGTGCGTGATGACCGTTACCACCGTTCCCATTACCGTTTTCTATGTGCGACACTTCTTCTGCAGAACAATATTCAACGCCATAACCGGCAAAACGAAGAGACCGTCCGATGGCTCTGGTCTCCGCCAGTTCCAGGATGGCAGGGGCGATCTTCTGATCCCGCTCGATACTGGCCATACCGATGCCCTTGAAGCTGCCCTTGGTTGTCTTGCTCGTGGCAATGACCACGGCGACTTTCTCGTCATAGCGGATGATTTCGGTTTCAATGGACAGGGCCTCATTTTGCTCGTGAGCCAGACGGAGCCGTCCGCCAATCTTCGGGAATGGATTGGTGACGTATTCATTCTTTTCCTTGTCCCACCTGCGTATGTAGGAAATTTCCTCTTGCCGAAACTGTTGATTGGTGTTTTCATTTTCCATAATGTTTTCCTTTCAATGAACGAAAAAGGCCCAGCCGAAACCGGCCAGGCCCTGATTAAAAGTGATGCTGATGAAATTAGAGGCGACCGAAATCGCCCAAATCGAGAACCGTTTCCGCTTCATTCCGGCTGTGGAAATAGCCGCTTTCACGGCTGTAGGGACCGCATTCGGGGCAGAAGAAGCCGATGTAATAGCCGGCAGCACTGCAAAGAACCCGAAGGTCGATGGTTGTGCCGCACTCCATGCAGACAGTTTGGGTTTCGTTGACGCACTCACCTGATAGGGTCATGAGATTTACCTCCTGATATTGGGTTGGTTGAAAACAAGCATTCGCAGCACTTGGACTTGTCCCTGCACGCATTGCAGACCTTGCCCGGGTCCAGTAACTTGGGCATGTATTCAAAGACCCGTTCGATAGCCTGGGTCATCGGAACCCCCAGAGCCCAAGCGATTCTTCGAAGTGTGCGGGACGATTCCAAGCTCAATTCCGGCGTGTATGCCATTGGTCAATCACCTCCTTTAAAACGCAAAAAACCACTTGCCGGCGGGCAAATGGTCCCTCATTGTTGAAAATGGTCTTGATGAATTCAGGCGATATCGTCGTAGATCCTCTTGATGATGCCTTCGTCGGCAAAACTGAAAAACCGTTCGTTCTCCATATTGATGATCAGGTGCTCGTGCACTTGAATGCCCACGATGTCTGCCGCCTTGATGATTTTTCGCGTAACCTCCAAATCATCGACTGAAGGAGAAAGGTCATTTGAGGGATGGTTATGACAAAGTATCATTGCAGAAGAATTAGCCAGGATGGCGGGTTTCAGCACTTCACTGGGACTGACCAGCGTAGATGACAGAATCCCAACTGATACAATATTCAGTCCGATTATTTTGTTCTTGGCGTTTAGCAGAGCAACGACGAACTGTTCTCGATCGGGCTGGCCTCTGGTCAGGATGAGATTCTGTATCAGGGAATGTGCTTGATGAGAATTGCTGACGAAGGCTTCTTGACCGAAGGAAACGGTTGCGTCCTTGACTAGACAAACCCGATAGACAGAGATAGATTTGCTGGCGGATTGGTCAGACTGGGTGCGGAAAATGTCCTGCTGGGCAGTGGTGGGGATGCTGCGTGTAAATGTCTGCTTCATTGTGAGCCTCCTTAAAATGCAAAGAGGACAGCACCGGCGGTAAAAACCGGAAACTGCCCTCTCTGCTGAATTGAATTGTGAGCTACTCTGCTTTCCAGCACCTCAATGTGAACTGCTGATAATACAGGTGCTCGTGGCACGGCTTCTTGGTGTCGGTGATTTCGGTAATCCAGCCACGCTGTTCCATTATCCGCTTGGCACGGAAAATGGCGTCTTCGTAGTGGTCGTGTCCATTGATACTGTTTTGGTTTTCGACCAGTTGAGCATTGTTGATGTTCCGCCACTTATCACCGTCACGGATATGGGGAATGTTCCAGGTGGTGGGATATCCTCTGGCTACGGTTTGACGCAATTCTATTATCTTGCTCATGTTGCCTCCTTAAAATGCAAAGAGGGCGACCTGCCAAAAAGACAGACCGCCCTCGGTTGATGAATGGGATACTATACCCATAGGAAGGGACGGCTATCCAGTGATTCTCGATTTACATTAATTGGATTTTGAAATTGACATTATTCCGTCAAATGGATACTGGGAGAGATCAAATACAAATCGGAGGGAAAATTGAACAAACTTGAATTGATATCTGCTTTGAGAGAAAAGATGGATCTAACAAAAGCAGAAGCTGCAACAGTCGTTGATCTCTTTTTTGATAATATGGCGGATGTCCTTGCCAGAGGTGATCGGGTGGAAATCCGGGGCTTATGCAGTTTCTACGTCAAGGAATATGATGCATATACCGGCAGGAATCCGAAAACAGGCGAAAAGGTAAAAATCAAACCCAAGAAATTGCCGTTTTTCAAAGCAGGGAAAGAGCTGAAAAAGCGGGTGAATCGGTAGGAAAGAAATAGAAGGAGATTTTAATGAAAAAGATTGGGATTATTGGTGGCATCGGACCAGAATCTACCGTTGACTACTACAAAATGATTATCAGTGCTTTTCATGAGAAGCAAGCAGTTTTGGGCTACCCGGAAATCATCATCTACAGTGCCAATCTATCCAGCCTTATGAAGATACTTGAAGCCGGCGATTGGGAAAATCTCACGGAATGGCTCCTGGAAAAAGTGATTTCACTACAAAAGGCAGGTGCTGAATTTGCCGTTATCGGGTCCAATTCTCCCCATATCGTGTTCGATAAAGTTAAATCAAGGTCACCCATACCAATGTTGAGTATTATTGAAGAAACATGCAAGAATGCTGAAAAAAGAGGTCTTAAAAAACTTGGTTTGTTGGGCACAAGGTTCACTATGGAATCGGACTTTTACAAGAAGCCGTTTGAATGCAAAGAAATGGCTGTGATCGTGCCCGAGAAGGAAGATCAGGAGCTTATCCATTATAGGCTATTTTCTGAAATCGAACTGGGAATTATTAAAGATTCGACCAGGGAAGAGTTACTGTCAATCGTAAAGAAAATGATAGACAGGCATTCTATTGATGCCGTGATTCTTGGTTGTACCGAGTTGCCCTTAATACTCAACAAAGACGAATTCGGAATTCCTTTTCTAAACACAACAGCTATCCATGCGGAAAGTATTGTGAAGTTTTGTCTTGAAAAGGAGACCTAACATCAGGTTTGACAAGGATGTGCGGAAAAAACACCCGCCCGCCTGCCAGTAACGCAAAACCGTTCAACAATATTGTTGTCCTCTTCTTGAGTTTCGGGCGGTCCGGAATTATTATCAATACCAAAAGAATTGCTGACATTTCATTTTAGTTCCTCGCTATTCCGGGTAGGTCACCCTTGCAAAATAGCAATAAGCATATTTATGTCGTTTAAAGGAACAATGACACCGCACAGTAGAGAAGCAGCAGCGACATAACTATATTGACGAGCTTGTCGTTATTTATAAATATCTTTTGAAACACAGATCCGAATAATGACCAGCAACAGGTGGCAACAAAACCAATGGAGGCGAGTAGTGCGGAGAAACCTGTGAGCACAAATACAGATTTGTAATAGGGTACGATAAAGGTGGAGATGGTTGTAATGCCATACAGAATAACCTTCGGATTCACAAACTGTAAAGTAAGTCCTGACATAAAAGTGTTTGTAGGCTTACTGTCTTCACTTTCACCAGTCGGTTTGCTCGCATAAGTTTTCCATGCAAGCCACAGAATGTAAACGGCCCCAATACAAGTCATTATTGGTTTGATTGACGGAATGAAGCTGTAAAGCGTTACACTGAAGATACTGCAAAGAGCAATGATTGTAAAGAATCCAAAGAATATGCCGACATTAAACAGGATGCTTTTTCTGAAACCGTATCGGCTTGCATTGGACATCGACATGATATTATTGGGTCCTGGTGTAAAGGTTGTCACAAGGACATAGGACAAAAACGCTGCAATGTTTGGCATGGATATTTACCTCCCAGTGATGGTGTGACATAATTCACGAACGATTAATTTCAATATGCAGTATATTGATACTAAATGTGCAGTATGATGTCAACAGGATGGAGGAATAAATTTGGACAAGCTGACTTCTGTTATCGCCGGAAATTTAAAAAAATTACGTGGGGACAGGAGACTGAGCCTTGATAACGTTGCAAAACTTTCGGGTGTCAGCAAGAGCATGCTCGGCCAAATTGAACGCGGTGAGGTTAACCCTACGGTATCAACAGTGTGGAAAATTTCGAATGGGCTTAAAATCTCTTTTACACAGCTTATGAGCAGACCGGAAACTGACACAGAGATTATTGATAAGTCTGAAATACAGCCGCTTGTCGATGACAATGGTAAATTTAGAAACTTCCCAGTATTTCCTTTTGATAGTAAAAGGCGATTTGAAATGTATTTACTTGAGATTGATAGTGGAGGCCAACTAGAAGCAGAAGCACATCCACAAGGAACACAGGAATTCATTACAGTTTTTTCTGGTGAGGTTTCTATCACTGTAAACGGTGAGGATTTTGATATAAAGAAAGGGAATTCAATTCGATTTAAAGCAGATGGACCTCATGCATATACAAATACGGGTGATGGAATTTGCTCTTTAAGTATGGTTATTTACTATCCTTAGGCTCTCAAGACTGGAAATGAGATGATTAATGGGAAGTTAATTTTGAAATTTTTATTGTATTTTATCATTGGCGGATTAGTGGTCAGCCTAACCACATATTACGGTTCAAGGGGGCAAGGTTTTACAGCTGCCTTAATCAGTATGTTCCCTTCCGTGACTGTTCTGACTTTCGTTTTGATATATAAGGCTGGCGGAGAGACATCCGTGATCAGTTATGCTAAAAATCTCGGCTTTGGTGTCCCCCCATGGATACTTTATATCATTGCAGTGGCTATGTTGTGCGAACATATCGGCATCTGGCTTTCCTTGACTGTTGGTGTCATGTTGTATTTAGGTGCTTCCTTTTGCTTGAGTCTGTTGAGATAAGTTCCCAGATCGGCATGCCTTCATGATGGGCAGCGTAGGAACAAAAATAAGGAAAAACTTGGTTTAGATTTTTATTGCCGATGTTGCACAGGTCGTCCACCTTTGGACATAGGACGATGAAATGGGGGTGGGGGCTATAAATTATTTCAACGATACAAGCCACCATCATCATAGATTGGTCCCCAAGCCGATAAATCTGGCTTGGAAATCCAAGTCGACCACGATGAATCGGAATGTGGATAATTCGTTTGACACGCACGATTGCTTTATCATAGGGTCATTTTTGGATGAATGGAAGAGAAAAATCAAGGAAACCTTTTGAATTTTTAAAGCTGTCCGGACTCAAGGATATGGCATGTTTGTGTAACTGAAGCTATCCGAAAATAATTGATCAAGAATATGAAAATCATTGTAGAGTTATCTCATGCTACGAACTGAAAACCATCAAGAGCCTTATAAACGTGAAAGGAGAAAACCATGAAGGTCCTCAGAATAGTATTGGTCGCTGTAGCTTTCCTGATGATAACGAACCAGACTAACGCGGTGGAGTTTGGAGAGAATTCATGGAATCTTGATAATCCTTATATGAATATGAAAGTAGTCCCCATTGGTACAACTCTGATTTATACAGGTTATGGGACCAAAGCACTCAATTACAGTTCCTCCAACATTTTGGGGACAGACATCGTAGATGGTGTTAAATGTGTGAGGGTTCATTCAATAAGGACATCAAAAGCCGTGTTTGAAGAAATGTGGCTAGCCCAAGATATTTCAGGTAATGTGTACGCTTTAAAATACTGGGAAGGAAAAGATCCAGCCCCCGTTGTTCTAGGAAAAAATAAGGCTGCTCTTGCTATGCCAAACAATCCGAAAGTAGGAGACACGGTACAAGGGGATAATACTGTCATTGAAGTCGGCGTGACCGTCCCAATGCTAAGTACGGGTCTTGGGCCATTTACAAATTGTCTGAAAACCGTCGAACCTGATGGGGATATAGAGTATCTTGCACCTGGCTTGGGTCAAGTGAAAAAAGAATACGTTAAAGAACAGGGCGGCTATGAACTGCAAGAGGTGATCCTTGGGGCAGGTTATTCGACTATTGATGACACGCTGAAAATTACCATACCCAGCCTGCTATACAAAGGTGTTAAATTGAATATCACCGCTGTCCTGGACAACTATCCGAATATTGCTGACCCCGCCGGCCTGTACTGGAAGTTGACGGCGATTACCAATAACGACTGATTCTTGAGGCAGGAACAAACCCCTGGTTGACAGGCATTTTCAGAACTTTGATATGCATAAGGGGCATTCGGAGGAGTATATCGGTAAATAAGGGGCTAAGATGCGAGTTTTAGGGATAATAAAAAAAATCGCATTTTATGCGGATCATCCAAATTATTGTTGAGGCAACACTACTGCATAATTTTTTGCAATCACTAATTAAGGGGTGCGTATGAAGAAGATGATCATAATTGCGGCTGTTTTATTTATGTCCGCTGGTTGCTCCACCATGACGCCGGCACGTTACTCGGTATCCATAGACAACAACCAAGCACTTAAGCAGTACGCTGGTACCGCTGTCAAAGTTGCTTCCATCACGTCCGAGTGCACATATGATGCTAACTGCCGACTGATGGGTCCAATCCAAGCCTCAGATGGAATGACAATTCCTCAGTTCGTTGAGAAAGCATTCAATGACGAGTTGAAGTTCGCAAACATCTTTTCAGACAACGGCATCATACTAAATGGCTCGCTCACAAAGATCGAATTTTCGTCCACATCTGGACTGACCAATGGCGTGTGGGACCTCACATTGAAACTCACTTCGAGCAACGGCAAGTCCATAACCGTCGCGAGCAGCTATGGATTCAAAAGTGGCTTCGATGCGATGACGGCCTGCAATCAAACCGCACAGGCCCTCGGGCCAGCAGTTCAGGACCTAATCAAGAAAGTCGTGACTGACCCCCAATTCGGCAGCTTGGTCAGATAAGCAATAACGCCGAATCGGGTATCCGGGGGTTTATCTCCCCCAGCATGCGGGTCCGCACCGGGCGGTCAGGACGGATGGAAATGGGGGTTAATTCATTTGACAGAAACGATTGCTTTGTCATAGGGTTATCATTGGATGATTGTGGCAGGAAAATTAAGAAGATGCTGTTGATGATAATTTCTATCGAAAACAGAAAAGGAAGAAATTCAATGAAGAGGATCTTCTTAGCTTTTTGGGCACTGGCTGTCGTAATAGTTAATGGGTGTGCCGGCACTACGCCGATCAAGAACATAGGATTGCCGCCAGTAACTTCAATCGAGGGAACGATTACGCAACTTAATGAAAATGGTTTCACTCTAACGGACAACTCTGGTTCAATATTTGTTCGAGCTAAGTTGCCGGATAACAAGAAACTGGATGTCTTCCTCAATGAAAAAGCCAAAGTGTATGGGAATCTACAAGGTGGCCAGGAAAAGGTGTTTGATGGATATGTCATTAGGAAGCCAACGGGGGAACAAATCATTGTCACCAATCCGACTCCTCACTTCGGCTTCATAATTCAAAGTCGATTTGAATAGTGCATAGTCGGGTAGCCGGCGGTTTCCCTTCCCCAGTCCACACATCATTCATTGCAACCAAAGGAAGCATAAGCCGTGAAACTTTATACCTACGTTATCAAGCACGACACCGGATTTTCTCCAAATCCATTTTGGGGATACTGTACACTTGCTAACTGTAAACCAAAAATCCGACGAACTGCCGAAATCGGCGATTGGATTGTTGGGTTGAGTCCGAATGCGAGCGGTAATCATGTCGTATTCGCCATGGAAGTGGAAGAGATTCTCGACTACGGGCAGTACTTCCGAGATCAGCGTTTTGCCAACAAAATACCGTATACCAAGGGCAAGGTGATCTTCAAATGCGGAGACAATATCTACAAACCTTTACCAAATGGTTATTTTGAGCAATTGCCATCAATGCACTCGCCAGACAATAAAATTCATGACTTGAGCGGTGTGTACGTTCTTGTGGGGACAAATTTCCACTATTTCGGTCCAACTGGTCCCGAATTACCCGGCCATTTGGAAGTGTTGAAGGTTGGCATAGGACACAAGAGCCGATTTGAGCCGAAAATTATTTCCAATTTCTTTCAGTTTATTGAAGCATACCCGAAAGGGGTTAACGCTCCACCAACGAAATGGCCGGTTAGTGATACTTCGTGGCGGCAGGGGTGAATATGAAACTGATTCTGAGTAGAAAAGGATTTGACTCCTCCGCTGGTGGCGTGCCGAGTCCGATATTCCCAGATGGTCGCATGGTTTCATTGCCCATTCCCGACAAACAATCGGTCATCCCTTATGAGGACATCTCATACGATGGTGAGTCACTTGGCTCTCTCGTTGACCAACTCACAGGTGATCGGATACCTCAGCATTACTATGCACATATTGATCCGGACCTTGTGCATGATAGTCTCTCCCGCCAACCTGGGTGGCGACCCATATTTGGTCAAACCGGCTCAGCCCAAAGCCATCTACGTGACAACGGAGTCGGGCCGGGCGATCTATTCCTCTTTTTCGGTCTGTTCCGTCGCATTGAAGGGAAGAAGGGGGCATATTCATGGTCCGCTGAGACCCGACCATGCCATGTGATCTGGGGCTGGTTGCAAGTCGCAGAGGTTCTGCTGTCGGGCAGTTTGAACTTGCCGGCCTATCAGTGGGCAGAATACCACCCTCACTTCCATCGGGGCAGCGACCCGAATAACGCGGTTTATCTGTCACGCAGTTACTTGGATGCAGGCGATATTATCAGAGACAGTCTGCCTGGTGCGGGAATTTTCCCTTGGTTCGCTAAGAGCCTGCAACTGACAGCACCATATGCAGAAAAGACAACGATGTGGGAGCTTCCGGTTTGGTTTCATCCAGGAGGAAACCGAAAACCCCTTACATATCATGCTGACCCACAACGGTGGCAAAGACATGGTGAGCGAACGGAACTGAAGGCTGTAGCCCGAGGGCAAGAATTTGTATTGAACTGCGATGACTACCCGGAAGCAGTTCAGTGGGCATGCGATCTGCTCCAGACGCAAGAGCACAAATGCTAACCTCTGGCTTTTTTGAGAAGAACATATGAATATGGAACTGGAGCATCCACGGCAAGTGGAACAGGTAGCCGCGGGACGGGGGTGATGACATATGCCAGACATAATGAAACAATGGGAATGCGAATTTCGAAAAGCGGCCAAGGCTGACAACCTTGCGTTGTTTCGGAATCACCTACTGAAGCTTGGCCTTCCGGACGAACCCGAGTCCTTACTGCACGGCACAATCCAAATAGTGCAAGCCTGCTGTACATATGCGAAGCTTGATAGTCACTCGCCTGCCGGGTTCCTCGCACTGCAGAAGTATAATCCTGCCGAGGTCGAAGATGCCAGATATGCTTTCACTTTCGATCTATGTGGCAAAGCCTTCGCTCGTGTTTTGTTATCTGCTGCTAAGACCGAAATTATTTGACCGAAG
>AMWB02155880.1_pt2 | contig 12289 bp, 9 predicted proteins | sample 200311 | NCBI WGS metagenome assembly AMWB02 (sample SAMN02737377, study PRJNA173069) | bioreactor metagenome | biome: anode biofilm in microbial fuel cells | place: USA: California | collected 2010-12-16 | reverse complement strand
ATATGATTCATATTTTGACGCTCTTCACGGCGGGGCAGGATTTTATATTGCCAACGACTATCTTGGAGGTATAATAAATGATTTGCGCGGTGGCTTATCGTATTCATATTTTTTGCAGGCAGGAAGGGAGTTTTTTATAAATGCCGGACTTTCAGCGGCCTTTTATCACAGGGGTTATAATTTCAGGGATGCGGTTTTCCCCGATCAGATTGATGCGATGGGAAATATTTCACTGCCTTCATCCGAAATTCAGGAGAATGGAAACACGGCGGCATTTGATGCAGGAACGGGATTTGTGTTTATTTACAGGAATATGACCGGAAGTTTTTCTGTTTCGCACCTTACCCGTCCGGGACTCGGCATCAGCGGTTCCGGGAAGGAAAGGCTCGACAGGAAATATTCATTGAGTATCCTTGGCGATTTTTTTATTGGTAAAGAAAAGGGATTGTTGCTCCGGCCCATGGCATTTTTTGAATTGCAGGGTGATTTTCTTGCTGCAGCGGCCGGCGCTGATCTGTCGGTGAATACACTTTCAGGCCATCTTGTATTTTTATATAACAATAATAAAAATCTGAACCTTCAGACCGGCTTTTCCTTCAGAAAGGAAAAACTCACTTTTTTCTATAATTACAGGTTTAATGTCAGTTCACACAATACATTCATGCCATTCTCGTTAATGCATCAGACCGGAATAATTTTGAGTTTGAACAAAGTTGAAAAAAGATTAAAATTCAGGACAATAAATTTGCCTGTTATGTAGTTATCTTTGATGTCCGAAACTTATTCAGGAATATCATATATTTGAAAATTCTTAAATGCGATAAAAATTAGCGAGTTATGTATAGAATCAGAACCTTGTCGGTAATATTAATGGCAGCACTCTTCCTCTTCTCATGCAAGGGTGGCAAGAAGGGTGATTCAAATGTTTCCTCCACAACAGGGTGGAAATATAATGACCCTGACAACGGAGGATTTGAAGTTGCGATAGGAGCCGAACAGAAAACAGGGCCGGGTCTTGTACTTATTGAAGGAGGCCGGTTTACGATGGGACGTGTTGAACAGGATGTTATGTTCGACTGGAATAATGATCCCAGAACAGTTACCGTATCGTCATTTTATATGGATGAGACCGAAGTCAGGAATGTTGATTACCGCGAATACCTGTTCTGGCTGAGGAGGGTATACAAGGATTATCCTGAAGTATACAGAAGGGCACTGCCCGACACACTGGTCTGGAGAAGTCCGATGGGATTCAATGATCCCTATGTCCAGTATTATTTCAGGCATCCGTCATATAATAATTATCCCGTGGTTGGTGTGAGCTGGGTAAAAGCAAATGACTACTGCCTCTGGAGGACCGACAGGGTGAACGAACAGATACTTGTTGATGAGGGTGAACTTAATCCTGATCCCAATCAGCTCAACGAGAAGAATTTCAACACAGAAGCTTACCTTGCAGGTCAATACGAAGGTGTTGTAAATCAGCTGCGTGAGAGTCTTAATCCAAACCAGACCGAAAGAAGAACAAATTTTGAAGACGGCATTCTGCTTCCGGCTTACAGGCTTCCGACCGAAGCTGAATGGGAGTTTGCAGCATATTCGCTTAAGGGAAATACTTTCGAGGAACGTATTTATGAAAGGAGAATATATCCCTGGGACGGTCATAACGTTAGAAATTCAGCCAAGAAGAACAGGGGTGAGATAATGGCAAACTTCGTACGCGGAAGGGGCGACCTTATGGGAGTTGCAGGCAGCCTTAACGATAACGGAAGTATAACGACAGATGTAAAATCATACTGGCCGAATGATTATGGCCTCTATTGCATGGCAGGAAATGTCAATGAATGGGTTAATGATGTTTACCGCCCTCTTACTTCTGACGATGTCGACGGCTTCAATCCGTTCAGGGGTAACGTCTTTACCGATCTCAGGAGAGATGCCAACGGACAGATTGTAAGCAAGGATAAACTTGGTCGTCTTTATGTTGACACCGTTCAGGATAAGGATGTCGCCAACAGATATAATTATCAGAAAGGCGATTACAGAAATTACCGCGATGGCGACCTCCAGTCTGCAATTCCTTCGGGCTCGGACTGGAACATTGAAGATAATAAAAAAGGATCATCGAGAATGTATGCCCAGGATGCAACTGATTATACCACACTTATTAATGATAATGCAAGAGTATACAAGGGCGGTTCATGGAAAGACAGGGCTTACTGGCTCAATCCTTCCACCAGAAGATATCTCGACCAGGGTCGCAGCCGTGATGATATTGGTTTCAGATGTGCCATGATAAGGGTAGGAAGCCCCTCGGGTTTCTGAAAAGTCACCTTATAAATGTTAATAGCCTCATTATTGAAAAATAGTGAGGCTATTCTTTTTAAATTTATAGCTGTAATATTTTACTTTATGAAGACAGAAGATCTGTACAGGATTTTTACTGAAGAATCGACAGGGATATCGACTGATTCTCGTGCATTAAAGAAAGGACAGCTGTTTTTTGCGCTCTGGGGCCAGAATTTCAATGGAAACAAATATGCGGCTGAAGCAATAATCAAAGGAGCTTCATATGCAGTGATTGACGATCCTGCTTTTGAAACCGACAGGACGATACTCGTTGATGATACACTTCTGGAACTGATGGGCCTTGCTACGCATCACCGTAAAATGACAAATGCAAAGGTGCTTGCTATAACGGGGACGAACGGAAAGACTACGACAAAAGAGCTCATAGCGGCCATTATGTCGAAGAAATACAAAGTACATTATACAAAGGGGAACCTGAACAATGAAATAGGCCTCCCGATGACAATCCTTTCGGCTCCTGGTGATGTTGAGATGATGGTGCTGGAAATGGGCGCCAACCATCTCGGCGAGATAAGGACCCTGTGCAACATTGCACGGCCCGATTATGGGATAATTACAAATATAGGGAATGCACATATAGAAGGATTCGGATCCTTTGAAGGGGTTCTGAAGGCCAAATCGGAACTATATGAGTACCTAAGCAAAGTAAATGGAGTTGCCATCTACAACGACAAAAATCCTTTGCTGACAGAGAAGGTCTTCAGGCTCATTAACAGGGGAGTGCCATATTCAAATCCTACAGGTGTCGACCTGGTGGTTGAAGCGCTGCCATCGGAAATGAACCTTGCGATAAGGGTTAAATTCCAGCATAAGACACATGAGATTCAGACAGCCCTTTTTGGCTCCTATAACCTTGAAAATGTTACTGCAGCTGTTGCAACAGGATTATTCCTCGGAGTATCAATGGAAGATATACTCGGGGAGGTTGCCAAATATCAGCCCGGGAACAACAGGTCGCAGATAAAAACATCACCTGAAAATGAAATTGTCTGCGATTCATATAACGCTAATCCGACAAGCATGGCCCTTGCAATAAAATCCTTTTCTGAGCATAAAGCAGGCAAAAAGGTTGTTATCCTTGGTGATATGCTCGAACTTGGTGAAAAAAGCGAGGAGGAACACCTGAAGCTTGTTGATCAGATAAAACTGTTGAATGCAGAGAAGGTGTTTCTTGTGGGCAGTAATTTTAAAAAGGCTTCGGAGGGAACAGGATTCCTTTCCTTTTCTGACGTCAATGAACTCAGGGATTACCTGAGGAAAGAACCTTTAAAGGGAAAATTTATTCTGGTAAAGGGATCCAGGGGTATAACACTCGAGAAAGTCTATGATCTGCTCTGAAAAACGGTAATCTTTTTCTATTCATTCCGGAATCTGAGGGTGATGAACAGTACTTCAGGACGGCTTCCGAGCCTTACACGGGGCCCCCATATCCCAAACCCCGACGACACAATGATATGTGTATTGCCTTTCTTCAAATAGCCATGGCTTAACTCATAAATCCGCGATGTGATATAATTCAAAGGCCACATCTGTCCGTTATGAGTATGTCCCGACAGGTGAAGATCAATCCCGTATTTTTCTGACTCTCCGAGTTCAAAAGGCTGGTGATCGAGGAGTATCATCGGCCGGCTGGTATCGGCCAATGCAATCAGCTCATTAAGCGGTTTCCTCTCTTTGCCGTAAAACCGCTTTCCATCCCTGTCGAGCCGTCCGATCAGCTGTATCCCTCCATCAATAGTGACAACTTCATCTTTAAGAAGTCGTATGCCTTTACTTTCTATGTATGGAATTGTTCTAAGTGCTCCGCCAATGAATTCATGGTTGCCTGTAATTGCATAAAGGCCGTCATTACATTTCGGACATGTAAAATATTGCAACAGGTCATCCCTCAGGACAGGACCCATTTCACCATCAACAATATCGCCGAGGAGAAGCACCAGATCGGGTTTCAGATTACTTAGAATTGACGAAAGCTCCCTTATGCTTCTTTTCCTTATTATGCTCCCCAGATGAATGTCGGATACAGCTGCAATTTTCAGTTCTTTAATTTCTCCTGAAGGTTTGTTTATTGTCAGATCATATCTGGTAGTTACTGGGATCAGGGCATTTATGAATCCTGCTGCAATCAGGACCGATGAGGCAACGACAGTGGCTATAAAAGCCCATTTTTTAAATAGTGCAATATTTCCATGGTTCAGGATTCCGGCGATCCTTAATGCAAGGGAAACAATGTCGGATAAAAAGAGGAAAATAAATCCGTAAAGCATAAAAGCCATCCAGAATCCGCCAATAATGTTCAATACATCTGAAAATACTGATGAATTCCTTGCTTCTATTATCTTACCTGCAACAAAAGCGGACGCCAGTAACAGAAAAACAATAAAATACCACAGGCGGTTATGCTGAAAAGTATTTATAGCATTATACCCCTTGAAATAAATATAAATGTTGGCAGAGGAATAGATCGCGAGGACAACTGTAAGAAAGATTATTAACTGGTAGTTTTTCATTTCCTTATTATTGAAATTTCAGGTCACTGAAAGTTTTTTCCTTAAGGATATAAAACCTGAAAACGATGCTCTTGTTCAATATGCCGTACCTGGGCTGGGTAATTGTTATTTTCTTAACAATGCTCCTTTTTGGTTTCAGAAATTTCACAGCCTTATAATAATCACGGTGAGCGTTCCAGACAGCCCTTATGGTTTCATGTTGAGTAAAAAAGAATCTCATTGCTGCAATGCCGTCAAGTATTTTTCTCCTGAACAGGATTGACTTAAGTTTATCCCCGGGCAGGTTTTTATACAGCAGATAAAGGCTGTTACGGAAATTGAGATAAGTTTTAAGTTCTGAACCATAGGGGAGGGACCCTCCGCCGGCATGGTACACTACCGAACCGGGAACATATGCCACCCTGAGCCCCGACAGATGGAATCTCCAGCAAAGATCTATTTCTTCCATATGGGCGAAGAAATCCTCATCGAATCCCCCGCACTTTGACCAGGCGGCGGCCCTTACCACCATACAGGCCCCTGACGACCAGAATATTTCAGCAGGATCATCATACTGGCCATTGTCTTTTTCCACATTATCGAAAATACGCCCCCTGCAGAAGGCATATCCGTATTTATCGAGATAACCGCCTGCTGCGCCTGCATATTCAAAATATTCCCTGTTTGCAAGCGACTTTATCTTAGGCTGACATGATGCCACGTCGGGATTCAGGTCCATAAAAGCGATTAGCGGTGTGAGCCAGTTCTCAGTCACCTCCACATCGGAGTTCAGCAGGACGAAATACTTTGAATTAATCCGGTTCAGCGCTGCATTGTATCCGCCGGCAAATCCAAGGTTGGTATCGAACCGTATCAGTTCAGCTTCGGGGACAATCTTTGCCAGCCACTCAGGTGATCCGTCATCTGAACCATTGTCGGCAACGAAGACTTTTGTTTCATCATCGGCTGTGAGGCGGACAACATCCGCAAGAAATCTCTTCAGCCACGAAAGTCCGTTCCAGTTAAGTATTACAACGGCAGTCCTGATCATTATTGTGGTTTTTTATATTTCCAGCGACGGTGCGTCCAGATCCAGTATTCAGGTTTCTTCTTTATTATTTCCTCAAGTCTTTTAACATGCGTGTCAGTCACCTGGTACATTGGAAGGCCGGCTGTTTTCTCAAACAGCAGTTCCGACGTAATAGTATAATATCCCCGATTGACTTTTTCGACATGGAGAATTACAACAGCCATGTCGTACTTCCGTGCTATTTTCTCAATTCCGAGGAAAACAGGTGTGTCCTGGTTAAGAAAAGTCGTATAGTATTCTATCTCTGCCTTTGCGGGTGTCTGATCAGATATAAAGCCGTATTGTCCTCTGATATTTTTGCTCTGGTTGTTAATGATCTGTCTGACTATCATGTTCATCGGGGCCAGGCTTGCATTATTCCTCGACCTGAGCCTGTTCATGAACTTTTCGAAATGTTTGTTTTGCAGTGGTTTATATACTCCTACCCCCCTGTGTTTTGTATACATCGGATATGATGCCGTCAGCCATTCCCAGTTGTTGTAATGGCTGTGCACAACTGCAACATCGCGTCCCGAATCGCAAATCTTTTCTGTCAGTTCAGGGTTTAAAAACTTCATCCTTCTGCACAGCTCTCTGTTGCTCATATGGGTAAGCTTAAGCACCTCCACAAACTGATCAGCTAAATGGTGGTAGAATTTCCGCGAGATACTCTTCAGTTCTTCAGGACTCTTTTCAGGGAAAGATTTTCTGAGATTTTCATGAACGACATCCTTCCTGTATGAAGGAAAGTAATACAGGAATATGAACATAATATCAGAAAAGACATAAAGTACCCTGAGAGGGAGTAATGTTACCAGCCAGTTCAGGCCATAAAATATATAGTACAGAAGGGAGCCCATAGGATCATTTTTCCCCCGGTTTCATAAAACTTTTTATGATTTCAAATATCTCGTTGTAAACCAGGGAGTTGGAAGCTATTGTCTCATCGCCTGTCAGTCCCTTAGTGTTACCAGAGAAATCGCTGAATCTGCCGCCTGCCTCCCTTACGAGGAGCATACCGGCTGCGATGTCCCAGATTTTGAGATCGTATTCAAAGAAAAGATCATACCTGCCGCAGGCTACATAAGCAAGGTCAACAGATGCAGATCCGAGTCTTCTTACTCCGTGCGACCTGGTAACAAGATGAGTGAGAAGCGCCATATAAGGTTCAAGCCTGTCGAACATGTTATAGGGAAATCCTGTGGCAACCAGCGCCCCCGACAGAGCAGGCGTCTTTGAAACATGGATCCTTTTCCCGTTCAGCCAGGCGCCTCCGTTCTTCCAGGCGGTGAAAGTCTCAGAGCCTCCTGCTTCGTGAACGACTCCGGCAATCACCTCATCATCCTCCATGAGCCCGATGCTTATTGCATATGGTCTGACCCCATGAAGAAAATTCGTTGTACCGTCGAGGGGATCAATTATCCAGTTGTATCTGTCGCCTCTTTTTGAAGAAGTCCCTTCCTCGGCTATGAATCCTGCATCAGGGATAAGAGGTGTTAATTTATCAATCAGGATCTTTTCTGAGCCTTTGTCAACATAGGTAACAAAGTTGTTGAGTCCCTTTACCTCGGTGTCTTTAATATTAAAGGATGCCGATTCCCTGACGATGAATTCGGAAGCGGATAATGCCGCCTTCACAACTTCGTCACATAATTCTTTAAGATCTTTCATTTTTCATCTGTTATTACGGCGGTCATTCTGCCCGACGTGTCAATACCTGTAAGTTTTACGGTCCTTATGTTTCCCGCGAGGCTTGATTTCCATGGCATTACGGTGCCAATGTAATTGGCTGTAAATCCGGTTATCATTCCTTCTCTTTTTGTATGTTCAAACAGTACCTGGCTTGTCAGACCAATATTCATTCTGCAGAATTCTTCATGCTTCCTGTCAGACAGGCCGATAAGTCTTTTGCTGCGTACTTCCCTGGTCCTGAACTGTACCTTATCTTTCATTGAAGCCGCAGGAGTACCGGGCCTTTCTGAAAAGTTGAATACGTGGAGGTACGACAAATCCATCGAGTTGAGGAAGGAAAAAGTATCCTCAAAATCCTGATCGGATTCTCCCGGAAATCCAACTATCACATCGGCTCCTATACCTGCAAGGGGCATAAGTTTTCTCACTGAATCTACCCTGCGGGCGAACAGCTCCCTTTTATATCTTCTCCTCATCAGGCCAAGTATCTTATCAGATCCGCTCTGGAGGGGGATATGGAAATGAGGGAGGATCTTAGGGCTGCCTGCAGTAAGTTCTATCAGCTCATCAGTGAGAAGGTTGGGCTCTATCGATGATATCCTGTATCTTTCTATTCCATCAACTTTTATGAGTTCCCTCATAAGCGAAGTAAAGGTATCTCCGGTCGTTTTTCCGAAATCACCGATATTCACTCCTGTAATTACTATCTCCTTTATCCCTTTCAGGGCTATCCTTTCAGCTTCCTCTGTTATCGATTTTATTTCCTGGTTCCTGCTTTTGCCACGCGCAGCGGGGATTGTGCAATACGAACATTTATAATCGCAGCCGTCCTGTACCTTAAGGAAAGAACGGGTCCGGTCGCCGGCTGAGAAGGAAGGGAAAAATGCGTCAGGCAGTCTGATGCCGCAAGAATAAATTTCTGNAGCATCTTTTTTTGTAAAATTCCCGAGATACCTGGCTGCATCGAATTTTTCACTGGTACCAAGAACAAGGTCGACTCCGGGTATTGATGCTATTTCATCGGGGTTCAGCTGGGCATAGCAGCCAACAACTGCAATGACAGCCTCAGGTGACTGATGTATGAATTTTTTAATGGCCTGGCGGCATTTTCTGTCGGCTGTATCTGTAACAGAGCAGGTGTTTATCACATAGATATCGGCTTTTGATCCTGCCGGAACCCTTTCAAACTGATCTTCCGGAAACGATCTTGAAATAGTAGATGTTTCAGCAAAATTAAGCTTACAGCCAAGAGTGTGAAAAGCTATCTTTTTCTTTGTGATATCCATTATCAGACAGACTGTTATGGTTCAGGCCACGTAAATCATCCCCTTCGGGATCATTTCCTTTTTGCCTGGGGAAGCTTTGTCAGGTAAACATTCCTGAATTCAATATCTTTTCCTTCGCTCTGGAGACAAATATGTCCCTTTGAGTGAGAAATGCCGGTTGCTTTGTTCTGAAGCACTCCGTTCACGATTACTTCGATTGTATTGGCCTTACATGTTATTTCAACAGTGTTCCATTCACCAACAGGCTTTTCTGATGAAGGAGCCATTTTGGGAACTACCCTTGAATTGGCTTTCATTTCATTCATTGTTGCACCATTCATGCAAACAAAATCACCTGCATTTCCTGCTTTCAGCTGGCATTCGAATGTTTTGAGCCAGATAGTATCGGGAGGAAGGGCATGAATGAATATTCCGCTGTTTGACGGTTCGGAAGGATACCTGTATTCAACATGAAGCCTGTATTCGGAATAGGAATCAGTGGTCCGCATGTATCCGAAAGGATCACCCTTAATATGAATCACATCGTTTTGGCCCTGGAAGACCGTCAGAGGATCAACTGCGGGATCTTTAAGATGCAATATCCAGTTTGACAGGTCATTCCCGTTGAACAACCGGATGGTATTTTTATCAGCCCTGGCATTCCTGATGTTTGAAGCCTCTTTTGGCCTTTTCTGCCCGTTAACTGTGCTTCCGGGACCTGCCATAAAGGCTAATGTCAGAATTATTAAAAGGAATGATCTTGTCCTCATTGTCTGATTTTTTGGTTCTTATTATATGAATAGTTTAGTTTTAAAGAAGCTTGCTGGCAAGTTCGGCAAGGAAGCTTCTTTCGCCTTTTACAAGGTTGACATGTGCAAAGATATCCTGATCCTTCATCTTGTCTGAAAGATAGCTGAGCCCGTTTGATGCAGTGTCGAGGTATGGCGAATCGATCTGTTCGATATCACCAGTGAACACCATTTTAGTTCCTTCGCCGGCCCTTGTTATTATTGTTTTTATCTCATGCGGTGTAAGGTTCTGTGCCTCATCGACAATGAAAAAGATGCTCGACAGGCTCCTTCCCCTGATATAAGCAAGCGGGGTGATAACCAGCTTTTCTTCCTTTACCATATCGTTGATCCTCAGGAATTCGGGGCTCTGGTGACTGAATTTATGCTTAATGACTGTAAGGTTGTCGTACAGCGGCTGCATATACGGATCCATTTTCTCCTTCACATCGCCGGGAAGAAAACCAAGGTCACGGTTTGCCAGGGGTACAATAGGCCGTGCAAGGAATATCTGCTTGTACCTTTTATGCTGCTGAAGTGCGGAAGCAAGGGCCAGAAGAGTTTTTCCCGTTCCTGCCTTACCTGTAAGCGAAACGAGCTGTACATCGGGATTTGTAAGTGCGTCGAGGGCAAATGTCTGTTCTGCATTCCTCGGATCGATGCCATAGGTGGTCTGCTTGATCACCCTGTTAAGCATTTTATTTACAGGATTATAGTGAGCTAGGGCGCTTGCCCCGCTGTTTCTCATAATAAAGAACTGATGCCCCCTTAGATCGGGCTCGAGGTTGAATTCCGAGACATTCACACCTTCGGGTATCTCGTACAATTTACTGATGAGGCCATGATCCACGCCTTCAATTATCCTGATTCCCTTGTAAAGATCATCAATATTGGCCACCTTGTCGTTCTGGTAATCCTGGGCCATAATACCCAGCGATTTTGCCTTCATCCTGAGGTTTATATCCTTCGAAATAAGGACGACAGCCTTATCCTTGTTCATTGTACATACAAAGTCGGCAATGGCAAGTATCCTGTGATCGGGAGTCCTTTCGGCAAACGACTGGCTTACCTTCTCTGAGAAGTCACGGCCGGTTTCAATATGAAGATTTCCAAGGTTCTCACCCAGCGGTATGTTTGCCGTAAGGAGCATATCGCCCGACAGCCTGTCGAGCTCCCTCGTGAATTCCCTTGCATGGAAGTTTATTATGTCGTTGCCTTTCTTGAATTTATCAAGCTCCTCAAGAACGACTATCGGAATTATTACATCATTTTCCTCAAAATTGTAAATGCATTTATAGTCGTGAAGCAGAACGTTTGTATCAATAATGAAAAGCTTTTTATTGTGTTTTTTCTTCATCATCTAAATTCTTTAAAATCAATAAAATATATTTATTGAACTGAATGACTGCAATAATCCGCAAAATTAACTAAAATAAGGAATCATTGTTACGACTGTTGAAAGTATGTTAATTTGTATCGCCAGGTAATTGAAGCATCTCAATTACCTTAATTACTTTTGCTTTCAATTTTCAGACGATGAATTACGAGGAAACAATCAGGTTTCTGTACAACCAACTGCCTGCATATCACAGGATAGGGAAGGCCGCATATAAAAGCGATCTGACTAACACTGTTGCATTCGACAGGTACCTTGGCTTTCCGCACAGGAATTACAGGACAATACACATAGGAGGCACCAACGGCAAGGGATCAGTATCTCATATGACGGCTTCGGTGCTGATGGAAGCGGGATTGAAGACAGGCCTTTATACCTCACCTCATCTCATTGATTTCAGGGAGAGGATAAAAGTGAACGGATCAATGATCCCCGAAAGTTTTGTAATTGATTTCATCAGCCAGCATTCAGAGTTTATCTCTGAGATAAAGCCGTCATTTTTTGAAATGACTGTGGCAATGGCATTTGACTATTTCGCCAGGGAAAAGGTTGATGTTGCTGTAATAGAGGTGGGTCTGGGAGGGAGGCTCGATTCGACAAACGTAATAACGCCTGTATTGTCGGTAATTACTAATATCGGTCATGATCATATGGATCTTCTTGGCGATACCATCGAAAAAGTCGCAGCGGAGAAAGCCGGAATCATAAAAGGAGGTATACCGGTTGTGATAGGAGAGACACAGGAACAGACAAGAAATGTATTCACCGCGAAAGCAGAAGAAATAGGATCACCTCTGTATTTTGCAGATCAGAATTTTTGTTGTGTGCCTGATGAACCGGATTACATAAGCGAAACCAGGGATTATGTTGTCACAGGGTCACAAAGCGGCAGGTCGGAGAAAGTAAGCCCGGGACTGGCGGGGGATTATCAGGTTAAAAATATACAGACAGTATTTCAGAGTTTTGAGATCCTGAAGGATATCTTTAACTTATCGGTAGAAAACCTGACTGAAGGCATTAGGAAAGTAAAAGAGAATACCGGACTGATGGGCCGGTGGCAGATTATAGGCAGGGATCCGCTGACCATATGTGATACCGGTCATAATTTTGAAGGGCTTCGGTATGTCATTGAGCAGATAAGGAAAATCAAAAAGGGAGAAACCCATTTCGTGATCGGATTTGTCAGCGACAAGGATCTTGATCCTGTCCTTCCATTGTTC
>AMWB02109740.1_pt1 | contig 12291 bp, 9 predicted proteins | sample 200311 | NCBI WGS metagenome assembly AMWB02 (sample SAMN02737377, study PRJNA173069) | bioreactor metagenome | biome: anode biofilm in microbial fuel cells | place: USA: California | collected 2010-12-16 | reverse complement strand
AGGGCCGCTCTCGCTAGAGAGCGGCCTTTTTTATTTGATGGATCCGCACGAGCGCTCAAGACATCAAATCGTGTTGTCAGAACGCCCTGTCATTTATTGAGTGAGAGCTGTGCCGTTGTATTACGCACATAGGCATGGATACCACTGGCAATTTGCTCTGTGATCATCGTCATGAATTTGGGATCCTGTAAATTTTGGGAATCCTGTTCATTACTGATGAAAGCGACTTCAATCAGGATGGCCGGCATTTGGGCACCAATCAAAACATAAAACGGTGCCTGTTTGACGCCAAGATTTTTTATATCGGCATAGCCGTTGCTCTTTGCCCCTTCAAAAATGGTGCTGTGCACCTGCTGCGCCAATCTGGAAGATTCACTGATCTTCGAATTTTTCATAATATCCGACAGAATATCCTGAAGATCGCTCATCTGATGTGTGGAGGTGGCATTTTCCAGGGCAGCAACCCGCATTGCCTCTGCATTCGTACTCAAATTGAGATAGTATGTTTCAAGCCCGCGAACTTGTGCCGATGGATGCGCGTTTACATGTAGCGACACAAAGAGGTCACCATTCTGCGTATTGGCAATTGCGGTACGTTCTTCAAGAGGTATAAAAACATCTTGATTTCGGGTAAGAATTACCTGGCAATGGAGTTCTTTTTCAAGAATGGGGGCAAGCTTTGTGGCAAGATCGAGCACTATATCTTTTTCTTTCAAACCAAAGGCCATGGCGCCTGGATCCTTTCCTCCATGCCCTGGATCGAGAATAATTTTTCTAACTCCTAAGCCAAGCTGCTGTGCCAGAGAAAGAGGCGCGTTGGATGAGACTTCTTCTCTCTTGGACTCATTTTTAGAAGGGGGTGGGGAAAGGACTATCTTTTTGGCACCTCGCAAAACGGCAATGTCTTTTTTCTTGGTGTGTTCTGTTATTCCGGGGAGATCCTGCCGGTGGCCGACGATTTTGCCAGATGGGAGCTGTGCGGATCTTTTACTTTCGCCGCGAACATCTATCACCACTCTGAACGGATTCGGCAGGTTGAATATTTTGTAATCGCCAATGGACTGGAGATCCAGAATAACGCGAACTGTATCCGGATTCAACTGTGCGGTGTGAATACTGCGAAGAAGCCCTCCCTTGATAGGAACAGGCGCTCGGTACTGCGGTGCAATGTAGCTCTTATTGAAGTCTATGTAGAGTTTGTTCAGTGCTTTCGGTGTCTCTTCTCTCTGAAAATCCTTATAGCTGACCGGCGCGGAAGATTTGATTACAACTCGCGTGTAATTGTCCGAAGACCAATATTTAACGGGAAGTACATCACTGAGCTTGTTATGGCCGAAAGATGACAGTATTGATTTGGGCAAGGCGATATCATTCTCCCTGGACAACCCTTTCAGGAGTTCCTCCGCCTGCGGGCGCATGTCACTTTTGGGATACTTATTTATGATGTCAATGAGAGGATCTGCGGCCCTGCGGGGGTCGTTTTTTTTGTCCAGGTAGAGTTGGGCGAGGGCAAAATAGGCATCGTCTGCCAGGCGATGGCGGGGAAAGAGTCGTGCCATGTCTTTAAAGTAGGATATTGCTTCATAGAGATCATTGCTGTTTTGAAAATGATCATACATATCACCATACATCCGGCCAAGCATATAGAGGCAGGCAGGTGCCAGATCGGTTTTTGAATTGGAAAGATAGATCCGGCGGAAATCTCTCGTCCCTTTCAACCAGTTTTCCCTGGAGGCGCAGAGGCCTGTATCCGTCTGTAGTTGCTGGTAATATGATTTGGCTGCATCGTATCGATCGGCAGGAGGCTGCTGTTTCCAGGTGGTATGGCCGGCTGCAGGGAGGTCAAACGGCAGGAGAAGTAGCTGTAAAACAATTGCGAGGTAAAGAAAAATGGGTCTACTGCTCATGGTGAAAAAATGGTGCCCCACGCTTCAGAGGATGATTGGGAAAAATTATTGTATAAATCCAATAATTAATCGGGACTAGTCTCAGTATACCTAAAAGCAGGGATCATGGCAAAGTAAATAGTGGCGTGGCTTTTGACGGCTTTTGCGCTGGTAGGGGCAATGGCATCAGGTTTTCAGCATATCCTTTAATGCATACAGGGCCTGCAATGCATCAAGAGGAGCACATTGGTCAAGGTTGAGGCTGTGCAGATAGTCCCTTATCGGATCTTCAGGAGGGGAGAAAAGAGTAAGTTGATCCGGATGCTTTTTCATCCTGGTTGGTTTTTTGCGGAGGGAAGGAGAATGTGTGGTCTGGCCGAATTTGCCGTGTTCAATGTCTCGGAGTATCTCACCGGCCCGAAGGACGACGTTATCCGGTACTCCTGCCAGGCCGGCAACCTGGATACCATAGCTCCGGCTTGTCCCCCCCTTGACCAGTTTATGGAGAAAAATGATATTGCCCTGCCATTCACGTACGGCTATCGAATAGTTTTGTACTCGTTTATTGATTTTCGCCAGCTCGGTCAGTTCATGGTAGTGGGTGGCAAAGAGCGTTTTTACTCCTTTGTTGTTTTTTTGCACCAGATCTTCCGCTACAGCCCAGGCTATGGACAATCCATCGTAGGTAGAGGTCCCCCTGCCGATTTCATCAAGAATTACTAAGCTTTTCTCAGTCGCATTATTTAAGATATTAGCCGTCTCACTCATTTCCACCATAAAGGTCGATTGACCACGGCGTAAATCGTCCATGGCGCCGACCCGGGTGAATATTCGATCGACGATTCCGATAACAGCTTTTTGCGCTGGAACGTAGCAACCCATCTGGGCCATAAGGACAATGAGCGCGGTTTGTCGCAGAACAGTCGATTTTCCAGCCATGTTGGGGCCGGTGATGATGAGCACCTCATCGGAAGTCTGGTCAAGATGAACATCATTGGGGACAAATTTACCGGATGGCAGGCTTCTTTCAATGACGGGATGCCTCCCTTCAACAATCTGAATCTCATCGCCATCATTCATCTCCGGTCGGCGATAATTAAACAGGTGGGCCATTTCACCGTTGGCGGACAAAAAGTCCAGCTGGGCGAGAAGGTGGGCGGTTTGCAGCAGGCGGCTGCTGTTTTCTGCCAGTTGTGCACGAATTTCGAGAAAAAGCAGGTATTCGAGCTCTACTCGTCGGTCCTGCGCGCCGACAACCTTATTTTCAAATTCCTTGAGTTCGGGGGTGATGAACCGTTCGGCATTGACCAGGGTTTGTTTCCTGATATAGGAGTCGGGTACTTTGTCAGCCTGTATTTTGCTGACCTCAATAAAGTATCCGAACACCTTATTATACCCGATTTTCAGCTTGCCAATTCCAGTTGCTTCACGTTCTTTGCCTTCCAGCTCAAGGATCATCTGCTTGCCATCGCGCAGCAGATGGACCAGTTCATCCAGTTCTTCGTTGTAGCCGCTTTTGATCAGATGCCCTTCGCGCAGGGTTACAGGCGCTTCGGGGTGCACTGCTTTCTCGAGCAATGCATGGAGGTCGGTAAGGGGGTCGAATTGGTTTCGGAGATCGATCAATTTTCGGGTGTCGCACTGCTTGAGCAGGGTGCAAATAGCCGGTAGACAGGCAAAGGATTTTTTCATGGCCAGCATATCCCTGCCGTTTCCCGAGCCGAGTATCATCCGGCCGTTCAGTCGTTCCAGATCGTATACCTGCTCAAGCAGGCTGCGTAATTCTTTACGCACCGAGCTGTTCTTAAAAAAGAAAGAGACGGCGTCCAGTCGATTGATAATTCGGTCTTTATCCTGCAAAGGAAAAAGTAAATTATGTTTCAGCAGTCTTGCTCCCATTGGCGTACAGGTGTGATCAAGAACCGACAGCAGGGATCCCTGCCGCTGGCCTCCGACGATGGTCTGGGTCAGTTCGAGATTTCTTCTCGAGGAATCGTCGATATGCAGGATGCAATTGGTGTCCAGCGGGGATAATTTTTCTATATGATCGACAGCCGTCTTCTGGGTTTCTTGAATATATTCAAGCAATACCCCCGCGGCGATTATTCCGGCGGTAAGTCTGCTGCAGCCAAAGCCATCTAAAGTGACCACCGCAAAATGATCACAGAGTAATTCTTTCGCGGCAGTCCCATGGTAATGCGCGCTCTCACGTTCGGTGATGCAGATGCTGGGCATGAGAATGCTGATCTGTTCGATAAGGGACGCCAGACAATTTCGCTCTGTGACGGAAATGAGGAGTTCCGAAGGCATGAGGCGGGTTAACTGGTCAAGAATGACCTCCCCGTTTTCGCTCTTATCGCCATATTCACCGACGAGAAATTCACCGGTACTGACATCGAGAAAGCTTGCGCCGTAAAGTTTTTGGCCACTGGTTTCTTTAACCACCAGGGAACAGATATAATTATTGCTTTTATCGTCGAGGAGCAGGTCGTCGGTAATGACTCCCGGTGAAATGATGCGGACAACTTCTCTTTTAACGATCCCTTTTGCTTCAGACGGATTTTCTGTCTGTTCGCAGATGGCAACCCGGCGGCCGGCTTTAATCAGTTTGGCCAGATAGGTTTGGGCCGCGTGGTAGGGTATCCCGCACATGGGCACCTGAACCGCATCGCTTTTCTTATTTCTTGAGGTGAGGGTTATGCCGAGTATTTTTGCAGCGACGATGGCGTCGTCAAAAAACATTTCATAAAAATCACCCATGCGATAGAAAAGTATGGTGTCTTCATGCTGCCCCTTAATTTCAAGGTATTGTTGCAGCATGGGTGTGAGTTGCGTCATTGTTGTCATACGTTTTTTTGATTAAGAGCAAAAAAATCAGGGAAGAGCCGGTCGAAGGTCGCTTCAATATGTTCGGGGATGGTTCGTATTTCCGCCAGCACGCTGATAAAGTTATGATCGCCATCCCACCTTGGGACGATGTGGAAGTGCAGGTGATCGGCGATCCCGGCACCTGCCGTAGCCCCGATGTTGCAGCCGATATTGAAACCATCCGGTTTAAGATGAATTTTTAAAATAGCCGTTGCCGCCTTCACCATCTCCATGAGAGCGGAGTTTTCGACCTCGGTCAGGTCGGTGATACAGCTCAGGTGACGGAGGGGAGCTACAAGCAGATGACCATTGGCATAAGGAAAACGATTCAAAAGTACCACTGAATGGTTGTCCCGATAGAGCAGCAATGTTGCTTTCCTGGCCTTGTAGTCGTTGCTGCAGCAGTTATCCGGTTCAAAGAGACAACCACCCGGTTTAGGTACATTGCCGAGGACATGTTCAATACGCCATGGGGTCCATAAATTTTTCATATCTGTTCGGGCAGCGTATGCAGGGTGGCGCACAAGGGATCGGAACAATTCCCGTCGATTTTAAGAAGAGCGTAAGTTCCGGCGGCTCCATATCGCCCAGTGCCAGAAAAACTGCCGGGATTAATGAGCAGTGTCTTGCCGATTCTGTGGCAAACCGCCTGATGGCTATGACCGAATACAATACAGTCGGCGTTGGGGAATTGTGCCAAAACCCTCTCTTCGATAGTATGGCGAGGACCAGCTCCGTGGGTAATGCCGATGGAGTATCCGCCGAGCACAATATGTTTCTGCGGTGGTAAAATGTGCCTCGTTGTTGTATTGCACATGTTACCACACACCGCATGAATGTCCTTGCCCTTAAACGCTTGCAGGATGGATACATCGGTGAGATCTCCGGCGTGAATGATTATGTCGCAACCGGTAAAAGCTGTGGCACATTGCTGCATAAAGGATGCATCTACTGCATGGAGATGGGTATCCGAAAGGATGCCGATATACATTGTTTTTTCTCGCAGTATCGAAAAAGGGTTCATTATGGTTGGAGCTTAGCTGTCCGCAGGGTGAAATTAATTCAATTTATTCCGTTATGCTATGCCAAAAACCTTTTTTTTACAGTTGCGCAATAAACCTGAAGACAGGTATAGTGCTTCGTTTAGGACAATAAAGGATACGGCTTTGCCTTTGTCCTCTGAAGAAAAAACGTATACATGGCGCATGCCATTCACATAAAGAAAAGTTGATATGGAGAAGTACGATGCTCACGGCCTCTGATTTAAGAAAAGGTTTAAAAGTACAAATAGATGGGAATCCTTATATTGTGACTGATTTTGAATTCTCTAAACCGGGGAAGGGGCAGGCACTGTATCGAACTAAGATGAGAAATATGATCACCGGCAATCAACTTGTCAAAACCTATCGTTCCAATGATAAATTTGAGAAGGCCGAGCTTGAAGAGAGGAAAATGCAGTTTCTCTACAGTCAGGGAGATGAATTCCACTTTATGGATACGGAAAACTTCGAACAGCTTGTGCTCACCAGAGAACAGCTTGGAGATAATACGCATTTTCTGATCGACAATATGGAACTGGATGTGGTGTTTTACAATAATCTGCCTATCGATGTAACCCTGCCAATTTTCGTCAATCTGGCGGTAACGAAGGCCGACCCATGGGCTAAAGGCGATACTTCCGGCAACGATACCAAGCCGGTCACTGTACAGACAGGTTACGAACTCCAGGTACCCCCCTTTGTTGAAGAAGGGGATAAAATACAGATCGATACGCGGACCGGGGAATATGTTACCCGGGTAAAAGAGTAAATTCAAATGCTTGACAGAAAAGGGCTGCACCTGCGTGCAGCCTTTTTTCGTTTTATCAGATCGTTCTTTGACCACCATGGTTTTCTTGAAGTCGACACCCCCATCCGTCAACCGGTATATATTCCGGAGAGTAACATAACGCCGCTTAAATCCGAAAAGGAGTATCTGCAGACCTCACCCGAACTCTGCATGAAAAGGTTGCTGGCCGCAGGGCACGGCAAGATATACCAGATTTGTCGCTGTTTTCGAAAAGAAGAGAAGGGGCGATTGCATCTGGAAGAATTCCAGATGTTGGAATGGTATAGAAACGGTGCTGATTATTACCAGCTGATGGTCGACTGTGAAATGCTGTTACGATTTCTGCTTAAAAACCTGCTCGAACTGCAGACAGAGAAGAATTTTACGGAGACGCCATTTTTTTCAGGTATCAATTTGGATCATACCTGGGAACGGTTGACAGTTGCCGATGCGTTTGCCCGATACAGCCCGATGCATCTGCAACAGGCATTACGAGATGGAAAATTCGATGAAATCCTTGTTGAACACATAGAACCAAAACTCGGTATATCTTCTCCCGTCTTTCTCTATGATTACCCGATAGAACTTGGCTCTCTCGCGAGAAAAAGGGACGACAACCCTGCAGTCGCGGAACGCTTCGAACTGTATATCAATGGAGTAGAAATTACCAATGGCTTTTCAGAGCTCACCGATCCCGAAGAGCAACGAACGAGATTTATTGCTGAGATAGAGACCATTACAGAAAATACCGGCGATGAAGTGCTTCTGCCGGAGCGGTTTCTCGCCGACCTCAAGCACTTAGAGACTGCTGCCGGCATTGCCATGGGACTTGATCGGGTCTTTATGATCGCCATGAATTACCAACAAATCGGAGAGGCAGTTACGTTTTCGCTTGATGATTTTTTATAACGTGTACTTTTCTAAAAAAAACTATCTGTTCCGTTCTTGAAAATGATACACTGATTAACAATTGCTCAAACAAATAAAATTATGGTCTTCAGAGAATACACTTCATGGATATAAAACAACGTCAACTGGTAAATAAATATCTCGATCTATTCTATAGAAGAAAGATCTTTATCATTGCCATCTTGCTTTTGAGTCTGCCGGTCGGACTGGGAATTTACCTGGTTACTCCCAAGGTATACGAATCGTCGAGTCTACTTAGCTATCAATCGCAGAGAATAAACCCAAACAAGCAATCGCCTGATATAGATTCACGGGTTCGTGACATTGTCGGTACCCTCAGCCAGATAGTTCTCAGCAGGACTAATCTTGAAAAAGTCATCAAGGATTTTGATCTCTATTCAGAACTGCGAGAAAAATTACCGATAGAAGACGTCATTGAGGTCTTCAGAACAAAAATTGTAATAAAGCCGTCCAGTCGAGGCGATGTGTTTACCATATCCTATTCAGGTAGCGACCCGGACAAAGTGGTCAAAGTGACTAATGCAATTTCCGCAAAATTTATAGAGGAGAACCTGAAATATCGTCAAGAAAGAGCGCTAGACACCTCCTCATACGCCAATCAGGAATTGCAAATGGCCAAAAAAGTCATGGATGCGAAAGAAAACGCCATGCGAGATTATAAGCTGCAGAATTATAATGAAATGCCTGAACATCGTGAGATGAATATGTCCAGGTTGACCTCCCTTCAAGAACAATATCAAGGCAAGCAGGACAGTATTCAGGATCTGGAAAGGACTCTTGTGCTCATTCAAGATCAGATTAACAATCAAAAAATGCTGGCCCAACGTTCTGGTCAGAATGTGGCTGCAAATGGACCAGTGCAGACTGTCGAAGAGTCTGATAACGTTCAGCGTTTGGCTCAGTTACGTTCGACCTTGGATTCCCTGTTGTTGAAATACACCGAAAAACATCCGGAAATTATAAGAATCCGCAAGCTTATCGAAAAACTGGAGATAGATGTCAAGAATGAAGCCACTTCCGGGACAAAGTCCAAACCAAAGATATCGAACGTTTCGTCGAGACCGCGTGTTGGTCGGCAAGATCAACAGTATGTTCAAACAATCCTGCAATTGGAAGCACAGCGCAAGGATATTGAACGGAATGTTGCTAACATTCAAGATGAACAAAACCAGCTGAAAGCAAAAATAGAGCAATACGAAAAATGGGTAACGGCCGCTCCGGTACGAGAAGCGGAATGGTCTTCTCTTACCCGGGAATATGACCAGTTGAAAAAACATTATGACTACCTTGTTTCGCAAAATCTTGAAGCACAATCAATGCTGAATCTTGAGGAACGACAGAAAGGGAGTCAGTTCAAGATAGAAGATCCCGGTCGGTATCCAGGGAAGCCGATCAAGCCAAATTTCTTAATGATTATGGGGATGAGTGTAATGGTAGGTCTTGGTGTCGGCATAGGAGGAGTGTTAGCACTAGATATATTTGATGCCTCTTTCCGGGACCCGGAAACAATTGAGCCATTACTTGGGGTAGCTCTTCTTACCACTATCCCATATATAGAAACTCAAGCTGAACAGAAGAAGCAGAAATGGCAACTTGTCATCTTCTTGAGCCTGCTAGTATTGGGGATTGGCCTTATCTTGACGTTATTTACTCTTGTTTGGCTGCGAGGGTATATCGTCCTCTAATCAAACGAAAATGTATTTTATATATAAAATTCGTTTTATTCGAACCCACAAAGGGTACTGAAAAGAGCAGCCCACAGGGGGCATCATTAAGAATATGAACGAAAATAATCTGTTATGCATCCTAAATGGCTGCTTGGTGGCGCATTTTACTACGATTTAATGCGATTATTCACTCTGAGATAGTAAGAGAACATGGGAAAAACTTCAAAAGTGCTGACAAAATCCGGTTACAGCCTGAATGTGCCAGAACATCTAGTGATGGATACTCCGGCAGACAAAGATGTAAATGCTGTTACGTTCGATGAAAACTCAATAAACTGTGGCACTAGAGAAGGAATTGGTGTGGTTGAGGGCCGTAATAATAATCAACTATATGCAGCCCAGTGGGATGAACGGCTGACCAATGTGGTCAGCTTTTCAAATAAAATTGCCGAGTCTTTTCGTGTATTACGATCAAAAATACTGCTTCCTCAGAATGGTAGGCCAGCACCCAAGACTATTATGGTAACTTCCGCCCTGCCTCGCGAAGGGAAAAGCTTTGTCTCAGCAAATCTTGGTATCGCCCTCGCGCAAGGAGTAGATCAACACGCGCTTCTTGTTGACTGCGATCTTCGAGCTCCATCTCTTGCCCGACTCTTTGGGATGTCTTCTGAACGGGGGTTGGCCGACTACTTACGAGATAAGGGCGATCTCTCCTCCCTTCTTCAGAAAACCTCTATGGAAAAACTGTCAATTCTCGCCAGTGGTGTGCCACCGGCTAATCCGGCTGAACTTCTTGGCTCAGAAAGGATGCATAAACTTGTGGAGGAGTTGGCTGGTCGCTATCCAGATAGGTATATAATAATTGATACTCCACCTCTTGAGGTTGCCTCTGAGTCCAAAGTGCTTTCTCAAGCAGTTGATGGGGTAGTACTGGTAGTAAGACAAGGATTTGCCAGTCGAAATCTTATAGAAAAATTTATCTCGGAGATTGGTAAAAACAAGATTCTCGGCGTAATTTTCAACGGGCATAAGAGCAATTTTATTTCAAGCAGGCTGGTCGATAAGAGTTATTATTACGGCGAGTACTACAACAATTCTGCACAAAAAAGAGAGACGAGTTCTTAGGCAGAGGTATCATCTTTTCTTTTTGCGGCCGAACCCTTTGGGGCGAAAAGCTTTCTGCTGAACTGACTGTTCCACAATACGACGCTGCTGCTGCCTGTCCGATTGCTTGCGCGGGACGGTCAGCGGTTGCTTGGATCCTGGCTTCAAGCCAGTTACATACATGGCTGTGGACAGGGTCCCGGGGGTGGGGGTAAAATCCTGGAATTTTCTTACTTGCAGCCCTAACTTGTGCATGTCCTGGGTAAGTTTTTGGGCATGCTGTGGTGTTGATCCGGGGTGCGCCGTGATGATATACGGTGTAAATTCCATCTTTTTACCGATCTCTTTTTCTATCTTCCGGCATTCGGCAATAAATTTCTTAAGAAGACTATGGGGTTCCTTGTGCATGAGACAGAGGAGTTCATCGTCGGTATGTTCAGGGGCGATTTTCAATGATCCGGGGGTGTGCTGCTGCAGGATCCTTCGCAACAGTCGAGGGGTGCGAAGGAGCAGTTCCATTCTCAGACCGGAAGAAATGAACAGATTCTTTATGCTGGGGATGGCTGCAACGTCGTTCAGCAGCTGGAGAAACAGCTCTTCGTTTATCTCCAGGTTTTTGCAGGGTTGCGGGTAGAGGCAGTCGCGTTTTTTACAGGAACCTATGCTGCAGTGCGTACCGAAGAGGTTGGCAGTCGGTCCGCCAAGATCGCTTATGGTGCCGGTAAAATCGTCCATCTGCGTGATACGTTCGCATTCTTTGACGATGGATTGTCGGCTGCGTGAGATTATTGCTGGTCCCTGGTGTCTGGTGATAGCACAAAACGAGCAGTTACCGGAACAGCCCCGAACGATGGTTACTGAATCCTTGATCATCCGGTAGGCCGGGATGTGCTGATGGTCAGGATGCGGACGTCTCGTATAGGGCAGGGCGTAGAGCGCATCAAGTTCAGGCGGTGATAGTGGGGGTGGTGCCGGATGCTGCACTACCCAGTGCGTTTGTTGGCGTTGCAGGATTGTTTGCGAGGAAGCAGCGCTTGAGTGCCTGTTTATTGCCATCTCGGTATCGAGGAATAAAGCGACTTCTTGTTGCATGTCATCCCAGGAGGGGAGGACGAGTGTTTTGGGTGAGCTGGTTATCTTTCCTGATGGGAAAGTCTCAGAAAAATGTTCCTGCAGTTCCCGGTCGGTAAATCTTTGACAGGTCCCTGGAATATTGTGCAGAGATTTATTTGCTGCACACCTTCTTGCGATCTCCACGATAGCCTTTTCGGCCATCCCGTATACGATGAGGTCCGCTTTAGCGTCGGTTAGAAAAGATGAACGGAGTTTTTCCTGTTTGAAATCATAGTGGACAAAGCGTCGGAGTGAAGCCTCAATACCACCGAGGATGATGGGGATGTTGCGAAAAGCCGAACGGGCCAGGCTGGTATAAATGAGACTGGCACGATCCGGTCTTCTGCGTTCTGTCTTAACCCGCTCGGTTCCGCGCCACGGATTGCCATCGGGAGAGTAGGCATCGGTGTCGCGCACTTTGCCGTTACCGGTGTAGTTGGCGACTATGGAATCAAGGTTTCCGGCGGTAATACCGCAGAACAGTCTCGGCGTGGGAAAGCTTTTGAAATCTTCAGCTGAATCGTATCGCGGCTGTGGCAGGAGAGCTACCTGAAAACCATGGCTTTCCAATAGTCTGCCGATAAGCGCGACACCAAAGGATGGATGGTCGATGTAGGCGTCTCCGGTCACAAGCAGAATGTCGATACCGGACCATCCCCTCCGCCTGCACTCCTCCCAGGAAATCGGCAAAGGAAAAGTGGTGCTGGCGGGTTCATCCATGAGAATCCTTTACATACCTTTTACATAAATCTGGCATTGATAAAAATGTGACAGATAATAGATGCGGCATAGCCAAGCGCGATTACCGGAGTCCATTTCAAATGGGCATTGAAGGTATAAACATTTCGTGCCGCCCCCATAAGTGCGACTCCGGCGGCAGAGCCGATTGACAGTAA
>AMWB02059971.1_pt1 | contig 12299 bp, 16 predicted proteins | sample 200311 | NCBI WGS metagenome assembly AMWB02 (sample SAMN02737377, study PRJNA173069) | bioreactor metagenome | biome: anode biofilm in microbial fuel cells | place: USA: California | collected 2010-12-16 | reverse complement strand
ATTTAAAAAAGTTTAAATACACCGGGGATTTTTCTTTTTGGGTTGGAAGAAAGAATCCAGATTTTGTGGATATTGAAAATAAAAAAGTTATAGATTTTTTTGGAAGAAAATTTCATAATGAAGATGAAGTAGAAACAAGATCAAAATATTTTAAAGAAAGAGGATATGAAATACTTATTATTTGGGAAGACGAACTTAGAAATAATAAAGATTTAGTTTTTAATAGAATTTTAGAATTTGGAGGAATGAATGAGAGACGAAATTAAGTTAATAGAAAATTTTGTTTCATTTCAAGGAGAAGGGCCTGATTCTGGAAGAAGAATGATTATTCTTAGATTTAAGACCTGTAACAAACAATGTCCTTGGTGTGATACCGCAGTTAAGATGAGGATTACAGCAGAAGGAGTATATACTATAGAAGAAATTCAAAATACAATCTATGAAGCTCAAGCAGGAATAATGATCACCGGTGGAGAGCCAACGGTTGCTAGACATTTTAATGAAACTGTAAGATTATTAACTACCCTTACATATCCAATTGCAAATGTTGAAACTAATGGTCATAGACTATTAGATTTGATTGCGGCAGTTGATGCACTACAACCAACAAAACCAATCCATTATATATACTCCCCTAAAATTTTTAATGATAATGATTTAAAAGAAGCATTGGAATTAATGAATACTATAATTTACAATAGAAATGTTTTTATAAAAGTTGTATATGAAGATAATGATCTTATTAATTATTTTTTGGATGAAGTAAATAATTCATTCTCTATAGCATCAAATAGTCAATTTCTAAATTCAGAAAAAGTTTGGATTATGCCAGAAGGTTCAACAAAAGAAAAATTGATAGAAAATTCGCCAAAGGTTTTTGATATTTGTGAAAAATATAACTATAATTTTTCATCAAGAAATCATATAATCTACGGTTTCATCTAAGGAGGTTGAAACAAAATAAATGTGAGAAAAGCAAGAGAGTTTTATCCCCAAGAAATGACAGATATTTGTGTTGTCAGGAGGGATGGAGAATCAGTAGAAGACTTAATCAAAAGATTTAAGAAAAAGTTTTCTAAAAGTGGTGTTATTAAAGACTTAAAAGAAAAAATGTATTATGAGAAACCTAGTGATAAAAAAAGGAGAAAGCGAGCGCAAGCTAAACGACTCCGAGAAAAAGAAGAAATAAAGTCAAAAACCTACAGAATCAAACAATTGAAATACAGGAAAAAACAAGAAGGGAGAGATGAAGAAGATGAATAGCCCAATGAACGCAGTAGCAGATAAGATTTTTGTTAAGATTTTAAAGAAAACAAAGTCAAAAGGTGGAATTATTCTTCCAGACACAGTTACTCAGGCAGAACCACAAAACTATGGTCTTGTTCTATCTATTGGAGAAAAGGTTGAAGGAGTTAATGTTGGAGATATTGTAATGTTTCATCCAAGAGGTGGGCAAGCTGTTGTTATTGAAAGCTCTGTTTATGCTGTTGTTGTTTACAATGAACTTTATGGTGTATTGAAAGATGAAGAAACAGCAAAACAACTAGGGGAGGAAACTTTGACAAAGTGATGTGGAGACTAGAAGATTTGTTTCGTTTTGCATTATCAAATTCAACACAAATAAAAGGAGTTTGGTATCCTGCAAGACCTGTAGTTAATCCTTTAGTTATTCGTATAAAAAGTGCTTGGGAAGTATTAAGAGGAAGAGCAGATGCTGTGAAATGGCCAGGAGGACAATAATGAACATTCAACATATTACAGCTACAACTTTAGATGATGCCTGGTTTCAAACACTATTTAGAATTTTAGAAGAAGGAAGCGTATTTAAAATTGATCGTGGGTCTTATGCAGGGCAGAAACGCCTAGAGTTTGATTGGATAACAGTTCATATTAAAAATCCTGGTGTAAGACCTTTACTTCCTCAAATAGCTCCACATCATAATATTCCTAATCCTGTCGCAGATGATTATTTGGATGAATATCTACCATATCTAATGACAGGTGAATTAAAAGAAGGTGAATCATACACTTATGGAGAAAGGATGAATAAAGCTCCTTTCAGACCAGATTGGTTGAAATACGATCTAGAGAAATTCAAAGATATTTTGATTCAAGATAAAGAAGCATGGGAAAATGAAAAAATTATAATTAGAGAAAAGAAAGATGTTATGATTAACAATTTTTTAAGCCAAGTTGAATTGTTGATATGGACTTATAAAACAAAAGGCCATAGAAACAATCAAATGATTCTTCAAGTTGGGCAACCAACAGATATGTTACTACAAGACCCACCATGTTTACGCCACATTGATACACGAATTCAAGATGGTAAACTTCATTTCTATCCTTATTTTAGAAGCTGGGATTTATGGGGAGGATTCCCTGCAAATCTTGGTGGAATTCAACTTATGAAAGAGTATATTGCATCAGAAATTGGAGTTGAGGATGGAGAAATTATAGCATCTAGTAAAGGATTACATTTGTATGATTATTCATTTGATCTAGCAAAGTGTTTAAGAATGAGAGATGATATGAAATTGAGGGAAGGAATATGAAGAAAAAAATAATTTCTGGGTTAATCACATTATCTTTTATTTTCGTTTTTACATATGGTTTTGTAAATTTTGTCAAGCCAGAAATTACAGTCAAAACTTTTATATCTGAAAATTTAGTTGATAAAATAAGACCTGTTCCTAATCATATTGGACCTGGAAATAAAAGTATAAAAGATATTACTCCAGATATAACTAAAGTACTTCCAGAAGAAAGAGTAATACCCAAAGTTATAGAACAAGAAAAAAGAGTTTCTATTATTCAAGTAGAATATAATGAGTATATTAAAACTATATCTGGCGCAGCAATTGCTTGGGCAGTAAAAGAAATTTGTCAGTTTATTTTTTATCACTAAAAAAATTGTTTAAAAAGAAAGAAGGAGAAATAGAGAATGAGAACTTACAGAGTTTTAACAACCCGTGAAACACCCGAAGGACAACCACTATTTGAAAATGTAGTAGCAGAGACATACGAGGTTAAGAGTGGATATTTGACATTCTATAATGCAAATCCTGATCTTCCTGATACAGTCAAGGTTTGTACATATGATCGAAAAGAATGGAAAAAGGTCAACGCTGTTGAACCTAATTAACTTTTTGTGAGGTGCAATTATGTCTTGTGTCGCAGCTCTAAAACAGAATGGTAAAGTTTACGTAGCAGCTGATTCTCTTTCATCAGCAGATGATAAGTTGTTTTATAGAAAGGATAAAAAAGTATTTAAAAATGGAAAATACATAATCGGATTTTGTGGGAGCATACGAACAGGACAAATTTTAAAAAGAAGATATTGGGTGCCACCCACAGATATTTATGCTGTTCCTGATTCCTTAATGAAATTTATGGAAAAAAAGGGGTGTATGTCTATAACAGAGGAAGGGCATAAAAACTGTGGGTGCAACTTTATCTTTGCAACAAAAGGCGAAATATATGAAATTCTGGTTGATTTTCAACTTGTAGAACCAGTTGATGATTTTACTGCAATAGGGTCTGGCTCTGATTTTGCTTTAGGGTCGCTTTTTTCTACAAAGGGAACAAAATTAAAACCTGAGGAAAGGTTAAAGATGGCAATAGAAGCTGCATCATATTTTTCTGCTTCTGTTGGAGGGGAAATCGTCATAGAACACATCTGAAAGGTGAATAAATGAAAAGTGGTTACATTTTAGCAGGGTTTGAAACTCTTGCGACTATCCTTGATAATTTTATTGAGGGGCGTAGAGGAAAGTGGAACGATAATTTTACAAGGCAAGATATTTCAAATTTTCTATCATCAACTGGTTCTGGTTTTCTACATTCTTATGGTCAGGATTTTCACGGCAAGAAAAAATTTCATAAATATAGCAAGAAAGAAAAAGAACTGTATCAAATTTGCCGTGATATGAAAATATTTGATAATTGTACACTTATTGCTGATAGCGGTGGTTATCAAATATCAATTGGAAAAATGACTAAGAAAGAGTCAGAACTATTATTTCAAATGTATTATGATTGGATGGTTGATGCAGTCGATGTTTATGATAGAGCTTTTATTCTTGATATTCCTCCCGGACCAGGATGTCAATTGTTCCATGATTTCTACGACGTTTATAAACTAAATTTAGATTCTTACCTTAAAGCCAAATCATTACCACAAGCTGTTAAAGACAAAATCATTTATGTTCATCATTTCAGAACTCCTAAACTTTGGGAAATCTACACCAAAATCATGAGAGATAATGATATGTTTCCTGAATTCAAATATCATAGTTGCGGTGGTATTGTCGCAAATATGTCAGGAGATATGATTATTCCTTGTATCATTTACGTTCTTCCATTGATCCCAATGATCAATGAGTGTAAAAGATGGGGAAGGGATCATCTTAACTTTCATATTCTTGGTGGTGCAAATTTTAGAGATATTCTATTTTATGAATTGTTTAAAATTGTAGTTGAAAAGTATCACAAAATAACTCTTAATATAACGTATGATTCATCAGGAGTTTATAAGCAAGTTATGCATGCTAGATTTGTAAATGTATTTGATAGCATGGGAAATATTAAGAAAATGAGCGTAAAATCTTCAAAATTAAATATGAGATTCTTTGGAGAAAATATAAAGGTTGTTGATAAGCTGGATCAAACTTTAAATGAAATGGCAACTCTTTATAATTTCAAACCAATTCAAATGGATGGTGTTTATTCTGATGTTACAAATACATTTCATGAAGATGTAAAAACATATGCAATTTTATACACTCTTTACAATTATACAAGAATTCAAGCGATGCTACGACAGTTCGCTCATGAGGTATTTCCAATTTATGAGGCAGGGCATACAGAAGAATTTAATCGTAAATGTTTGGAAGTAACTCAAAAATTGAATCAAGGAAAAGTAACAGCTAAACTTGTGAATAAGTCAAAAAGTATTGCTAAGTCTCTTGATATGCTTAAAACTCTCGACGAAGATTTCTGTGAGTATCTTGTCAATAAATTCCTATCAAAAGACGAGTTCGCTGACCTCGATGAAAAAAGCCGGCTTCTGAAAATTTAGATGTTAATGTAAGAAGTCATAACAAAAAATAAAAAGAGGTGCATGAATGATCACAGAGTCTTTTATTAATTCGTGTTTTTCGTTATTATTAAACAAAAATGCACGAGTTAAAAAAACAAAAGTTCTTTATCGTGATATTCTTGAAATTATCAAGTTTTGTGAAAGTAAGGAGACAATGGAAATTCCTCTTATGGTTAGGAATAAACTTGATGCTCTAACAATAATTTGCAATCAATTACTCGATAACAAATCAGTTGAAACGGTTATTGATAGTATTTCTTTAAGTGAAAAATATAAACAACATAGAGATTTTCTTGATATAAAAATAAATGAAGAAATGAAAGAAGCACAATTTCAGGATATTATTAGACAAATTCGGTTGAGAAAGAAAATCAATGCTCTGTTTGCAAATTATGATCAATTGAGTAATATTCTCGATGCAATAAAAGATGGATCTTTTGATTCTATTGATGATCTTGTTGAAGATTATGAAGGAACAATCAAAACTCTTTATTCTAATATGATGGAGAGCAACAGAGTTGTTTCTATTGAAGCTGCTGCAACATTAGACTTAGTTAATGATAGTTATGATAACGTAAAAGAAATGATAATTAAGAAGTATGAAAGAACAAATAGAACACCAACAGGATTTGAGTTGTTAGATAATGAGGTTATGAATGGTGGATTCGAACCTTCAAGACTTTATATTTTTGGTGGAGGTTCAGGTTCAGGAAAATCCACTATGATTAATAACACTATCATTAGATCAGCAACAATGCCTGCCCTTGATCCAAAAAAGAAAAAAAGAGCATATCTATATGTAACTCTTGAAAATACAATCGAAGAATCTTTAATGAGAACATATCAACCAATGTTTGACAGATCAACAGTTGATATGTTAACTGATATTAAAGAAGGTCTTGATATTAAAAAGAGAATAGTCGATGCTTTAGCAAGAAATAATGCATCAATTATTATGAAGTATTTTCCTGCCATGAGTATCAGCCCATTGGATTTGATTGGTGTTATTGATGAAGCGATGGAAGAATATGGGCAGGATGGAATTGCAGGACTTTATATTGATTATCTTGATCTATTGAAACCTGATAACACTAAGTACGATATGTATAGATTAGATTTGGGTTATATTACTTTATCTTTGAAGACTTTAGCCGTTCAATATAATATCCCAGTTATCACAGCATCACAGTTGGGAAGACAGGCATATAAAATTACAGATTCAAGAGAACTGGGCGTAGATCTTATTTCAGAATCAATCAAGAAAGTAGAAAATGCTGATTTTGTTGCATTGTTAGCTACAAACAAATTCAATAAAAAGTTAGTTCATGGAAAAATCGGAAAGAACAGATCAGGAAAAGGAAACGTATCTCTTGACTTTAATGTGAATTTTGAGAAGTTTAAATTTGTAAGCGTCACATATTCTTCAACTGATGAAGATGAAGTTATTATTAAGAAGGGGGATCAAACTTGCAAAATTAAATCCTCTGTTTTCGATGGTTTACAAATCTGAGAAGCTAACTGAGAATTTCTTGATTTTAAGTTGAGAACAAATAAATTGAAAACTAGTTCGGGTGTTACCCTTACAAACATATTACGGAGGACTGAATAATGAGTACAAAAAAGAGAGTTTCTTACCAAAAACTCCTAAAAGAAGCTATTGCGGAGTATGATACATCGAAGAATGTAGATGTAAAAGGACCAATGCTAGATCCGATTCTTTCTTATGCAGGTGGCGGCGAGCTACCCACTCACAAGGATGCTGCAAGTATTCTTGAGAGGTATTATTTTAAAGAAGAGTCAGATAATGGTGTAGAAATCAATGATACCGGTTCTATGGACGGAAAGTCAATGGAACATGGTGAAGGAACAGGCACAGAGCAAGCTGGAACATCAGATGCTGGTTCAATCGCATCAGTAAAGAAAGATCAAGAAAAAGAGCTTGCTAAAGAGTCAAAATCTCTTAAAGGCAAACGTCTAAGAGAGGAAGAAGAAAAGAAAGAGGAAGAAAAGGCTGAGGAAAAACCAGCTGAGGAAGAAAAGAAAGAGGAAGTTAAAGAGTCAAAAAGATCAAAGGGCAAAGTCGTAAGAGAAGAAGACGAAAAGAAAGAGGATGAGGAAAAGAAAGAAGACGAAGAAAAGAAAGACGAAGTTGCCATGGAAAATGCAATCATTGAGAAGCTGATTGCAGAAATGGAAGAAGAAGATAAAAAAGAGCCAGATGGTGACGAAGATGGTGGCGAAGCAAAAGGCGACCATAAAGAACCAGATGGTGATGAAAAAGTCGTAAAAGAGGGAGATGCTCCTGATTATGAAGGTGATGGTGTAAAACCAGGAATGGAAGCACCAGATGAAAAAGAAGCAAAGACCTCAATGGACGACGCACAAGGTGCCGGAACACAACAAGCTGGAACAGGCGATGCAAATGGCCAAGTTCCTGATAGAAAAGATGTAGCTGATTCCTTTACAAAACCAGCACAACTAGAGCAAGAAGATGCCTCTGAAAAGAAAGAGGATGAAGAAGAAGAAAAAGATCTAGATGTTGATGCGGAAGTAAAGAAAGAAGGTTATAGAATGCCTGGTGCCATGTATAAGAAAGCAAGACAAGAGGACTCAGGCGCAGACGAGCTAAATGAGATTTTCAGACTATTCAAGGAAGAAATTGAAGCCGAGGATAGTGATGAAGAGCAGGCTGCCGACGAGGAAGCCGAGGGCGAAAAGAAAGAAGACTAATTTAGTCTCTCTTTAAATCTAAGGGTGGGTAGCCGGGCAACCGCTACTCACCCTTTTTCAGTTAAAGGTGAATTATGAAAGAATATCTAGTAGATATAAGAACTCCAAATAGATTTCTCAACATAAAGAACAAAAAGGTTAGAACTCCCACCCGATTTAAAATTCCAGAAGATCAACTAAAATCTCTTAAAGTAATGTTGCACCATGAGAGCATTACGGATTTTAGAATAGTTGATTTTGAAAGCATAGCGGAAGAGGCTGAAATAGAATCAGATAAAGATGAAATATTGGAAGAAACAGAAGTTATTATTGAAAACACATTTGAAAATGAACCACAATCAACATTAGAAAAGTTATTGAAGGCTTCTGAAACGGAGAAAAAAGAATGAAGTCAATCCAAGTAATAACTGATTCTACCTACTTTACAGTATTTGATAAAGACCCGGAAGAATTACAAAATTATACTAGAAACATATCAAATATATTAGATAGTCAAAAAGTAGTTATTTTACATACAACGGAACACTCTGTAATTATTAGACCGAATAAAATAGTAAGTGTAATAGTTTCAGAGGTTTCTGATGATGAACCAGTAATAACAACCCCACAAAATCATTCACAAACTGAATCAATTGACCCTACAGAAAATACAGAACAAAATATTGAAACTAAATCTACATCGACTGTCGAAGAAGATGTAATAACAGACATGGACTGAAAAATGGAAATAGTATTTAATATTTTAGGGTTTTTATCTATTTTAGCAGTTGTTGTGTATCTATTTAAGAAATTCATTGAATTTTTAAAAGGTTGTTTTTTATCAATGAATTTTACAAATTACACAGGAATTTTAAATTATCATATGGAAAAAGCATATAATATGGTGCATAAAGATAAAGTTTTAGTTTTTTCTCTTGAAGGTTTAAGACCAAAAGAGGAAGAACTAGATGCAATTGCTAAAGATTTTGTGAATCTTTCGATAAAACTTCTCGGTAACAAATTTTACAAAGACTTATGTGATTTATATGGAGGCGAAGATAGTCTTCTATTGAATATATTTGAATACTTCAATACAAGGTTCGAAGATGATGAGATTAGAGAAAGCACATTAAATAAATTATCTGAGACAGATCAAGAGGAACCAAAAAATGATGGATGATAAACTTTTGGAAGAAATTTTAGATCCAATTACAGAAGAATTGCTTTCTGAAATCAAAAGAACCACAACATCAAGAGTAACCAGTCAAACAAAAATCAAAAGGGCGACAAGCCAACTTTCTAGTGTCGAAGCTCGAAAAAAGCATGATCCTCTATATCAACAAATGATTAAGTATAGAGATTTATATTTTAAATATAGGGAGTTAGTCCATAAAAAATACTCTTCAAGAGTTCGAAGCAGAGCTAGAAGATAAGGTAGGTATAACTAATGGCAGGATTATCTGATATTTACTCTCAACTTAAAAGCACAATTATTGGAACTAAAACCCAAGATATTGATGCCAAGTTAGATAAAGCCTCAAAAGATATTATATCATATAGAGCAAATAGTGGAAGAGTTGGATACATCGAATTAGTAAAGAAAGTTATTGCTAGCTCTACAGTTGGTGGTTCATTTACATCAACATCTTCTGGATTGTTTGGTTCGGCTACTGCTGGTCCTGCTGCATTTGGTCAAGGTCTCAGATTAATGAGATATAAGACTTATGAAGCTATCGTTTATAATATCAATTATTGTTTTAGAGCATTACAAGTTCTAGTTGATAATATTCTTGCTCCAGATGATATTACAAAAACATCATTAGATATTCGCCCAAAAACATTTCTTGAAGATGAAATTCCAAATGCTTCAAGAGTAAAGAGAGTTAAAGAAGTTATTAAGCTGTTAAAACTAGAAGATAAGTTAGATATAATTGTAAAGAATACATTACAATTTGGAGATTTCTTTTGTGAGATATGCGATGCAAAGACTGCATTAACAAGTAGATCATTAATAACAGAGTCACAAAAATATGTAAACACGATAAGAGAAGATATTCAACAAGGACATATAGAAATTTTAAAAGATGCCACACATCCAGAGTATCAAATATATCTTGACTTTACTGCTTTAAAAGAAGATACTGCAAAAATTCAAGTTGATACAGAAGATACTCTTAAAAAAGAAAAAGAACAAAACAAAGTTTTAAGAAATCTTAATCTTGTATTCCATGAAGGAAAACAGATAATAAAATTACAAAGTGCATTATTCCCTATTTGTTTTGGTTATCTAGTATTTCCAAAAATTATTGGAATAGGAGCACAAGCTGTATCCTTAGCAGATGAAGCCATCAATAATATTTGTAGGCAGATTTTAAGATCAGTAGAAGATAAAATCCCTCAAATGAAAGAGTTTAAAGATGTTGATGAAATAAGAGATATTATTCGTCATATGCTAGTAAGAAGCGAACCAAACAGAGCATTAGAAATTAGATTTGTTCCACCTGATAAAATGACACATTTTCATGTTCCTTCTGCAAAATATTATCCATATGGAGAATCAATTTTTGACAGTATGCAATATACTGCTAAAGTTTTGATTGCTCTAGAAACTGCATTAGCTATTCAAAGACTTTCACGTTCAACTGAAAAGAGAAAGATTTCAATTGAAATGGGTCTTCCTAGAGATGCTAAGAAGTTGATTGAAGGCATGAAGGAAGAAATGAGAAAGAGAAAAGTAAGTCTTGATAGCTTTGGAACTGTTGATACTATTCCAAGCATGATTACAACATTTGAAGATATATACGTTCCTCAGAAAGATGGAAAAGCATTTGTTGATGTTTCAACCTTCGATCAAGGAAGAGTTGATGTAAGAAGTAAAGTTGATGAATTAAGATTCTTGAGAGATCAACTTGTAGCTAGCTTGGGAGTTCCACCTTCATTTATTGGAATAGAAGAAAATCTTTCAAACAAAGCTGCATTAAGTGAAGAGAATATTCTTTTTGCTAGAGCTGTTATTGGTCATCAAAAATATTTGACACATCAAATCAATGAGCTTATTGAAAAGATTTATAATCTAATAGATCCAGAAGAAGCATTAACAATTCTAGATAACGTGATGATTGCTTTTCCAGTTCCAAAATCTCTACAATTTGAAAGAGAAGCAAGATATATGAATGAAATTGCAGGCCTGATTGAGTCCCTTGAAAGAATAGGAATTCCAAGAGAATACTCAAAGAAAAAGTATCTTGCAAACTTTGATTGGGATGAAATTGCTAAATACTCAATTGATCAAAAAGTAGAAACAGCTGTTGACCCAACAAAAGCACAAACTGATCCATTCGGTATGGGTGGAATGGGTGGGATGGGCGGTATGGGTGGAATGGGTGGAATGCCTCCTACAGGTGGAGCACCTCCGATTGGTGGAGCTGGAGGAACATCATTTTAAGGAGTAATTGTAGATGAAAGAATTAAATGATATTCTTGCAAGACTAAAAAAGAATAAAGTTACTGAAATGTATTCTATGTCAAATTTCGTTCAGCAATATGGAAGCGGATCAAAAGAAACAGATAAAAGTAATCCATATGCTAACGACGTTCCTAATCAAGAAACAACATCAGATAGCCCAAATGAAGTTCCATTTTATCTTCCAGGCAAATCAGGCGGAGATAATTCAAAACCTAAAGATGAAAGTAATCCAAAATCAAAAGATGAAGATAAAGCAGGAAGAGAAGTTCCGTTTGTAAGTGCTGTAACTAGCAAACCATTGCGCGAGCAACAAAAAGATGAAAATGAACCAGATCCAGAAGAAGCATCAACAGATGTTCCGCCAGAAGATCCTCAAGTAGGAGATACAGGTGGAGATCCTACTGCTGCAGTTCCAGACCCAAATACTCCAGAAGCTCCAGATCAATCAATGGATCCAAATGCAGCAATGATGGATCCAAGTATGGGAGGAATGGGTGGAAATGTGGACCCAATGACTGGGCAACCAATAGAGGATCCTCAACATCTTGGAAGAGTTTATGAAATAAAGAAAGTATATACAAGACTAACTTCTATCGAATCATATCTTTCAAGCGAAGCAGATCCTATTCTTGTAAAAGTAAGAAAATATGTTTCTCAGGCTATTCAGTTGTTTGAAATTTTAGCTTCAAATATGCAGTCTTACAAAGATAAACTAGATGAAATAATAATTCAATACTATAAATTTCTTGATCTTGTTTACGACATGGTCAAGGAAAGATATAGAGAACTAAAAGATAAACAAAGTAAGTAAGGAGATACTCATATGATTGGTTCATTAATTATTGAGCAGAGTTTGTTTTCAGAGGCAAACATTATTAAACAAACTCCATCAAAAGCCATATTCAGATGCCCGATTCAAACAGTAGATGAAGTTAATCAAAATAGAAGAATGTATCCTTCAACTGTATTAAAAGAAGGAATGGGACAATGTGAATCAAGAATGAGAAGAAGAGCTTTCTATTC
>AMWB02043356.1_pt2 | contig 12308 bp, 8 predicted proteins | sample 200311 | NCBI WGS metagenome assembly AMWB02 (sample SAMN02737377, study PRJNA173069) | bioreactor metagenome | biome: anode biofilm in microbial fuel cells | place: USA: California | collected 2010-12-16 | reverse complement strand
GGAATATTAATTATTTATCCACCGTGGCTATAAGGCTAACTAGCTGAAGTTGCAGTTCGAGCTGCCCGCCAATCATAACGAGCTAGGAAAAATAGTGACAAAGTCATCAACAATAAAACACCTATGATCAACCATTCAAGTGATCCGTTCCCGCCATCAGGATCAATCTTGAATACGATTTCGAACCAGTCTTTCCATGCCAGGGTAATGACAGCCAAAAACCCAGTAACAGTAGCCATGCCCGCTTCAAGCCAAAAGCGAAATCTTAGAGATCTTTTCATTTGTAAGACTCCTTTTATTGTAAATTTTGACAAATTTAACTACTGGTCATTTTTACGTATATCACCGCCTTTCTCATGATTGTCAAAGATGCGAAGTGTCCTCGACAACGTTACCAATCACCGGGCGCGTAGGGAGCGCTAGCGACCGAAGCGGTCCGGTGAATTGGCGTGTTAGGCGAATTTAAGTGAGCCTGGTCTCTTTAGTTTCTTTCAGTGTGGCCTCTCCCTGTACAATGGGTGATCGGCTAGACAATTGTTTCAATACGTCACCTAATGTGTATGTATCTCCGATGGCGGTACCAGATTATCGTCACTCCGGGTATTGGGGTTAGAACGAAAGTAATAACCATACGAAGCGCGCACGCCATGATAACCTGGGATGTTGAGGATTCCTAATTTCATAAGCCTGCCTAACTCCGTGGGTATAAGGTAGTGGCCACTATCGAGAAGAACTGCGCCAACTGATTGGCCTTCAACGGCAGGTAGTTCAAATTCGTCGTAGATAATTTTGTTGATTGTAGTCTCATTGTAGCCACAGAATGCTTTGAAGGTATAGAAGTAGTTCCCTTGGGCAATCCAAGCGTCGCTGCCAAACATCAGAACGGGCAATTCGTCCCTGTCGCTGATTCCTGAAAATTTCTCTGCCATAGTTTGGAATGCCTCTTTAACCTGGACACCTAGTGCTCCTCGTACAAGACCTGGGGCGTTTCCCGCTTCCTCCAACTTGTCGCCTATGGCGATTCCATTGATGAGCTGCCCAAGAGGCCCCAGTAGTATTAAAACTCCCTGAAAAAGATCCAGATACCATGGCATGTCTACATCAACGTCTATATTACTGGTAACAACTTCGAGATACCCGTCTTCAGAGAATTGTCCAAGCACCTTCTTTATGGTTTTCCCATAGATGTAGTTGTGGAACACCATATAAATGGAACCATCCCATGAGATTGTTGCGCCAGATTTTTTTGCTTTTCCGCTGATTTCAATTTCATGATTTCCCATGGACAGATTAAGCGACTTGATTGTTGCATCTTGAATCGACTTGCCCACCAGTTGACTGGCGCTACGGTGGAGGAATGCATTCATGGCAGCTTTGGAGATAATGATCTGTAAACCACTACCTGTAGGCGTTATGGACTGATTGAGAGGGAGACTCGGATCCTGCCCGGGCAAAGCAAGAGTGGCAATAAGAGAGGGAGGGGCCTGTTTTATTTCTGGAGCGGCATAGTTTGGCTCCCGCAAAAAAAAGCCGACGGGCGCCAAACAAAACCCCAAAGACCACTCATGCATTGGCGGAGGATTGTCGGGATAATACGCGCTGGCCAAGCTGTTGATCAATGGTTCATAAAGCGGGATGGCAAGATGCTGAAAGAGGTCAGCTAGCACGTCCTCGGCGATTCCGTTGAAAATCGCCTCAAGATTTTCTGGTATAACATCCACAACCCCATTGAAAGAAAAGGAGGCAACCGGGTGGGACGGAGGAGTATTGATAACAACTGGTTCCAGAAGTACAGTGGCAAAAAATGCAGTTGATTGGGATACCCCAATAGCGAAATCTCCCCGTACTTTCAGAGCAAGACTGATACCACCAGACCAGGCAGAGCCGGTTGTTGCTACAAGTTCAATCCGGGGTTCTTCAAGATGGATAGAGATTTGATTGTTCTGTAGCGTTATCTGTGCTGGTATGACGTTTTCGCGATACAGGTAGCGAACAATTCCGTCAAGTAAATGCCAATCAATACCAACTGCAATTTGAACCTGACCCAAGTCCATTGTATCCTCCTCATTTAGACGCCATTTAAAAAGAAATGCTCAAAGCAGATAAATGTCTCAACTTGCTTCTCCATTGAATGCCTAACTAGTCATTGGGCGGTTCCGAGAACCACGCCGCATTGGCCTGTTCTTTCCGTGAACCACAGTGACAGCAACTTTTAATAGGTATCAAAACGCTGATGATGCATAGTCTTTGGGTAGGGACCTCCAATTTGTAGCGGTGGTTCACGGGTCCGATAACCACATGTTCACAAGAATACACAAGTCGTGAGGGCCTGCCCTCCTCAAGCAGATCTCGTCCCAAGATGGGATGTAGCCCACCGTGGCTGCACATGCCGCCATGAACGCGAAAATCACCGGTTCGTGTACCCGGTGCATTGTGTTATTGATAAAAACAACCCCTCCTGCTAAGAAAAACAAAAAGCCGAACCACCTTATTACAAGGCAGCTCGGCTATCTGTTCAGACCCGTGGCTTTCCGTCCCTGCCTTACGGCAGGTTTGGCTTTATCTTGTGCCAATCAAATTTAAATTGATCTTATTTAATTATATGACAACACCTGACATGAAAACAAGGGAACAGCGTCGTATATGGGGTGAATTTAAACAAACGACATTAAAGTTGCATAGACCTTGAACACGGGAAGAGATGAAATAAATCATGGGACATATCTCGTTTGTAACTCCGATTGTTAGTAGATTGCCCCTGCCCAGCATCTTTTCTTTTGATGATGGCCCTTTCAAACAACTTCTGTAAAGGTTAATTCCTGGGACGAAAAGATGGTGGCTTTGATGGGTTTGAAACCTCCCAAAAATAAAAGTTAGGAATCGGGCTAAAATTGGGTAGTAAAAAATCGGCTCAAATTTTTTCTAGCATAGGATTTACGAAAAATCATATTCTACTTTGATGTCGTTTGTTTAATCGTACCCAGTGATTCGCTTTTAAGACCCTTGCCTTCACATAGTCGACAGGATGAATGCACATTCAACGAAACCCTAATCATGTATTTTTAGATACAAAGGATTGTCACTCTATAAAAAAAGCCGAGCTACCTTTTTCCAAGGCAGCTCGGCTATCATCGAAGACCCGTAGCTTTCCGTCCCTGCCTTCCGACAGGTTTGGCTTTATCTTGTATAAATCATATTGAATTTTATAATATTTTTATATTATATGACAAGACCCAAAGGAAAATCAATGGAACAAAGTGGTATACTACGCTCTTTTGTGCGAGATGTGGAAGAGGCCCAATGAAAACATAGCTGCGGTTTCACCCCGTAGGTGTAGCAGCCCCATTGTTGCTTTCCACATTAAATGAACAACAATTTCCTGATTATCCTGGTAACATAAGCTGATTATTTTGCACTGTCTCCCCCGGGTACTCCGAAAGCAACCCGGAGGAAACGGTTCGAGTGATATCAGAAAGGGACTTTCTCGCTGTTATTCTTCTCTCTAATCCAATAAGGTTATTTTTGCCCATCCCCCGATATGGTCAAATGTGTTTTCACACGCATGAGCAGTGCTTGTCCAACAAGGCATCCAGCTCGGCATTAAACTCGTCAGCCGTTGTCGTAACAATGTCATCTCTGCTTGGCCAGACCTTCATCACTTGCGTTGGCGTTCTGGACTCGGCAAGCTCGCCAACAGGTGGGCCGATTATCCATTTGGGCACATCCAGCTCCTTGTATTTGTGATACATTTTTCTCGCATAGTCTTCAAAATCACCAGGCGTTGTCGCATCGTCAGCAAATATTAGTAGTGCTGCACTGGCCCCGCAACGTCCGCAAGGAATGAGTTTGGATTCCACAACCTCTGTATTGGGTCTAGGACTTGACGGTGGAATGGCTCCGCTTAGCGATCCCTTTCCTAGCAGGGCTTCCAATGCGTTCGTTACCTGTTCACTCAATGGCGCAAACATCTCTTTTCGGACAGCGGTCATTGGATCGTCAGGATCGCCAGCAACTTCACTGGAGAGGTGGCAGTGACCATTTGGTAGACCCTGAACGACAATACGCCCCAAGTCCCCTAATTCAACATGTCGAAAAACATAGGCATGGTTTCCTTGTAGCACCTCTTTTCTGAAGGAAACGCCTAGCGGCATGGAAATATTCATTATGTTGCCCTCTGTTTGTTAGTCCACTGGTGCGAGCTCGGTTAATTTGACCATATCGGGCGATGGGCAAAAATAGCCAGGGTAAATCTTCCATTTTCTGAGCAACGGATAATGCTGTGGTAGCTCGCACCTTGCCTAATAAATTCTTTTTCTGTATAGATATACGTTAAGGGTGATATCCTGTTAACTTCAACAAAATATTCGTGTTATATTGCAGGAGATTCTCTACTCTGTTGATTTTAACGCTGTCAACTTTTGTTCCTCTCTGTAGATATACAGGAAACCAAAGAATAACCTGTTAGACAGAGGATAACCGAGGAATGAAGCATCAGTACTTCGCAGACCGTCGAGACTTCTATAAGTACGAATTGTTGCTTGATCTCGTCGAAGGACACCCGTTGCCCTGGCGCTTACTGTCGATCTTGATGCTGACACCCGACGATGAAAGCGGAGAAGGCGATATTATAGAGTATTCCGTAGGTGTCCGGAGACCTGAACTCTTTAGGTTTCTGAAATGCTGCCGCTCAAACGGCCACCGCCACCTATCGTCTCTGAGGCCTTTCATGGAGCAAGTGGGCGTAGACTATAGGCCGCTTTATGATGACCAATACTTTTATGATTCAACACGGTCTGCTTATATCGACGAGTGCGCAAAGATTGCCAGCGACTACCCTCTGATTTTCTTCGATCCGGACATCGGTCTTGAAACAGGAACCCGTAGCTACATGCAAAAAATTGGGATCGAAAAATATCTGATGTACTCGGATGTCGAAACGATCGTTCAGGCGAGCGCGTTACAGTCGGTAATAGTGGTATACCAGCACCTTCAACGAGATAAGAGGCGAATCCAACTCGATCTTGAGAGTAAGTGCCGATGCTTGTGTCGTACAGTTGGCTCTCGATTTGCGACGTTCTTGACTGACTTGGAGGTAGCTTTTCTTATTACCAGCAGAGATTCTACATCAAACACATGGGCTCGGGATTTGGCGCTATCCCACGGTGCAAAGCATAATCTGCATTCAGGTGAAATCGCCCAACGACCAGCGGTCGAGGCTCAGCGTATATTGCAACTCAGGGATCCACCAAAGAGGACGACTATGGTTTTAGATATTCAAACTGCTCGTATCCACGTCTCGAATCGAAACGGTCGGCAGGTGATGGTACGAGGGCTACAACTCAGGAGTCTTGGTTATCGGAAGGGAGCTAAGGTGGAGGTCACTGACGCTGATGAAAATCCGAACAATGAGGCGTGGCGGTACACTGTTTCAAACAACGAGCACTCAACACTTGTGTCCAGGGATCCAGCACCACCCGATTGGATTCAACATGGCGTTTTGATTGAGATTAGAGTTCACCCACCAGATGAAAACGTGGACCTGCCGGTCGAGACGTCCAACCGGGTTGGCGAATCAGCAACCAACCCGGATAAGTCGGTGACAGCCAGCGACCTTGCAGAATGGCGTAGATCATTGATAAGTGTCCTAAACGAACTGGAGGGGGCGACACGGTGGCCAGACAGAGAGGGACTAGCCGCTCGGATTAGCCGGCTAACACGGACTGGTCGCATACCTCGCGAGGTGGGTTCCTTCATGCGAGTCGTTACTGAGATGCGAAATCAGACGGAGTACGAGCAAAAAGTACTCACTGCCTCTGAGAGCAATGCTGTGTCAGCGGCCTGGAAGGAGGTCACGAATTGGGCGTCGAGGTGCAGATTAGATGTGTGAGGTACTTTTGAGCCGCCCAGCCTAACGAGGCGCTCCACCCGACACTGCCAAAATTGCGCTGCCACTCGTTCGGGTCGTTTGCGCTCTTTTCCCGTTCCCTTGGCGGCGAAATGGGAGAGCTTAGTCATTGTGCTGGAGAATAAATGCATACAGACATACCAGAGGAACTCTCTCGATACCCGTGGTTCAAAATCGTAGAGTTCCTTCAGCAGAACTGGGCGGTCGTCATTCAGCGGGAAGAAGACGTGCTCGTTGTGTTCTACGGAGACACGTGCGGGGTGTTCGACGAAATGCCGTTCACCACTCGAGATGAAGCTGAGCAGGCACTGCGGCGAAACGGCTTTTCCAAATTCCTTGATGACGAACGAGCGCAGGAGGTCATCGGCTTGCCCAGAGGGGAGTTTGAGGAGCGACCGCACCCGAATGGAAGGATCTATTCAAGCGGACGATTCTGGCACTGAGAAGCGCAACAAACCAAGTGGATGCAGAATATAGGAGAATGCGGTGACATTTGCGGAATACTACCGGCAGCAGTTCAGAACCGACATCCAGCGGTTCATGATGTCGATTCCGTCTGGAAGCCGAAATCACGATCACAACAAGTCCGTGTTTACCATCCAGTACGAACGCTTGACCAAAGACACACCGCATCTTGATGTCGTTGCCCCCGAAGATCGGGCACACTTCGCTATTGCCCTGTTCTTGTCAGTGCTCGTAGACGAAGTGTGCTACACGCACTTCAAGTCGCACTATTCACGGTTCAGAAGCCTCACGCTGTACCCGAAGTTCATCGGTAACTGCCCGGGCGGGTGCCATTACCACTTCCACCCGCGAGATATTATCACCGCAGTCAACTACTCGCGGGACGGGCAGAACTCCGCGCGCAGACCCGACGTTTCAGTCTTCGCGCTGTTCGATGACGCCAGCGATGTGATGAAGGACGAAGTCTTCGACTTCTTCACCCACCACTTGCCTGACGTCGACCCAAAAGTATTCTGGAGGCGTTGTGTAGACGAGTTCCCTTACAGAACGAAACATAACATCGGAGCCACCAACAAAAGCGTGGACCACTAAGGTTCACCAGCCGCGGACAACGGCTGAAACGAGGGTCACGCTTTACGTTAATATTGCCACATAGAAGTTCTGAATATCTCACCAGACTTCTGTTTTATCTTATTCCTGATAGTTTTAGCTTGATCACGCCTCAAATAATCACTAAAAAAAGAGTGTTCTGGATGTTAGAAATCTAAAGAGATTTTTCGAAAAAAACAGCAAAAAATGAAGCATCTTAAAACTCTAGATTCTTCCAGAAAATATTTGATGGTTACTTGGACGAAAGCGTTAGGCAACGTGGTTGATAGTAACTGAAACACGACACGATCTATCGAATCGCGCTGCCCGCATTGCTATGAAAGTACTATCTGCGCCGACGATGATCAGAAATGGAGCAATCGTCTCGGTGGATGCTCTTTGGTAATCTCTTCCTTGCATTTGCTTCATTTTGGCGCAATTATAGGTTGTTGGTTGATCCCAACATATCAGGAACAAGCTCAGCCTTCGAATTTTAACATCGGACAATGCTTGCCAAGATATATCTCACATCTCTGAAATAATGTTTGACTTCAATAATACAGGAGAAGAAGCTCACTAATATTAATTTCACCTAATGTTTTTTTGGGAAAAATCTTTTAACATTCCTGTGATTTTTTCTATTTGTTTGAAATAGCCTGTCTATTAGTTATACTCGATACGTTTCAAAGCTCATTCCATACTGCTCAGTACTATGAGGCGGATTTTTAAAGTGAATTTCTTCGTCCCTTGCTACACCACCACAATAAATTAAGAGGTTCCTAAAATGGCTGCCCCGCGAATTCGGCTGAAATTCGGCCATAAACTCTTCCTGAGTCATTTTCTGGCAGTTGTTCTGGTTTCGGGAAGTGTAGGCTCGTTTTTTTACATCAGCGCAATAGACAGCTTAATGCAGAGCCTGCGCTCCCGACTCAGGAACAGCGCCGCTTTGTTGAGCCAGAGCATTGATGCCAAGGATATGGAGATAATCAGAACTAAAGCGGATATTGACACGGAGGCTTACAAGGAGACACTGGCCATGTTGCGTCGTCTTCGTCGATCAAATCCAGATATCGCCTTCTTGTACATCATGCGACAGGAGGCGGGCCACCTCTTCTTTGTTGTAGATTCTGACGAAACTGAACGACAGGCTATACCCGGCCAAAATTACACAGAGGCTCCGCAGGCAATGATTGATGCCTTTCACGATCCCTCAGTGGATGATAAGCCATACAGGGATGAGTGGGGAGTCTTTCTGTCCGGCTATTCTCCACTTCGCAACGGTGAGGGGAAGTATCTGATCGGCATCGACATGCGTGCCGACGAGGTGGACCAGAAAATGGCACGGCTGCAGATGACCGGTCTCCTGTCACTGCTGGGATCCCTCCTGCTGGCCTTGGTGTTCAGTCTCTATTTTTCTCGGGGGTTGGGAACACGCATCAGGGAACTGACAAGGCTGTGCAGTCAGATTGCCATGGGACGCCTGCATGCCAGAAGTCGGATTCGTACCTATGATGAATTTGATGACCTTATCGAGGCATTCAATACTATGGGCGAGGAACTGGAACAAACCCGCAATACAGTGCAGCAGACCATGGAGGAATTAAGCGACTCCAAGGACAAGCTTGAGATCCGTGTTAAGGAGCGGACCCGAGAGATGGAGGATGCCCTTGACAAGGTGAAGGTTCTCAGTGGATTTTTACCGATCTGCTGCTCGTGCAAGAAGATCCGGGACGACGAGGGATACTGGCAACAGGTGGAAAAGTTCGTACAGGACCGCACAAATGCCCGGTTCACCCACGGCTTCTGCCCTGACTGCGTGATTAAGCTCTACGGCAGCGTTCTCTCAAATGAAAAAGATATAAAGTCATAAGTATTTACAAATGCTGGGCACGACTCTAAGGCAATCAGGAAGAAGCTTAACCGAAGTGGAATTCGCCCATGGCAAAGCTTGCCAATGGAAGCCTTCTTCCATTACCGAAACGCTGTTCGATCCAACTTAAGGTGGCCCCACGAGCCAATCTTAGAATCAGTGTTTAACTATCTTGTTTCTGTTCTTGCACAGAATCGGAGTTATCTGGTGTTTGTTACGACAGCCTCTTATCCTTCTCCGATACCAATATCTTTAGGAGATTCGCCCTTGAGACGATACCCGACCCCCACCTCTGTGACGATATAGCGGGGACGAGACGAATCTTTTTCTATCTTCCGCCGCAGATTGCTTATATTGACTCGAAGCACGTGTGATTGCTCGACGTAGCCAACGCCCCAGATTTGCCGGCATATCTGCCGATGGGTCAGAACCTTGCCCGCATTGGCTACCAGGAGCCGCAGGAGATCATATTCCGTTGGAGTCAGCTGTATTTCTAAACCTGCAAGTACAACCTTTCTGTGGACCAGGTCGACTTTCAGCTCGCCATTATTATAAACAGATTCCGTGGTGTCCCGAAGAGAACGCCGTAAGGTGGCCCTGATACGAGCCAGGAGCTCCCCGGCACCAAAGGGCTTGGTCAGGTAATCATCAGCTCCGGCATCCAGGGCCATCACCTTATCATCCTCCCTGTCCCTGACCGACAGGACAATGATCGGCACTTTGGACCATTCCCGTATCCTCCTTATAACCTCGACGCCATCCATATCTGGCAGACCGAGATCAAGCAGGATCAGATCGGGCCGGAAGGTAGCGGCGGCTGTAATAGCCAGCCGTCCATTTTCCGCTTTATAAACTGAGAATTCTACCGAATTCAGAATTGCTTCCAGGAATCGGAGAATGGCGGTTTCATCATCCACGACCAGGATTCTGATATCGTTGGTCTTGTCATCGGTAGTATTAGCCATGACCCAATTCCTCGTTGGTTATCAGCATTTTAGAACTTCTTTTTGTTTCAAAAATATTTTGCGAAGAGATTTATGCCTTCTTGTGGAGTGTTACCTTGAGCGGCAGTTGCAGCTTCACCACAAAACCCCTGCCGGGTCGGTTTTCCGCTTTGATCCTGCCGCCGTGAGCCTCTACTATCCCTTTACAAATCGATAGCCCGAGACCTGTCCCGCCCCGACCCTCGGGAACGGGCACCTGATAGAATTTATCGAAAATACCTTCCAGATCGTGATCAGGAACGCCGGGTCCCTGATCTTCCACCTCAATGCGTAAGAATGCATTATCACATCGAACAATAATTATAATTTCACTATCAGGCGGGGAAAACTTGACCGCGTTCTCCAGAAGATTGACCAGTACCTGGGTCATCAACACCATATCCATCACCACTAGAGGCATCTCGGGTGGGAGCTGTATTTGCACCTGACGATTGTTCAACTGCTGATCAATTTGGGCAAGAGCGCAACTGATCAGGTCCTGAACATCGCATGCCTCCTCTTTTAATTTCACGACACCGGCCTCCAGACGGGTCATATTCAGCAAATTAGTGACAAATCGGTTAAGCCGGATTGCCTCCTCGGAGGCTGTGGCCAGAAGCTCCTGTTTTGCCTGCTCACTCAGACCTGTCCCCTGTTCTCTCAGACTGCTTAAAATACCTGTAATCGAAGCCAGAGGTGAGCGGAGATCATGGGAGATGGAATTCAACAGCGCCCGCTCAAGGTTCTCTCTTGCGGCAAGAATCTGGGTCTGCTCAGCCTGTCGGGCAAGCTCCACTCGTTCCAGGGCCATCGCTGTCTGTCCGGCAAAGGCATCCAGAAGAAGGCGAAATTGCGGCGAGGTATAGCCGGCTTGGTCGCCAAGTTTAATTCCGAAAACGCCCAGATTATTCGCCGATGTTTTTAAGGGCAGATAAAGATATTTTGAAGAACCTAGGGTTGTGGTGCCACGCCCTGCCGCCTGCTGGTTACGAAAGGCCCAGTCTGCTACCGCTTTTTCTTTGAGATCCAGTTCCTGCTGTCCCTCGGCTGCAATAAACCTAAGATGTTCTTTGTCGGGAGAAAAAAAGAGAAGCTCTGCATTGAGGCTCTCTTTCATATTTTTGCGTACGGCCTTCACGATCGCGGACGTGTCGGCCGCCGCAGCCAGGTCACGGCTGATATAGTACAGACTTGCCGTCTGGATTTCACGAGTCTGAATCACCTCCGCACGCTCACGTCCCCTGGCCACCAAGGTACTGACAATCACGCCCACCGTAAAAAAGGCGAGAAAGGTCAGCAGATACTCCGTATCAGCGACAGCAAAGGTATGATGAGGCGGAACAAAAAAGAAATCAAAGACAAGAACACTTAAAAATGCTGTCAGAACGGCAGACTTGCGCCCCAGTCGGATCGCCGCCAGGATTACCGCAAGAAGATAGATCATGACCATGTTGGTCGGTGAAAAAAAAGGAGTCAACGCCCAACAGATCAGGGACGCTCCGGCCACAAAAACGCATGAGGTAACATATTCCCTCCAGAGAATGGCTTCCTTCGGCCTTTGCGGCAAGCCATCTTCGCGATTATTTTGGCCGATACTGACCACATACACATCAATCTGCCTGCTTTTGCGGATAATCTGGTCGACAACAGGTGGACGTAAGAGTTCTCGCAGCCTGGATTTGGCCGGTTTCCCCACCACTATCTTGGTGATATTGTGCCTGAGGGCATAATCGACCAGGGCATCCGACACTGAGGTTCCTGTGATGGTCGCCACCTCCGCCCCCATATTTTCCGCCAATCGGAGCTCCTGCCAGATTCGTTCCCGATTCTCCCGCGCATAGGCGTCCTCACCGGGGGTTTCAATATATACGGCGCTCCAGGGTGCCCTCATTTCACTAGCTAAACGTCGGGTGATGCGGATCAACTTTTCGCTGAAAGGACTACCGCTGACGCAGACCAGAAGCCGCTCCATCGCCGACCACGGACCGGTGATGGCATGTGTCTCCATATAAGTCCGCATCTGTTCATCAACCCGGATGGCAGTATGGCGCAACGAGAGCTCGCGTAGCGCAATCAGGTTGCCGGGCTGAAAGAACTTTTCCATGGCCTGTGTCGCCTGGGCCGGAATATAAACCTTGCCCTCATGGAGCCGCTGCAGAAGTTCGTCGGGTGAAATATCAACGAGGCGGATATCAGCAGCCTGATCGAGCAAGAGGTCCGGAACTGTTTCTCGGACAATTACTCCGGTAACCTGGGCGACGACATCGCTTAGGCTGTCAAAATGCTGGATATTGACAGTGGTGTATATATCGATGCCGGCATTGAGGAGTTCCTGCACATCCTGCCAGCGCTTCTCATGACGCGAGCCAGGGGCATTGGTATGGGCAAGCTCATCGACTAAGGCCACTCCGGGGTTTCGCCTCAGAACCGCATCGATATCGAGTTCAGGCAGCAATACCCCCTGATACTCGATCATCGCCTTCGGCACTACCTCCAG
>AMWB02165605.1_pt2 | contig 12314 bp, 18 predicted proteins | sample 200311 | NCBI WGS metagenome assembly AMWB02 (sample SAMN02737377, study PRJNA173069) | bioreactor metagenome | biome: anode biofilm in microbial fuel cells | place: USA: California | collected 2010-12-16 | reverse complement strand
TGGTCCCCCCAACCATAGGCGGTGTCCCAGTTGGCCGAGTTATCGGTAACGGCCGAATAGTTGCCCGCGCCATCGACCTTGACCAACCCGTCGATCGCGTCTTCTGTCGTTTTGTGGGCCAAGGGGGTGTAGACGCCGTCGTGGTTGTGACTCGCCGCGGCATACAGGCTCGACAAATCAGGGATGTCTGCGGAAAGCAACGCTCGAAACCCTGGCGCGTCGGCCTCTCCTGAAGCAGGGCCGGCAAAAACATAATTCGCTGCCTTTATATCAAGGCTCAATTCTTGGTCCGACAGCGAAAAAAGAGTATCTGCGGAAGCGGAAAGCGTTACAGGATCATGGGTGCTTGCTTCTCCGAGTTCCTGTAAGGCTGCCTCGACGTTTTCCCCGGCAAAATAGAATCCTACATCATCAATCCTTATTTCTTTGGCCTTTGGTTGAGCAGCCAAAACAACGGATACCAAAAAGAAAAACAAAATTATGATAAGCGCTGTCTTTTTCATAAAGCCTTTACGTAATCGACTGAAATAGTTACATCGGCGTCAGGGGCCACAACCATCGTAAATGTATTGGCCGACGTTTCCGTGTAATCTGCCGTCTTGATCTGCCGCAAACCATCCTTATAGACGCCGAGAGTGCCTGAAACATAATTGTCAGGCGTTGTGAAAACCTTTTGAGCTCCATCGGGCAAAGGCGTGATTGGTTGGTTATATTTCATGCGCGCTGTATCCACATCAACGCCCCTCATCTTCGGATTTGATATCTTCGGTGCAAAATTGCTTTTTGCAACCCGAAGCTCTATCGTTGATTTGATGGATTTGTTCATCCATTCAACCTCTTGATGCCGCGCTCGTTGACCCTCTCTATGCCTTCTTTGCAACGCTTGTCGCATTGCGCGCAGAGATTGGAAAGAGGGTCATAGACGTGTTCGATAGCAAAGGCCGCTGTCACCCATGGCTGGATAATGATGCCTTTTTTTCTTAACTCATAAATCTTTTTCCAATCAAAGATGTATCGTCCGAATTTATCCTTGGCCCGGCGCGTCTTCTTCATATTGAGCCGTTTACCCTGCCAGTTAATGACAGAGCTGACGTGCTTTAATTCCGGGACTGGCTCGCGCACATAGATATCGACATCCGGGGGAATAAGATAGTGCCCCGGGCAGCGGATTTTTCTCTGCACATACGGGGCACCACTTATTTTTTGTGCGCCAAGAATAATAGGCATCTATGCTCTATTGAGTTGCCGAAACATCAGAGCCCTGCTTGCGCGCGACCCTCTGCCAAAGATTTGATATCATTGGCCCTGAGAATACTGTTGATCGCCTCAACGGTCGTTCCGCTCATTTTGGCAATCTCGGCCGCCAGTTTTTCGATCTGTCCGGACTTTCTTGATTTCTCTTTGATGGCGCGCTTCTTTTTGAGCGCATCTTTCGCCGCCTTGCCTTCCGGAGACTCCTGATACGCGGCAATCTGTTCCGGAGTCGGGCGCTTTGTCGAAAGACGGATCCCAAGCGTCCAAAACGTCTGAAACGTCTTTAAAGCATTCGACTGATGCAGAGGCCCGATGCGCTTTCCGTCCTTGGCCCAGAGGGAAATATTCTTGTGGTCAGAAAACTCATGGACCTTGATCTTGTCTGACTCGACCCGGGCCGTCTTCCTGATAACGTCCATCTCCTGCATGTAAGTAGCCAGGGACGGGTCGCCTCCGATATTGCCGGCCTCGGCCTTGCGCAATAACTCCTCGTTCTCCGCCCTCAACCTCTTGAGTTCTTCGTTCTGCGCTTCAGCTGCCTGCTTCTTCATTTTTGATTCAGTCATGTTAAAAGCTCCTTTTTTTATAATCCTACGGCGGGGGCCTGTTGTATCAGGACCCCCGCCGAGTAAGTGTTCAGATCAGCGGACTAACCTCCGCCGAATTGCATCTCGTTGCCGTGCTTGTTGCGAAGGATGGCTTCGCCCCAGATTTCGCTGCCGACGATCTTCGTTGCGACCTCAGACGCGTCCCGTTCGATTTCAGGATAAAAACCGCGCTTCAGGACGTATTTGATGGCCTCACGAGAGAAACAGGCCCCGGACCCGTTAGAAGATGTCAAAGTGATATTGGCATCAGCCCAAAGGTTGAAACCCAGGATCATCCCAGCGTAACCGTTGCGCGCCCAATCTTCGCCCACGGTCCCCAATCCCTGCGTCTGAACAGCATCGGATGAATTATCAAAAAGCGAGATAATACCAGCCGATGACCAGATCTGCAAAGGATGGAAAACCGCATGATACGGAAGCGGGGCAAAGTAAGTCCTCAATGAGCCGTAGGCATCATAGAAGTCTGCCGGTGTGATGTTCGTCGCAGCCGCGCCCTGATTCGTGGTCAAGCTCGTGAAGAGCGTCACCAGATCAAGATCGCGCCGCGTCACAAGACACTGCATGATTAACCGCCCTGCTACCGCCGCCATGTCGTCCACGGTGGCTAACTGCGCCAAGTCTTTCAACTGGACGTAAGCCCCATGAACGCCGACGGTCGCCGCACTCGGAGATGTTTCGTCGTTCGTTCCAGAATCCAAAGCCTGACCGGTAAGAGAATCGTCGGTTTCAGCTGTGATCTTCTGGATGAAAGGCGTTTGGTGCACAACACCTGCACCAGGGAACGGAACATTGGTCACCAATGGGCGAACAACGTCACCTTCCTCAAGCTCCAAGAGAGCGCTGGCCACGATTGTCGGAATTGCTTCCGTCAATGTAGTCACGGTCGTATCAACGCCCATCGCGAATTTCATGCCAAATCTTGACGCCATTTCAACCACAATGGCGACCAGAAGAAGCACGAAACCATGAACGTGGATAGAGAGTTTTTTCATCGTCTTTCTCATTTTTTTACCTCCTTTCTTTAAGATTGAATCCAAGAGTTAAAGGGTCCGCCGGACTCCTTTCTTTTGGAGTGCGGCATTCACTTTAACCCTCAGTTCCTTAGCCCTCTTGTTATCGCCTGATGCGATAGCTTCTTGGAGTTGCTCATTGAGACTGGTGAGGTCCTCAGTCCCCTCTCCACCGCCTGCCTGAGGATTCCCCGGAGGCGTATTCCCGCCGCCCCGCGCGTTTGATTTCACGAGGTGCGGTCTTTGTTTCAAAAACCACTTGACGCCATCGGACACCGGCTTGGTTTCTTCGATGCCCAAATCATTTTTGATTTTTATCCCGACAACGCCTTCCGGAGTGATCGTTGCCAGAGATTTCAACAAGGCCATGGTTTCTTCCACATAGCCGTTTTCTGCGGAAATGCTTGTTGACAAGGCATGGGTGATCTGCAAATCGGAAATTTTCCCGTCGCGCTTTGAAATCTCATCCTGCAAAGATTTCAACTGCTTTTCGAGATTGGCCTTGGCCTCTTCATATTTCTTTTGGTTCTCCAGCTCCTTCTGGCCCTGCTCACTCTTGGCGCGCTCTGTTTCATCGCGGTATTTCCGCAGATCATCGTAATCTTTGTATCGCTCGCGCTCACGGGCCAAGCGCTCTTTGACAATACCGTCAACTGCACTTTGCTGTTCAGGCGTGAATTCTATCTTCTTTGACTCTGGTGCCGGAGGATCCCCAACGGCCCCGCGCTCATTCAACAACATCCGAAATATTTTCTTAAAAAACATACCTACCCCCTTATCCCGCCGTTACCGCCGGCGTTTGCGTTAGCGGCTATTCTTTGCATAATAGAAGGCACTTTGGCTAAAAGACCGCCGCTTGCGTCTTTGCCTTCGTTTTCTTCTGCCTCTTTACACATCTTCTCGATCTCGGCTTCCGGCATCCGAGGAAATTTCTTTTTGATGATGGCCTTCTTGATCTCAACGTTGAATGACTTGCAGATATTAAGCTTCATGATCTTTTCAGCTTCGTCGAGGTCATCGTAAAGACTCTGCATATTGAATTCCGTCGGATATTGGATAGACCCGTCAAATTCCTTGCCGAGCCATGCCGCATAAACCTGCCAAATCTTCATTTCGCCGTCTTCATAATTACCGGACTTCTTCGACAAGGAAGAGTTCGTCTGATTAAAGTCCCAGGCCTTTGACACGCCGGATTGTTCAACAACATTCTGGCCTTCAAACTTGGCGCTGCCGCCCTCAAGCTTGGCCAGCTGAAATATCTTTGAAATCTGCCTGTCGATCTGGGAGAAGTACACTTCCGCGTTTGCCGACGGAGGAGAAACATATTCTGGTTTTTCCCTTCCCTCTGGATAAAGCAAGGCCTTCCCCGTGCCCACGGAAAGCTCGTTGTATTCGCTCGATGTCCCCTGAATAGCCAAGAAGGAAAACGTCTGATCGCGTAAAATCTGGTTTAACTCTGAACACTTGTTGTAGATGTCGCGCGCAATGAAGGCGATATCGGCCAAAGCGCTGATGCCTAAAAAATTCTGCTGTTTTTTGGACTGCTTATCGAAGACGCAGACAATAGGCACCAACCCCAAACCATGCGTCCCGCGCTCGACCTCTTCGTAATCTTTATTGAAAATGATCCATTCCTGTCGTGTCCAAAGCCGGTATCTCAAATTCTCCGCGGCATCCTTATCGAAATTAAAAGGATCAATATTGCCGTCGCTTGTTTCGCGGATCAATACCCAGTAAGGCCGGCCGAATTCATCCAGCGACCAATTGATGACATTCTGCGGAAAAATAAAGCTGTTATACGGAAACAGACCATAATCGATCTGGTCTTGAAACGAAAGAATCTCTCTGCCGGCCGGAACAGCCAAATTATCAACCACGACAAAGATATGGCCGAACACTTGGGCCAGGTCAGCCGTCTCTTTGCGGAATTCGTCGATTGAGCTATTTTTGTTGTTGATGTTCTCCTGGCGATATTCGACCTCTGTCTTGATAGAGCCGAAATCAGCGATGATTTTCTGTTTGAACAAATGGTCAGTGAAAATGTCAACGATGGGAGAGCAGAAGTTATAGTAATAGCTCATGTTGACCCGTCGCTCGAAGTCTTCCGACTTTTCCTTCGGGTGCATGAAGAGATTGCTGTCATATTTAGTCTGCATCTGGCGGCCGCCTGCCTTTATGCGGAACAATGAGCTGAACAAACTATCATTGGCGATCTGGTTCTTCGTAATAGTCGCCTTGGTATAATCGACGCCGCCTTCGTATGAATCCAAAAGGAAATTGAAATAATGAAAGTAGTTCCGATAAACCCTGTGCGGTGTCTCCACCATGTTTTTGATATTCATATCTTGAAGCCCTCGATAATCCCTCTGTTTAAACTGAATTCGTGTTCGACCATGTAGCCGCCGGCGTCAGAAGCATGGGTCAATTCAAGGCTTTTTGTTTTGTCGATCTGCGTCGTTCCTTCCTTGTAAGACACCTGTTCGCAATCCCTTATGAAATGCTTGCAACGATTAGGGTGCGCGAAGATACGTCTGTCACCCTTGGAATTGCAGATCATCGAATTCATGGCGTTGACGCGGTCACGTTCGGCTGGATTTTTTGTCGGGACGAATTTCTGCACCCCATAACGGGCAAGTTCATCCTGAATAATCATCCAGTTCGTAACGTTGCTTTCCGTGTGCCTGGCCTTGCCCGTCGCATCACCAAAAAGATGAATACCTGAATTGTGATTCGGAAATCTGCTTTTGAATTCCTGGCAACATTGGACGGTGTTTGAATTTTTGATGAAAATCTCATCAATAAAAAATACAGATTTAAGGCCGTTTTCGTTCTCGCCATATTGGGCGATCATCCACGCCATGGGATCAACGTTAAAATCGCAACATAAAAGCAAAGGTTTATCTGGATTGTAATTGGCAACCTCAAACGCAAAATCGCCAGCGTTTTTCGATCTGTCAAATGTGTAATAGACAGCTCCCTCAAAGATGACGAAGCGGCCGAGAAGTTCTTGCTGCATGAATTTTTCGTCATACAGTCCAGCCAGCTCATCAATGGCTTGAGCCGACAGAAAAGTATTTTCGCGGGTCCCGAAATGAACAAAGCCATATTGCGGTTTCCTATTGGCGACAAAAATATCGTGTATGTCGTCATAACTGTTCGGTGAAGTCGTCACAAAACCCTTGCCGCTTGTTGACAAAACGCGGCCTAAAAGGACTTTCCAGAGACGCGCAAAATCTTTGCACTCGCGGGCCTCATCAACCCAAAAGCCGGTAGCTGTGACATTCCTGATCCTGTCCGGATCTTCCGCAGAGAAGCCATAAACGAGATTACCGTTACGCAGAACAATGATCTTCTTCGATGAGTTATTGGTGAGAATAAGCGGTTGCATGGCCGCGCTGAATTCGGCCCATGTCGTGCGGTCCAGCATGTTGTAGGTCGGCGCGATGATGCAAAAAGCTGCCGGGGGCCCGTAGGGCGCATTCCATGCTTGCGCCCCGGCCTCCCGGGCGCCGCCATAAGTCTTTCCACCGCGAATGCCGCAGACCATCGCAACGAACTGATAAAGCTTGCTGATAGCGTAATGAAAAACCTTCTGCCCGATGTGCGGTTTATAATCGGCGAATCTTATCAATTGACGAACTCCTTTATTCTGTTTTCAGAGATGGGAACGTCTTCGCTTATAACGAGCTTGCCTTTAAAAGCTTCTGATGGATCAAACTCAACCTTATCTTTCTGGCCAAGATATTGCTTCCCGAGAAAAATTGCCATGGCTGCGCTCTTTTGAGCAAGTTTGAATTGAAGACGGCGAAGACTGCTTTTGCCGTTTTCAGATGCCTTTTTATAGATTGCTTTAAAGTCTTCCCGATTTGAAAGAGTCCCATAAGGGATTTCAAGAATAGAAGCTATCTCTTGCATGGTGCATTGAATGCGGGCAAGGCGAGCGACCAACTTGAGGTCTATTTGTTTCTTCGGTCTTCCCATTACCCCCATGAAGCACCCCCAAAAAAGAAGACAGTCCTGGCTTGTGCACAAGACTGTCTTATAAAATTATTCTTCGCAGGGAGCGACCCCGCTTCTACTTCAATTCTATATTATAAAATCTTCAAAGCTACTAAATTTGGCACGTGCTATGACATTACCTTTTGCCTTCTCCACCCACTGCGATATCCTTCACCGTGTTTTTGTTTAAAATTTTTATACCAATTTCTGCCCTGCGCATTCTGGTGCGCTATCCGGCATTGAGGCGCGCCGCACGTCACTTTCTTCTTCGGCCTGATCTTGCAATACGGACAAAGCCCCTCCAAGGTCCACCCCCTATTTAAAATACGCTCCAATATTGTTGATGATCTTCGACCGCTCGCTGTCATTATGGATGAAGTCATACCAGAAAGCCTTGCGTTGTCTGCGCGAGAACCCAGCGCGCTGAAATGATAAATCAAGCGCGTTTAAAATCTTCACCGCATCGCGCAACATACGTTTTGACCGCCTGTGCGCCAACCATAACCTAAACGGTCTTGTCCTGGCCTTGAGAAATCTGAATATCTTCACCCTTCACCCCCTTGTTCTGAAGCAATGCGTTAAGCACGACCGCAAAGATCGCATTTGACACCTGGTTGAACTGTAACTTGGATAAATCTTTCGGGTCGCGCATCATAACAGGCCCGAACTGCGACTTTTCGACTGCGTCAGCCGCTATGTTGATGAGTCGCGCGATCTCTGTTGCCGGTGGAATTCTTAGAACAATTTCTTTTGACATGTTTCTCCTTTTGTTGTCCCCAGTTTATTTTGTCGTAATTCTCTCCGAATTCTTTTCCACCAAGCGGGACACTGAATCTCTTTTGCATGAATTGTGTCATCGTTGTCCCTAAACGAAATTCACATGCGGCGGATTTTTAGATACCAGATATGATAAAAACTGATTTTTGCTGTCCATCCAACATGGATTCTTATCACAAACCAATTTCAGGTGATCTCTCTTGAGCCACGCCGACCTGGCGCTGCCAACAGTCCAAAGCTCTAAAAATGTCTTGTCTTTAAGATTTCCCAGTTTCCCCAAAGGGTTATATTTTAGCGTGCAACATGGATAGACTTCCATGTCGGATCCGATGACGGCTGTAAAATGCTGATATCCACAGAACGAATAACCCTTCTGTTTCATGTCGAGATTCTCAAGGTGATTGGTGATCAGGTTGAAAACCTTAAAATTCTTATCCTCAAGCTTCTTGGCCTGGCGTGCCTGCGATTCAAATTCCGGCCATATCTCTTTGTAAAGATCAATGCCTCGCGGAGTATAGGCAACCGAAAAACGAATATTGTATGCGCCTATTTTTTTCGCGCACTCCGCGGCCCTGTAAACTTCTTTATAGTTGATCGGATTCACCACAAAAGAGACTCCAACAACCGTATTCGGACAATCAAGAACGACCCTCCTGATCTTGTCTAATGTCTGGAAAAACTCAGGATTCTTCGGACGCTGGCTTTTGATGTGTGTGGCCGACGTTGCGGCGTCAAGCGAAAAGCGGATCCATGAAGCACGCTTTAAAATATCTGTTCTCTTTGGATCCAAAAGACCCCCGTTTGTCACAATAGCAAATTCCATACCGGAGGCGGCCGTCAATTCAAGAACCTCATAAATCCTCGGATACATGAACGGTTCCCCGCCCCCGGTGTATTGAACGGCCCCGATGCCAAGCTTCGAAAATTCCTTGATGAGCGCACAGAGCCGTTCATAATCAAAAACGTCGTTCTCATTGAACAGGGCGTTGAGCGTGTTCGTGCGGGCGTAACGGTAAAAACAATACGGGCAACGATGATTGCATTTGTTCGTCAGGTCGATCTGCACCTGGGTCGGAAAGATAAGGCGGCCCTTTTTTAAATCATCGATTCTGTCCTGATGGTGAATCGCTTTCAAAGAAGAATAGATCATTTTAAACCTCAACAATCTTGTCATTTTTTAAGATATGCCTCAACGCGCGCCCCATAATGGTATCGTATTGGCAAGCGTTTTGCTCTGTGACTTCATTTTCAAACTTTCCTGCTTCCGGATGCCCAGCATACCAATGGATACCCAAAGAACTCTTCGTCAATAACATCCGGCCCCCCGGTCTAAAAAGTTCTTCCGTGACTTCATGCGTGCAATAAGCATAAAGAATATCCATCGGCAGATTGTAGACTTTAACACCATGCTTATCGCGTATAGAATCAACTGTCTTAAATTCGGAATTAAACAATTGCGATCCTGCCGACTGATAAAATTTTGGATGAAAATTTGACTTTGCTTTTTTGAAAATATAACGAAAAAAAACATTACCCGGACTCGACATCAAGAATCCTATGGAATATCCCCATTGACACGAACAAACCAATGTATCCAAGTCTTGATTAACCTCACTGTTAAAAATAAAATTCCGCATCGGCTTTAAATACAGCACATCCATGTCCGACCACAAACCGCCGTAATGACTAAGAAAATACCATCGTAAAAAATCACTCTTGTAAATTTCATGAATATCAGAACGCACACCGAGCTGCGCGACGTCGAAAACTTCAACCTTTATCGGAAGAGATTTTGCAACCGGCAAATAATCTTGACCGTCATAAGTGTGCCCGTTTTCAAAGGTGTTCCACGTTGGAGTAAGGTTAACGGATTTCGACAACCAAAGCCGTATTTCCCAGTCTGGATTATAAAGATGAAACGAATACAACGTCAGATACCGCAGATAGGACAGCTTGTTATTACCCCAATAGAAATGAGCGATCTTAGGAATCTTACGTAACCTCCAACTCTTGCGCCGTTCTTCCGACTTCGCTTTTATTTGCGATACGACAGAGAGGGGCACCCGTTTTGTCATATTTTTGTCATGCTGACGATACCAGGCGAGCGTTTCATTTAAAAAAACAAACCGACACCCGGCTTCATACATGCGAAGCGTCATATCATAATCCTCGCATGGTTCAGTCTGGAACTTGCCGCACCGCTCGCGTAAAGACCTACGCCACAACCACGCAATTCCGAGAAAATAGTTATTGAACAGCTTTCCATCTTGCCATTCTTGGCTGATAATTTTAGATGAGTGCTTTGTATAGGATCGCTTATGACCTCCCGCATCCATGAGCGAAAAATCAAAAGCCGCATAGACATAATCAACATCCTGATGCGCATCCAGAAAAGCATTAAATTTTTCAAACATTTCCGGATACATCACATTGTCGCTTGAAAACCACGTCTCATATTCACCCCGCGCCACGGCGAAGCCGGCATTGAGGGCCGATCCGGTGCCGCCGTTTTCCTTTTGAATAAAGCGAATACGCGGATCGGAATAAGTTTTTAAAATATCAACCGTTGTGTCACTTGACCCGTCATCTACAACGATCAGCTCAAAATCTTTAAACGTTTGGGCCAACACACTATCTATGGCTTCCTTAATAAACTCTGCCTGATTATACGTCGGCATGACGATTGAAATTTTCGGCATCTAAAAATCCCCCTCTTTTTTAAATCTCTTTTTTGAAAGTATTTTTACTCCCCGTAATGCTCCCTATCAAAATCCCTCTCTGCCGCCCGGTTCAACCACCAGCAAGCCCACCAGATAAATCCTGTGGCAAGCAAGAGCAGGCCGATACTTGCCAACAACAACGGCCAATAGACAACGGACTGCGGGTTAATTTGAAGACAATGCGGTATGGTCATGATTGCGATCCTTTCTTCCTGTCGTCCTGATGTTCTATCACCTTGAATTTGGTCTCTTCGATCTTCTCATAGAGCGTTTGACCGGAAAGCGAAACCTGGACGTAAGGCATAAAGACTTCTTGGATCTTGACCATGTTGGTCTCAACAAGGGCCATCTGCGCCTCAACCCAACGAAGAATCTGACGCCATGCGACGCGCTTGGCCTGGGCCTCTATCGCCTCGTGCCTCTTCTCTTGCTGAACTCCTTTTTTGCGGCGCCCATAAAGCGAAATCTTAACCGCCTCCCACCGGCACGGAAGACGAAACGGTATAACTTTGCCATTAACGCTGATCTTGAAGCAGACACCAACGACTTGCCCTTTGTCGTATTCCGTCATGATCGCGCCTGCGCCATAAATGCCAAGAACGGCTTGAATCTGGGCCACGGTAACAGCCGGGTCGATCTTCGTTGTTTCCATAAAAAGAGTTTTCTTCATACTGCCCTCTCTACTTGTTTTGGTTTAACCTTTAAAAAACATTCTCGACACAAAAGATCGTTGAGCTTCCTTTGTGTGGGATTCCGTATAAATTCCTTGCCACATTGCCGGCAACAGACAATCCATTCGGTAAAATGCCTGCGAATCTTCATTCATCTCCCTCTGTTCCGATTACTTTCTTCCTCAATATCAACGTCTTGTGCCTCAGCGACGCCCACACGATCACAAAGCGGACGCCTTTAATTGTGACTTCTTCATCTTTCTGAAAAGTTACTTCATTCCCCATAATATGCTCACCTGTAGAACTGAAGCCCCAAGCCAATACAGTGCGCGAGGAAAATTTCGCTCACATAAGCACGCCGAGAGAATGACGCAGTATTCAACCAAGAGGCATTTGATTAAGAAGCTGCTCATATCAAACTCACCACTTTCCCGTCAAACGTCTCCAAGACAGCACGCACCATGGTCCCGGCCGGGAACAAGACATCTGTCGCCAAGACGCGCTCCTGTTCGCTTAAATCGCCCCAAGCCGTTTCGATATGCCGCTCAAGGCGCCAGAACCGCTCCCGGTCATACGCGCCTACAACGCGGCCCGGTGTGGCCATCCATGCGCAGGCCTTGCCGTAGGTCTCATATAGCTTCAAGAACGCGGCGCATACGTCGCTTGCGTCGACCGCCGACCTTATAAGCTCTTGTTTGAGTTGTCTGAACATTTGTCCGACCTCCGTCCGAGTTAACTCGGACACCGTAACTCCAATTAAACCAATCTATTAATGTAACCTGTCCGAGCTGTCCGAGCTGTCCGAGCTGATAAATATAAGTGACCCACAAAATTAAAATTTAACTTCCGGCTTGAAATTTTGCCTAAAAGACAAATGCCTTTTAAATCAACTCGGACACTCGGACAGAACATCATAACTCCAATATTTTCAAACACTTAATCCTGTCCGAGCTCATCGTCTTTTAGCTCGGACTGTCCGAGTGCCGACTCGGACAGATTATCCTCTGAACCAATCAAATTCTTAATCCCCTCAGGCGCTTTTTCTATATCGAAAACAACACACGAACGCCTCGATTTTCCGATCCTAAACGATAAACCACTTTGCAACCATCCATTCTCCGCCTTGAGATAATTGCGTATCGAAATATCATTAAACGGCGGCTCTCCCTTACGTCTGCGGTAATCCTCCGCCCATAGGTTATACAACCCCTGAAAGTAGAGATAAACCCTACCGTCTTCAATACGCCAATAATCACCTTTATCTAGGCCCCACTC
>AMWB02163724.1_pt1 | contig 12319 bp, 9 predicted proteins | sample 200311 | NCBI WGS metagenome assembly AMWB02 (sample SAMN02737377, study PRJNA173069) | bioreactor metagenome | biome: anode biofilm in microbial fuel cells | place: USA: California | collected 2010-12-16 | reverse complement strand
CCGCCCTTTTCGACGTCCAGCAGTGAAGCAGTCAGCAGCACTGTGCAGATTGTGAACATCAACCGTCCGGCTTTTTTCATCTTTGCTCCTCTTCCCGCAGGTGTAAAAACTGAAATGCAGGCCCCTGAACAACAGTCGAGGCCGCCTGACTGCCGGCTCCATCGTATCGCATGATGCTCGGGGAAACAAATGGAGAGATGGGAAATGTCCTCAATTGATTGACTTGAGCGGCATGGGAATTTTCATTCTCGCCAAGATTGGCGGGATCCCAACAGTCAGCCATTCTTCCAACGGCCCTTCATAGTCCCATGCGTACACACCGGACGCCATTGTCAAGGCGCTTATAGCCCGGTGACACGTGGGGCCACTGTATATACCCTCTGCCCGGCCGGCGCCGGTGCGGTCATCGGGAAAGATGCGGGTGTCGACCGTGGGGCCGCCATCGCTCCAACCAGGAAACATTTCCACGAGCTTTTTGAAATCTTCTTTCACAGGCAGGCGCCAGCCCTTAACGCCGCCGTAATCCAGCAACTCGCAGTAGGCTTTGGCCTCCCTGGTAGAATGGTCTCCCCTCGTTTTTTCGGTGCATCGTGGATTAGCATATGAAGTCAACTGCGTGCCAATCCTTTAAGCTTTTTCTAAAAATTATTAATAAATTGTTATTTCAAATTGTTATGCAATGTGTTCGGAATCTTTTCGGAGCGATTAAATCGCTGCGGGGAGCCCGGCAATCGATTTGATTTCAAATGGGACTCTCAGTTTTATCGGAGGCTTATCATTTTGATAGCCAAGATTCAGAGCAGACTCTTTGCTGTCGGTTGCCGCGCGCCGGAGTCGGCTTGCCTGGTTTATTTTGGCCTGGCACTGATGATGTCGGGCAAGCCCGCGTTCAGGCTATCTTCGGGGAAGGAAGGTTGCAGAGGATGAGAGTGTTTTTGATCGCGCAGGGCAAGCGTGCCCTTGCTGAAAGCAATATCATTGAGGCGAAGGCGGCTAATTGCTTGGGACGATACGCTAATGGGCAGGCCAGGCAGAGCGTGGCACTGGCTCGCAGGTCCCGGGGGTGGCAAAGCCTAACCTGGGAGAGAGCCGCTTGATTTCATCGGGACGCAAAAATTTCGCTGGGTTCGCATAACCGGGAGTAGGTGTGCCGGCAATCATGGGCACGAGGTCCTTTGCATGGATGTTTTTTGTGCGGTGGTAGAGGCAGCCTGCCAAGCTAAACGACCAGATGATTTACAAGCGCGTAGCATGGCATCGCAGTGGGCTCAGCAATCAGAGGGAAAAGCGCATAGCTGCGGACCAACAGGAAGAGCCAAAGGCGCTTGCTGGGTATATTTGATGCGAAACGCATTCTCGGAGGAGAAGATCACGCATGTGATGACATCGGTAAGATCCCCTATCATACCGATATGACCCACCGGAACAACAAAAAGAACTGCGAGATCTTCACTGCGAGGAAGTCATCACCGCCATCACTCAATCTATTCCATGCTAGAGTTTTCAGAGGCTCAGGTACACTATGCTTTCTACTCCGATAGGATTGAGCTGGATTAAGGAACGCTGTTAGGCTTTTCGGTTGATTTCGATGCGGGCTTTGTGACAGTATCAGCAATGCCAACAGGTCATGGTCGGGGGGATAGAACGGGGAATGGTGTTTGGCGGCGATAGCGGCAGGGAGCACTTCTTGTGCGCCCTGATGTAATGGAGAACCGTGGCGAATCTGCCCGACCAGGGATTGCACAAAGTAGCTTCTCCAATCAAGTCTTAAGACTATGCGGTCCTTACAATAGGTGCCAAAACCGGAGCGAACAGGTGGAAGTGAAAGCGGAGCGTCCGCTCGTTGTTTTGGACCCTGATGAAGGAGAAATGCAACGGGCGGCTGAAACCTTTTTTCGAAAATGTTGCCCTCATCTTGCCAACCCTCGACTTACCTTTTACCAGTGGCTGGATGAAGAGGATCTAGCTGGTGTCAGCTTCGTTCCATTGGCCGGCACTTCGAACGGAGTTAGGAGAGTCGGATCATTCCTGGAGCAGAATGTGCCGCTTTTGGTTGGCAATTCAGCCTTTTACCTGGTCAATATTTGCTATGAAGGTAGTTGTGCTGTCCATTATGCATCTCCTGATGAACTTGAAATGTGCACTGAATTACTTCGCAACACCCTGGAGATTGGGCAGGCAACTGGGGGAGAATAGGGCGATCTTTAAGGCAAGAACCCAAGAATAAAAATATGTGTAGCTAAGAACAAATTGATAGCATCCATGCAATCACGAAGACTTGACTATATCGACGCACTTAGGGGTGGAGCGGCAGTCTATGTATTGTTATTTCATGTTGCAGTAGTACCTGAAAATAAGCCGGTTTTGCCAGAAGCTATTGCGCCAATAATACTTATGGGATGGTCCGGGGTTACTTTATTTTTCATAGTTAGTGCATTTACTCTGTGTTACACGCTTCGCCTGCAAACAGGAAGCAAGTCGACTTTCAAGTTTTTCATCAGGCGCTATTTTCGTATTGCACCATTGTTTTATGTATGGCTCATGGTCAGTTCTATTTTAGATTTTGGGAAGGAAATCGGCTCATATAAAAATCTTATAATAGCTAATTTCATGTTTGTGTTTAATTTTTTTCCTGGTAAACAATGGGGTATTGTACCAGCTAGTTGGACTTTGGGAGTGGAAATGATTTTTTATGTCCTGTTCCCTTTTATTTTATATCATGTCTCAAACTTAAAAAGGGCATTTATCTTTTTGTTTTTGACAGCATCCTTGGCAGTTGGACATTATTATTTTATTCAATACCTATCCATCGATACTACTAAATATTCTATATATCTTAGTTTGTTCCATCAGCTACCTGTATTTGCAGTTGGCATTGTTGACTATTATATTTATGATTATTGTGAAAGAAATGCCATTCAGTTATCGAAAAGAATTGGTTTCATTCTTTTATTTATCGGAGTGTCAGGATTCATGTCGCTGGTGTATACCTTTAGGGGAGCACTTATAATTACATCAATATATCCTATGGCATTGGTTTATTCACTTATTTTATTTGGACTTTATGTTTTTCCTATTAAACTTTTTGTTAATCGCATTAGTGTTTATTTTGGTATAATAAGTTATTCTTTTTACTTAAATCAGCCTCGTATTATTTATTGGTTGGATGGCCTATATCAATATCTTAAATCGTATAGTGTTGGATCTTGGCTATCCTATGGTTCATATTTTATTCTTACAATTATTCCTATTTTTATGTTATCTATATTAACTTATAATTCCATAGAAAGACCGGGAATACTACTCGGAAAGAAAATAAATTCATTACTTTAGAATTGATACAGTAATAAATTGCTTCCCGAGAGTTTTTCGCTACTGAATGTCTGTTATGCGTGCTGGCAAGAGCATTTGCGTTCCAATTATGCGCAAGCAATGAGAAAGATCGTCATGGTGTGGGGCGAGTGCTGGAAGGATCGGGGTAAATCAGTCTTCGGGTAGATTTTCCTGCTGGTGGAGGCCTTGCCGGCACGTCGGGTGGCCGAATTTGCGGAAAAACAAATTCCGCGGGGCTCGGCGCCGGTTGCCACGAGACGGGATACTATATGGATGAAATGGTTTCCGCAGCTCGGAACAGGATCGTGTTGACATTTCGCAGTTGGCAGAAAATGATGCAAATAGGCCTGTTGATGCAAACGTCAGGTGCGGATTGTTTTGGCTGACTCTCGTATGCGGGGGCATTCATTGCAAGCCGGCAGCGACCTCTGTGGCGCTTCCATGCAGGATTTACAAAGCGAACAATATGAGGCCGTTATATTTTTTTCAAACAGGTGGTTCTGGAAGATGAGATGACCGGGCTGCACTCCTGGCAGCCGGTCATCGGCGGAGGGTTTGGAGGTTGGAGGTTTTAGGTGCCAGCTAGCGGCGTGAGTTGATCATTTCACTGTGACATTGCATGTGTCGCTTGAACTGAGGCTGCCGCGATCGGTGACGGTCAGCTTGAAGGTCAGGACCGATCCGCGTTTGTCTTTGGGCACTGTGAACATTGGTTGTATCGCAGACGGATTGGACAGAGTCACGGGAGTTCCCGCAACCTGGACCCAATTGAAGAAGGCGATGCCATCGTCCGGATCGGTTGAAGCCGCACCGTTCAGCTTTGCTGTTGAGCCGCCCTTGGCGGTCTGATCTCTACCGGCGTTCGCTACCGGCGGCAAGTTGGCATTGACAACATTCACCACACACGTCTCAGAGGCTTGTAATCCACCGAAATCGGTCACGGTGAGCTGAAAGGTCAACGAAGCGCCATCCACTCCCACTTCGGGTGCGACAAACGTCGGACTGGCCAGATCTGCGTCGAGCAGCTGTACGCCTGGACCGGCTATCTGCTGCCATGAATAAGCGGCGATGCCGTCGTCCGGATCTGAAGAGTCGGCCCCATCCAACATGACTGAAGTCCATTCGCTGACTGTTTGTTCGGCACCGGCGACAGCTACCGGTGGCAAATTGTTCCTGATGACATTGACCTTGCAGGTGGCCGTTGCCTGAACCCCGCATCGGTCGGTGACGGTCAGGGCAAAAGAGAGGGTTTCACCGGTCGTCCCCACATAGGGCGCAACAAAAGTGGTGCTCACGGCACCCGGGTCCATTAGTTCCACCGCCGTCCCTCCGGTTTGAACCCAGGAATAAGCGACGAGCGTGCCATCTGGGTCATAAGAATTGGCGCCATTCAAAGTCACCGTTAGACCTTCGGCCAGGTTCTGATCGGGTCCAGCGTTGGCAACCGGTGGCTGGTTGTTCACGGCATGGGCCAGCTCTACGGAGTAGTCACTTTCATTGCCATAGCTGTCATAAGCTGTGGCCGCAAAATAGTAGATTTCGCCATCGGTCAGATTGGTTAGGGTGTAGGAGGTGGTGTTGCCGACATTGACACTGCCGGTGTAGCTTCTGCTGGCTGTGCCAAAATACAACTTGTAGCCCGCCAGGTTTTGTTCCGTGTTTGCATCCCATGCCAGAGTGACTTCGCCCGCATAGGCCCGGCCAACAAGAGCAAAGCTAAGGATAAACAACGATAAAATTAACAGAAGAGTGACAAATTGTCTCGACTCTAAGGGGTTTCTTTCCCATCCCAGTATGGCAGTCTTGTGTAACATCTCGCAGCTCCTTGCAGGCCGTATCTGACTCAGCCCATCAAGGTGCTGCATCAGCCCGGCAACCCTGCTACCGTATCCCCGCATCATGGGACTTAGGCCAGTGGCTTTGCGTCCTGCCCTTTCGAACAGTTTGCCCTTATCAAGCTTTGGTTAACTTTTATGATGAACCTGTTGGTCCATCCCTTCTGGAAACACGTGTTTTGCATCAATGAATAGCAATAGGTGTGCCAAGGAAGAAAGCCGCGCATAGTCCATCCACTCGGATCGCCTGCTGCTGGCTTCTGCGTGTAAGAGTGCACTTTGAATTACAATATAGTAATGGTGTAAATTGTGTTCGACCTGTGAGCGGGTGCCATCCTCCCTCGGCAGGCGCAAGGCGCTCCTTTTTGCCTTGCCAGGGCGATGATCGATAGCAATGGTGAGAGGCTGGGGTTGTGTGCTTGCCAGCCGATTTATGCTTGGATCATAACTGTTTTGCCTGCAGGTCTGGCTCGTGCTCAAAGGGTTTTCGGAAGAATTCTACTTTTTGGCATGTATTGTGCTCATACCGAAGCAAACAAGTAAAAGTGTACCAGCCGTGCGCTGGTTGGATGCCCGGATGGGTCACATCCGGCACAACCGCGTGCGGCGTGAAATCATGGTTGTGATGACCCAGGGCCTTAACCCTGTCAAATCAAACTTTCAGTGTTTGAAAGAGGTGCGGGATGAACAGTGTTCCTCTATGTGTTCCGTTCTTGGTTCTCTCGACGAAATTCAATGAGTTGGGCAATATGGAAAAACACATCCTAACGCCTTTTGGCGGCATTGACATTTCTTTCCGTATGCGGCCAGATGAAACCAGGTATCCAATTCACTATGAAATCGAAGTGGATGGGGACATTGACCGCTGGATAGACGATTCTGAACTCATTGAAGAATTCAGAAAAAGCTTACTGGATTTTATTCATGGAATTATAAGGGAGTGTCTCGATTGCGTGGGCTGCGATAAAGAGCAATTCTACGTTCGCTTTAGGGGAAGCGACTTTAACATCCGGACGGCAAAAATAACCACGGGCGATAGGAGTCCAAAGACAAGAGGGGCTTCCAGGAAAAAAGGGGCATGCTTTGCTGAACATAGAGTGCTGCCACCGCCTAGTTTTTAAATATCATCAGTGAGTGCTCCCGATTCCCCTATTGTGTTAATTATTTCCATCGTCTGAAGAGTCAAGAGTGACTACTAGGCAGGCCGGAGGCTTTCACTTTTCTGTTTCTCAGCAGGATGGTGGGCAGGATCGCCAGGGCAAAAATCCCGGCAGCCAGCAGAAAAGTATCGTCAAAGGAGGCCACCATGGCCTTCTGTGCGACCAGCGCTTGCACATCTGCCATGCTTTGGTGGGTGGTGGAATCGAGGACTCCAGGCGTAGTTGCCCAGCTCTGAGCTGATTGCAGCGGACTACTCGCGGCATTGAAAGCCAGGCCCCGTGCCTTCAAGAAAATAGTCTCATAATGAATCTGGCGGTGTTCCAGCACCGTACCCAGGAGTGCCACGCCAAAAGTGCCTCCGATCTGCCTGGAGACGTTCATCAGCCCGGAGCCGATGGCCACTTTTTCCTGGGGCAGGCTTTTTAGGGCCGAATTCATGATGGGCGGAAAAATGAAGCCTATGCCAAATCCTCGCATGATTAGCATGCCCATGCCCTCGGTGGTCGATGTTTCCATATTGAGAAATGAGAGCCAAAACAGGGAAAGGACCGCAAAAGCAACGCCGAGCCCGATTGGTATCCTCGCGTCGATCCGGTCGGTGAGACACCCGGACAGGGGCAAGGTCATGGAAACCACCACGGCCATGGGGACCAGCAGAAGCCCGGTTTCCAGCGGGCTGTATTGGAGGATCGTCTCGAAAAAAAGCGGAATCAGAAAAGTTGGGCCGAAAAGCCCTATCCCTTGAATGATGAACACTGTGGTTGCCATTGTGTAGGTGAAATTTTTGTACACCCGAAGATCGATGAACGGATGGGAAGACCTGAGTTCGAGCCAAAGAAAAGCAGCAAGCGAAGCCACAGATACGGCGAACAGTCCGAGGATATAAGACGACGCCCACCCTTCCTGCCGTCCCTGGCTAAGGGCCATGAGAAAACATCCCAGCCCGATTGCCATGGTCGAAAACCCCCAGACATCAAAATACATTCCCTTGCGGGATGTTCCTCTGGGCAGAATCCAGGCGGCCAGGACAATCGCCAGAAGGCCAACGGGAATATTGATGAGGAAAATCAGGTTCCATGAGAATTTTTCGGTGAGATAGCCTCCGATCGTAGGGCCTATCACCGGCCCCAATGTCGCTCCAAGGCCATAGATCCCCATGGCCATTCCGCGCCGCTCGATCGGAAAAGCTTCAAAGATGATGGTCATCGCTATGGGCAACATCAATCCTGCGCCGAAGCCCTGAAGGACGCGGAACAGGATGAGCACGTTTTCGTTCCACGCGGTGCCGCAAAGAGCGGAGGCTGCCGTGCAGATGGTCAGGCTGACGAGGAAAACGCCGCGGTTGCCAATGCGCTGGCTGAGCCATCCCACCGAGGGCATCATGATGGCCATGGTGAGCATGTAGGATGTGATTATCCATTGAATCTTGTTGATACTGACGCCGAATGTGGTCATGATTTTCGGCAGCGCGATGATCACCACCGTTGCATCGAGCACCACCATGAACGAGCCGCACATCACGATCATTGTAGTGAGCCAGAAATGCGTAGGACTGGCAGACGACCTGGTAGTCAAACCCATACCTCTTTCCATCACCTGGTGAACTCGCCTGAATTGGGGCCATACTCGGCCGGGTGTTGCTGAATTCTGAAGAAAAACGTGGGTTATGAGGTCTTAAAAGGAGGTTCGCAACACGACGAAGAATCCAGCGGGCGAGTCTCAATATAGATCAGTTAGTGCCAAAAAACTACAGGCACTTCAAACATGGCCAAAATGCTGCCTGGCTTTGCAAGGAAAGTCGTGACGCAGAAGATTATAGCACCTCGATCACAGCTGGGGTGAGCAGTGCGGGGGACCACGCTACCCTAACGGAATTCTCCAAATTGGCGAGAAGCAATTGGAGCAAAATCACAAATGAACAGACGTGCTTTCCCAGCCTAATGATCCAGACTTACGGGTGCCGGTCGGCAGAACCTTTTGACTCATCGTTAAAGCAAGCGATTTTGACCAGCAACAAGAAACACTTTGGATTTCGAAAAATGGCCTGTCATCCCAAAAAGGACCAGGCTTAATGGATGGCAAGGCTGAAAAAATCGCCACATTTTGGTCTTCCTGAAAAGCGGGATGTGGACTCGGGTATTACGATCAGGTCCGGCGCCCATGCCGCGATCAGTTCCAAAATCGTGTCGTGAGGGCAGTCCCTCTTCAATCGGTTTGACCGCCCATTCATAAACTGGAATGGTGACATTCTCCAGGCGTCGATGCGTCTTTTTGAGCACCGGATGTTGGGCAAAGCCGACGCTATATCCTTTCTTCCTTCTCTCGCTCTTGCTCACTGGCGATGAGTGTTGCAAGATCGCGCATCAGAGAAGCAATCAGGCAGATGACGTCATCGAACGATAATAGCCCGGTGAGCTCGCCATTGCTGTTGACCACCGGGATGTGCCGAATGCCTGTAGTGCCCATGCGCTCCAGAACATCAATCAAGCTTTCATCTTCGCGAGCCGTTACCAGCTCGAAGCTCATTACATCGCCGACAAGAATCGCATGGAAACGGTCGATGCTGTCAGCCACAACTGCAATGACAATGTCGCGGTCGGTTAAGATCCCGATGGGAATCTCTTTATTGGCTCTTGTTTCAACCACAACCAGATCTCTGACATGGGACTCGCGCATTCGGTGGGCTGCTTCCATGAGTGTCCGGTCTCTGTCAATCGTTATTACCTGTTTGCTGCAGATGTGCTTAATGACCATGTTTGCTCCTATCTATGGCTCACCGAGTGAGGCTCTTTTTAGCAGTCTTTTGCAGCCTGACGTTTGCCTCAGTACCGTGGCGGTGGGTAAGACAACCAGCCGAAGATCAATGCGTTGACGGGTACTCGCTTTGCGAGCGAACTCGCTCCTATGTTCATGAATGCTCAAAGGCAATAAACACGCCAAAAACAGATCAGTTTTCAGCACGGGTCAGATAGCTTGCCGGCTGGTCCGCGGAAAGCTTCAAGGCAGTGCAATGCCCCGGTCTTTGGCCCCCTGATGTGTCAGGTTCGTTTACAAACTGTAAAAGAGTGTGAAGGGGGAGGGAAAGATGACCCATTTCGCTCTATGCGCGCATGAATTTGTGCATTAATCTTACATAGAATTCAACATGAAGGACGAGGGATAAACCAGAGCTCGGATCACAGGCAGCTCAGTGGCATTGCGGGCAAGGGTCACTGAGCTGGAGAGAGAGAAAGAGGAGCGTAGACGAGCGGAGGACTGATCCCGCAATGCCGGAAAGCAACGCAGGCGAGTAGTTAATGATTTTCCGGCGATCATCTGACAAAAAGACCTGAATGAAAAGTACCAAGCAGATGAACGAGACATGCTGCCAAACCCATGAATCCCACATATAGGAATGAAGGTGTTGATCATAGCTTGCTGACACCAAACTGACGGAGAATCTCTCTATGTCGAAGAAACCGACTTATGAAGAACTGGAGCGCCGGCTTAAAGAGATGGAACGAGAAGCTGCTGAGCGTGTCCGGACTGAAGAGGCGTTGCGCGACAGCGAGAGAAAGGTTCGTGCAATCCTTGACCAAACGTACCAGTTCATCGGCTTGATGACCCCAGATGGAACATTGATGGAAGCGAATAGGACAGCGCTCGGTTTCAGCGGAATCACTGAAGCGGAAGTCGTCGGCAAGCCATTCTGGGAAACACCCTGGTGGATTCATTCAAAAGAGTTGCAGGATCGGTTGCGGGAAGCGGTGAAAGAAGCTGCAAATGGGCACTTTGTTCGTTTCGAGGCCACCCATGTGGCATCTGATGGCAGCCTCCGATACATCGACTTTTCCCTCAAGCCGGTAAAAGACGAAGCCGGAAATGTCACTTTGCTTATTCCCGAAGGCAGAGACATTACCGATCGCAAGCTAATTGAACTGGCGCTACGGGAGAGTGAAGAGACTGCCCGTGCTCTGCTCAATGCACCCACCGATTCGGCAATATTGTTGAATCCCGACGGTAAGGTCCGCGCCATCAATAAAATAGGGGCAGAAAGATTTGGTCAGAAGGTGGATGAAATCACCGGAAAATCCTTATTTGATTTCCTGCCCGTTGCGGTAGCCGAAGACGGCAGGGCTCGCCTGGCCCAGGTGGTTGAATCGGGTAAACCAATACGCTATGAAAGCCAGCATGATGGGTGCTTTTTCGACATCAATATCTATCCGATTCCAGATCTGCAGGGAAATGTCTCGCAGGTCGCTCTATATGCCCGCGATATCACCGGTTACAAACTGGCTCAGGCGCATGTTCAGGAACGCACTGCCGACCTCATCGAGTCAGAGGAAAAGTATCGAACACTGGTAGAGAACGTTCCCCTGGTGGTCTATCGCCTGGGGCCGGACGGGAAGATCATTTTCGTCAACCATGTAGTGGAAGAGTTATTTGGCTACCAGCCGGAGGAGATTCTACAAAATCCCGATCTTTGGAAGACCAAGGTCCATCCAGAAGATTGGCCCAAAGTCGAGGAATTACGTTCAAGGATCTTGGAAGAAGGCAATGAATCCGTCCTTGAATATCGTGTCAAACACAAGAACGGTCATATCGTCTATGTCATGGACCATGCAATTCCTCTTAGCGCGGATCGTGATCTTATCCGCTCGGTAGACGGTATTATCATGGACGTCACCGGTCGCATAAAACTGCAGGAACAACTTGTGCGTGCCGAAGAGCTCAAAACCATCAGCGAGGTCTCGGCGCGACTAGCCCACGAAATCAGAAACCCGCTCGTTTCGGCCGGCGGCTTCGCCCGTCGCCTTCTCGCGTCCATGAGTCCCGATGATCCCAACAGGGCCAAGGTAGAGATCATCGTTAAGGAGGTAGCGCGGCTGGAGACAATTCTGCGCATGATTTTGAGCTACATTCAGCCAATCGATCTGCACTTGGAGCCGACGAACCTGAATTTTCTAATTATATCGGCTTTAAACGAACTGAAAGAAATGGTCAGGGAACGGAATGTGAGCCTGGATCTGCACTTGATGTCCGGCCTTCCGGACATCTCCGTCGATCCAGTGTATATGGAGCAAATACTGCAAACGCTGGTCACGAATGCCCTGGATCAAATGGCGGCCGGTGAAACCCTGGTCATCTCCGACACCATTGAGCATCAAATGCTCCACCTGGGTATTCGTTATCGTGTCACCCATGCCCGCCGCGAGGACATTGAACACTTTTTTTATCCTTTCACAACGACTCATGCGGGACATGAGATCGTCGATCTTCCAATGGTCAAAATTGTGGTGGAGAAGCACGGAGGAATAATCAATGCCAGAATCACCGAATCGGACGAAATTGTTATCCACATTGATTTGCCATTCTGAATTTATCGGTGTGTCTTCGGCAAGATTGCATGAAATCCTTCAGGTAAGGCGGTATGCCCGGCGATCCCATAGAACCGAAAGGAGAATAGCCGAAGTCGTCTGATAGAAACTGACCAACTCCATCGCGATTTTCTTGACAATGCTCCAAACCATGACAAATATGCTCTGGCGCTTGAGTCAAGTTTGTTCCCCAATCATCTTTTCGACACTCCCACAAGGCACCTTTTCAGACAGGGGCAGGAGGCAAATTGGAGCGAGTCGTCAAGAAGTGCTTTATGTCCGCCGCCGGATTGTTGATCGTTCTGGCTTTCCATGTCGTTCGTGCGTCTTCTCAGGAAAGGGTGATTCTCTCGGAGCAGGCGGGAGAGTGCCGATTAACGGTTGAAGCGGACGATCACTGGCGCACTCTCAGACTGCGGGCGTTGCATCCTCAGTATAAGAATTGTCATATCGATAGGGATTCAATGCTGCAGATCCTTGGCAGGGCACTTTCCGACGATGCTGTGGCAAGACCCGAAGGGGCTTACTCGTCGCTTTTTATCGGCAGGATCATCGACTACCCGTGGCTGTCGCAGTATCTGGCAACGGCCGCCTGGCGTGATCGAGGTTGGAACTCGAAAAGAGGTCGGCCCC
>AMWB02146572.1_pt1 | contig 12321 bp, 14 predicted proteins | sample 200311 | NCBI WGS metagenome assembly AMWB02 (sample SAMN02737377, study PRJNA173069) | bioreactor metagenome | biome: anode biofilm in microbial fuel cells | place: USA: California | collected 2010-12-16 | reverse complement strand
ACCCGTACAGAGGAGGTTGCACCAACTGTTAGCCAAAGGCAAGAGCGTCATCGCGAGATGGGGTTCAGAGGAAGCTGGAGGCAAACCTGCTACTTGAGGAACACGAAGTCAATAAGAGGCTGTGAGATCGGGCGAGTTGGCTAATAACAACGAAGCCCCAAGCAACCAAAGATCAAAACAGTAAATTGGACAAGTGAGCAGGGAAAGTCAACGTTCTTACCTGGGGAGACCTGTTATCGGGCTTAAAAAGTAACTCGAATCGAGAGGTTCGACTGAGATGGCAGGAGTCAGCCGAAGCCATAGTACCGGAGCCGTCGCGAAGGGAAGGGCACAACATGTGGTGGACCCATTTAACTGGACACAAAAAAGGGGTTTAAAAGGGAGTGTTCTTAGCCAAATCTGAAGTCAAAGACAACCGGTAGGCTTCTTCAAACTCAGTCGGGGTCAGATATCCCAACGATGAATGGATGCGCTTGGTCATATAAACATCCTGGATAAAAATCCCAATTTGATGATTTGCGTCTGAAAAATCACGATATTCGGATAAGTCAACCTCCTCTTCTTTGATAGTTCGCATAAATCGCTCGGCATAACCATTTTCCTCGGCTTTACCGACAGCAGCCATACTGATATGAACGCCATGAGCTTTTAACAAATCAATATAAGCGTATGCTGCATATTGTACTCCCTGGTCGCTATGATGAATAAGTGGAGTGGCATTACCAAGAGCCATTCGGAGGGCCTCTAGAGTCAGCTGCTGATCCAAACTATAACTCATGCACCAGCCACGCACAGAACGGGTAAATACATCCATGATTATGGCTAGGTAAACAAAGCTGTTGTTCAAGTGGATATAAGTGATATCGCTGACCCAGACCTGATTCGGATAGGTTATTTCAAGATCTTTGACAAGATTTTCGTAGCGGGGATAAGGATGCTGGCTATCCGTTGTACGCGTTTTGAAGCGTTTTACTGGCCTAAGCAATACCAATTTGCGAGCTAGACGTTGAATCTGCTTGCGATTGACCTGATACCCATAGGGTTTACGCCTCAATTGATGCATAAGACGGCGTGTTCCATATGTGGGATGCTGACCTGCTACCAATTTCAAATCAGCTTCCAATTGTGAGTTGGCACGTTCTTTCTTCTGGTAGTAATAACTACTGCGGGCTAGATCCAAAAAGTCACAGGCTTGATGGACTGAATAACCCCATTGGTTTACTAATTCTTGTGCCATCAGCCGCCGCCCCTGGACAGAAAGTCCGAATCCCCGAATACTTTTTTTGCCAATTCTAATTGCATCGTTAGGCGTCCAAGGGTACGCTCAAGCTCAGCAATCCGTTCCGCCTGAACGTCCTTATCGCCAGATTGTTCAAACATTTGTGGCGCCCGCTCCAAAAACTCCTGCCGCCAGCGTGAGATGACACTGTCTTTAACTTTGTATTCTCGGCTGGCTTCTCCTAACGTCCGCTTTCCGCTGAGAAGTTCAAGAACTACTCGAACTTTGAATTCTGGGGTGTAGGTTCTATGTGGATTTCCCATTTAGACTCCTTACTGCTATATTACTTCTCCCTTTGGTAGGTGTCCAGTTTTTGGGGTCCATTAAGGGAATGAAGATCCGAAGGCCTATTTTCATCTTACTTTTGTTCCTGACGCACAGCCTGCGGGAGATTGTAGCGGGTGCATTCATACACCCCGCGGGCGACATCGGACAACAAGGATTCGCCCAGTGCCAGCAACTCGCCTACGCGGTCGTCGCTGAGACGATACAACACGAACTTCCCCTGTTGTTCAGCAGCAACCAGACCGCATTCGCGGAGGCAGCGCAGATGGTTGGAAGTATTGGATTGACTCATACAGGTAGCGGCCACAATTTCTGACACAGTCATGGGACCGTTGCGCAGCACCTGTAAAATGTTCAGGCGCGCCGGGTCGCCAAATCCGCGAAATAGCTTTGATTGAAGTTGAACACCTTCTGAATTGCCTACATTTAGCATTCCAACACTCCTAGAAATATATATTTATATATCATGATACGTTGATATATTATCGAATATAGTTATATTTGTCAAGAGCAGTTGGAAGCATAGATAACCTATGTTGGATGTATTGAAAACATGGGCTTAGTGGTTTTTTATGTCCTAATATCTATACTTGACATTCAGTCCTTTTTGTAATAAACTAAACATTAGTTGAGCAACCATTCAACAATAAGGTTCTTATGATAGATAATTGTGATATTACAAGCGTGGATGAACAAACAGCAGAACGAGTAGCCAGCCTATTTGAGTCTTTGAGCGATCCAACCCGTGTAAGGATCATTTCAGCCCTGGTTGCCGGTGAGGTGAATGTAGGGGATCTCGTCCAAGCCATGGGATTGAGTAAATCCGCTATTTCACATCAACTCCGGGGTTTGCGCGACAAGCGCGTAATACGCGCAAGGAAAAAAGGCAGACAGGTATTTGTTGCTTTAGATGATGAACACATCAGCGAGCTGTTCAAACGTGGTCTGGACCACGTCTGCCATGAATAATATTCGAATTCCTCATAATCTCATTATTTTCCTTCTATTACTACTGATTACGTTTAGCGTTGGCGTTCATTTTCTCCACGATTTACAACCTGGGGATTCGGACATCTTCGGAATAAGTTCAGGTTCGTGCAATGGAGCCATTCATTACGGAATTTTTATGGGTGTGATCCTTGCAATATTTCTCATTGCATTTTTTGTAAAGATTGAACTTTCCTGCTGGCAATTCCCCCGGACAAGAAAACTTTCAGTTTTCGTACCTCCTCCCATTCGATAACAAAACTCCTAATCAAGTGATGAACAGGCGCTTTTTAGCGTGGCTGGTTTAAATTATGCTTTCAATTTTCAATGTGATTAATTTATAAAGGACATACCAATGATAGAAAAAACGGTGGAAATCTCACTGCCTTTGTTGTTGCCAGAAAATCAAGATGCTTGCGACCATTGTGTAGAGCTATTGCAGACCCGCTTGCAAGCCCAAAGAGGCATTCTCCAAACGCACTTGCATTTGGATCATGATCCAATGGAATTATGCATACATTATGATCCTAACTTAATTTCCTTGGCCGCGGTCAAACGCATTGCTGAGGAGGCTGGATCGGAATTACGCAATCGTTATCACCACGAACAGATTCCTTTTAATGGACTAGATAGCGCTGATTCAGCTACCATGATCGCCAAAGAGCTCGAAGGTATGGATGGGATGCTCCATGCCAGTGTAAGTTATGCCGCAGGGCTGGCAATTGTCGCTTATGATACGAAAATCGTTTCCATGGACCAGATCCAACGCACCATGCGCCGGTTTGGAGCCCGTCTTTTAACGCAGCCAGTAGTAAAAGAAGAAAAGGAAGCTCATGAACATGAGCACGAACACGACCACGGGACGGCACCTTCTTTTCTTCCACATTGGCTTCAGGAGCGCTGGGCAATATTTCTGATTGTCACTGGCGGTGTATTTCTCCTTATAGGTTGGGCTGGGGAGCAATTTTTTGGCTTACCAACAAGCGTTGCACTGATTTTGTTTATTCTTTCTTATGCTGCCAGCGGCTACGATATCTCGCATCATGCCATCCCGGCACTACTTCGGGGTAAGTTTGATACAGATGTCTTAATGCTGGCGGCAGCAGTAGGAGCAGCTTTCTTGGGTGCCTGGGCTGAAGGTGCTTTCCTGCTCTTTCTATTTGGGTTGGGGCATGCCGGCGAGCATTATGCTTTAGGCCGGGCGCGTAATGCTATCAGCGCGTTGGGTGAACTGATGCCCAAGACTGCGCATGTCCGGCGCGGAGACCAAATCATGGAAGAACCTGTTGACCAACTTATCATTGGTGACATGGTTGTCATCCGACCTGGCGACCGTATTCCAGTGGACGGGGTAATTTCTCTGGGTGAGAGTGCCGTCGATCAAAGCCCCATCACTGGAGAATCTGTCCCTGTACAGAAGAGCATTGGTGATGAAGTTTTTACCGGAACAATTAACCAGGAAGCTGCGCTGGAAGTGAAAATCACTCGGCTTGCAAAAGATAATACTTTAAGCCGAGTCATGAAAATGGTATCAGAGGCGCAAGGTCAGCAAAGCCCAACACAGCAGTTCACTGATCGATTTACCGCCCGTTTTGTTCCAATTGTATTAGTTTTGGTCGTGCTCGTTGCAGTTATTCCACCTATTGTGGGTTGGATGCCATTTTCCGAAAGTTTTTATCGAGCCATGCTTCTTCTGGTCGCGGCTTCACCCTGTGCTTTGGCTATCGGTACACCAGCCACAGTGCTAGCAGGGATTGCACAGGCAGCACGCAACGGCGTTTTAATAAAAGGTGGAGTCCATCTTGAAAATCTAGGGCGACTGAACGCAATAGCCTTTGACAAAACTGGAACCCTCACAAAGGGCAAATTTCAGGTTACCGATGTCATTCCCTTCAATGGGTCAAAACCAGATGATGTCCTGCGTTTGGCAGGGGCTGTTGAACAGCAGTCCAGCCATCCGTTAGCCTTAGCGATCGTGAATGCAGCAAAAGAACGAAATCTGACCCTTCCTTTAGCGAATGGTTTAGAGAATATTCCAGGCCGTGGTGTACGTAGTCAAGTGGAAGGTCAGCCGGTATGGATTGGCTCACTCAAACTATTTGAAGATAAAGATGGAAAAGTTAATGATAAAACTATTCAGCAAACAGTGACTCAGCTGGAAAACACAGGCCGGACTACAATGACTGTCAACCGGAATGGTATGTTTCTTGGGGTTTTGGGATTATCAGATGTTGCACGTCCTGGAGTTGCCGCGGTATTATCACGGCTGCGAAACCTGGGCGTGAAGCACCTAATTATGCTCACCGGAGATAATCAAAAAGTAGCACAACAAATTGCACAAGAAGTTGGAGTCACCAACATTGAAGCAGATTTGCTGCCAGAAGATAAGCTGGGAACTATCCAACGATTGCAAAAAGAGTATGGGGCAGTTGCCATGATCGGAGACGGGGTAAATGATGCGCCCGCGCTTGCAACAGCTACGGTTGGAATTGCTATGGGAGGAGCGGGGACAGCTGTTGCTCTTGAAACAGCGGATGTTGCCTTAATGGCTGACGATTTGGGTAAGCTGCCATTTGCTGTAGGCTTAAGCCGTGCCAGCCGGATGATTATTAAACAGAACCTGGTCATTTCATTGGGAGTCATTGCCCTATTGATAGTCACTTCGGTCTCCGGATTGGTACAACTCAGTTGGGCGGTGGTGGCGCATGAGGGGAGCACGATCCTGGTTGTGATAAACGCATTACGCTTGTTGAGATACCAGATTCGCAACTAAAAGATTAAATTAGTCGGATTTTTACAGGTGACCTATGTACGATAAGACCTTTCATAAGTTTTGCATCGAACCAAGGGAAGTGACATGAGCAATCCAGTCAATCAATCCGTGTATCCAATATACGCCCCGATATATGATCGGTTATTTGGTACCGTGATGAAGAAAGCCCGCCAACGTTCCGTAGACCTCCTTAGTCTCCAGCCTGGGGATCATCTTCTTATTCCAGGTATTGGAACAGGGCTAGATCTCGCTAATATCTCCGCTGGCGTACAAGTGACCGGTACCGATATCAGCCCGGCGATGCTTTCAGAAGCAAAAAGGAAATCGTATGAAGGGCTGAAATTGATGGAAATGGATGCTCAAACGCTGCAATTTCCAGACAGTTCCTTTGATGCGGTTTTGCTGAACCTGATCCTCTCGGTTGTACCGGATGGAAAAAAATGCCTGCAGGAGGCCTGGCGAGTGTTGCGCCCAGGCGGACGAATCGCTATATTCGACAAATTTCTTCCCGATCACTCAAGGCTGACATTCTCCCGCGGCTTGCTGGGTGGGCTAATCCGTCAATTGGGAACCGATCCTAACCGAAGATTCGGAGAAATGGCGAAGATTATCCCTGAAGCGATTATTGTGATCGATGAATCCGCAATGCTTCATGGGCAATATCGAGTAATCCTGCTGGAGAAACCAAATATCAGCTCGTAAAGTACAAAAATGACAAAGAACAGTCCTGGGTATAATCTACCTTCTGAAGCAGAAAATTGCCAATTGCTTGATACCTCAAAGGTTTGAAAACCACCCAGGACTAGAGTACCCGGTATAAATCAAGGTCTACTTGGATTTAGAGAGCGCCTCTTTTATACTTTGACTTAGAATATCATATTGACTGCCGCCTTCCACAAATATTCCGTTCACGAGTAGTGCAGGCGTCCCGCGAAGTCCAAGGTTTTGCGCTTCCAAGGTTTCCGATTTTACTTTTTCGGTGTATTTACCCGTTGCCAGACATTGGTTAAATTGCTCAGTCTGCAAACCTAACTCGGCTGCAAATCCTTCCAGGTTTTCCTTCTTGAATGCTCCAGCGTTCTCGCCAGCTTGAGACGAATACAATTTATCGTAATATTCCCAGAACTTTCCTTGTTCATTAGCGCATTCCGCCGCCTCAGCCGCCCACTGTGATTCTTCCCCAATGAACTGGAAACTCCGGAAAACGAAACGAACCTGCCCTGAATTAACGAATTCTTCTACAATTTGGGGTTTGACTGTCTCTGCGAACCGCCCGCATGCTGGGCACTGGTAGTCCCCATACTCAACGACAATAACCGGAGCGTCTGCACTTCCTAGGCTTTTATCTTGGCTGATTTCAATTGGTGCAATTGCTACTGGATCGATATTATTCTGGTTTTGTTGCATCACGATTGTGGCAATAGCCGCTACAAGGATTATGCTCAAGACACCAAGAATCCACCAGTTAACCCTCCTTGGTGATTTTTTCGAACGATTGGTTGTTTTTAAATATTTTCTAGACATCACAACTCCTATTTCAGTAAATTTTAAAGAACCCAGATCAAAAGTGCTAACCCAATGAGCGCCATCACCCCACCCGTGATCCCGCGAACCTTATGAGATGATGATCTTTCCCACGCTTGAATCTTTGCCCCCATAACCGGATTTAAGGCAAGAATCAAGATGATAACCAGCGGCATAATAAACATCAGGTTATAGAGTGCCAGGTAACCAAAGCCTTCCCAGAAACTCGTCTGGCTGCCCAGTAACCCTAAAATAGCGACATACGGTCCCCCCGAGCAAGGAAAACTTTCCAGTCCCATCAAAGTTCCTAGCACAATGGTAGCAGGCAAGGTCGCCCGGTACATCCAATTTTTCAGACCCTCTTTACCAATTTCGGGCACTTCCAACCGAATTGGGAATTTTGGAAACACTGCACCAAGCAGGTTTGTTACTCCAAATAGGATCAGCAGAGCTGCTCCCAATTGACCCAACCAATGACCCTGCACAAGGGAGGTCGCACGAAGTAACCCCAACCCTACTAGAAAGTAAACGATGTAAACGCAGGCAATATAGACAAGCCCCATGCGAGCTATGGCTGCTCGCCTTTTTCGGATTGTAAACAAAAAAGTGATGAAAAAAAGCAGAATCGCCATCGCGCAGGGATTGATACCGTCTATAAGTCCGGTCAACAGAACAGCGGGAAGCAGCTTGCTTTTCGTTCCATCGATGCTTACATTTTCAAAAGATGCCTGGTTTGCCTCAAACCAGATTAAGTAAGTCGTGATAGGTTCATTTGGTCCATATGACTGCACGGGTCCGGAGTATGCCCATGCTTTGTACCCATCGCCTTCACCCTCTTCGCTGTAAATCAGGATTCGAACGGGCAGGTTTTGAGTGGAAAGTAGGTCTTCAACTACATGCCGGGGTGGCTCGCCTTGCAAGATAATTCGGCCTTCATCAATAAATGTGACCAGGTGGCTTTGCAGTTCCAACGGCACACCCAGGGAATCGTTTTTTTGGTTCAATTCCTTTCTGTTCTCCCGTTGGTTGATATAGTCTTTACGAACCATCTCTACCTGGTTAGCCTGGAGGATTTCTTGCAGTTCGCCATTGATATAGATTGCGCATTCATCACAAGCTTCGTTGTAATAGACCACTGCCTGCCGTCCAGTATTATCTGCGTTGACAGGCATCACGAATAAGATGAGTGCAATTAGTAAGCTGGAAATTAATAGAATTTTTTTCATGTTTGTTCCGATATCCTTTTCTAGCAGCAAGTTAACGTTTTAGGTAACTCGCCCTCGGCAAGCGGCCCGAAGGGATTGCCGTAGGTGCGAATATTGGCAATCATCAGTTGATTGGCTTCTGTTTCAATACCAGCTGAAATTAATCCTGCCCGTAAGGTCTCACCACCTGGATCGTGCTCAACCGGGCAGATAGCCCGACAAGCGCGACATAGGGTACATTGATAAAAGACCAGAGTCTGAAGACCGGCGTAACCTAGCATCGCGCGACCGCGGGGGCTATATTCTTCCTGTCGTTGGGTCTGAAAGACCGGGCAGACCTCCCGACAAAGTCCACACTCGATGCAGGTTGGGTTTTCGGTAAGGTCGGTCAACATTGCTTGCCTCGATTAAAAATATTGTAGGGATCGAACTGTGTTTTCAATGCCTGGACGTCTGCCTGAAATGACTCACTGGCCCACTGCCGCTTTTTTAACCCCATCCCGTGTTCCCCACTGATTTGCCCACCGGAGACAGAAACCCGGCGGTAAAGCTCCGCGATCCGCGCATCATTTTGCAGGAATCGGGGGTGAAGGATACCAACCCCCAGGTGACCAAAGGTTGGGATACGCTGTGTTGTTAGCCAATCAATGCTTTCTTCCAGCGCGTCAGGAGGAAACTGCGGATCTTCGGATATGGGGAATCCCGCCTGAGTTAATCGGGCAGACAGGCTTTCTCGTGCTCCCCACAGGTTGGCCATCCCAGCCGAATCCCGGATCTTCCCTTCCGCGCCATGGAACTCAGCCAATACACTATGCCTTGCTGTCCAACCAACCAGTGCAGCCGCCAGGGGATTCAGATATTCCAACGCCGAAAGAGCAGGATTTGTTTTCAATTCTTCGACTTGCTTCAGCATTTCCTCGAGATTTTCAAACGTGAAAAGCGTGAGCGAACGGATCTCGGGAATCTCCGTTAGGTGAAGTGTTGCCTGAACGATCATCCCGGTGATCCCTTCCCGTCCTAAGGATGCTTTTCGGTCATCAGCGGTCAGTTGATGAACCTCACCCTTCCCATCCACCAACACCACTTCCTCGACCCAATTACTCATTCTGCCGTAACGGACGGCGTGCAACCCGGCGGCATTGGTGGCGATCATTCCCCCGATGGTCGCCGAGCGATGGCTGCCTGGGACCACCGGCAAGAACAACCCATCCTGGCGAAGGGTTCGATTGAGCAAGTCCAGGGGAACGCCGGCATCAACCATCACTTTTTTGGATTGAATTTCACCAGCACCGATTTGCCGTAGCCGGGATGAATCCACAACGACCGAGTTTTGTGGGGTTGCTCCGCCACACAGCCCTGTGCCTGCGCCCCGAGGTACCAGATCGATCCCAGTTTCGGCAGCCCACTGCGCCAGGCGGACAACGTCGTTAACAGTTTCCGGCCAAACAACCCCTTGGCAAGGACCTTGAATTCGTGATGCGTCCCGGCTGTAGACAACCATCGTCTCTTCGCGTTTGGATACCTGACCTGGTTGAAACAATGCTTCAAGGGATATCATAGGTTATCGCCTCGCTTCCGATGCCTGCATCAAGGCTTCACTGAACTCCATTATCTGAATATCGCCGGCATTTTCTTTGAAATGAGCGTAACACAGAGGGCAGGCGGTACATAATCGACCATTATTTACTTGGGTCAGGCGAGCCTGAGCGATCGAATTGGCCAGATCTGGATAATTTGATTTCACTCCGCCTCCCGCACCGCAGCACAGGCTCATAGTCCGGTTATCTGCCAGTTCGACCACTTGCCAGCCGGCTTGATCCAGGAGACGGCGTGGTTCTTCGTAAATATCTGACCAGCGGCCGAGATGGCAAGGATCGTGATAGGTTATTGATTGCTTTCCATCCGGTTCGAATTGGCCGGGCGAGATCCTGCCTTTTTCAGACAATACCTGTGTCGTGTGATAGACATCGAGCTGGTACTCGTGCTTCAGTGTGTGATAACAGCCAGGGCAGTTGGTGATGATTTTATTGACGCTAAAACGTGCAAATGTTTCCAGGTTTTTAGCTTTCAACTGTTCGAAATCCTGTTGATAGCCAGCCCGCCGGACTGGACTGCCACAGCATTGAAGCTCCCCGGGTAGGACAATGAAATCGACTTTCGCTTGCCGAAGCAATCGTTCGTATCGCTCCTGTATTTCGGGTAGTGCATAGCGGGTAACACAGCCCGGATAGTACAGGGTATTTCCACCGCCCAACTTATTCAGCCATTTTTTGAGCATTCGATTATCCTTCTGGCTTTTGGATCGTAGCGCGAAATTCTGCTTCAGCCTCCGGTTGGTTCGGATCATTGCTGCGCAGATAAATGATGCGCTGGATTTCGCCAAACAAGTTATCTTCAGCCGGGTCAAATTTAACCCGTAATTCAGCTGATTCACCGGGCGGGATAGTGCTCTTTTCCAACTCGGCTGTCGTACACTCGCACGAAACGCTTACTTTTTCAATAACAAGATCTGCGTTGCCAGTGTTCCTCACTTCAAAAACAAGATCGATCAGTTGCTGAGGTTGAGTCCCTAAATCCTGCAGAGGAGGCTGGATGCTGATCTGCGGAGTCTTATTGTTACAGGATGAAAGAAGACCTGCGACGAGCAGCACCAGGAGGTACAGAATTGGTCGCAAACGAGATAGTTTAATTTGCATAATATGCATTTAGTAATCCTTTGTAGGCTAAGGGCTGGTTTCCACTGGATAACCGGCTTTTTCCCAGGCTCGAAAACCGCCCAAAATGGGAGTAACCTTCTTGAAACCGTTGTCCAACAGAATGCGCGCCGCACGGGCGCTCGATTCTTCGGCCGGTCAGGTACAGTAGGTAATGATCCAGGTCTCAGCGCCAATTTTTTTCAGTTGATCTTCTAGCTGAGCTAGGGGGAATGATTTTGCTCCTGGAATGTGTGAGTTTGTGTAAGAGTCGGCATCACGGACGTCAATGAACACGGCTGACCCACCCTGGAAAGCTGTGAAGGCATCTTTTAGGGTAACCCGTGGAATTTCGGGGAAAGTTTCTTCCTCGGAAGTCAATGGCTGAGGAGCTTGGGATACGGTTCTAAGATTGGTGTTGATATATATCGCTGATAAAATGAGCACAGTGCCTATCCCTATTATTAGAAGGGGTAAAACAGGTCGTTTTTTCATGAGGTCTTTTTCCCGATTGAGAATCCAAATGTACAGCCGCCAGGATCGAACAACAAAAGTTCTGGTAAATGGCGGGGTACGTTAACGTAACCACAAGCCTCGATGAAAATTCAAACGAGGTTTTTAAACGTTAACTATTCAGTTGTATTAAGCAATTGGGGGGTGTGGAATATCAAATACAAGACTAAGAACCAAAGACGGATTTCCTGGCGAAGAACAACTTGGCTTTGAAGCCATTTCGATTATCAAAGAATGGGGCACCCATGTGCCTACTTGAAGTGTGCAAGCCAGGCAATCGGTATCTCCTGCATAGTTCGTGTTGTCCTGTACAGTACAGCATTGAGTAGGCGCGGTGATATGTCCAGCCAAATTAATAGCCGTTAAGATTAAGATTAATACTAAGAGTGATCGTTGGATTGTTGTTACCATTGACGGAAGAAGTGTACCTTGGTTTTATTGGACTGTCAATTATTTGCATTCTACTGTTGCATTCTACCATGTGGCTCATTCAGTGTTGTCCGAGATTTTTCTATTATATGATTCGATAATCAATGCAATTCATATTATTACGTATAACCTAGAAATGTTAGACCAATCACTCTGTTCCCCCTTAAGACTCTAGAGGAACGATGCAGATAGAACGGAGCGCACACCGTTCTATTTTTCATTTCCTCTCCGTTGAGAAAACCAGATGCTTCCATCCTTTCCTGCACGCTTCCCATTTCGCAATCCATGGAGATTTGTTAGGAACGAGTTGTAATTTAACCCATTTAAAGCAAGATTGATTTCTCCCTGAATAGCTCTCTGGCAGTTTTGGTTGTCGCAAAATACATACAGGTTTCCGTTCGATGCTTCGTAAAATTTCATCCATTTCTGTTTTCTGGAGACTTGATCTTTACTCACATCCCGCTCCACCTCAATAAAAATAACTTCACCTGTTTTGGGATTGACAGCAACAATATCCGGGATATAGGTTTCGCCATTGGACAGATTGATAGACTGTACCCGTCCCCGAATTTGGTAACCTTCTTCTACTAGGATTTCCCCAGCCTGAATATTCAGAATGGTATGTTCCGGTGA
>AMWB02075823.1_pt2 | contig 12324 bp, 11 predicted proteins | sample 200311 | NCBI WGS metagenome assembly AMWB02 (sample SAMN02737377, study PRJNA173069) | bioreactor metagenome | biome: anode biofilm in microbial fuel cells | place: USA: California | collected 2010-12-16 | reverse complement strand
AAGCAAAAGTGCTTGTAGGACGCTGGAAGACAGAATATAATACAGTTAGGCTGCATAGTCTATTGAATTATCGGCCTCCTGCTCCAGAGGCTATTAAACTGGAGTGCTTAGAAGATGTGGTTGTTCTCTCTTAATAATTGGTACAACAATAAAATTATAAAAATTTTGACTTTGATTGACAGTTTTAGTAAAACGGATACGGGGTGGTGTTTTATGATTCAGGCGCAGAGGGATATTAACCGTAAGTTGAGGTGTAAAGATGTTATGTGCTAAATGCGTATTACCGGAAAGTAAACCTGATATCTTTTTTGATGGGGAGGGCGTTTGCAATATATGCCGGGATTACGAAAAAACAAAGAAAGACAGCAAAAAGAATATTTATCTTGAGAGCGAATTCACAAAAATGCTGAAAATGTATAAAAGTTACGGTAGCTATGATTGCCTTGTTATGTGCAGCGGTGGCAAGGATAGTACCGCTGCCCTGTATTATATGAAAAAGAGATACAAATTAAACCCACTTGCTTTTACCTTTGACCATGGTTTTGAGACTGAAGATGCGCTGGAAAACGTTAGAAATGCGGTGGATATATTAGGGGTTGATTTTCTTCATTTTAAAACAGATTATATGAATGGAATGTTTTCAGCGGTATTAAAAACAAACTCAAAAGTGGTTATCTGTCATCTTTGTTCAATCTGGTACATGAACCTGACTTTTGAAGTAGCTTCCCATTACGGCATACCGTTAATAATCGCGGGTTGGAATAGGGGACAATTGAAGGAGCGGCCGTTAATGTCAAGATGCGGATGTAATATGCATCAGGCTGAATTTTCCTCAATGGCCAAAGCGGCAAGAGAATTTCTATGTACGTATGTAAAAAATGAACCTAAATATAAAAATTTCCCGAAAAGCATGGAAGAGGTTTTAGCCCGGGCAAAGAAGAGGCAGAAATGTGCAGTCTTGTCACCACATTGGTTCTTGCCTTTTAATTCGGATGTTTACGTTGAACTGATAAAAAGAGAACTGAAATGGAAATTTACCAAATTAAGCTACCCGGCGAATACAACTAACTGCTATCTTAATTTTATCTCTGTGTATAATTCTATGAAATATTTTGGTTATACGCATTATCATGTGGAAATGAGCAAGCTTATAAGGGAAGGGTTATTGATTAGAGAGGAAGCGATAAAAGACTTAGAAGTTGATTTTGATAAAGACTTATTAAACAATATTGCAAAAAAATTGGATTATGTTTTTTAAGGCGGATAAAGCAAGCCTTGAATCCAATGAATGGATAGAGGATGCTTAAAAAAATATTAGCAAAACTATTCAGGTTAATGCAGAAAATATTGATAACCGTATTCTTAATCTTAATCTATTTCTTGGGCTTCGGGATAACCTTGTTCTTTGCGGCTTTATTTAACCGTAAGTTATTTTATGGCAGCCTGAAAAGCAAGGATTCATCTTGGTTAAAGGCCGAAGGGTATGATCCAGATTTAGAGGGAAGCCTCAGACAGTCCTAAAAAAGGGATTTAAAGAAATGAGAAAGATCACGTATATCTTTAAAGAAATGTTTTATCTAATTAGAAAATATAAACTGTATTTTCTGGCGCCGCTACTTATAGCGCTTGTTTTATTGGCTTTTTTAGCTTTTTACCTTGGTCCAAGCGTGATCATCTCATTTATCTATGCCGGAATATAGCCGCCGTTTATGAATATATTAGGAGTTTCCTGTTTTTACCATGATTCAGCAGCCTGTCTGATTAAAGACGGAAAAATAATTGCTGCTGCCTCGGAGGAAAGATTTAATCGCAAGAAAAACTCTCCGGATTTTCCTATTCAGGCAATCAATTTTTGTCTCCAGAAAGGAAACCTTACGGCTTATGATATTGATTACCTGGGTTTCTACGAAAAACCTTTTCTTAAATTCTCAAGGGTGATTTTAAGCCATCTAAGAGCGTTTCCATTTTCTGGTAAGAATTTTTTAGATACTATGCCTCATTGGCTTCAGGATAGGTTAATCATGCCTTTGATTTTTAGCCAGGAATTAGGGTATCAAGGGAAAACCCTATTTATTAAGCATCACCTTGCACATGCAGCAAGCGCATTTTTAGTTTCTCCTTTTGAAGAAGCGGCCATTCTTACTTCTGACGGAGTGGGGGAATGGGCTACCTCTGCTTATGGTTTCGGCCGGGGAAATAATATTAAGATGTTTCAAGAGATACATTTTCCGGATTCGCTGGGTTTGCTTTATACGGCAGTAACTACTTATTTGGGGTTTGAGGCTTTGGAAGGCGAAGGAAAAGTGATGGGATTAGCCGGTTACGGGAAGCCGATTTATCTAGATAAATTTAAACAGATAGTCAAAGTTCATCCGGACGCAAGCTTTAGCATGGACCATCGGTTTTTTGGATTTAATCATGGCCTGCGGATGTACAATAAAAGGTTTATTAAATTATTCGGCAAAGAGAGAAGGGGAGATGAAAAGATTGAAGAAAGGCACTGTAATATTGCTGCCAGCCTTCAGAAATTTACTGAAGATATCCTAGTCGGCATAGCAAGAAAGCTCTACCAGGAATTGAAGATTGATAAGCTTTGTCTTGCCGGAGGGTTATTTTTAAATTGCGTAGCTAACGCTATGATTTTGGAAGATACCCCGTTTAAGGAAGTTTTTGTCCAGCCGGCTGCCGGAGATAGCGGCGGGGCATTAGGGGCCGCGGCCTACATATATAATTCAATGCTTGGTAACCGCCGAAATAGCCAGATGGAGCATGCTTATCTTGGCCCGGATTTTCCAACGGAAGATATCCGCCGGATTTTACTAAATAGGAAAATTAAATTCAAGGAATTCAATGATGCCGAGCTCTGCCGGTATGTTGCCGCCAGGATATCTGAAGATAAAATCGTAGGCTGGTTTCAGGGAAGGATGGAATTTGGGCCCCGGGCATTAGGCAGCCGTTCTATATTAGCCCATCCTGGTAACCCCGGGATGAAGGATTTGTTAAACTCAAAAGTTAAGAAAAGAGAGTCCTTCAGGCCTTATGCGCCGGCCGTGTTAGATGAAAGGGCAGGAGATTTCTTCCAAGCTAAACAATTTTCTCCCTTTATGCTCTTGGCAGTTAAGGTGAAAGAAGAAAAGAGGGCGGTAATTCCGGCAATAACTCATATAGATGGAAGCGCCAGGCTGCAGGTTGTAAATAAAGGGATTAATCCTAAGTTCTGGCTTTTGATTAAGGAATTCGAGAGCCTAACTGGCATACCCGTAATTATAAATACCTCTTTTAATCTGCGAGGAGAACCGATAGTTTGCAGCCCTGAAGATGCTATTAATTCTTTCGAGGCCAGCCAGATGGATTGTTTGGTTTTGGAAAATTTAGTTGTTGAACGTAGTTAATATCTTTAAGTTTGGTGCATTTAAGATAAAAATAATTGATATAATTTGGGGATATTTTTTGTATTACAATAAAAATGGAAAAGAAGCAATTTGTTTGCACTCATTTCAATATTTATAAGGCAATTTAGCTCTTGCTCTACGCAATTTTATTATTTTGAAAAGTTTATTTTAATAGAAAGGTAGGGGGTTGATGAAAAAGAAGTCTTTAAGCATGATAAGAAAGTTTTCGCAGGTTACTTTTTCGAAGTGTTTTCGTTTAAGTTTTATTATTATTGGTTTTATTTGTTTGATAATATTGAGGCAATTAGTAAAAGGTTTCGGTATTTCTTTAGGTTACGCCTATATTATTTTAATTTCATTAACCGGGTTCTGGTTTGGCCTAAAAGGGGGGATAATAGCTGCGGTATTTTCTGGCGTTATATTTATCTTTGAAGTAAGTGTCTATCCGTATTGGCCATTAGGAAATTTAGTTTCAAAGGGGCTATTTCTCAGGCTGATTGTTTATTTCTTGAGCGGGTTTATTTTAGGTTATTTTTCTGAATTGCAGAAGAAATTAAGCTACCAGATAGAATATTTAGCTTACCATGATAAACTGACTGGCTGCGTAAACTACACTTGGATAGCTGAGTTCCTAGAAAAAGAGATTGCCCGCAGTAGGCGCTTTATTAAGGAATTCTCGATAATATTGATTGATATTGATCATTTTAAGATTATTAATGATACATACGGGCATCTGGTGGGGAATGACATTCTGGCAGGCTTTGCCCATCTTATAAAAGATAATTTAAGAAATATGGATATAGTTGGTAGGTATGGAGGGGAGGAGTTCTTGATTATTCTTCCCGAGCTTGGTTCTGTCAGGGCTTTGGAGATCCTGGAAAGAATTAGAAGCAAACTTTTTGAGAACAAGATAACCTCTCATCGTTTAAAAGAAGGGGTAAACATTTCTTTACAATTTAGTGCCGGGGTAGCCTCTTTTCCGTATAATGCTAATAATGCAGGAGATTTAATTAAGCTTGCAGATGATTCACTTTATCAAGCTAAACAGAAGGGGAGAGACAGGGCGATCTTAGAGAGAAGAAGATGCATTAGGCTGAAGCCTTTAAAAGGATTGGGGGTAGAAATAACCAAATTGGCTGATGGAAAGAAATTAATGATTAAAGAGGTAGAAAATATGTCTGAACGTGGGGCGTTACTTCTTTTCTCTCAGGATTTTACGGACAACGAGTTCTTATGCCGTATCTCCTTACCGAGTCAAGGTTTTGTTTCTGAATTTACTTGTAAGATTGCCCATAAGAGTAAATTGCCGGATGGGACTTGTCGGACAGGTATTTATTTTGTGGACATTCCTACATATACGCGTGCAAAATTATTTCATTTCGCTCATCAGAGCGAAAGTTAACCCAAGAAAATATAGTATCTATTATTTATAGTAGATATCGGCGATTACTTAAAAACATTGAGGTCATATTCTGACAGAATATGACCTCAATGTTTTACTTTTATCTCTCTTTTCTATACGTAAACTTATATCTTTTTTACGTTAGTTGCCTGGTCGCCTTTGGGGCCTTGCGTAACCTCAAACTCAACTTCGTCGCCTTCCGCTAAAGATTTATAGCCTTCTCCGGTGATAGCGCTGAAATGCACAAACACATCTTTGCCATCTTCGGAAGTAACAAAGCCGTAACCTTTTTGGTTGCTGAACCATTTTACTTTACCTTTTGCCATTTCTAATTCTCACCTCCTCCGTTCATGCTGCCCTAACTTCAATATTTGTTAGGTGAAACCCTCTGGAGTTTAAAGCCAGAGGGATAAAAAAATCCGCAAAGCATGGTTTGTTATTTGTTGCTGCTTTGCGGTTTGTACTTGAAACTAAACAATTTCTTTACTTCTCCTCTAAACTGAATTTACGCTTTAAATATACCATGAATTAGCAGTTTGTCAACCTTTTTTGTAAAGCCTAAGCAGGTAATTGACTATTATCCAGGAATTGGTATAATGTTGGACAAATTGCCGATGTAGCTCAGTTGGTAGAGCAGGACTTTCGTAAAGTCAAGGTCGGTGGTTCGATTCCACTCATCGGCTTAATTTTAGGCAACTTATGGCTTTGGCAATGGGAGGCCAAACCATAGTTCTCTAACTTATGGCTTTGCTAAAAAGATGGCAAACCATAGTTACCTAACTTATGGCCAGATTCCGTGAAGTTCTAAAAAACCGTAATTTTTTCCTGTTATGGATGGGGCAGATTATTTCTCAGCTGGGGGATAGGCTGGGCCAGATGGCCCTGATTGCCTTTGTCTATCTGCGCGCCCCGGGCTCTACCTTGCAGATTGCCAAGATCCTTTCTTTTACCATAATTCCGGTGTTTATTGTTGGCCCGCTGGCCGGGGTATATGTTGACCGCTGGGACAGGCGCAGGACGATGTTTGCCTGCGACTTCCTGCGCAGTTTATTAGTACTGGCTATCCCCTTGTTTTTATTCTACTCAAAAAGCCTGGCCCCGGTTTATCTGATTATTTTCATTGCTTTTTCTATCGGCAGGTTTTTTGTTCCGGCTAAACTCTCCATAATACCGGATTTAGTGGATAAAAAAGACCTGCTTATCGCCAATTCCCTGGTTAACACAACCGGAATGATCGCGGCAACCCTGGGGTTTGGAATAAGCGGGGTACTTGTAGAGTGGTTGGGCGCTAAAAGCGGGTTTTATCTTAATTCCCTGACCTTTTTAATCTCAGGGACCTTTATCTTCTTGATCTCCAAGAAGTTTGTGGTAGCGATGGATTTTAAAAAGATAGGCCAGGAGATTATTGAAGTAATCAGAAAATCGGTATTTCAGGAGATTAAGGATGGGGTATTTTATTTTATCCGTAAAAAGGATATCCGTTTTACTGCCGGGATTATCTTTGCGCTTTGGTCGGCGTTAGGAGCGGTCTATGTGGTAATCATTGTCTTTGTGCAAAATACCCTGCACTCGACAACTAAAGACCTTGGTCTTTTAGTGATGTTTTTGGGTATTGGTTTATTCCTGGGGTCCCTGGTTTACGGCAGGTTCGGCCAGCGCATCGCGCATTATAAGGTCATTTTTGCTTCCCTGGTTTTAAGCGGAATAATGCTGGACATTTTTGCCTTGGGCATATATAATTATCCCAATTTTGCCATGGCCGCATTGCTATCTTTATGTTTGGGCTTGACTATTGCCCCCATTATGATTGCCTCCAATACTATTATTCATAGCGTCAGCGATAATGATATGCTGGGTAAGATTTTTAGTTCATTTGAGATAGTAATGCACCTGGGTTTCCTCGCATTTATGTTTATCAGCAGTATGTTAGCGGAAAGATTCCCTCACTTATTGATCCTGGTCATCGTAGGCGGATTATTGAGCCTGTTAGGCCTGGTAAATTTATTCTTTAACCGAAAGACAGCGTGGTTAAATTAGCGGAAAATAAACATTATTCAGAGAACAAGGTGATTGAAAAATTGCCGGTTCCTTCCAAGGTTTATCTGCCTTTAATCCAGCATTTGGGTAAGATTTGTAACCCGGAGGTAAAGGTTGGCGATACGGTAAAGCTTGGCCAAAGAATAGCCAGCATAGCGGCTAATGTTTCTGCGCCTATTCATGCATCTATATCCGGCAAGGTCTGCGCAATACAGGATTGGCCACATCCTGTTTTGGGCAGGGCCAAGGCCATTGTTTTAGAAGGTAACGGCCAGGATGATGGCGCAACTTTTAGTCTAAAAAGCCTCCAGGAGATAGATAAGCTTAGCCCTGCGGATATCAGAAAGATTGTTTTAGATGCCGGTATTGTGGGTATGGGCGGAGCAAGTTTTCCTACACATATTAAACTTAATCCGCCTAAGCCGCTGGACACCCTGATTATTAACGGCGCGGAATGCGAGCCGTATTTGACCGCCGATAGCCGGCTGATGGTTGAGAAAACAGCTGAAATTGCCGAGGGGATTAGATTAATTTCCGCCTGCTTGGGGATAAAAAACGTTTATATCGGGATAGAGGACAATAAACCCGGGGCGATAAAGGCATTCTCTAAATTCACCCAAATTAAGGTTAAGGTCCTAAAGTCAGATTATCCGCAAGGCGGAGAAAAACAGTTAATCCAGAATATTTTAGGCAAACAGATACCCCGAGGTAAACTTCCTTTTGATATTGGCGTGCTGGTGCAGAATGTGGCTACTGTTTATGCGGTTTATGAGGCAGTGTTTAAAGACAAACCTTTAATTGAAAGGCTGGTTACGGTTACAGGCAGTTGTGTTGGAAATCCCAGGAACCTGTTAGTACGTTTAGGCACCCCGATAAGGAACTTGATTGAGTTTTGCGGCCCGCTTAAAGAAGAGCCGGCAAAAATTATTATTGGAGGCCCGATGATGGGCATTGCCCAGTATACAGATGAAGTCCCTATAATAAAATCAAGCGGCGGCCTGCTGCTTATGAATAAGAAGGAAGCGGAAACCATAGAGGAGGGGCCTTGCATACGTTGTGCAGCCTGCGTGCGCGGCTGTCCAGTAGGGCTTATGCCTTGCCAGATTAATTTAGCTTCGGAAAGGTCGCTTTGGCCGATAACCAAAGAGTATGGAGCAAATGATTGTATTGAATGCGGCATATGTAATTATGTTTGCCCGGCTCGCCGCAGGTTGTTGCAGACGATCAAAAGGGCAAAGCTGGAGATGGCCAAATGAATCCCGCGCCTTCCAAATATTCAGCTATTAGAACCAGAAGGTTTAATGAAATAAATAAGAAAGAAGGTGCGGGATGAAAGAAATTGCCCGTTACGGTTTTATCTTAATGTTAATTTGTGTAATTGCCGCGGGGTTGTTATCCGGGGTCAATACGCTTACCCGCTCTAAGATTATCGCTCAAGCTTTAGCAGAAGAGCAGGCAGCGCTTAAAGAGGTTATGCCCCAAGCCGCCAAGTTTACCGAGATAGAATCAGGCCAGGAAATATTATATTACAAGGCACTTGATAGCCAGGATAGCTTAATCGGTTTTGTTTTTAAGTCTACAGGCAAAGGTTATTCCAGTGTAATTGAAACTTTAACCGGCATGTTTCCTGACGGAAAAATCAGTGCGATAAAGGTAATATCCCTGAATGAGACTCCGGGTTTAGGCATGCGTGTTACAGAAAGTAGCTTTACCAGCCAGTTTAATAATCAGGATGCGTTGAGTTTATCAGGAGTGCAGGCAATTACCGGGGCAACAATTTCAAGCCGCGCAGTAATTGATTCAGTAATTAAAAAGGCGCAAGAGTTACGGGAATTAATAAAAAATGACCCATTCGCCTCTGCTCAGGGTCATGCTGAGCGAACCGAAGGAGAACCGAAGCATGAGAAATAATCTTATAGTTTCCGGTTCTCCGCATATCCATAAGCAGGAATCGGTTTCCCGGATTATGTGGACGGTTGTGCTCAGCACTATACCGGCCGGTATTGCCGGGGTGATTATATTCGGCTTAGATGTGCTTTGGGTAACAATAGTCGCAGTAATTGCCGCGGTCTTGACCGAGACAGTGTTCGAGGTTTTGACTAAAAAGAAGATTACGGTTATGGATGGTTCGGCGGTAATCACCGGGATATTGCTGGCCTATAATCTTCCGTCTAATGTTCCTTTATGGCTGCCGATAATTGGCGCGGTGTTTTCTATCGCCATTGGAAAGCAGGTTTTTGGCGGCTTAGGCCAGAATATTTTTAATCCCGCGCTGGTCGGCAGGGTATTCCTTATGGCTTCCTGGCCGAAATATATGACTACATTTGTTAAGCCACTTAGCTATGATGCGGTAACTTCAGCAACCCCATTGGCTGCGCTTAAAGAAGGTAAGGTTGTAGAGCATATTTCTTACTTGGATTTATTCTTGGGTAAACATGGAGGCTGTATCGGTGAAGTCTGTATCTTAGCATTATTAATCGGTGCAGCGATTTTATTGTATAAAGGGTATATCTCTTGGCATATTCCCGCAATTTATATCCTAACCACAGCTGTCTTTACCTATATATTCGGGGCTAAACAGTTATTTCATGGAGATTGGTTATTCCATATATTAAGCGGCGGCTTAATCCTGGGTGCGTTTTTTATGGCTACTGATTATGTGGCTACGCCTTTAACTGTCAAGGGGCAGGTTATCTTTGGCGCAGGCTGCGGGCTACTTACGGGAATTATCCGTATTTGGGGCGGTTATCCCGAAGGCGTATCATATGCAATATTAATGATGAATGCGGCAACTCCTTTTATTGACCGCTATACCAAAAACAGGATTTATGGAACAAGATGAACCCCGCCCCTTCTTCATATTTAATAACTGGAAGGCTCGCAGGGTTTAAAATTAATTAATATTATAAGAAGGTGCGGGGTGAAGAATTTAATTAAAGAGTTTACCAAGGGCATAATTAAGGAAAACCCCACTTTTGTCCTGGTTTTGGGGTTATGTCCGACCCTGGCAGTTTCCGTATCAGTAGCTAACGGCATAGGGATGGGGATTGCGGCTACTTTTGTACTCTTGGGTTCAAGTATTATGGTTTCGCTAATCAGGGATTTTATCCCTGGTAAGATCCGTATCCCTTGTTATATTGTGATTATTGCCACATTCGTTACTATTGCCGAGTTATGCATGAAGGCTTATAGCCCTGCGTTGAACCGTTCACTGGGTATTTATGTGCCCTTGATTGTGGTTAACTGTATGGTGTTAGGCCGCGCAGAGGCATTTGCCTGTAAGAATAATTTAACCCGTTCGTTCATTGATGGTTTGGGCATGGGAATAGGTTTTACCTTGGCGCTTATCCTTATTTCAGCGATAAGAGAGTTTTTAGGTTCAGGCCAGATCCTTGGGCATACATTATTTAAAGGTTTTCATCCGGTGTTTGTCTTTGGGATGCCTTCAGGGGCATTGCTGGTAATCGGGTTATTATTAGGTTTATTTAATTTATTAAAGGGCAGAAAAGCATGAACCTGCAAGAATTGCTGACTATATTTATCTCTTCGGTATTTATTTATAATGTAATCCTTTCGCGTTTTTTAGGGCTTTGTTCTTTTATTGCTATCTCTAAGGAAACAAAGCCGGCATTGGCGATGAGCGGAGCGGTTATGTTTGTTATTGTTATGTCTTCTGCGATCACCTGGTTTGTTTACCGCTATATGCTTTTACCGTTCAACCTTACTTATCTCCGTACGATTTCTTTTATCCTGGTTATTGCCACTTCCGTGCAGCTCGTAGAGATGGTTATAAGGAAGGCAAGCCCGCAGATGTACAGGGCCTTCGGAATTTATCTCCCCCTGATTACCGTAAATTGCGCGGTATTGGGGGTAGCGGTATTAAATATTGATATGTTTTTTGTAAACGGCAGACAAATTGCCGGAAGTTTTTACTATTCTGTTTTTCAGGGGGTTTGCGTAGGCTTAGGATATACCTTAGCCATGCTTTTAATGTCAGGGATAAGAGAGAGGCTTGAGCTTTGTAACGTTCCAAAAGCGATGAAAGATTTTCCTCTGGCATTTATCATTGCCGCGGTCCTAAGCTTAAGTTTTATGGGTTTTAGCGGATTTAAATTTTAGGAGTAAATCATTTGGAAATATTGATTGCTATATTAATTCTGGGTTTTTTAGGTTTACTCTTTGGGATAGGTTTAGCTATTGCCTCAAAAAAATTAGCTGTTCAGGTAAATCCTAAATTAGAAGAAGTACAGCATCTTCTTCCCGGGTCAAACTGCGGGGCCTGCGGAAATCCCGGATGTTTTGGTTTTGCTGAGAGCTTGCTTAGCGGCAAAAGCTTCGTAGACGGTTGCCGGGTTTGTAGCGACGAAATTAAAGAAAAGATTGCGCATGTAGTGGGGCTTGCTCTTGAGAAACAAACTAAGAAAATTGCCACTTTGCATTGTAACGGCGGATTAAGGGTAAAAGATAAATATATCTATAACGGAGTTGGTGATTGCGTCGCGGCAAACCTGGTTTTGGGGGGGCAGAAGTCCTGTGTCTTTGCCTGCCTTGGTTTTGGTACCTGTCAAAAGGCCTGTCCGTTCGGGGCAATCAGCATGTCGGCTGAAGGCCTGCCGGTGGTAGATAAAGTTAAATGCCGTTCTTGCAATAAATGCGTATTGGCTTGTCCTAAGAAGTTATTTTCACTTGTGTCGGTATCTAATATCGTCTATGTTGCCTGCAGTTCGCATGACGCAGGCAGGGAAGTAAAGGCGGTATGCTCGGTAGGCTGTATTGCCTGTAAGTTATGCGAAAAGGCGTGTAAATTTGACGCAATCCATGTAATAGATAATCTGGCGGTAATTGATTATCATAAATGTACCTCTTGTAAAGAATGCGTTAAGGTTTGCCCTTCTAAGACCATAAGGATACGGGAATGAATTTAGCAGTATTTGCCTCAGGCAACGGAAGTAATTTCTCGGCGATTATCAAAGCGATAAAGCAGGGGAAGATTCAGGTTAAATCCGTGATCCTGGTGTCTGATAATCCGGGGGCTTTCGTACTCAAGCGCGCGCAAAAGGCGGGAGTAAAGATAATTTTAGCCAGCCGCAGGGATTTTTCAAGCCGCAAAGATTTTGAGGCGGCAATAATCCAGAGGCTAAAGTATTACAAAATAGATTTAATCGCTTTAGCCGGATTTATGCGCATGCTCAGCCCGGCCTTTGTTAAGAAATACCGCAACCGCATTTTGAATATCCATCCGTCACTGCTTCCTGCTTTTAAGGGTGCTTGCGCCATAAAAGATGCCTTTGAGCATAAGGTATCTTTTACCGGAGTAACAGTGCATTTTGTCGATGAGAAAATGGACCATGGGCCGGTTATTTTGCAGGAGCAGATAAGTATCAGGAGTAATGATACCCTGGCCTCGCTTGAGAAGAGGATTCATCGTTTAGAACACAAGCTCTATCCTCAGGCAATCAAGCTTTTTTATAGCGGTAAGATAAAATTAAGCGG
>AMWB02091502.1_pt1 | contig 12325 bp, 14 predicted proteins | sample 200311 | NCBI WGS metagenome assembly AMWB02 (sample SAMN02737377, study PRJNA173069) | bioreactor metagenome | biome: anode biofilm in microbial fuel cells | place: USA: California | collected 2010-12-16 | reverse complement strand
GAATCCCTCCGGGATCGTTTTTCTTTTTCAGTATTGATCATAGCACACTTGCTTTCAGAGCGAAGGCCTTTGAACTCAAAGAAGATCATGCACTTTCAATGCCCTTTTTCTGTAAAACAAGCCATGCTCCCAGTACAAGCACACCACTGATCAAAGCGATAGTGCCCAATATCTGTATCCTTTCAAACCAGTTCTGGGATACAAGCCACATGCCTACAGCCCCGAGGGTGAAATATGTGAATATTAATAAGGAAGATGCAGAACCTGCATCTCTGCGTACCTGCTCAAGCACGAGATGGTTACTTGGAGGTCTGCTGATACCTATCGAATATGTTATCATGGCCATAGGGATTGCAAAGCTCCAGGGCCCACGCTGACCGATGGTAAGGATAAGTATGCCACCCAGGACGATACCTGCAAAACCAGCGGTTATCAGGTTTTTGGAGTTCGTCCTTTCTGTCAGTTTAAGGCAGGACATGGATCCTGCCATCAGTGCAAGAGCATTGAAAGCAAATAAATAGCTGAAATTTTGCTCGCTCAGACCAAAGCCATTGATGTACACAGCCGAAGAACCGGCGATGAAACTGTATAATGGTAAAAGGCTTATGGACATCACAAGGACCATTATCACATATTTCTTATTGAGCAACAGTTTGCCATAAGAATGCATCACCCTTGATAAGGGAGTTTCTGATGCCTCTTTCAGTGTTTCAGGTGTTCTGAGGACTCCCAGAAGACCTATTACTCCCATCATACCCTGAGCAAAGAATATCCAATGCCATGAAAGGTAGGCCAGGACCCAGCCTCCCATGATGGGAGCGAACATAGGAGCCAGTGCCATTATGACCGCTATATAAGCAAATATCCTTTCTCTTTCCTTTCCTGAGAATATATCCTTGGTCATGGCCATGGACAGGGATGCACTGGCAGCGGCTCCAGCAGCCTGTAGTATGCGAAATGCTATCAGCATAGATGCACTGTTTGCCAAAGCGCAGAGCATACTGGCAAATATATACAGTGAGATCCCGGCGATCAATGGTCTTCTTCGTCCGTACCTGTCTGAAATGGGGCCGTAGATAAGCAGGAAGAATCCATAGGTGACGAAAAAACAAATAAGGATCAGATTGACCACTGCCAGAGGCTTGTCCCATGTCACAGCAAGGGAAGGGATGGCTGGCAGTATCATATCAGTGGAAAATGCCGGAAATGCTGTTAAAAGTGCCAGTAACGGCACTATCTGTTTTAGTTCATCAGGCTTGTGCATCTTAGACCTTCTGTTTTTAAGCAGCTTCTGAAATTTCCACTGTTCCTCAGATACTTATCTTCCGGAACAGGTAGGCACCCAGTACTACCATGAATATTGTAAATCCGCTGAGCACAAAGAAGCTCAATACCGGGTCTATCTGGGAGGTTCCCAAAAGACCGTATCTTATCCCTTCTACTCCGTATGTGAGCGGGTCCAGCATGGTCAGGGACCTTAACCAGGAAGGCAGGCTGTCTATGGGAAATAATGCTCCGGAAAGTCCGAATATTGGGAATACGACAAAGTTCATTATGAGCTGGAATCCATGCATGTCTTCCATTCTTGATGCAAAGGCAATACCAAATGCAGTGAAGGATAGTCCTATCAATGTCATGAATATGATCGCCAGAGCGAATCCAGGAATACTGCTGATCTTCAGGCCCAGGAATAACGATATCACGAGAATTATGAGTCCCTGGATAAGAGCGGTTGTAGCTCCTCCAACGGTTTGTCCCAGCATGATCTCAACTCTGGATACTGGTGCAACCAGTGTTTCTTTCAGGAATCCGAATTGTTTATCCCAGATGATCTGTATGCCTGAGAATATAGAAGTGAACAGGACGCTCATGGAAATAATGCCTGGAATGATAAATCCTATATACCCGTGGCTCATGCCCGGAAGGCTGACCACGGAATCAAGGCCAAAGCCGAGTACAAGCAAAAAGAAAGTGGGCATGCCTAAGCTGCCTATGATCCTGCTTTTGGAGCGAAGATAACGTTTTACATTTCTTAACCAGATGGTATACACGATGTCCATTTTATCTCCTCTGAGGCTTGTGCGTCATACGCATGCGATCTTTGCTGCTGGCCTCTTCCTCTCTCATGGTTCTGCCCGTATAATACAAAAAGACATCTTCAAGTGTGGGCTTGTGAATTGAGATGGATCCAATCTCAATTCCATTGCCATATGCAATGTTTACTATCTCAGCAACATGTTTTTCGGCATTCTGAAGGTTGATGGTGACAGAACCATTATGGACGTCCACATGTTTCACCCACGAAAGTGCTTTGATGACCGAATGGATCTTATCTCTGTCCGGGGACATTATTTCGATCACATCTCCTCCTATGCTTTCCTTAAGTTTTTCCGAGGTGTCTAATGCGATTATCTTTCCTTTGTCGATTATTGCGATCCGGTCACAAAGCTTGTCTGCTTCTTCCATATAATGGGTGGTGAGGATTATTGTGATACCTTTTTCTTTGTTAAGTCTATCTATGTAGCTCCAGAGATGGTTCCTTGTCTGAGGGTCCAGACCAAGGGTTGGTTCATCCAGGAAAAGCACTCTGGGTTCATGCAGTAACCCTCTTGCTATTTCAAGGCGTCTTCTCATTCCTCCGGAATAAGTTTTCACAAGATTGTCCTTTTTGTCTTCGAGTTCCACAAGCTTCAGAAGCTCGTTTATCTTTCTCTCCCGTAAGTTCTTTGGGATACGGTACAATCTCCCATGAAAATCCATGTTCTCATAGGCGGTGAGTTCCTCATCGAGGCTCTGGTCCTGAAAAACAATACCAATGGATTTTCTGACATCATCTTGTTCTTTCAATATATCGAAATCGTGTACAGATGCTCTGCCGGAAGTTGGTTTCAGCATTGTTGAAAGCATGGACATGGTGGTCGTCTTACCTGCCCCATTGGGACCAAGCAAGCCGAATGCTTCTCCACTTTTTATACTGAATGAAATATGATCTACAGCAACAAATCCGTTAAATTCCTTGGTCAGGTTCTCAACCTCTATAGCCACCATTGCACTCAATCTCCTATGCCCTCGAATAATAGGTCTATCTTTGCAGATATGTCTCTTGAAAAAGAGAGTTCGTTCTCTGACTTCAGCCACACCATTAAAGTGTGAAAATACACGGCGTTCAGAGCTTCGGCTGCTATTCTTGTATCAATGCTCACTTTTACTTCTCTTTTTTTTATTCCCTCTTCCAGAAGGTCCAGGATCACTTTGGTAAGGCGGGAATGCGGGTTCCTGTCTTTATCAGGAACATCTCTGGAATTCTTTATATACCTTCCATATTCAAAGAACAGCAGTTTTGTCAGATCTTTGTCCTTCTCGTAACTTTCAGCAAGAGCTACAAGAAACTTCTTGATCCTTTCTTTTGTATGAAGGTGATCGATAGCTTCGTTCTCTGTCAGGTCGCAGATCAAATCGGCTTTTTGCTCCGCAAAGTAAAAAACAAGTGATTCTTTTGTCGGGAAATAATTAAAAAAAGTACCTTTTGCTATGCCGGCTTCTTTTGTTATTTCATCGATCGTGGTGTTTTCGAAGCCTTTTTCTTTGAACAGCTTCCCGGACACCTCAAAGATTCTGTTCTTTGTGTCGATCTTCTTTTTTTCACGGAGGGACATGTTATTATCTCTTTCTATGCGATCTCAGTTAAATATGACTGAGGTCATTAATGACCATGGTCATATTTAAATCTTCGGTTCTAATTTTGAATAAATGAGTTTATCGGCATGTATGGTGTACAAAACATGGATTTGAGAAACTCTTATGTGCTTTCACTACCATCTTTTCTATACAGGTGGGTTGTAATGGAAAAGGTCCAAGTCTTCATGGATAAATTAGATAACGGAAGCTTCAAGTCTTTTGATATTGACTTGCTTATCAAGCAACTTGTTCAGGATGCGAAGCTCGGAAAGGCGAAGGTAGAAAAAGAGGATATCCAATGGCTACATACATATCAGTTCGCCTTACAGCAGCTTGAACTTCATCTCAGGCAGACTCCTCCCACAGTTCATCAGGGAGACTGGAGGGAGGTCGCCGAAGATCTTTCCAAGGTGAAGCAGATGGTGGATGATATGGAGCAAAAAAGCATAATTTCCAATGTGGCGTGGAATGCAGGAGGTTTAGCTATATTCAGTATCCCTGATCCTGCGTGCTATAAGGAGCATGTTTACTGTGCCATCACAGATTATATTAAAAAGTTATACCTTTAGGCATGCTTTCATCCAAAACGGTACTTCTTATTTTATTTTTCGTGGTCCATATTGATCTCAAGTCTTTTTTCTGACTACACTGGTTATCTTTATATAGAACTGCTTGCATCTAGATTCAACTATCGAGTGTTGAATATCTTCGATAAAGGCACTTCAATGTTCAAATTGATCGTTCAATTATCCAACACTATATGAGGAGGTTAATGATTTGGCAGCACGAACAGCTGGACAACCAGCATACTATTCAGGTAACAGAGCTCAGAGGACCAGGGGTAGAGATGCACAAAGCATCAATATCCTTGCAGGAAAAGCTGTGGCAAATGCAGTGAGAAGCACACTGGGTCCCAAAGGCATGGACAAGATGCTCGTGGACTCCCTGGGTGATATAGTTATCACCAATGATGGGGCCACCATTCTTAAGGAAATGGATATTGAGCATCCTGCTGCCAAGATGGTGGTAGAGGTTTCCAAGACCCAGGATGATGAAGTGGGAGACGGAACTACCACTGCAGCAGTGCTTACAGGGGAATTGCTCACAAAGGCAGAGGAGCTGATGAACAAAGGTATCCACCCCACCCTAATCACAAGCGGATACAGGCAAGCAGCCGCAAAATGTGAAGAGATTCTGAAAACGATCACTATTGATGTTTCACCTGAGGACAGAATAGCTCTCAAGAAGATCGCTTCAACTGCGCTTACAGGCAAGGGTGAAGGAGAATTACACAAGGACTTCCTGTCTGAGATCGCCATTGATGCCGTGCTTTCCGTTGCCGAGAAGACAGATTCAGGCTACAAGGTCGACACAGAGGACATAACTATCGAGAAGCGTGAAGGCGGAAGCATAAAGGACACGGAAATAGTCCAGGGACTTGTAATAGACAAGGACCGTGTCAGGCCCAACATGCCCCAGAGGATCGACAACGCTAAAATAATGTTGACAAGCTTTGCTATCGAGTTCAACAAGATCGAAAAGGATGCTGAGATAAAGATCACATCTCCTGAACAGATGCAGCTGTTCGTGGATCAGGAAGAGAAGATGATCAAGGCGAAGGTCGACAACATCATCAGGACCGGTGCAAATGTGGTGTTCTGTCAGAAGGGCATCGATGACCTTGCCCAGTACTATCTTGAGAAGGCTGGCATATATGCCTGCAGAAGGATCAAGAAGAGCGATATGGAAAAGCTCGCCAGGGCAACAGGTGCTACTATTGTGCAGGATGACACAGAGATCCTCACTGAAGACATTGGTTACGCAGACTATGTGGAAGAAAGGGATATCAAAGGCACCAAGATGACCTTTGTGATGGGCTGTAAGGATGCAAAGACCGTATCTCTGATCCTTCACGGAGGAACTACCCATATTGTAGATAGCCTGAAACGTGCGCTCAATGACGCACTGAGAGTTGTAGGTGTTTGCCTGGAAGACGGCAAGGTAGTGGTAGGTGGCGGTGCAACTGAAATAGAACTTGCACTGAAGCTCAGGCAGTACGCTTCCACGCTCACAGGCAGAGAACAGCTTGCAGTAAATGGATTCGCAGATGCCTTGGAGATCATCCCGCAGACCCTTGCCGAGAATGGTGGACTTGACCCGATAGACATACTTGTTGAGATGCGTTCCCAGCATGAGAAAGGTAACAAAAGAGCAGGTGTGAACGTATATACCGGCAAGGTCGTTGACATGTGGGAAGAGAACGTCATTGAACCACTGAGGGTAAAGACACAGGCGATCAACTCAGCTACTGAAGCTGCCGTTATGATCCTCCGGATCGACGATGTGGTTGCATCTTCAGGGAAGAGCAAGGCAGGTGCAGGAGGCATGCCGGGCTCCGACGTAGAACTGGGAGATTGATCCAGTTCTTTTTTCAAAATGGTTTACTATGGCCGAACTTGTTCCGGCCTTATTTTTTCTTTTTCCTATATTGTCAGATGCTAATCTTTAAATTCAATGTAAACCAGTTTTGTAACCGTGGTTTACAATAATCCCATATTTAATGATAGATCTCATACTGACCTGAAAAAAATGGTCTTTGCTGCCCTCTTCGCATCTCTCACAGCTGTAGGTGCGTATGTAAAGATCCCTTTGCCCATTACGCCTGTTCCTGTGACAATGCAGGTATTCTTCGTATTGCTTGCAGGTTCCATGTTGGGTAGCCGATGGGGGACTATTAGTATGGTGGTGTACCTTTTATTGGGTATAGCAGGCTTTCCGGTATTCGCAGGAGGGGCTTCTGGCATGGGGGTGCTTTTTGGTCCAACCGGAGGCTATCTTGCAGGCTTCATTTTTGCAGCATTTGTAACAGGCAAGCTCCTGGAAATTCTACCCAAGCGCTCTATACTGAAAAATTTTCTATGTATGATAATCGGATTAATTATCATCTATTTATTTGGAGCCTTCCGGTTGATGTCCTTAGCACATCTGACATTCCAGCAAACAATGATCGCAGGAGTATTACCTTTCATTATAGGGGACCTGGTCACATTGATGCTTGCTGCATTCATAGCTGAACGATATGAGGTATAAGTGCATGATATCCATTAAGGACCTTTCATACAGCTATCCCGATGGCACATATGTGCTTGATTCCATTGATCTTGAACTAAAAATGGGTGAATTTGTAACCTTAATGGGTCCCAATGGCTGTGGCAAGTCCACTCTGTCCAGGCACTTGAACGGCCTCTTAAGGCCCACTGAAGGTTCTGTGGAGGTGATGGGTATGGATACGAGAGACTCTTCTCATCTCTGGAAGATCAGACAGGTTGTTGGTATGGTTTTTCAGAACCCTAATGTGCAGTTCTTTGGAAGCACACTGGAAGAGGATATTGCCTTTGGTTTAGAGAATTTAGCACTTCCGCCTGCAGAGATCAGATATTTGGTTTCAGAAGCATTAACAGTTACTGGTATGGAAAAGTATAGGTATGCTTCTCCAGGTTCCCTGAGCGGTGGCCAGAAACAGAAAGCGGCCATTGCAGGGTCTTTATCTATGGGTTCTAAATTCCTCGTGCTGGATGAAGCGACTTCTATGCTGGACCCACGATCATGCACAGAAGTGCTCAATATAGTGCTTTCTCTTAAAAAAAAAGGAATAGGCCTGCTTTATATAACCCACCGGCTGGAAGAAGCACTGATCTCAGACCGTGTTCTGGTGATGGATAACGGTAAGGTCATAGCCGATGGTGCACCGCGTGACATTATCAGGGAATTCCTTCGGGACCATGATCTTTTTGAGGTGCCCCCTTTAGTGCAGCTTGCACTAAGACTTGAAGACGCAGGTATTATTCACCTGAATGGTCAGCCATTGTCTCCACTTACTCTGGCGGAGGGGATATGTCGGTCATTGTAGAAAATGTCAGCTTTTCCTATGCACGAAAAACCCAGTTAGAGCAAATGGTGCTTGACAAAGTGAGCCTGAAGATAGAAGAAGGTGAATTTCTGGTCATTATGGGAGAAGTAGGTTCAGGGAAAACCACTCTTGTAAAACATTTCAACGGCCTTTTAAAGCCCTCTTCAGGAAAAGTGACTGTGGATGGGTATAATGCAGCTTCTGTTCATGCCAGGAAACTAGTAGGAATGCTGTTCCAGTTTCCCCAGCAGCAACTATTTGCAAGGACAGTGTTTGAAGATGTCGCTTTTGCACCATCCAACTTTGGAATTTCCGGTGAGGAATTGCGTTCAAAAGTGAGCTGGTCATTAAAACTGCTGGGAATGGATGGAAAGATCGCTTCAAGATCACCTTTCAGTTTAAGTAATGGCCATATGAGGCTGGTGGCCCTTGCCGGTGTCATCGCTGCAAGTCCTAAATATATCGTTCTTGATGAACCCTTCACAGGGCTTGATCCTAAGGGCAGAAAAGAACTCTCCAAGGCATTGGCACAGGTTCATGCCATGGGGATCACTATAGTGATCATAACTCACAATTTAGATCATGTGTTGCCCTCAGCTACCAGGATGGTTTTCATGGACCAGGGAAAAATAGCATTTGATGGCACACCTGAGGACTTTTTTTTATCTACTCTTCCACAAATTCCTGATATTCCTTTGTTGATGAGGGAGCTTCGCAGATGCGGGATAAAGGTCGAAGAAAAAATATTCGATGTGGAAGAGGCTTTCCAGGAAATAATGCGTATCAAAAGGATGGGGACAGCACATGAATGAACTGTTCTTTTCCTACATCGAGGGAAGATCTGTTCTTCACAGGCTGGACCCCCGTACGAAACTTGTATCAGTAATGCTGCTTAGTGTTGTTGTACTGGGGGCATCCAGTTCTCAGGATATGGTTTTGTTATCAAGTGCTTTTCTCTTATTTGCACTTCTTGCAAAGCAGGGAATAAAGCACCATCTTAACTCTCTTCGTCCCATGCTGTTGTTCTTCATTTTCATTTTCTTGGTAGAGGTCATGTTCTCAGAAAGTGAGGGACTGTTTTATCTGGGGCCATTAGGTGTAAGTTATGAAGGACTCTGGAAAGGGATGCTTGTTACTTCACGATTCATTCTGCTTGTCCTTTTCGCCTCATTGCTTATTTCAACCACACGTCCTGCCCTCATTACTTTAGGTATAGAAAGGATGCTGCGCCCACTACCCCTTTCTCTGTTGGGCATTTCATCCTATGACCTTGCCACCATGATGTCCATTTCCATGCGTTTTGTGCCCTTGCTTCACGAGAGTCTGCAGCAAATCACAGAAGCACAGGTTTCCAGAGGTATGGATCTGCGTCGTAATCCTTTGAAGGCCATTCCTTCCATAGCTGTGCCTATGATCCGCAATACATTGCGTGTGACAGAGGACCTGGCGATGGCTATGGAAAGCCGATGTTATCAGGGTGCATACAGGACATCCATGTTAGAACTGGATATGCACAAAGAGGATTGGCTATCTCTCTTGATAGTGGCATTTATATTTATTTTGTTCTTCTATCCCCCGATCTGACGGTTACTTATATGAACTATTGTTCATATGTTCATATATATGTCCCATTCATGCATGGATGAAGCAGCTATTAAAGCTATGATCCATAGGCTGCCCTCTGAACAAGTGCTGAACCGCATATGTCAAACTTTTGGTGCACTACAATGCACAACACGTCTGCAGGTCCTTCTACTTTTACAGCAGTGTCCTCTTTGTGTGACTGATATTGAAAATATGCTGGGACAATCCCAATCGGCTATCTCTCACAGCTTGCGTACCCTGCGCCAGCTAGACCTTGTGAGGACAAAAAGAGAAGGCCGTTTTACTGTCTATCATCTGGCTGATGAGCACGTAAGTGTACTTGTGGAGATGTGCAAGCAGCACGCAAAGGAGATGGAATCCTGATATCCGAAGCATCGATCATACAGATCCTGTATGGCATTTCATTTGAATCCTGGTCACTTTTCCTGGAGATGTCTCCTTATCTTTTCCTGGGATTCCTGATCGCAGGCATATTGCATGCATTTGTGCCGGACGAAAAAGTGCTGTCTTATCTGGGTGAATCAGCAGGAAAAGTAAGGTCTGTGATCAATGCATCTATCATGGGTTTGCCGTTGCCGTTATGTTCCTGTGGAGTGGTACCTACGGCCTTATCTCTTAAGAAAAGAGGTGCAACAAAAGGGGCTACGTTATCCTTCATGATCTCTACACCGGAAACAGGAGTTGATTCCATTGCGATCACCTACGCTTTGCTTGATCCCATAATGACGGTATTCAGGCCATTGGCTACACTGTTCACGGCTATAGCAGCAGGCATAGTTGAAAACTTTTCATCGGTAACTGAGAAGAAGACCCATTTAAACAAACCCCTTGTCATGATGCACGCTCCAGCTATCCAAGGATGCGGTTGTTCCTGTCCGGGAGGGGCATGCGCTTCGAATATTAATACTGGTACAGTTCCCAGAATATCAGCTGGTATAAAGTATGCATTTGTAGACCTTCTTGGGGATATTTCAAAATGGCTGATAATAGGGACCATAATTGCAGGCATTATTGCATACTTGATACCTGAAGAGGTTATCAGTTCCTATCTGGGAGGTGGGATTTTTTCAATGTTGATAATGCTTCTGATAGGCATACCTCTCTATATTTGTGCGACCACGTCTACGCCTCTTGCTGCAGCACTGGTTGCAAAAGGTATGAGTCCAGGAACAGCTTTTGTGTTCCTCCTTGCAGGACCGGCGACGAACGCTGCAACCATCACCATGGTAATGAAATTCCTGGGGAAAAGGACTGCTATGGTCTATGTTGGCATGATAGCAGTATGTTCCATGGGGTTCGGCCTGCTTCTGGATTACATATATCTGAGACTTGGGATACAGGCAGCTGCAGTTGTGGGAAGTGGAGCAGATATTGCACCACCATACATCCAGCTTGCATTTGCACTTGTGCTACTTCCTCTTATGGTCTATGGTATGTTCCGAAAAAAGTGTAATTTAGAACATTGATCTATGTTTTAAGAGAAAAGGCAGGCAGAGGGTACCACAGGCTTAATCCTTCTTTACCGCCCTTTTACCAATAAGAACTTCAGTAGACTTGATCACTGCAAAGACTTCGTCACCTTCTTTTATATCCAGCTTTTCAACTGCCTCGGTGGTAATAAGCGAGCTGAGCACTGCAGCTTCTATGGACAATTTTACTCTTGAGGCCAGGTCTCCCTTTTCTACTTCAGTCACCTTTGCAGGTATCCTGTTGCGTGCGGAAAGGTGTAATCCAAGGTCCTCCCTGAAAGTCTCATCATGCATTGTATCGTTGAGCAGCTGCTTGTTCATATCGTATTCTTTTATGAGTTTGCGGCCAGCATCAGTGAGAAAGGTGCCCTGTGCTTTTCCTCCTCTTACTGTCACTGCTACATCTTCGCCCAGACGTTCACTCATCTTATTGAGCACCAGCCATGCATGCTTGTAGGAAACACCTACTTTGCTGCATGCTTTGCGTAGTGACCCTTCTTCATCTATTGCCTTGAGAAGGGCGACTTTCCCTTCTCCTATTACAGGTTTTCCGTCTTCAGTGATCCAGACTTTCGTTCTTGTTTCCATATCTCTCCTTTTAGAGGTCACTGTCATCGAATATAAATAGCTCGTCTAACGTGGAGTTCAGGCATTTTGCTATCCTGTATGCAAGTTTCAGCGATGGGTTGTATTTTCCCTTTTCCAGAAAACCTATTGTTTCCCTGCGGACACCGACCTTCTTTGCCAGATCTTCCTGGGTTAGATCGTATCGTGCCCTGAACTCTTTGATCCTGGTCTGCATGTGACACCTCTGCTATAGATCATCGGTCAGTCCATATCGCCTTTTGAGAGGAAATGCCACTGGAAACCTTTTGCAGTCACCAGCATGAGAATTCCTAGAATGAACACTACTTCGGATACTGTGAGCTGTGCAAACTGCAGGCGATCTATCCAGAATATCAGGTTCAAAGCGAGAAATGTGATGAGCCATGAGTATGACAGGCCATAAGCACCCAGCTTCTTTGTCCTCTCATCTTTTTCCGGCAGGTTCCCTGTCCTTCTCAGCCTGATCAGCAGTACAGCTATAAGGGCCACACCAATGTTGATCAATATATTTGCAACCTCTTCATTGCCTATTTGCAGGACACTTGCCGTCACTCCTGCCACAAAGGCTATTATTGCTGCATAAAGACTATATTTGTACCTGTTGTCCATGTTGGATACCTCTCATTATGTGTGATATTTTTATCTTAATATGATATACTTCTAACATTATGCTATAAATAGTTAACTTACAGGCGTGGCTTGGATATTTTATATGAGGCTATATTCTCAATAAAAAAAGTGTTAAGATCAGACGAATATCAGTATGTCCCTGGATGCAAATGAAAATGTGCAACTGCATCCCTGAAAAAGGTTAAGTTCTTCATACGCTTTGTTCGATACTTCAGAGATCAGTATCCTTCTCTCGTTGTTCGATCTCACTGCTATGAGCTTGCTCGTGCCTTTGTTGACGATGCTCATAACTTTCCCGCTGAAACGATTTTCAAGCATTCCTATATTGTCCTTATCGGGACCAACAAGGGTGATATTTTCGGGGCGAATGCCCCATGATACCCTTTCATCAGGTTCAAGATCAACGTGTCTGGCAATTATATCCAGA
>AMWB02121536.1_pt6 | contig 12334 bp, 10 predicted proteins | sample 200311 | NCBI WGS metagenome assembly AMWB02 (sample SAMN02737377, study PRJNA173069) | bioreactor metagenome | biome: anode biofilm in microbial fuel cells | place: USA: California | collected 2010-12-16 | reverse complement strand
TTCAATCCCGGCCAGCCGCAAGGCGGCGGAGTTGGCCGCGGCCAGGTGCAGATCGCAGCGCCAGAGCAGCACCGGATGATTGGGGGCGGCCCGGTCGAGCGCCTTTCGGGTCGGCATGATCGGTTCGGTCCAGTCGGTCTCGTTCCATCCCTGTCCCATGATCCACCCGCCCGGCGGCTTGCGGCCGGCGGTTTCGCCAAGGCGGGCCAGCAGGTCTTCGAGGCAGGTCAGATCATCCAGCCGCATCCCCCGGCGCTTGAGCGCCCATTCATAGAAATGGATATGGGCATCGATAAAGCCCGGCACCACGAGCCGGCCGCCGAGATCGATCCTTTCGGTGCCCGGACCGGCCGACGGGAGGATGTCGTCGGTCCGGCCCACGGCCAGGATGCGGCCCCCGCCGACGGCGACGGCTTCGGCGGGCGGTTGCCCGACATGGCGGACGGCAATGGCGCCGTTAAAAAAAATGATCTCGGGACACGATTGTATCCCCTTCATAACAAAAACCCTGCGGGAAAAGGATCATGGGGATCCGACACGAACTGATGGTATCCGGTGATCTGGGCGTTTCCCCGGATCCGGGCCACGATACCGGAAAATGCGCCGACGGCCGGCGTCCCGACGATCCGCCCTTCGAACACGGTACCGAGGGGGCCGGCATTTTTGTAGGGCCTGCCGGCGGCCAGTTCCCCCCGATGGTGGAGAAGCGTCATCCGGGCCGTGGTGCCGGTGCCGCACGGCGAGCGGTCCATGTGGGATTCGCCGTAGATCACGACGCTCCTGCCGGTGTCCGCGACCGGGTCTTCATCGTAAAACTGGGTCACGTCCACCGTCGTCACCTCGGGCCGGTCGGGATGGTAAACCGTGAAGGTGTCGTTTGCCGCGGCGATGACCGCCATGCCCAGATCGATCAGACGTCGGCTGTTGGCGGGCACCAACGCGATGCCGACGGACCGGGCCGAGACCATCGCGAAGAAACCGCCCACGCAGACGAGATCGACGGGAACCTTTCCGACACCGGCGATCTCCACTTCCCGGCCGGTATCGAAAACGAACGAGGGAACCATGTCGAGTGCCACGGATATCACCCGGCCGTTTCGGATATGGGTATGGGCCGCAAGCGGTCCCGACGGCGTGTCGACCGTGACGACCGTCTCGCCGTCGGCGGCGGCGAGGGCGCCGGCGTCGATCAGCGAGGCCACCGCACCGATGGTGGCGTGTCCGCACAGGTAGGGATAGCGCCGGGCGTCCATGTAAAACAGTCCGAAAGCCCCGTTGGGGCTCACCGGCTCGGTCACCACCGCCCCCATGATCCCCCGGTGGCCCCGAGGCTCGCGGGTCAGCAGCATGCGGACATGGTCGTAGCGGGCTTCGAAATCATCCCGCTTCTCCTTGATGGTGTCGCCGCGCAGGGGGCCGATCCCGCCGATCAGGAGGCGGGTGGGCTCTCCTTGGGTGTAGGAATCGATGGTGACGATACGATCCGGGTAGCGGTTTAAAAATCCCGTCCGGATCCGGTCCAGCTTCAGCATCTTGGCTCTCCTCTGGTGCTTTCGTTCTTGTATGATTTTTAGGCGATCCGGCAGACGATAAGGTCTAGCGGCGACCGCCGAAAAACAAAACCTGAAAACGACGACGCATACGTCCGTTTCCAGGTATCATATCGAAAAGATCACGGCGGTGCCGGTCCGTCTTTCATTCGATGGGAATCAGATGGCAATGGTGCGGCGACACCTGGATGCTGACCTCTTCGCCGACGGCGTACATCCTCGTCCGCATCATGCTGATGACATGGATTTCGCGACCTTCGCCCAGTTCGATAAAATAGCTCACTTCGCCGCCCATGTAACTGAGATCCTTGATGCGGCCCTGAAAATGGTTCATCCCCTCGACCGGCTCAAATTCATCCAGGGGAAAGACATCGAACCGCTGGGCGCGCACGACCAGCTCGACCGCGGCGCCTTTTTGAAATCGTCCTTTGTTATCGGCAAACAACACATCCCCGGTTTCGATTTTCACGCTCAGGCGGCGGTCGTCGGCCGCCGTGATTTCGCCGTGAATGAAATTGGAATGCCCCAGAAAATCGGCGACGAAATGGTTGGCCGGCGTGTTGTACACCGATTCAGGGGTACCCTCCTGCTGCTTTTTGCCGTTTTTCATGACGAGGATCTTGTCCGACATGCTGAGGGCCTCCCGCTGGTCGTGGGTGACAAAGATGGTCGTGACCCCCAGCATCCGCTGGAGGTTGTCGACCTCCCGCCGCATCTCCTCCCGCAGGTTCTCGTCCAGAGCCGACAGCGGCTCGTCCATCAACAGCACATCCGGTTCGATGACGATGGCCCGGGCCATGGCGATGCGCTGCTGCTGGCCGCCGGAAAGCTGGCCGGGCATCCGGTTTTCGACGCCGGGAAGGCGAACCATCTCAAGCGCCCGGCTCACCTTCTTGCGGATCTCCTCTTTAGTCACATGGCGGTATTTGAGACCGAAGGCCACATTGTCGAAAATGTTTTTGTGGGGGAAGAGAGCGTAGTTCTGAAAGATCATTCCCAGGTTGCGCTTATGGATCGGCGTGTCGTTGATCCGGACGCCTTTGATGAAGATATCGCCTTCGGTCGGCGTCTCGAGCCCGGCCACCATGCGCAGCAGGGTGGTCTTTCCGCATCCGGAGGGGCCCAGCAGCGTCACCAGGCTCCCCTCCTCGATGGCGAAATCCATCTTCTCGACGGCGACAACCTTGCCGAACCGTTTTAGTATGCCCTTGAACCGCACCATGGGTTGTTTGCTGCCGGATGCCACGTTCCTATCCTCTCCTGTTCCGGGTTTTAAAGACTTGGTGTTGACCGATATCAGCTACCGGCCTTGATCCGGTCCCATTTCTCCGTCCATTCCAGCTGATGGGCATTCCAGTAGGCCGGATCGGCGAACAGATACCCCTCCAGTTTGCCGGTCGGGTCGAAGGCCGGCATCTTCCGGATCTTCTCGGTCAGATCGACCTTGGTGGGATCGAGGCTCGGCGGATAATTCTGCCCCTCGGCGACGGCGATGGCCGCCGCGGGCTCGAGCATGAAATTGAGCAGCTTCTGGGCCGCCGCCATATCGGTGCCTTTCAGGACAAAGAGGTATTCCATCCAGGAATAGGTGCCCTTGGGGGAGAGATAGCCGATGGGATGGCCCTCCTGCTGGAGCGCCGCCACCCGTCCCGACCACGCCGCCGTGGCATAGATCTCCTCGTTGGCCAGAAGGCTCATCAGCTCGGCCCCGGAGCTCCAGTATTTTTTCATCAGGCCGCGCTGCTCGCGCAGGGCCGCCCATATGGCTTCGAGGTCGGTCATATTGTTGGGGCTCTGACCGGTGTGCAGCGCCGCATACCACATGTTGGTCCTAAAGTCGCCGCCCCAGCTCCCCAGCTTTCCTTTCAGGTCCTTTTCCCACAAGAGGGACGCTCCGAGTTTTTCTGCCTTTTCCTTGCTGATGTGCTTGGTATTGTAAGCGATACCGGTCTGACCCAGATCGTAGGGAACGGCCGAAAGCGTACCGCCGCTGATATCGCGCAGCGGCTTGATCATGGCCGGCATGACATTTTTGAGATTGGGAATCTTCGATTCGTCCAGAACCGTCGAAAAACCCAGCTCCGCATAGCGGGCGTAATCGAAAACGGCGCTGAGATGCGCGATGTTGAACTCCCCGCCCGGTGGATACGAGGCCTTGACCCGCGTGAGATAAGAGTTCATGTCGCCGAATTCGCCGTCGATGACCTTGATGCCGGTGGCTTCGGTAAAGGGCTTGAAGGCGTATTTCCGGAAGGCCTCGGAAGTCGAGCCGCCCCATCCGTCGAACCGGATCGACTCGGCCGCCCATGCGTCCCTCATCGCGCCTACAAAGGGGGATCCGACCAGGCCGATGGAGGCGCCGGCAAGGCCCAAGGTTTTGAGGAACCTGCGCCGGCTGAGCTTGCCGTTCTGGTATGCCGCGGTGATCCGGTCGAGTTTGTCCTGGGTTGCGATGGTCATGAGGGTCTCCTTTCAGCGGATGGTTGTATGATTACGCCGTTATTTTCGAAAATTTCCGGGACAGATAACCCGCCAGCAGCGGGGTGGCGACGGTCAGCACGATCATGACGGCGCCTAAGGCATTGATTTCCGGGCTGATCGAATTTCTCAGCATGCTGAAGATCTTGACCGGCACGGTCTGATTCTGGGCCGTGGCCCAGAAAAGCGTCGCCGTGATGTCATCGAAAGAGATCGTGAAGGAAAAGAGGGCGCCGGCGAGGATGGCCGGCAGCAGCAGCGGGAAGGTGACGTCCCTGAAGGTCTGAAACGCGTTGGCGCCCAGGGTTTTGGCCGCCTCCTCATACTCCTTCCGGATGCCCACCAGGCGGGCCTGGACGATCAACAGCACATACGGAAGGGTCAGCACGACATGCCCGATCAAGAGCAGCGCAAAACTCTTGGGCTGCTGGAGAAACCGCAAGAAAAGCAGCAGGGCGACGCCCAGCACCACCTCGGGAATCATGATCGGCGACAGCAGCAGGGTATTGAGGGTGTTTTTGCCCGGAAAATCGAACCGGATGAACGCCAGGGCGGCCATGATGCCGATGCCGGTGGAAAGCACGGCCGTCATCGCCCCCAGGATCAGCGAATTTTTGAACGCCTCGATGATCGAATCGTTCTGGACGAGCCTGACGAACCACCGGAGGCTCACGCCCTCCATCGGAAAAATACCGAACTGCTTGGGGTTGAACGCCAGGACGATCACCACGACGATCGGGGCGAACATGAACACATAGACAAGGAATGTGTAAATCTTGATCAGCGTCCATCCCGGTGAAAAATGCTTCATGGATCAGCTCCCCTGCAGGCTCTTGAAGATCTGGTTGATCCCCAGGTATCGGTTGTAGGTCCACACGATCACAAACAGAAGCAAGAGCAGGATGACGCTGATGGCCGACCCGAAGGGCCAGTCGAGGGTGCCGATCACCCGCTTGAAGATGAGATTGGCGATCATGTCGTTGCCCGGCCCGCCCAGGATCATCGGCGGCAGGTAGGTGCCGGCGGTCAGGACGAAAACGAGCAGGCATCCGGCGCTGACGCCGGGAAGGCTCAAGGGGAGGACCACCTCCCGAAAGGCCTGCCACTCGGTGCAGCCCATCGATCGCGCGGCTTCGAGCAGGCTGCGGTCGATGCCCTCGAGGCTGACGTAGATATTGAGCACCATGAACGGCAGCAGGTACATGAGGAGCCCCATGAGCACGGTAAACTCGTTGTAAAGCATCGATAGGGGCGCGTCGATCAGCCCGATCTTCAGCAGCAGGTGGTTGATGAGACCCGAATCGCCCATGATATTGATCCAGCTCATCGTCCGGATGATGAAGCTGACCCAGAACGGCAGCATGATGAGCAGCAGGAAGACCTGCTTGTGGCGGCTTTCGCTGCGGTAGAAGAAATAGGCCGGAACATACCCCATGGCGACGCACAAAAAGACGGTTTCAAACGCGATGCGGATCGTGCGGATCAGAATCTTCGGATAGAAAAAGTCTTCGAAGAATTTGGCGTAATTGCCGAACTGGAAGGCCGGAATGTCGGCGCCGCTGGGAGCCCGCAGCCAGAAGCTGTAGACCACGACGAAACAGACCGGGATGACCAGCAGCAGGAAAACCGCGGTCAGTGACGGCGCCAGAAGCGCCCATGGCTTCCATTGGTCAGATTTCATGGGGATGATATCCTGTCTGTCATGCGCTCTGCTTTCGATCCGGCGGCAGAAGCTCGGAGAGCGTTTCGGCCGTGCGCTTGATCAATGCGGCGTATTTTGCCTCGACATCGCCGACCGTGTGCTGGTGCACGGAAAAATCGAACGAGACCGCGCCGACGCCTTTGCCGCTGACGGGATCGTAGAGAGGCGCCCCGATGGCAATGAGGCCCGGCAGGTACTCCTCTTCGGCTATGGCGTACCGCCGCGCCCGCGCCGTTTTCAGCGCCGCCGCCAAGGCCTCTTTATCCGTTATGGTCTTTTCGGTTCTAGCCGTCAGCGTCATCGCGGCGATCTTTTCCTCGCGCCGTTCATCGGGCAGCGTCGAGAGATACGCTTTGCCCAGGGCCGTATTGTGAAGGCAGTTTCTCGAAAAATCCGGCAGCTTGTAGGTGAGGATCGCCTCCGCCTCGCGGTGATAGATCCGCACCAGGGTGTCGTCGACCGCCAGGACGACGTCGATGCTGATATTGTGCTTGCGGTGAATCCGGTCGACGACCTCGGTGATCATCTTGAGATGATCGGTCGCCCGCATCAGGTTGGCGCATAAGAGCAGACAGAGAATCGACGGCCGGATCTCCTTGGTCTTCACGTTTTTTTCGAGATACCCCAACTCCACCAGCGTGTTGATGTAGCGGTAGGTCGAGGTCATGTTCATATCGAGCGTCTTGGAAATTTCACTCTGGGTCAGTACCGGGGCCTCCCGGTTGAAAAGGGACAGAATCTTGAGCCCTTTTTCGAGTGATTTCGAAAAATAGTATTTTTCTTTTGACATCGCGTTTCGGGATGATTTAGTATCGTACTATAATAGAAATGAAATTACTATTATAGTTAACGTTTCAGATTTACCAGCAAATGTCAATACTTAATTTCAAGTTTATATGAATGCGCAAGGAGAGGGAATGCCGCAATATGATGCTCTGCTGAGGGTCGTTTTCGAGAATTCGGGTGAAGAAACCCATATCTCCCTCCCCGACCTGGTGCGGGCGCTGACCGATTTTCTGGACCACTTCGGCGCAAAATCCCTCGTCGGCAAAACCTTTTTCGGAATTATCCAGCACGGTGACGGCCAAACGAAGCTGGACAGGCTCCTCGACGCGTGCGGGTGGGGCAACGACCCCCGCGGTTTTTTTTCGCAGCTGCTCATGCTCCTGGGCAAGGCGAACGGCACCCAAGCGATCGCGGTGGGCGGCGTCACGCTGCCCCACCTGCTGCTGACGGCGCTGCTGGAGGTCATTCTGCCCGGCAGCCGGTTCATTTCCATCAAGACCGTCGACCAGCTGGAAAGGGCGGCCAACATCCGGGTGCCGGCGACGGACCGGGCGGACATGCAGAAGGTGATCGACATCTATCCGGTCAGGCTCTCGATGCACACGATCCGGCAGATGCGCGTCTCGGCCGGCGTCGCCTACCAGTATCTCCCGTTTGTCCAGGAGCTGGATGCGACCGGGCATACCAACACCTGGATCGGTCAGTTCCACCAGGGGCTTCTCGAGCAGATGTACCAGAACCGGGTCATTTTCCTGCTCAACATGAGCTGCCCGGTCTACTGCCGCTTCTGTTTCCGCAAGCACAAGGAATCCCGGAACGAGGCCAATCCCACCGCGGCGGATATCGCCCAGGCGGTCCTGCATGTCGCCAATTCGCCCGCCATCAAGGAAATCGTGATCACCGGCGGCGATCCGTTCATGAACCGCGCGAACATGGACCGCGCCATAGAAGGTCTCATGACAATCGACCATGTCCAGACCCTGCGCCTTGCCACCCGGTCGATCGCCTATTATCCGCATCTGTTTTTATCCGACGACGCCGAGCTGCTCGGTTATCTGAAGGAAAAAAACCTCGCGCTCCAGAGCCGCGGCAAGCGCATGGAGGTGGCCACCCATTTCATCCATCCCGACGAAATCTCGCCGCAGAGCCTGATGATCATCTCCGATCTGGTGAAAAGCGGCATCGCGGTATACGTCCAGACGCCGTTTCTGAAGGGCTGCAACGATGAAGGCCCCGAACTGGTCAGGCTTTACGGCCTGCTGCGCGGCGCAGGGGCGGAGCTTCATTATATCTATATCCCCTGCAGCCCCATCCACGGCAACAATGTCTACTGGGCGCCGATCGCAACGGGGCTCGCGGTGGGAAACTACCTGCGGGCGCATCTCTCCGACCGCGCGATCCCCAGGATCTGCACGGCCACGCCCATCGGCAAGATCGATTGGCACAGCAGCGGCTGGGCCGTGGAACCCGTCGCCAAAAACGATCGTTTCATATGGATCCGAAGCCCGTATACGCCCGATTATTTCAAGCAGTTCGCTCCGATCGCAAACGAATTGAAAAATATCCGGGTCAACGCGGAAGGGACGATCGACATCCAGTATATGGCCGAGATCGGCGATCCGGCGCTCTTCCTGGGCCCAAGACCGCTCCGGCTGGGCGGCGGCATGACGACGGCGCCGGCAACCACGGCCGCGGTGCTGCCCTTTATTTTCGAGAATGAAAGCCTTGCGCCCTCGCTCGTCGATACGGGATCGGCCACCCTGTCGCGGGTGCACGAAACCCGTGTCGAAATCGCCGCCGGCGCCCCCGACGACGACTTCTATTATATCCGCGGCGATGAGCGCATCACCGATGTGGTCGTCATCTCCGAAAAAGATGCCGTTGAAACCCTGTTCCAGATCGGCAGGATCGTCCGCGCCCTGGAAGAGATCCCCCATGTCAACGCCGTCCGGCTCCGGAGCCTGATGTTCAACTACGAGCCGGAACGCTATACCCCGGTGGTGATCGACACGCTGGGCGGCATGAACAGGCTGACGATGGTCAATCCGCTGCGCCTGGAGATCGAAACCCAGTTTCTCGCAGCGGACGAATTCCGTCCGGCGCACGCCGCGCTGGCCCGTCTGCTGAACAACAAGGGCATCACCGTCTACGCCAACACGCCGCTTCTCGGCAGGATCAACGACACGCCCGAAGAGATCCACCGCGTCGCCCACGGCTGTCGGAAGGCCGGGATCGAGTTCCATCACCTCTATGTGGCGGGGCTCCCCATCCAGAACCGCTGGAACCGCGACAATCCGGTCTCTTTGTACGACGTCGTCGACATCGCCACGCGGGTGCGGCGGGACGGCAGCGGCAGGGAGGTGCCCCGCTATATCATCCGCACGGCCCTGGGCGAGGTCGATTTCGGCCTCTCATCGGCCGTCGTCGGGAAGGGCGGCGATCTGTCGGTCAAGCTGCCGCCCTATTCTCTTGCCTACTTCACGGCCCTGTCGCCCGATTTCACCTGGCCCGAAGGCGTCAGGGAAGACGCCGACGGCAGGCCGGACGTCCCGGTGATCGGCCTGCTCAAAACCACCGATTTCGCGTTGTCCTGACCCGGAGGATCCATGACGCACCGTCCGCTCTATTATCCGTTTTTGCTCTACAGCGAAAAGGTCGACCACCGGCCGGTCTTTCACGGCCTTGCGGGCGATCCCTTCATCGCCGATCTTTCGTCCGACAGCCCCCTGCTCCGGGGGAGGGATGTGCGGGACCAGGAAGGATTCCAGCAGCTTCTGAACGAGCGGATGGGATCCCGCTACCGCTGGGGGCTCGCCGCCTACCTGGAGCGGCGCGACACCCTGCTCGCCGGATGCCCGCAGATGACGGCCGATCGGCGGTTCATCCATCTGGGCCTCGATGTGATCGTGGGTCCGGGCGCCCCGCTCCGCGCGCCGCTCGCTGCCGCCGTCGCCGACAGCGGCTATGAAAGCGGCGAGGGGAACTACGGCGGATACGTGATCCTGCGGCACGAAAGTCCCTTCTTCGAAACCTTCTACAGCTTCTACGGACACCTGCGCCGCGACCGCCTTCCCGCGGCCGGCCGGAGGTTTCCGGCAGGCGCCGCCTTTGCCGAGATCGGCGATTTCCACGAAAACGGCCGCTGGTTCCATCACACGCACATCCAGGTGATCACCCAGAAGGGCCTCGACGCGGGCTATGCCGCCAAGGGGTATTGCACCGAAAAGGACCTGGCCGCGATGAACGATCTCTGCCCCTCGCCGATCCCTCTGTTCAGGATTGCCTGAAACGGCGCATCGCCGCCGTCATTATTTTCTTGTGAAAAAACCGGACATATGATCTTATGGTCTCGGGTGACGGATCCTGCATCTGATTTGCCCCTGGCCTCCCAAACGCCATCATCGTTGCCTCCCCTGCAGCCCGTCATCGTGCGAGATCGTCTGCATCCCCACACGGAGGAACCCCGCATGCCGGATATCGCCGCGAAAAAACCCGATCCCGTCCAGGCGCATCCCACGGGGGATCTGCGCTATAAAGCCATCGACCGCGTCTTGAAGCGGCAGCAGTTCGCGCAGGACGCCCTCATCGAGGTTCTGACGGCCGCCCAGGAGACCTTTGGTTATCTTGCGGAAGAGACCCTCATGTACATCGCAAGAGCGCTGAAACTGCCGTCCAGCTGGGTTTACGGGGTGGCCACGTTTTATCATTTCTTCTCCTTGAAACCCCAGGGGGAGCATTCCTGCATCGTCTGCCTGGGAACCGCCTGTTATGTCGGCAAGTCGAATGAGATCTTAGCGGCGGTGGAACAGGGCTTCGACGTCGCCGCGGGCCACACGACCCCGGACGGGAGGCTGACCCTGGGCACCGCCCGCTGTCTCGGATGCTGCGGTCTGGCGCCCGTGGTGGTGCTGGACGGCAGGGTTCTCGGGAAGGAGACGCCGGCATCGATCCTCGACCAGGTGCGCCGCAGCGTCACAAACGGCAACGCAGGCACGGCGGCGCCCGGGCCGGAAACCGCCGCGTCCGCGGCACCGTCCGCTGCCCGGAGGGAAACGACGCCATGAACCGCATTGAACTCGGGGCCCTGGCCCAGTCTGAACGCGACGCGCAGCGGCGATTCCGCTGCCGCGTCCTCTGCTGCATGAGCAGCCCCTGCATTTCATCCGGCGCTGCGGTGATCGCGGAAAAATTTGCCGGCGTCGTCCAGGCCGACCGGCTTGCGGCCGATGTCGAGGTGGTGTCCACCGGCTGCATGGGGCCGTGCAGCCGCGGCCCGCTCGTCACGATCCAGTCGCCCGGCGAAGGGGATGTGATTTACGAGAGGGTGGCGCCTGCGATGGTCGATGGCATCATCGACCGGCACCTCAACGGCGCCGACGCCCCAACCCTCGACCGTCACTTCCTTCCCGGCGACATCCCCTTCTTTGCCCGGCAGGAAAAGGTGGTGCTCGCGCAGAGCGGCAAAATCGACCCCGAGCGGCTCGAAAGTTACATCGCCGCCGGCGGCTATACGGCGCTGGGCCATGCCATCCGGGAAATGACGCCGTCCGAGGTATGTGACGAGATCGTGAAAAGCGGTCTTCGCGGCCGCGGCGGCGCCGGCTACCCGACCGGCCTCAAATGGCAGACGGTGCAGAAGGCGCCCGGCGGCCGGAAATTCGTGGTGGCCAACGGCGACGAGGGCGATCCCGGGGCCTATATGGACCGGACGACCATGGAGTCCGACCCCCACCGGCTGCTCGAGGGCATGGCCATCGCCGCCTACGCCGTCGGTGCCGATCAGGGGTATATCTATGTCCGCGGTGAATATCCCCTGGCGGCCAAGAGGCTCGAAAAGGCGATTCGACAGGCGGAGCGCCGGGGGCTTCTAGGAAACCGGGTCATGGACGGCCGCTTCAATTTCCGCGTCGATATCCGCATGGGGGCCGGTGCGTTTGTGTGCGGCGAGGAAACCGCGCTCATGCAGTCCATCATGGGCCGACGGGGTCAGCCGGTCCCCCGTCCGCCCTATCCCGCCCAGAAGGGGATCTGGGAGGCGCCGACCCTGATCAACAATGTCGAAACCTTCGGCAGCGTCGCCATGATCATCACCCGGGGCGCCGGCTGGTACGCCGGCATGGGCACGGAAAAGAGCAAAGGAACCAAAATATTCGCCCTCGCCGGCAAAACCGTCAACACCGGACTCATTGAAGTGCCGATCGGCATCACCCTTCGCGAGATCGTCTACGACATCGGCGGCGGCATCGTGGACGGGCGGGCCTTCAAGGCCGCCCAAACCGGCGGCCCCAGCGGCGGCTGCATCCCGGCCGGCGCCATCGATACCCCGATGGACTACGAAAGCCTTGCGCGGCTTGGCTCCATCATGGGATCGGGCGGCCTGATCGTCATGGACGAGACGAGCTGCATGCCCGACGTGGCCAAATTCTTCATGGAGTTCTGCATGGATGAAAGCTGCGGCAAATGCACGCCCTGCCGGGGCGGCACGGTGCAGATGCAACGCATCCTGACGCGCATCACGGAAGGCGGCGCCACGATGGGCGACCTGAAAACGCTCGAGGACCTCTGCCGGATGGTGAAGGCGGCGAGCCTCTGCGGCCTCGGCCAGACGGCCCCCAATCCCGTCGTGAGCACCCTGCGCTATTTCCGGGACGAATACGAGGCCCATATCCGGGACTGCCGCTGCCCGGCAGGGGTCTGCCGGTTCGACGGCGCCGCGGCCCGCAGCACTTCCATGGAGGTATGACCATGTCGGTTGTCACCCTCACCGTCGATGACAGGCTCGTCAGCGTCCAGGCCGGCGGCACCGTGCTGGCGGCCT
>AMWB02051282.1_pt1 | contig 12342 bp, 19 predicted proteins | sample 200311 | NCBI WGS metagenome assembly AMWB02 (sample SAMN02737377, study PRJNA173069) | bioreactor metagenome | biome: anode biofilm in microbial fuel cells | place: USA: California | collected 2010-12-16 | reverse complement strand
ATCGTTCGACGACTACCAGTATGTTTGATCTTTCCGTAGCCCTGATCCACCACATGAATCACATGGTATTTCGTCAACATCAAAGCCGTACCACATGGGGTCTGGGTTTTCGATCCATCCATCCCCGCCACAAATGCAGCAATCGAACTCATCGTCTCCGTAGCAATCATCGTCAACGTCGGACATTAAACCCTCGGCGGTTTCTGGGTAGCAATCTTCTGGCCCACATCCTTCTGCTCTTAAATCTCGCTCCACGGAATCCTCCATTCTTAAAAAACCCGGCGCCCGTCCGTGCCGTTCTCGGCCAGCGAGATTTTACCGGACTCCTGTTTGAGTTGATAAACGACGGGCCGCCGGGCGAACAATTATCCCTGAGACTTCCGCCAGCACGGGCTTACACCAGGCATAAACCGCTGATCGTCTTTTCGCAAATCGCACATGAGCGTCCGTGCTTTTTTGTCGGGGAACCCCTTAAAAACTTCGCCGCCGAAACTGACGCGGTACCCTCTCGCGTGTTCACATTCCGTTGTGCAAATTTCGGATTTCACAAAAACCTCCAAATTTCAATTTTAAGCCGTTTAATTTGCTAACATATACGAAGGTATGGATTAACACTAGATCGTTAATTCTAGCCGTGGTTTTGCTCGTCCTGCACCACATTGCTTAACTTGCCATGCCCACATATCCCGTTAGGGTCCAGCCCAGCCCCTTCGTAATGCATCGCCAGCCGTTGGCCCTCGGTTGCAAAACCCGCGCTTGGATAGAGTCGATCAAGCTGCCGCATCCCCTCAAGTGCAGCGGCCCTGGTGATCCGGCCCGACAACATGCCGCGAATGAGCAACAGCGTTTTTTGCTCCATGCCCGACTGCTTGCCAAATACAGCCGCTTGCCCCCGGCGAAACTCTTCCTTCTCGGATTTCGCCTCGTCTTCCCGGCGGCGGGCTTCGTCCAGGGCCAGTTCCCGTTCGGCCTTTAGAGTCTCGTCGATGACCCGCTGGAGCGGCGGGAGCATCGTTGCCCCGAGCATGAGCTTGTCTACGGCACGCCCCAGGGCTTTCGCTGAACATGGACCCAACTGCTCAAAAGCAAGCTTGGCGGCGTTGTGCCCGTAGGCTTTGCCGTATTCGGTCTGCATTAGCACGATGTAGCCGCTGAATTCCTTGCTTGTCATCCCGCCTCCCGTTTCGCGTCTTCCTCTTCCGCCCATTTTTCAAGCCACTCTGGGGTGCATTTCCCGCCCTCCCAGGCCGACGGCGGCTTGACCAGCTCGAACCACTTCCACACAGCAAGGGAAGGGTCAGCCCTCGAAGGCCGGTCCCGGTAGAAGCAAACGAGCTTCTCGGTTTCGACGTCGTAAGAAGGTTCCGCGTTCGGAAAGCGCTCCACGATTTTGGCCTTGAGCGATTCACAGGATTTCCGCAGCCGCCGCTGCCAGTCCGTTTCGTCCTCCGCGCGATTCTCTACCACTACTGCTGCAACAGAGGTAGTTAGGTTTATATTCTTCTCTTCTCTTCTCTTCTCTTCTCTGGTCCGCAATTTGTCCGCATCACATGCGGACGTTTTGCGGACGTTTCTTTTCCTCTCCGATTCCTGTGCCCGACGCTTTGCAGACCGGCCGTTATGGGTATCAAAGTCAGGCAAAACAAGACCTTCAGCGCATTCATCCAGCCACCCTACATCCATCATCGCCGCCGAAAATCCAGGCCACCGGAGATAGTCGTCAAGGGTCTCGGCGGTGTATCCGTAGAGTTTTCCGTCTTCCGTATGGACATCGAACAGACACCAAGCGGACATTAGTCCGCCTACTGTCCGCAAATTGTCCGCATTCAATGCGGACGAAATGCGGACGACCTTAGGATGGGTGAACAGTTCCGCCCGCATTTTTATCCAATCTCCCGCCATCGTTGCCCCCTGCCGTTTTGCCAAAAATCGCCCCGCAAACATCCGCCGCCATCATCGCGAAGTTGCCCACGTCTGCCGCCTCGTAAAGCACATCTTGCCGGGCATCTTGCAGCCGCTCGTAATTTCGAAAGTTAGGCAACTTGCGGAACCGTCTTTCGGCGATCTTGAAAAAGGCCAGGGCAAATGTGAGTTCGAAAAACTCCTGCACCATCCTGAACATCAGCACGGAGACACCCGTTACCATCCACGATCCTTTTTTCCGATTGTCCGGGTGGTTCAGCTTTTTCACCATGGCCTCGCGGAATTTCTTCGTTTCCTCTTGTCCGCGTATATCGACACCTCTCATGTAAAACCTCATTGGTTGATGGTTAAACTGCGCAATCTATCAGGTCAAACAACGTCGGCATGGAAACCTGCTTTTCAATCGCCTGGAGGTATTGAACCGAATCAAGGTAATATTGCGGGTTCAACTCGCTACCCTGCCCTTTCCGCCCCAACTTCACCGCGCAATAGGGGACGGTTCCAAGTCCGCAGAATGGGTCATAAATCAACTCTCCGGGGTTGCTGTAGCGGTTGATGAGTCGCTCGACAATATCGAGCTGAAGGGGACAGACGTGAAGCATTGCCCGCTTCTGGCTCTGCTGCGTGTTGAGGGTGATCATCCGGTTAATGTCCGTCCATACGTCTTCATCCCAGCTACCCGGCGCCAGGCTCATGAATGACGAAGGTAATGCCCCGCGCCGTTCAAGATCTTCGCCGACTTTGACGTGATGCTGATAGTCGTAGATATGGCTCATCGTGTACTCGGTGAAAGCCGTTGCCAGTTTATCCGGTCCCATCCCGGCCAGATCGTCAGCGGTCAACATGCGGTCGCCGCTTGACCGCCAGAAAGCATGGGCGTCTACCTGCCAGCGGGCGCGGGTGTAGTTGGTCTTTTCCTTTTTGACCGGAACGTCGGCGTAGCCTTTGGTTCGGTCGCTCTGCGGCTTTCGGAGGATCAGGACATATTCCGGCGAGCCGACGCCCATCTTCGTGCCGTCCTTGCACTGTTCCGACCATCCGAGTCGATAGGTTTGGTTATTCTCCCGGACAACATCGGTAACGACGGTGACCATACCCATGTAGTCAAAGCCGTGCTTGCGGCTGTGCATGATCGCTTCGCAATGGAACGGGGAGACGGTCGGCGCACCGGCTCCGGTGACGTTTCCGAACAGTATCCGGTCTTTTACATGGCAACAGTAGATCCTGCCAGGCTTGAGAATGCGAAGCAGCTGCGGGGTCAGGTAATCCATCTGCTGCCAGAAATGATCGTTGTTGTCCGTGTGCCCGAAATCGTTGTAGCTCGGGGTATATTCGTAATGGTTGGCGAACGGGATAGATGTCACGATGAGGTCGGCATGGTTTTCCGGTAGACGTTCGGCCTCAAGGACACAATCGTTATTGGCCAGGGTGAAAGTCTCGCCCTTGACTTCGATTCGTTCAACGCCAATGGTGCGGACGAGGATGTCCGAAAGGCTCAGGTGATTTAGCCCATGTTCTTTGATGATGTCCGTCATGTTTTCGACCAACCTTTCATGCTGGCTCCATTTCTGCTGGAGAGTGCGCAGAATCTCCCGTTCGGCTTCCGAGTAGATGATGTGAATCTCTACCGATTTCGACTGGAGAAACCGGTGGATCCGGTGGATAGCCTGAATAAAGTCGTTAAATTTGTAACCGACGCCAAGAAAGATTGCCTTGTGGCAATGCCGCTGGAAATTGCACCCACTACCGGCGATGACCGGCTTTGCCGCCAAGTACTTAAACTTCCCATCCGAGAAATCGACAATCGTCTGCTCCCTCTGGTCAAGGTCCTGGCTTCCGTAGACGGCGACTGATTCCGGTAGGGCTTGCTTTATCGCGTGGCGCTCAGCCTCAAGATCGTGCCAGATGATGTAATGGCTATCCGGGTCAGCCGTGACGATCTCCATCATCTGAGCGATTCGTTCAGGAAGGCTGTCCCGCTTCTCCGCGCTGGCCGCTTGCAGTCCAGCAGCGGCGTCCTTGAACAAAATCCCCTGCCCGTCTTTTTCGGTGCCGGCCATTTCGTGACGGCTCTTGACCTCGTGATAGCGCACGTCAAGCGGCGGGAGATCATAACCAGCATCGGAAAATCCAAGGTCGGACGGCTTAATGAGGAAGACTGCCCACGAATTAAGCCACAACCAAAACTCCCGTTCTTTGTGCGGATACAATGTCAGGTTGTTGGCCTGGGTGCTGTCCCGCTGAAAGAACCGCGTAAGGGCCTGTCCGGTATCCATTATTCCGAGGAAACCGGCGTAGTGAATCAATTCCTTGTACCTGTTCGGCGACGGCGTTGCCGTTGCCACAAAGCGATGTTTCACCCCCTTGAACAGCGGCAAGAATTCCTGAAAGGTCTTGCTACCGTAGCTGCGCAAAATGCTGGCTTCATCCAGGCTGACCACCGTGAAAAGTGTAGGGTCAAGCCGCCCGTCCCGGATGCTTTCGTAATTGGTCAGGTAGAAGTCGTGCCCGTCTTCAATCTCTTCCGTCCGCCGGATGAAACGGAACTCAACCCCGTACCGGGCGCGGATCTCTTCGATGTCAAGGCCAAGGTCATTGGCCCGGTTCACCCATTGCGAACCGGCCAGCATCCCATCCAAGCGGAACTCTTGGCGCACTCCGAGGGGACAGACAATCAGCGCCTTGCCGCCAACGCGGGACAGGGTGAGACGAACGATCTCGATCTGCTGTGACGATTTACCGAGGCCGAACGACTCAAACAGCGCCCGGTTGCCTCCCTTTACAGCCCATTGAACGCAAGCGGCCTGATGGGGCAACAGCAGCGGGTTGACCTCGCCGAGTCCTATTTCGTAGCCGTCGAATGTTGCCAACGGCATTTTCTTTTTCAAAAATTCCAGGTATTCCATAAATTCCCCCGCGTCAGGCTTCGCCGTCCAGCTTCCACCGTGTGATTTCCTCGGCGGTAGTCATCCCCGCCAGAAGATACCGCTTGGATATTGCCGGCGATTCGTTCACCCGCGCTTGATGTATGTCCTCATGCAGACATTCGAGCATGCGAAAGTATCCCTCATCTACCAAAATGGCCCGGTTCATTTGAGCGGCTCCACGGTTATATTCACACCTGGACTTGACCTGTAAATTTTCGTTGCGTGAATCTCGAACACTTGTGAATCATCGATCCATGCCACCCCGGTCAGAGCATCCAAGACACAGCGGACCAACTTATCAAGGTCGGGCTTTGAGACGTGCAAGGCCGGAGCATTCTGCTTCACCGCATGGCTGTTCTTTCCGGTCCCGAAGTGACTCTTTAGTCTCGGCATGAAAAAAACCAGATACACCCCCACCGGGGATGTAGTCACCTGTGCCCCTAGCTCTATGGCCGTCAAGGTGATCGCCGACGCCCACGGCTTTTGCCTGTCTCGGTTATCCTGCATGACCTGGGCGCGTCCGGTGTGTTTGTTGACGTATGCCTTGGCGCTACCTTTCGGGACCGGTACTCCGGGAACGAAAAACGTAATCATGGCGTCACCCCTTTCGCCTCGGCATCAATAACCCATCACCGCCGCGAAACCTAAATCTAGCCGCCTCTTCCGGCCCAAACACGCCGATCTCTGCTTCCGGCAACGCGCCGATCCACGCCAAATAACGATCCCCAAAAAGCACTCCAGAAACATCCACCGGTTTGTCGTCCCAAACCTTTCCCTTGCCCTGGCAACGCTCACAATAGCAAGCGGCATTGTCCATGATGATCCCCACCATTCCAGACCACTTGGCTTTCGATACCTTTCCAGATCCACGGCAAGAATGACACTCAAACTCGCCGTAATCATTGAACTGCGTTTCAAAACCAACCTCCCCAGCGCCATCGCATTCAGGGCACAGCATATTGCTTCCATCCCCGTCGCAAACAGGGCACGTTACAGGCGCAGGTTCGGGAATGTTGGGGCAAGCAACCCATACCTCAGGGTCCATATCAAACGCCAAGCCGACAGTCCCGGCAAAAACATCCGGCGCCTTCGGATTTTCTCCGACGACATCGACCATCGGCACGCGGATAAGGATTTTCCCGTCCGTCGCCATGGTCCAGCCATCGACGGACCACGGCCGGTTAATCCTTGAGTCATCCGCGTTCCCGCAAAACTTTTGTAAATCAATCATTTGATAATCCCCCTTTCGATCCGGTTGATGATCGTTTCAAGACGGGCTTGCTCGAACTGCAAGGCGGCCGTCATGTAGTCTCCTGGAATCGGGTATCTCTTCCGCCGGTCGTAAATGTCGTGACAGTGTGCGCAGATGTCGGCCGCGTCGTGGTCGCTGGCCTTCGTTCCCATGCCCGCGCCGTTCCTGTGCGCCAGTACCACGGTTTCCGTGTCGTTCTGGCATCCCGGAAGGCGCATGGTGCAGTTTTGACCCTTGGCCGCGTCGCGGTACTTCTTGGATTGCCAGCGGGCAGGCTTCGGAAACGGTTCGCTCATGACCGTGGCTTCTCGGCTGCGCCTTTTTTTCCTTCAGCGACGTAGCCTTCGTAGAAATTCGGCATGGCGACAACTCGGTTCGTCGTGTCGATTGAAAGCCTGGTAACATCGAACCAATGACCGTCTTGGATTTTACCGTCGGCGGTAACTTTTGGCCGCAGAGAACATTGAATGCACCCGTACAGGTCGAAACATACAGAGTCGATAGTCCCGGAAAATCCGGTTACCTTGTCTTTCGCAAAGTAGCCGAGAAGATTAATGTGTTTTTCATAAGTTGCCTTTTCCGAAGTATTCTTAAAGATCATGATTTTCTCCCCATCGCGTCGTTGTAGAGGTCTTCCTGGTGCGGTAAAATAATGCCCAAATTCCGTGCGTCTAACTCAATGTCGTTGAGATATTCCGTGAACTGGCGGACGTTCATTTGCGTCGTACTTGTGAGCCTGACGATTTCCTTTTTCAGCGCCATGGCTTCGGCCTTCATCCCGCTTGCGTGAACCGCGTTGACGCTGCCGATCATGGCGGCGAAGTCGGGATCGTCCCGGCGCAGAATCGGGACAAGAAGCTTTTCCTTGTACCGCTCATGTACCTCGTCTTTCGACTCTCCGAGTTCGGCGGCGATGACCGTCAGCCACTTCCACAAAAGTGAGTTTTGCGCCACCGACCGGTTCTTTTTCCACTCCCGGATTTCCACCTCTTGCGGCTTGTCCAGGTTAAGCCGCGACACAATCTCGACGGCGCGGTTCCGGTCGGATTCGGTGCGGATGACGGTTTTCATTCAACGACTCTCCCCCGGTCGTTGTATTCGACAAATACCGGCCTGGGCGGAGCATCTCCGTTCTTCACTTTCGGAGGTTTGCACGTCGCCGCGATTTCTTCAAATCCTGGGTCGCCTGGACGGATGATTGTGACTTCCATGGATACCTCTCTGAAAAAATCCCCGGCGTGGCGAAGGAGGAGGTAACCGCGCCGGGGCAGGGAAACTACTTCGATTTAAGCTTTTCGAGTGCCACAACCTGTGCGTCTACCTCGTAAAGCAGCTTGATTACGGCGGCGCGGATTTCGTTCAAAAGAACGTCGTCCCGTTCACATCGGACAATGAATAATTGCAACTCCACCGGCAAACGCGGATCGTAAGAAACGAAGTCGCACCATTCACGGTCCATGCACTCCATCTGCCATTGCATCTGCTTCAAATGTTCCGCCGGTACGGTCCCGGCGAGAAGCCAGTCAATGTGAGTCGCCGTGTTCGGGCATTTTATTTCAATCATCCCATCTGTACCAATAAGACCGTCCGGGGATGCACCTGACATTTCAATCGTCGGGTGTTCGATAAACCCGACCTCTGCAACATCGTTTCCGATGAAAAACTCGTAAGACTGACGGGCGAACGGCTCATGCTCCGTTCCCCATTGCATCGCCCCGTTTGTGTAGCTGTCGGCTTTCTGGCCGGTGAGGCGTTCAACGACAAGCTGCGTCCGGTAGTTCTTCCGGCTGGCGGACTCACCGCCGCTTTTCAGCGTTGCCATTACGTCGTTGATCCTGCTGGCAGTGATTTTTCCGAGACGTGCCGTAAACCACTCTTCGCTGCGCTGTTCCATCATGCCGACTCCCGTTTCTTTTCAAGCATAGCAATAGCCCTTCCGTATTCGCTGGCCGGTAGTTCTACGATCCGGTTGATTTTGAAATACGCACAAAATTTCCCGGCGTCGGAACCCACTTGTTCCATGATGGCCGTCAGGTCTGCGGCCTGGGAGTCGGTAATCTTCTTTGCCGGTGCCGACTGCTTCGCCCTCCCAATGGCGTTTTCGCCGTCGTCGTCTTCCTGGGCGAGACAGGCGGCGGCGGCCAAGGCATAGCGGCGGCAATAAGTCGTTGCACTTCCGACGCCCTGGGCATCCTGCTTACTGACCGGGGCAGAAATGGTTCCGCTCATCCACTGGCCGCTTTTGTGGGCAATGACAGTTTCGACCGACACAACCCCTCCATCGTAAGATGGGAATTGCGTCACAGAAAGTCCATGCTTCGAAAAGACCGGGCGGATGCAGTTGATTACCTCGGCAAGATCGGCGTATTTCGACTTGAAATGAGGATTGGCCGAGTTCTTCGAAGCGTTCTCGATTTCCCCTTGTGCCATGGAAATCGCCGCCGCGAGTTCGTTAATCTCTTCCGATTTCAGCATTATGCGGCCTCCTTTTTCTTCTCCGGCCACGGGGTGACTTCGGCGTCGATAACGGCGATTTCGAGCGTCGGTGACTTGGCGGGATGAAAGGTGTTGGGGGTGGGGTGGGGGTGGTATTCTTCCGTTACGGGCGTACCGGGCTTGAGTGCATGGAATACGGCGACGGCTTCTTCGATTGTTTCAAACCTTAACTTGACTGATCCGATAGTTACGATTATCATGACTTATCCCTTCTCTGTTTGTTCCAGGGTTCCCCCCTGGAAAGGTTACGGTCAAGCCCTTGCTTGGCCGTTTCTCTTACCAGCGTTCTTGTTCGGCGCGGCAACACTCGTAATATTCCCGTTCCGCGTCTTTCGCCTCAAAAACATCTGCGGTCAATTCCTCGTCAATCCATTTGCCTTCATACGCTTCGATGCTCCCCAGAATGGCGGGGCAATCGCTGAGTTGAATAATTTCTCCGTGCCGGACCAACAGAAGCGCGAGAATATCGCTGGCAACGGTCGCGTCGTGCGCGTTGTGCTCGAACTCGGCCCCTTCTGGCGGGTCCAGGCTGGTAGCCGGACGTCCAGGAGTGAAGTTGGTAATCTCAACGTCGTACTCGTGTTCATGCGGGCCATGCTCGGCCACGGCGTCCAGAATTTCAGCGCGGACCATGCCGGTAAATTCCAGGGCCGACACAATTTCCACGGTTCTTGTGATGTTCATTATTGCCTCCCTTCCGTGACCGCCACCCGGTCAACCTCGGCGGTCAGGTCCGCCATGCTCTGTAGGTCCGACGTTCCCGCCAGACCGTAGATGATCAGGGCCAGCAGCCACACGATGACCCACAAACAAAGACCTTCTCCCTTGCTCATAGCGTCAGCATCTCCTTTGATACGAGTCCAGAATCTGCGGCAAGTTCCGTCATTCTGCGTAGAAAGATTACCGCCCACTTACGTTTACTTTCGGGGTCGGTTCTCTCTACCTGACCGTCAGCGTATTTTACGGCGTCCGGGATCAAGGCATCCCGCATTGAGGAGTAAAACCGATCCGGGTTTTTTATTCTCTCAACGTCCATTTCGTGCTGCTTGATCCGGTCCATCAGCGCCGCAAGTCTTTCGCCATCCGTCGCCGTTTTTACCTTCGACAGATGGATCAAGTCTTGAATTGCCTTGTGGCTTAAATTCCCGTTGGTCATGCCGCCCTCCGATGCTTTCCACGCACCCGTTTCGATACCGTCAGCATGTTCTTCCGTCTTTTTCCGCTATGAGATTTCCCGTAGCCCAAATAGAAAGGACTGCGATGAGAAATCAAAGGAGCGTCAGAACCGTCCGAAGTGGGAACAACACCAGCAGCGATTGCATTTAAGATTGCTTTGAAAATATTTACTTGAGTCTTGCGCATGTTTTTGCTCCTTATCCCAAGAACCACCATTGAAGAAAAAATGTCACCCCTACCCAAAACGCTGTGCATGCCGCCATCAGCCCCAGCCATACCCATCCACGTTTACTCATAACTCACCATCCTCCTGATAGCATCCAAGAACTCGCGAAGTTCTTTGCGCTGGCTTTCGGTCAACTTGTTATTCCCCTTTTTCATTGTTCACCTCCCACGGTTCTCTTCGCTACGAACTCGTCCAGGTCCTCGCGGCGGTAGCGGATGGAGCGGTTTATCCGGATGTAAGACGGACCTTTGTTTTCCATCCGCCAGATCCGCAGAGTTTGCTCAGACATGCCGAGCACATTCCCTGCCTCTTCCGTCGTCAAAAGATTTTCGTTTTTGCCCATTGCTTTTCCTCGCTTCCGTGATACCGTGCGTTTATTGTTGTTTGTTCGTGCTATGTTTTCGTTTTCCGTTGTTTGGATAATACCGAAGAAAAAAACATTTGCAAGGGAAAAATGAATTTTTTGAAAAAAAAATAAAAATACGCATTGCATGTTTTTCCTGTTGACACTTCGCACGCAATGCGTATAATTGGAATCAAGAGGACGGAGCAACTACCCAAACCAGGAGGACAAAATGAAGCCGATTCTGCCGAACGACATGGAAAAATTCGAGGAGTAAAACGAGATTCAGGACAGCCTAGATGCTGGCGAGCTGATCGATTACGATGAAATGGATGTGCTGGATGACGAATCCATGGCGCTGATCCGCCGCCGGCTGGAAGAAAAGGGGCTGGAACTGGTCGAGGAGCCCGGCGACGGGTACCGGGCGAAATGACCCGCCAGCAAGAACTAAGAGAGGCCCGCACCGCTGCGGGCCTCTCAATGGCCGAAGCCGCCAGGTTGACCGGCACTCCGTACCGAACTTGGCAATGCTGGGAAAACGAAGGTCACGGCGGTCGCCGCCCGCCGGGGATCGCCTTTGCCTGGTTGGAACTGTACACCACAAACACAAAAGCCCCGAGCACTTAGGCCGGGGCTTCTTTGTTGTATTAAAAATTCCCCGGCGCGGCAGGAGGGAGTTGACCGCGCCGGGGCATGGGTAGCGTTAAAATTCGTTTCCGATTCCGAGGAAGGCGCCGATCCTCACGCCGATGTAGCCAATCTGCGCGGTGATCCACCAGGACGTTGCCCCGACGTCCCGCCTATATTCGCGGTCGGCCCACTTCCGTTCTTTTCGATTGCGAGCATTTTTGCAGCGCCAGTCATGCCGGCAGGATGCAATCGGATGGTTCCATCGCGGGAACAGGGGCGACAGGATTCCGCTTGAATGTCCATTCCAAAGGTACCTTGCCGGGACTTCCTCCGGACCCTCCCACCCCGGCCACATTGGGCATGTCAGCGGCTTGATAAGAATGCGCCATCCATCGCCAAGCTCTGGAACATTCCCCATTTGGATGAGAGGCACATCAATCGCCATGTTTGCGCCCGTATATTCCAGCAACAGCCGAGGCCGCGCCACCGATGGCGCCAGCGGTCAGGGATGCTTGATCCACGTTCCCCGCCGCAGCGGTTGCCGCCGCGCCGGTAGCTGCTCCGACGAGTATGCCACCGATGCTGCTTCCCCACTTATCGCCGAGAAGCCAGTACCATAATTTTTCCAGCATCGCTTCCCTCCTTAAACAGATGATGCGCCGTCGTAAGTCAGAGTGCGGGAATGACTCTGCCACGAAGCGTGGCCGTCGCGCAAAGCCCCCACAACAATCTCGATCCCCCCGACATATCCGATATCCAGCGCGGTAACGGTCAACGTCTTGGCCGCTATCGTTGTGGCGAACAGCAGCGCCGATGTATCTGTGCGGTAAATGTCGACGGTGTAAACCGCCCCGGCCTCAGGCCCGTAATCAACATCGTACTCGGAGTCGGCCAGCGTGGGCGAGGTCTGCGCCACCCGGCTGCGATGGTTCCAGGTCAGCACGATATCATCGGCGGCGGTTGCCGGGGATACTTCGCCGTTGATGCGCAGACGCCCAGGAGCGTAAGGGCGGATGGCTCGCTTGGCCGTGGTTGCCGTTATCTCTGGAGCCGATGAGATGTCCAGCGTCCCTGTCGGCGTCACGGTAAGCAGCTTGGCCTTTGTGGCTGTCGCGTCGGGGTAGAGGATGCCGTGCGACTCGTAGGTTGCCGATCCAAAATAGATCATCGTCCCGGTTGCGTGCTCGACCGGAACGGTATCAAGGCACCCACGGCCAACGGTGACAGTCGTCCCAACGATGGAGTCGATGCGCACAATCTCGGTCCCGATAACCGCCCATGATCCTGGCAACACGATATCCAAGTCGACTCCGCCCGTCACGCTGAACGCCGTGGCCGTCATGGTTGCAGCTGTCGCCAGTTCCGCCAC
>AMWB02014779.1_pt2 | contig 12368 bp, 11 predicted proteins | sample 200311 | NCBI WGS metagenome assembly AMWB02 (sample SAMN02737377, study PRJNA173069) | bioreactor metagenome | biome: anode biofilm in microbial fuel cells | place: USA: California | collected 2010-12-16 | reverse complement strand
GCCCCTTGTCCTTGATCTTGAAGGGCGCAGACACAACTATTTTTTTCGCACCCGCAGCCAGATGCCCACGCACCGAACCCTTGGCGTCGTCTGGAGGGACGGTAGGATCGAGGAACGCGCCGGTTGCATCCACCACCAGGTCGACCCCCATATCCCGCCAGCCGATTTGTGACGGGTTTCGATGCTTGCGCAAAAACGTCACCTTCACGCCGTTGATGCGCATGCTGCCCTCAGCTTCGTTCAAGTCCTCGATGACCCGGCCGGCGCGAGAACCGAACAAGAAACTGGCGAGGCCTCCATAAGTTGAATCCCGCTCCACAAAGTGGGCAATGTCTTGCAGTCCACCCCCCACTTCGCGGCCAATATTGACCATCAGTTCCGAAAAATATTGACGCTCGACATGATGCCAGATAGTGAGCTTGGCAATCCTACCTAAACCGTTTAGGCCCAGCTTCATGGGAACAAATTTTTCCTCATTGCTCATAAGACCCTCCTCCAGGCTTTGCCCATAAGTAAAGCTCAGCGAATTCAAAAAGACTTGAGCGCCACGTCCCGCTGTTACCTCATCACCGGCATATCCACGATTTCCGTTTCGTGATCGCCAATATAGATTGATCCGCTTCGGCCATCGATGGCAATTGCATCCCCCGTGCGGATAACCTGACCATCAATAACACATTTCCGCTCAGACTCCCATACCCGCATCTTGCTGAAGCCGACCACGCACGTCTTGGCCAGCCGGTTGGCAACGATCGCAGCATGTGAAGTAGCCCCACCTCTACCGGTGAGTATGCCGTCGGCAATTGAGATTTCATGGATGTCGTCCGGCACCGTATCGGAGCGAAGAAAGATGATCGGCTGTCCAACAAACTGTTCCCGCAAGTGCTGGATGGAGTCCAGGTCGAATGCCACCTTGCCACAAAGCGCTCCACCGCTCACGCCAATGCCGCTGCCCAGGTAACTGGCCGGCAGTTTGTCAGTGATCTTAAAGACTGGGTAAATACGCTTGACACGGGGTGCCATGTTGCGGGTCTGGAGCAGGTAAAGGCCATCCTCGTGATCGCCTTGAAAGGTGAACTCGATTTCCTGAGGCGCCCAGTTCTGCTCATAGATCAGCTTTCTCGCTACCTGCACCAGTTTTGCGTAGATCCGTGGAAACACCGATTCCAGAGAGTTGACATTGCGTTCACCCTCTGCCATTCGCTGCTTTTCCGACAACGGCAGGGTCTCCACCAGACCGCCGACGACATCCTCACCCTGATTACCCAGGGTGAAGTCCCCCGTGGGGTCGATTTCATCTTCCGATGTCCACGGATTGTGGGTGAACATGACGCCGGCTCCAGAGCGGTTGTCTAAGTTGCCATAAACCATCGCCTGAATAGTCACTGCAGTGCCCCAGTCCTCGGACAATCCCATGATTTTTCGGTACGTCTTGGCCTTGGCGGAATGCCACGAAGACATGACCTGGCGTATGGCAATGAGCAACTGCTCCCTTGGGGAGTCCGAGAAATCCACCTTGTGGGATTTGAGCGCTTCCTTGTAGGCCAGCGCCAGTCCTTTGATTTCGTCCGGCAGGAAGTCTCTTTTCACATGTCTGCTGTATTTTTTCTTAAAACCCCGCATGATCGCATCAAATTCATCGCGCTTCATGCCAAAGGACATGCCCCATGATTGCACAAAGCGTCGATAATTGTCCCAGGCGAACCAGTTTTGCTTGGTTTGTTCGATGAGTCCTTCAACAATCTTTTCATTGATGCCCACATTGAGAAAAGTGTTCATCATGCCAGGCATGGAAACCGCCGAGCCACTGCGAACCGAGAGCAACAGGGAGTTGTTTGGGCAGCCAAAACACCTGCCGGTGGCCTCCTCCAACTTCTTGATGTGAGCCATCACTCGCATCTCAAAATCTTCACTGGCTTGCGAAAAGTGCTCAATGATATCCCGACAGCGATAGTACTCCGTGGTAATGACAAATGCCGGTGGCACTTTGATGTCGATCGAATAAAGGTTTGCCAGATTGTAGCCCTTGTTGCCCAAATGAATCAGATCATGAGTCAGGTGGTGCGGCTCATAGATATTGGAAATGGTCTTGTCGGGATCGTAGCTGAGCAGAAGATCGAGCTTGTCGCGACTGAGCACCTCCTTTTGGCTGGCCAGGGTGGTCAGGATACTAGAAATGAAATGATCAAAATACTGCAGGCCGAAAGTCCTGGCGATGAGATCGCGCAGGAAGCTCTCGGATACCCGCTGCACTTTTTCAGACTGGGTTTCGCCGCGGCTCTCTCTGCGATGCCTCGGCAAAAGGTTCTCCTGGCCCAGTTGGATGATGATCTGGTTGAGATTGGCCTCGTGTAGAGCGTTGTAATTGGTCTGGATGATCTGCTGAATGGCTTCTGAAAAGCCCCTAAAAATGTCCATATATTGCGAGTGGGAGAACCGGCGCACCTCCAGAGCTTTCTGGAAGAGCTCGGCCTGCAGCCCCAATCGATTAGAGGTGATGCCGTCAATGGCGAGAGCTTTCATGAAGAGCGTGATGACCTTGGCTATGCGGAAGAAATATGCTCTGGTGATAAAGCTCAGATCAAAGGAGAAGATGATCTCCTCAAACAGCACATTGGCCAGGTTCTCAAGGCGAAAAGTCAGACCCAGGGCGTCGAATTTGGGCTCGTTGTAGGAGCCATACATGGATGGGATGTCTACCGCGATGTGCCTCTTATAGTAGATATTTTCCAGCACCTTTAGTTCGCCCGGCGTAAGTATGACCTCTTTCAGGTCCATCAGATAATTGAGAATTGCATCCAGCTTCAGGGATGCGTCCGGACTTTCAAGAACGGCCAGCAGTGAGGATGGATCCGGCAAACCGAGCTTGGCGGCGCGTTCGAGATGAATGTGAATGTCTTTGAAGCTCAACGCATACTTTTCATGCAGCATCTGATAGAGCTGAATAAAAAGAAAAGCCCGCTTGCGCTCGCGCTCTGATACCTCTGGAACCTGCCGGATAATATCCCAGGCTTCCTGCTCCGAAAGATCCAAAAGATCTTTTACATGAGGGATGCTGGTCTGTTCGAAAATCTTGACGAAGATTCGATGAATGTCATCCACCATCGGGCCGGAAACGGCTATCGAGCTGTACACCTCGGGCGGCACCAGGTTCATTAACCGCTTCTTGTCAAGACTGCGCCAAAACTCGATGATGGCTTCCATAAAAGAAACGATGACATTGTTGCTTTCCACATGGCTTTGTTTGCGTAGGAAGTGAATCAATCGATCGGCCCGCCCGGTCAGTTCATCCACATCTGTTGAAACGGCGCGCAGGTTGCCCTCTGCGCCTATTTCGTTGAAATAAACCGGGAACAATTTGGTCAGCTGTTTGACCAGGTTGTAGACCGAGCGAATGGGGGCATGCAGCAGCTCACTCACATCCTTCTGGAATAAATCCGTATCGCGTATGTAGATGCCGCCAAGCGAGAGGTTTACGATCAGAGCGGAGAGCAACATCCTGGTTTGATTTGGTTTTTTCTTGATGATCTCGAGCCAGACCCTTACATTCAGCAGATGCGCAGGATTTACATCAATCTGCCAGTGCTCCGTCACACCGCCAAGCTGTGGAGTCTCGAACCCCATGGCAATAACGCGCTTGAGGAAGAAGGCAATGAGAAACCGATTGTTAGTGTTAATCAGCTCCAGGCCAATGGCGCGAATGCATTGCAGCGCAGCTTCAGGGTAGTTATGCATACAACCTGCGAGAACGTCGAGAACCCTCGCCAGAAAGGCCTCCAAATCGCCGCCAGGCCCCTCACGGATCCATTTGGCGACATCAAAATTAATCTCTCGAATGGTATCCTCATGAATCCCCTCCAGGCCGCGAGTTTCCATAATTTTGAGTCGGGCCAAAACGGCAAGATGCCGAGGCTGTGAGGGGTCTTCATATTTTTTCAGCTCATCTGGGAGCTTGAAATAGAACCGGACGATTTCGCGAAAATCCGGCAACTCCATCATCTGTTGCACGGCAATCTTGTGATTCGCCTCTTTCGCGATTTTCGTTTCGAGCATTTCCAGGTTGGCGCGAAACTGTTCGTGAGTGATCGGTGCGCAGACATTATACAAAGAATCGGTCAAATCCAGGCCCTCAGTCTGTTTTACAAGCCACTGATAGGGATCTTCCCGGCTGAGCCAAAACTGGTAGGTTTCCCCGGTAAGCCGTTTCAACAGCAGGCGCAATTCGTTGAAAGAGGAGGGGGCGGTCCAGTGGTTCAGCAGTTTGAGGGCAATCCTTTTGGTCTGATAGAAACTGCGCATGATATGAGTGAAAAACTCGGAATCGAGTTCCACCAGCTCAGTGAAATAAACTCGGAGGATCCCTTCATGGCAGACTGTGATCGATTCGGGGTCGTTTTGGATCTGTGCCAGCTGCAGGTTTGCAGGCAAAGGTGCAGCAACTGCTTCTGGCATCTCGTCCACAACCTTCAGCCAAAAGGCCAGAAGATGGTCAGCAGCCATAATGCGGACGTGCGTTCTTTCTGACTTTTTCAGACCGTCCAGGAAGATATGAGAAATTAGATAGACGATGAGCCCGTTGGATGGGTGATTATGGTAAATTCGCAGATTGGATAAAGCGTATCGCCAGGTTTCCTGAATCACAAACTCCCAGTTGCGATACTTGTGGTGGTATTCCCGCAGTAGCTCCCTGGCCTGCTGCTCCTTCCCGGAATACCCTTTGACTGCCTCCTGCAGGACCTCGAAATGATGACTTATCACTACTTCAACATTGGTCAAATCCAGATTCTTTGATAACGCATCAGATTGAATCTGATCGGGTTCGATCATCCGATTCATTCATTTCCCTTCTTAGACGTTCAAGTTCCAGCTCCATGATGATGGCCGCCTCACCTGAAGCGTAATAATTCGGGCGTTTCCCAACGGCGCGGAAGCCAAAGCTCTCATAAAATTCCTGCGCACCCTGGTTGTTCATGCGGACCTCCAGCACTGCCACCCGAGCACTGCTGGCAAGGCCAAACCGCAAAGTCCACTGAAGCAGAGCTCGGCCGATGCCCTGTCTTCGGTAGTCGCGGTGCACCGCTAAATTATGTACTTGGATTTCATCCGCAACCTTCCAGAAGCAAATATAACCGAGAAGCCTGTCAGGTCTCTCGGATGCTCCTGCAACCAGAATTTTTGAATGAGGCCAATGCATCTCACCTCTGAACAGCTCTTCGCTCCAGGGCTCCGGCTGGCTGTCCCGCTCAATCGCCAGTATCGCGGGAATGTCATCAGAACTGGCTGGAAAGAGCTCTATTTTCATGACTGGCCCCACAACCTGCAGCTGGGCTGGTTGGCAAGAGGCGAAGATTTTCTGCAAGGCAAAGCTTCGATAAGTGACGACGGTTCATCTTAAGGGCTGTTTTCTCAGCTCAGATGCAAAGCGACCCTGCTCCTCAGTTCACGCAGTCACAGCAGCAAAATCAGAAAAGGTCAATCTTGGACAGCTGGCACTTCACGCCTGCTCGTGGATGCCGACCGAGCGTGCCAGCACTTCGCTGGCCAGGGTTATGTGACGCTTGCCGTATTCTTTGATCATTGTCGCCGTCTCTTTCAGCGACTCGGAAGTTCTTGATCCGGCAAGCCTTATCAACATTGGCAGGTTTATTCCACAGACAATTTCGACCTCAGGGCCGAGAAACGCCAGCGCAATGTTAGCCGGTGTGCCCCCGAAAAGATCGGTGAGAATCAAGACCCCCTTTCCCTGATCAACCTCTTTGATAGCCTTGCGCAGTTGCTTTGTCATTTCTTCTACATTCTGCGGAACATCAAAGCAAATCGTCCTGCAATTGGGCAACGGCCCGACAATGAGTTCAGCCACTCTGACCATTTCTGCCGCGAGGCCGCAGTGGGATATAATGATTATGCCAATCAGGTTTTTTCGTTCTTCTTTCGCCATCAAAGTCACTCACTCCAGATGTATATCCCGGTGAAATATGTTGATGAAATAATTGTGTTTGCGCAGTTCACTGGCTACCTGCTCGGCAATGACCACAGAGCGATGTTTGCCTCCGGTGCAGCCCAGGGCAATGGTCAGATAGCGTTTGCCTTCCTTCTGATAAGATGGCAGCAATTTCAACAACAGGGCGGAATAGTCGGAAATAAGCTCTTGACTGGCAGGCCACTGCATTACCCAGGATTGAATGACTTCCGAGCAGCCATCGTGATGTTTCAGCTCCTCGATAAAATATGGATTGGGCAGAAACCGAACATCCATGACCATGTCCGCCTCAAACGGCAGGCCATACTTGAAGCCGAAAGAGAGCACTTGAATGCTCATCCGGCCATTGTTAGGTCCCGTCCCGTAGAGACGAACGATAAAGGCTTTAAGCTGATGAACCGAGTAATTGCTGGTGTCCAGAACACGGGTGGCACGGCTTCGAAGGGCGCGCAGATGATCGCGTTCATCCTTGATCACATCCACCAGAACGGCTTGTGGGGTGTTCATAGGGTGTACTCGCCTGGTCTGACTGTAGCGCCTCTGCAAAACGTCATCCGTAGCTTCCAGGAAAAGGATCTCGAAGCGGTATCCGGAATCTTCAAACCCTTTGAATATCCTATCGTAGTCATTAAGAAATTTGCGCTCTCGAATGTCTATCCCCAGTGCGATCTTGCAAAGCTCGGGCATGTCTTTTTCGAACAGCAGCAGCAGATCTGGGAGCAAGGGTACCGGCAGATTATCGATGCAGAAGTAGCCGATATCTTCGAAGGCCTTAATGGCTGTGCTCTTTCCTGAGCCGGAGAGGCCGGTGACCACGACAATCTGAACTTGTTTTGGCATAGTGCTGATTATCCCAATAATTAGACATTGTCGTCTGGAAAGACAGCCTGAAGCAAAAGGCCTTGGCGGGAAACACGGATCAACACAAAAAATTGCAGTGAATAACGAAAAAAAACAAAAAGATGGGCAGGCTAGAAATCTTCATCCTCCATTTGAATGACGGAGTAGACTTCTTCGCGCCCCTTGACATTTCCCAGCCTCTTTCGAACAGTCCCGTTCTTCAGAAGCCTTGCGATTTTGGCTAACGCTCGCAGATGAATTCCAGCGCAATTTTCGGGGGCAACCAGAAGAAAGAAGAGATGAACAGGCTTGCCGTCCATTGACTCAAAATCCACTCCTTGAGAGGACCTGCCAAAAGAGAGCGCCAATTGGTCAAGATCTTTCATTTTGCCGTGGGGGATGGCGATCCCGTCCCCTATGCCGGTGCTTCCCAAACGTTCTCGTTCAAGCAAAACCGTCATCAGCCGATCACGATCGAGATGTGGCCTGTTGATCAAAAGCGCATCAATGAGTTCTTCCAACACCTGCTTTTTACTTTTACCAGACAGCTCAGGAATAATCGATTCTTTTGCAAGTATATCCAGAATTTTCATCAACCGATCTCGTTCTTTTCAGGGGGCTTTGCCGGGATCATCCGCTGAAATACCTGAAGACTTTTAAAACGTTCACGCCACTGTCTCGATCAATCCATAGTTGCCGTCTTTTCGGCGATAAAGCACATTGATGCTGTTCGTGTGACGATTTGTGAACACCATGAATTCGCCATTGGAGAGGTCCAGCTGCATGACAGCTTCATCGACATCCATGGGTTTGGCATAAACCTGCTCGGTCCTGATCACCCGAGTTTCCCGATCCACGGCGGTGCTTTCAGCGCCCGCGGTGCTGATGGTTGCCGCGAAATCACGGGTCGCATTAGTAGACTTTCGGCCGCGGAATTTCTCCTTGTTCTTTCTCACCTGGGATTCGATGGTATCCGCCAAAGTGTCAATGGCGGAATACATATCCGCGGTTTCTTCCGTCCCTTTAAAGCCCATGCCGTTGGCTTTGATGGTGGCCTCGGCGATGTGCCGAAACTTCTCGACGGTAAGGACAACGTGCGCCTCGATGGGCTCCTCGACGTATTTCTTGATTCTGGAGATTTTTTCTTCCGCGTATTCTCTAAGAGCTGCTGAAGGTTCGATATGACGAAAAGTTACACTGATCTGCATGATATCCTCCGTATATTAGATTCCACAATCTGCACTGAACGTAGAGCAGGAATTGGGCTGACGCTCAACTACCCCAAAAAGACTTCTTGCGCTTGTTGGATGGCAAAATACCCAACATTTCCCGATATTTTGCAACAGTACGCCGGGCGATGTCCACATTTTCATTTTGCAGGATTGAGACGATTTCCTTGTCGCTGTATGGCCTCGAAGCATCTTCCTCGCGAACGATTTGTCGGATTCTGTCCTTGACGCTTTCGGAGGCGACAGCTTCGCCCAAAACGCTATTTATGGAACTGTTAAAAAAATATTTCAACTCAAAAATCCCATGCGGCGTGTGCATGTATTTATTTGAGGTGACACGACTGATGGTTGACTCGTGCATTCCCACATCTTCAGCCACATCCCTCAAAACCATCGGTCGCAAATGGCCGGCCCCCTGTTCGAAAAACTCCTGCTGCAGTCTGATTATGCTTTGCGTCACCTTGTAGAGGGTCCTCTGGCGCTGGTGGATGCTCTTGATCAACCATGCCGCCGAGCGCAATTTGCTTTGAATGTAGTCTTTGGCATCGGCGGGCAGTACGGCATCGTGGCTCAGAGCATCCTTGTAATAGGAACTCACCTTGAGCTTCGGCATTCCATCTTCGTTAAGCAGAATGATAAATTCCCCATCAATCTTCAGAACATAAACATCCGGGCTGATGTATTGAACCGATTCCTCGTTGTATGCACTGCCCGGCCTCGGATCGAGATGAAGAATGATATCGATGGCCTGTTTGACGTCATCCGGGGTCCTTTTCAGCGCTTTGACCAATGCCTGATAGTTCTTGGTTTCCAAATAGTGGAGGTGGTCATGAATGATGCGGACGACCAGATCATCCTCCAGCTCCAAGTTTTTCGCCTGTATCAGGAGGCATTCTCGCAGGTCGCGCGAGGCTACTCCAAGCGGGTCAAAGAGTTGAATTTTGGCGAGGACCTTTTCCACCTGCTGCAAACTGGTATTGCCCATGCCGGCGATTTCCTCGAGGGTGGCATCCAGGTAGCCATCCTGATTCAAATTGCCGATGACATAGGAACCGATCTCTTTTTCATCTTCGGACAGGTCAGACATCCGCAGTTGCCAGTTGAGGTGCTCCTCAAGGGAGGCTGTAGCAGTCAGCTTATGGTCAAAAGTCGGCCATTCCCGATTGGGATCCTTTTCCATCAACACGGGAGTTCCCGAGTTGTATTCTTCCAAATAGGTTTCCCAATCGAAGTCTTCCCGCATCTTTTCTGAAATTTCCACCTCCGCATAGGATTCGGTGGAAACTTCGTCTTTCTTTTCTGTTTCAGTAAGCTCTTCTTGAACTTCTTCCAACATCGGATTGGCTTCCAGCTCCTGGTTTATGGTCTCCAGGAGCTCCAATCGGGATAGCTGCAACAATTTGATTGCCTGCTGCAACTGCGGAGTCATGATGAGTTGCTGGGTTAGTTTTAATTGCTGCCTTAGCTCAAGAGCCATTCTAACATCCTACTATGACAAGCTGAACTGGTCGCCAAGATAGGTTCGGCGCGCCAGATCGCTGCTGGCTATGCTGATCGGATCGCCTGCTTCGAGGATCTTCCCTTCATGCATAATATAAGCCCAGTCACATACTTTAAGAGTTTCACGCACATTGTGGTCTGATATCAGCACCCCAATTCCCTTGTCCTTCAAGGATTTTATCAGTCCTTGAATTTCGATAACCGCTATTGGATCAATGCCTGCGAAAGGTTCGTCGAGCAGGATAAACCGGGGCTGGGTGACCAATGCGCGACTGATTTCCACCCGCCTCCTTTCGCCTCCTGAAAGGCGGTCGGCCTTGTTTTGGGCCAGGTGGGCAATGTTCAAATCGCCCAGCAGTTCTCGCAATCGCAGACGCCTCTCTTGCTTGCCAATGTTCAAGGTCTCCAGTATGGCCATGATGTTCTGTTCCACAGTCAGCTTGCGAAATACTGATGGCTCTTGTGACAGGTAAGTGATGCCCTTGCGTGCCCGCATGTACATGGGCAGTTGCAGGATGTTCTCGCCATTGAGAAGAACCGCGCCGGCATCGGGACGGATGATGCCCACTATACTGTAAAATGTAGTGGATTTCCCGGCGCCATTCGGTCCAAGCAGTCCCACAATTTGTCCCGGATGAACCTCTAGACTCACATGATCGACCACATGGCGACCCTGGTAGATTTTTACCAAATTGTGAATTTCAAGCCTTTTGTGCCCATTTTCCGAGCTCAATACCTAGCGTTCCTTTTGTTCAGGATATAAGACCGCATGGACTGGGGTGTCTTGGCTTCCTTCGACGACTGTGCGCTGTTCCGGGAGATACAGCGTTATCAGGCGCCCGCTGATGGTATCCTGCCCCTGAGAAAATTGCGGTTTGCCCATCAACACGATCTTTTGCTTCTCATGGTAATAGATCGCTTTGTCCGCCGTGGCGACCTTATCCTGCTGGGATATTTTGACCTCACCTTCCACTTCGATGCGGTCGATTCGGTCGGTCTTAGCCGACTCAGCACCTTCACCAGCCTGCTTGGCGGGGCCTTCCAAAGTATATACCCTTAGAACCTTGCCGGTAATGGTCAAATCTGCCTGTTGAACCACTACGTGCCCTTCGAAGGACACCACTTTGTCTTTTTGATTGACCTCCATCCGATCACTGGCGATATGGATGGGCGCATCATTTTTCAGCAAATCCTGCTTGTCTGCCTTCTGGGGCTCAGACTTTTGCGGCTTCTCCGCTGCGAACCCGACAGAACTCCAACATGCGATGAGACAGCTTAGCAGGATGAGCGCCATAAAACGAGGGGGCAAATATTGTTCCATGAACTTTTCCATCTTCTCCCTTGAATTTGGTCAATTTCCCTGATTGGAATCGAAAATCAACGTTGCTTGAACCTGCCCCTCTAAGAATGCGCGGCGCTCCGGAATTGCGTATTTCCACTTCATTCCTGCCAGTTTCATGTCCGGCCCGGTTACCTGGATAGCAGCATCCGAGGATATTTGGTTTTCCCCATGATGATAATAGGCCTTCTCGGTGGTCAACTCATAATCTTGTGGAAATGCCGCATGCACCTGTCCCCACAATTCGATATCTTTACTTCCTGCGTAGAGGATGCCATGCTGACTCTCAAGGTGGATTTCCTCTCCACTCTCCAAAAAAAATACCAAATCAACCTTGGTTAAAGCCGTCTTCTGATCCTCTTGAAAATACTTGGCCTCTGAAGCCTTCAGGTTCCAAATGCGCCTGCCCTTTTGCATTTCGGTGTATTCCATATCGGTGAGCTTCATTTCCGCTTCAGAGGCATCAGTGACGGTGGCCATTTGCTGCTCTTTTTGAGCTTTTCCTTTCCAGATACCCATCAGCAAAACGGCTGAAGCGGCTAGGGCTACTACCAGCACCAGCACCTGCATTGATCTTCTGAGAAGTTTCATCTCGTTCCGCCCCTCGCGTAACGGCACTGTGGCGCAGGGTTGTCACCCCAGTCATCTGCGCATTTTGATTCTTCAATTAAATCAACGCATACTACCTAAGACAAATAACATGCAATCGGCGAATGTGTAAAGACGCTGCGAATTCATGCCTGGTCGCCAAAATATCTGGCGGTTACAGCTTGCCACGTGTCCTGCACCTGCATGATCAGTTCGCATACTTCTCGGCCGGCCCCATATCCCCCAGGGGCACTCGTGATATAGTGCGCATAGGGCAGCACATGGGAGACGGCATTGGGCACTGCAACTGCCCAGCCCACCCGACGCATGACAGGAATGTCAATTAAATCGTCACCGGCAAAGCCCACCTCATGATCCTGCAACCCGGTTTCCGCCAGTATTTCCTGGTAAGTATCCAGCTTCCGCTTGACGTTTTGATATATTCGCGTAATCCCGAGAGCAGCCGCACGGTGTGCCACCGCCCTGCAGAAACGACCGGTCAGAAACGCCACTTCAACCCTGCCAGACCTCTGCAACAATCGGATGCCATGGCCGTCATGGACGTCGAATTGCTTAGTTTCAGAGCCGTTATCGTGATAGATGATGCGGCCGTCTGTCAGGACACCGTCCACATCAAATATCATCATGCGAAGCGGTATTATCCTTGCCCGCAGTGAATCATTCAGGGTCTGCGCCAACATGATTGTGTCCGTGGTCGGTGTGGTCAACTTTGCTCTTCTACCCCCTGCGGACCAGGTAATAAATATCTCTCAGCTTCTTGAGCAGAGCTGGAACCTCTGAAAAAGGCAGTGAATTGGGGCCGTCGCAAAGGGCGGCATCAGGGTTTTCGTGCACTTCCAAGAACACTCCATGAGCGCCCGCTGCCACTGCT
>AMWB02151201.1_pt1 | contig 12370 bp, 10 predicted proteins | sample 200311 | NCBI WGS metagenome assembly AMWB02 (sample SAMN02737377, study PRJNA173069) | bioreactor metagenome | biome: anode biofilm in microbial fuel cells | place: USA: California | collected 2010-12-16 | reverse complement strand
TTTCTTCTTCGGAAAGCGAGCCGCTATCGAAGAATTTTTCCATTAAGGCGTCATCTTCGGAAGCGATGGCTTCGACGAGTTTCTGATGATAGTCATCGGCTTTATCCTTGAAGTCGGCGGGAATATCGAGCAACTGATATTCGCCTTTTCCGTCGGTATTGAACTTGAGCATCTTCATTTTAATAACGTCGATGACCTCATTAAAACCGACGCCGTGATTGACGGGGAACTGCACGACAGCGACCTGCGAGCCGAAGCTTTCCTTAAGTTGTTCGAGAGTATCTTCGAACACGGCGTTTTCGGCGTCGAGTTTATTTATAACGAAAATTATGTTATTGTTATTATCCTTTGTAAATTTAAAGCAAGCCTCCGTTCCCACTTCAACACCCTTGAAAGAGTCAACCACCATCAAAGCGGTTTCGGTGACTCTTAGAGCCGATTTGACCTCACCGAGGAAATCCATAAATCCCGGGGTGTCGATAATATTGAATTTAACCGTTTCGGTCTTCGAATTTTTCCAGAAACAGTTTAACAATGACGAGTTGATAGACTGCTGTCTTTCGATTTCGTCTTTATGGTAATCGCTGACCGTATTACCTTCCTCAATCTTTCCGAACCTATTCGTAACTCCGGCGGCGAACAGCATACCTTCTGCCAGAATGGTCTTGCCGCAGCTGCCGTGCCCTATGATTGAGATATTTCTAATTTGTTCCGATTTAAAATCCGGCATAAGATTTATCTCCTGCTTGCTTTATTTTTTAAAGTTTTCAAATTCAAAATGATGTAAACAATTAAGATAATAATTGATTATAAGATATTAAAGCCACTTTTTAATATCGATTGTTATTATTAATTTTAGAATACAGAAGGAATTTTGGGATTTTAGAATGTCCGCTTTCCCGTTCCGAATTTCAATCGCAGGAACGAGAAAAAGTAGTTTTGGTTTCCCAAACGGGAGTTTGGTAAGCAGGACAAATGCAAATTTTATTCAACTTTTTACAAAAATGAAAAATTTATATAAATATCTGGTTATTGCGCTATTTACAGCGTTTATACAGCAATACTCATTCGCTCAAATAACGCTGGCGGGAAAGAGCATAGACGATTACATTGCCGAGAGCATGAAGAGATGGGAAATACCGGGAATGTCGGTAGCGGTGATTGAGAACGGCAAGGTTACATACCTGAAAGGATTCGGTGTACGCGAGAAAGGCAAGAGCGAGCCCGTTGACGAGAACACGATGTTCGCGGTCGCATCTAACACGAAAGCGTTCATCGGAACGTCCATCGCGATTTTAGAGAGCAAGGGGCTTTTGAAACTTGACGACCGCGTTACAAGTTACCTGCCTTATATAGAGTTTTACAATCCCGAAACAACGAAACTTCTTTCGATAAAGGACATACTAACGCACAGGGCGGGTATCGGAACTTTTCACGGCGATTTCATTAGTTGGGGAACTAACGTGAATTCATACGACCTTATTAAGAACCTTCGGAACATAAAGCCCGCGTATGATTTCAGGAACGGATACGGATATTTCAACATGGGATACGTGATAGCGGGAGAAATCATAAAAGAAGTATCGAGACAGGACTGGAGCGTGTTCGTCGCGGACAACATACTCTCCCCTCTCGGAATGACGAGGACTATAAGCACGATAACGAGATTGAATGAATTCGACAACATAGCGGCGCCTCACACGTACAATTACGATTTTAAAATCACGCCGATACCGTGGCGCAACGTTGACAACATAGGTCCGTGCGGAGGTTTGATATCATCGGCGTCGGACATGGCAAAATGGATTGAGATGCAGGTAAATGACGGAACATACGGCGGCAGAGAAATCGCGCCGAAGAAGGTCATACTAAGGACGCACACGCCTTTCAATCTTATACCCGCGCCGTCGCACGGCTCGGGAAACCGCACGTTCAGGCATTTCCGCACGTACGGACTCGGATGGGGTATCGCGGATTTCAAGGGAGAATTATTCCTCGAACATTCAGGCGGATACGACGGAATGGTATCGAGAACGGCATTCATGCCTGACAGGAAGTTCGGTCTTGTGATACTGACGAACAACGACCAGAACGACGTGATATCGTCGTTGATGTATCAGTTGTTCGATTACGCGCTCGGCAACCAGACGACGAACTGGGACAGTCTAATATTTTCGGTTATGACGGTTGACGGGAAAACGCGTGACGAGATTTACTGGAATGAGATAAGAGACAAGAAGGACCCCGCGCTGAAGCCGTCGTTTGAAATGACATCGTTAGCGGGGACATATTTCAACGAGCAGGCGGGAACGCTGAAGATATACAAGGAAGGAAGCGATATGGAATTCACGCTTTCGACAAGACCCGGCACGAAAGGAATATTCAGGCACTGGCGAAACGACACATTAATCTGCAAGTTCGAGGACGTGCTTGTGGGAAGGTGTCTTGCGCCTGTAAATACAGAGAACGGGAAGATATTGAGCATAAAAATAAAGGGTTCGGACTTCATCGACCCGCTTTACTACGAATTCACAAGGAAAGATTAAAACGAAAAAAAGTTTTTGATTGTTTACAATATAACAAGGATATAAAGGAATTAACAAATGCCTGAACAATTACCGATAACGACATACGGGATGGAGATTCTGAGAAAGAAGACGAAGTCCGTGGAGAAGGTTGACACCGGCTTAATCCGCCTGGTGGAGAACATGTTTTACACAATGGACAACGCTGAAGGGGTGGGACTCGCGGCACCGCAGGTAAACGAGAACATATCGCTTTGCGTCGTTGACGTTTCCTGCGTGGAAGAATACAAGAGGGCGAAGCCCGTAACGTTGATAAATCCAGTTATAGTTGACAAGCACGGAGAGGCGATTAAAGACGAAGGATGCCTGAGCATACCAGAAGTACGCGGCAACGTAGTGAGGGCGGACAAGATATTCGTAAAGTACAACGACTTCGACATGAACGAAGTCACGCAGGAATTCGAAGGATTTTTCGCGAGAGTCGTTCAGCACGAGATGGACCATTTAAACGGCGTGTTATTCGTTGACCATCTTGACGAGGACGAGAAGAAGAAAGTCGCAAGCATGCTCAGAAAAATCAAGAAGAACAAAATAATCACGAGTTACCCACTTTTTTTAAACGAGATACACACATAAAAGACAAACCTATGCTTAAGGGGGATTTGCGCATAATACTGATGGGTTCGCCCGATTTCGGCGTACCTTCTTTCGAAGCGATACTGAAAGAGGGTTACAGCGTGCCGTGCATCGTCACGGTTCCAGACAGGCAAAAAGGCCGGGGGCGGAAGATACAATTTTCCGACGTTAAGAAATTCGCGATTGAGAAAGGGATACCAGTGCTCCAGCCCGAAAATCTCGGGGACGCGGACTTCATTAAAGAACTCAAGGAATACAATCCCGATTTATTCGTCATAATCGCTTTCAGAATTCTACCGCGCAAAGTTTTCGTCATTCCGAAATACGGCTCAATAAACCTTCACGCGTCGCTGCTTCCGAAGTACAGGGGCGCGGCTCCGATAAACCACGCTATAATCAACGGGGAGATAGAGTCAGGACTAACAACTTTTTTTCTGAACGAGAACGTGGATACAGGGAACATAATACTTCAGAAGAAAATCGGCATCGGCACGGATGAGACGTTCGGCGAGGTTTACGGAAAGATGTCGCTTGAAGGTCCGTCGCTCGTGCTTGAGACGTTAGAGAAAATCATTCACGGCAATTACGAAGCAGTACCGCAGGACAATACGGGATGGACGAAGGCGCCGAAGATATTCAGGGAGAAATGCAGGATAGATTGGGACAGGCCCTCGAAGGAAATACACAATTTTGTCAGGGGGCTTTCGCCGTTTCCCGGGGCGTACACGACGCTGGAAGGAAAGAACATAAAAATTCTCAGAGCGGGTTTGACGGAGGCGGATTCACGCGACACCGCGGGAACATTTTTCGCGGAGGACAAGAAACTTTATGTAAACACGTCAGACCAACTTCTCGAGATAAAAGAATTGAAACCCGAAGGAAGGGGTATAATATCATCATTAGAATTCATTATCGGAAGAAGAGAAAATAGAGAATCAAAATTCGTTTAGATAATTCTTCAGCACACTTCTTTAAATTTTTTCTTTAGGCATTATTATTTATATTACAGACATCAAGGGAAGTCAGTTTTTCCTCAAGCAGAGCAAGCAGAATTCACATTAACCGCGTTCAAAAACCGGGCGTGTTTTAAGAAGGAGTCAATATGTTAGGCAAATTAATACAGCCGGAAATCGAGAGCCTTATCCGGGCAAGGAACTGGATACCGTTAAAGGAAATAATAACGGACATGCATCCATCCGAGGTAGCCGACGTAATCTCAGATATACCGCAGAACGACCGCGCGATTATATTCAGGCTTCTACCGAAAGAAAGCGCTTACAAGACATTTGAGTATCTTGAATTCGACATACAGGAAGAACTACTCAAAGCGCTAGGACAGGAGGAGTTGGCAGAGATACTTAATGAGATGTCGCCCGACGACAGAACCGAATTTCTCGAGGAACTTCCGGGACCTGTAGTCAAGAAACTCATACGTCTTCTTTCACCCGAAGAAAGGTCTGTCGCGGTAACGCTGCTCGGATATCCCGAGAACAGCGTCGGAAGAATAATGACTCCCGATTTCATAGCAGTGAAGACGGAGTGGGACATCGGGAAGGTGCTGCAGGTAATACGGGAACTCGGGAACAGCGTCGAGTATCTCGACACTTTATTCATAACGGATACGGACGGAAGGCTGCTCGATGAATTGACATTAAAGGAAGTCGTGATGTCGACAAGCGAAACGAAAGTAAGCGAGTTAATGAACGCGAATTACGTGAGTTTGAAGGTAAACGAGCCGCAGGAGAACGCTGTACGGATTTTCAAGGAATACGATTTATACGTGATACCCGTAGTAAACGACGAGAATTATCTTGTCGGGATAGTAACAGCGGACGACGTGTTCGACGTAATAGAAGAGGAATCAACTGAGGACATACAGAAATTCGGCGGCATGGCGGCACTTGACGAACCTTACATGAACGTTCCTCTTTTTCACATGGTGAAGAAACGCGCGGGCTGGCTGATACTTTTATTTCTCGGAGAAATGCTGACGGCATCGGCGATGGGATTTTTCGAGCATCAGATAGCGAACGCGGTATTTCTCGCTTTATTTATTCCTCTGATAATATCCAGCGGGGGCAACTCGGGTTCGCAGGCGGCAACGCTTACGATACGCGCGATGGCGCTGGGAGAGATAACGCTCAAGGACTGGTTCAGGGTAATGAAGCGCGAGATTATTTCAGGATTACTTCTTGGTTCGATGCTCGGGTTAATAGGATTTTTCAGAATCTTCGTATGGAATTCTATAAGCAATCTATACGGCGAGCACTGGTTTTTCATCGGATTGACGCTGTACATAACGCTCACGGGTGTCGTACTGATAGGCACATTTTCGGGTTCGATGCTTCCATTCTTATTAAGGAGATTCGGGCTTGACCCAGCGGCGTCATCGGCGCCTTTCGTAGCAACGCTTGTTGACGTGTCGGGTCTGTTGATTTACTTCACCGTAGCGACGCTGATACTGACGGGGAGGCTGCTGTAATGCGCAGCGAAAGAAGGTTATACGCAAAAGGGCTCACAAGAGCCCTTTGATTTTCATATCAATTTGAAATTTTATTTCATCAGTATCATTTTCGTTGTTACCGCAAAATTTCCCGAAACAAGTTTACAGAAATACATTCCTGATGAAAGTTTACCGGCATTATAAGTCAACTCATAATCGCCCGGTTTAAAATATCCGTTCGCAAGAATATCCACTTCCCTTCCACTGACATCGAATACTGAAACTCTGACAGGTGAATCCTGCGAAAACTTCAGAGCGGGAACAGAGAATTTAATTTTAGTTTCGGAATTAAAAGGATTGGGATAATTCGGGCTGAGCGAGAACCGATTCACAGTTTCATTATAATCAGAGAGGAAATCTATAGAAGCGGAATTTGACCTGAAGACAATAGTACCGTATTCGCCTACAGCCCAGGCATAGCCTGAATTCCGCGCGCAGACGTCATACAGATTATAAATTTTAATCCTGAGCGATTCGCCGTAACCATCGTGCACCGGATAAACCCCTGCGCCCAAAGGATGCGCTTCGGTGAACCAGCCGGTGTTTTCGTCGACAAAAGAAATTCCTGTATAAGTCGCGGGCGGGCTGTCGCTTTCATCTTTCGTATCAGATGATGACCAGTTATATCCTCCGTCGGTTGTTTTGAGAAGAGTATAACTTCCGCCGCAGGTATAGCCTGTAAGTTCGTTAAAGAAATAAATTCCGTATTGGGGGTGACCGAAATTATGAATAATGGTCCAGGATTCTCCGCCGTCCGTAGTTTTCGCGAGTCCGCCCGGCTGGTCAGAGAAGGTAAACCAACCGATCTTCGGGTTAAGGAAATAGAAAGCAAGAAATTGTCTCGCTTTAAACGGCAAGGCGACATTCCACCTATAGCCTCCGTCTGTTGTTTTCAGGAAAGTTCCGGTATCTCCTGCCGCCCATCCAGTAGACGAATTCAAGAACCACAACGCGGAAAGTGAACGGGTCGTTCCTGTTTTTTGGGTTTCCCACGTATCGCCGCCGCTGGTTGTTTTAAAAATTTCACCTTTGTTAGAGACGATCCATCCTGTATATCCGTCAATAAATTTCACATTATTCAGTTTATTGTCCGATATAAACTGACGCGACCATTTCAAGCCGCTGTTAGACGTTTTCATAACCAATCCGGAATCACCAACGACAAAGCCGGTTAAATCATTCGGGAAACAAACCGCATGCAGCGTAATAGTAGTAGCAGATTTCTGGTACATCCATTGAGAAGTTGATGTATTTGCTATCAGGATAAAAATTGCAATCAGAGGGATACAGTAAAATTTCATCCCGGATGGATAAAGATGAATATTCATATTCCTTTACTTAATTTTGCGAGTTCGAAACTCGGAATAAGTTATTAACACTGAAAGGAAAAAACAATAGATGTAATACTGCATAATTGTGACATAAACCTTCATTATCCAACGACAGGATTCTTAAACAATTCCTTATGAAATATACCGGATTTTACAAATTTTTGGCTTTCATTAAAAATTGAAAAGCATAAATTTCAGAAATAAGGAATGAAAGAACAGTATTTAAAAATCAAAATTATAACATGTCAAAGGAGATATCCAAGGAGTTAATCAGGCAGATAGAGATAATTTCGATGGTTCTGGAGAAGCGGAATTTCTATTCGGAGGATGAACTGTCGGATATATTCAGCGAGAGTCTGCCGAGCATAAGGAGGGATTTCGCGAGAATCAGGGCGATGGGAATACCGATACATTCTGCGCGGAGGTGCCTCGACATAGACATACAGAAGATTGACGTGAGGACACTGAACAAACTAATTAACACGTATCTCGCGTTAAACGATACGGAGCCGATAAAGAACCTGAAGGAGATTTCGAACGTATTCGGGGACAAGACGCTTTCGGTTTTCGTCAAGATAGTCAAATCCATAAACGCGCGTCAGATGATAAAGTTCGAGTACGAACTTGACGCGCACGGGCAGCCGATACGCAGGACTGTAACGCCGTTCGGGTTTTTCAAGACTAACAGGTCATTCATTCTTGCGGGATGCGAGAACGACGATACGGGCAGGATACGATACTATCTTATAGAGAAAATCGGCAACATAGAATTCCTGAGCAGGAAATCGGGGATAAAGGATTTTCCGTCGATGCACGATTTTCTGAGCAGCACCTGGGGCATATATCCGCACGGAAAACTTGAGAAGACCGAACTGTTATTCGACAAGTCCTGTGATTTTCTGAAAAGCCGTATTTTCATAAACAATCAGGAATTTGAGGACACGGAGGACGGGATATTATTCAAGGCGGAGATAAAGATATCGAACGAATTTATTTCCTGGATACTCGGCTGGGGCAAACTAGTAAAAATAATCAAGCCGCTTTCGCTGAGAGCCGAAGTAATAAACCGCGCGAAGGAAATAATAAGCGCGAACAAATAGTTTTTAAATACGTACAAGACATTAAGACAAACACATATAAATATGAATAAGATATTTTTACCGATATTATTGGGCTTACTTTTGAATGTACTTCCGCTGCATTCTCAAGATATATATATGCCTGCAGAATACAGGAAAGCGCTCGTGAAGAACACGAGGTCGCTTGACGGAAAGCCAGGGACGGCATACTGGCAGAATTATTCCGATTATTTTATCGAAGCGGAAGTCAATTCGAGCACGAAAGAAATCAGCGGGAGGGAAAAGATTATTTACCACAACAAGAGTCCTCACGACCTGAGCAAACTTGTTATACGATTATATCAGGATTTTCTCAAGCCGGGGAAATCACGAGACTGGGAAGGCGACCCGAAGTATTTCGGTGAAGGGACGGCAATAAAGAAGTTAACGATAAACGGAATCGACTTTGAAGCAGATTCAAAAGACGTGACAAGGCCGGGTACGAACATGGTCATCAATCTTTCGAAGAGCACTCTGAAAGCAGGGATGGACAACGTTATTGACATCGAATGGTCTTTCAAGATACCCGAAAAGTTTCCGAGGATGGGAATGTACGATTCGACTTCATACATGATAGCATACTGGTATCCGCAGATTTCAGTGTTCGACGACATCGAGGGATGGGACATGATTGATTACAACGGCGTCGTCGAGTTCTACAATGACTTCAGCAATTTTGACGTGCGTATAAAGACGGACAGGCCGAACATGATAGTCTGGTCGACGGGCCTGCTGCAAAATCCCGAGGAAGTTTTCAGTGACAATTTTCTAATGAAATACAGAGACGCGACCGCGGGGAATTCAAAACTTGAGATTGACTGCTCGGCACTTAATTCTTCGAATCAGATAACACGCAACAACGGTTCGAGCGTCTGGCATTACAAGGCGGAGAGCGTGCCTGATTTTGTTTTTTCGATGAGCGACCATTATTTCTGGCAGATGAAGAGAATAGAGGCGGCGGACAACAATTTCGTATTGCTGAGCACAGCATTCAGACCGAACGCTTTGTCGCTGAAATTCGACGTTTACAAAATCGCGGAGGAAGCGATAAAATATCTCGCTACCACGATGCCGGGAGTGCCGTTCCCCTATCCGTCGATGACTGTATTCAACGGCGAGGGCGGGATGGAGTTTCCAATGATGGTTAACGACGGAGACGAGGACGACTGGGAATCTTTGATTTACCTAACGTCGCACGAAATATCGCACACTTATTTCCCGTTCATGACAGGAATTAACGAAAGGAAGTACGCATGGATGGACGAGGGATTCGCGGTATTTCTTCCGATGGAATTTCAGATAAAGATGGACAGATTCGGACCGGACAACAAAGAACGGGATCCTGAAAAGGCAGACCAGAGGGAATATTTCGTGAAGAGTTTCAACCGTTTTTCGGGAACGTTCAACGATGTTCCGATGCTCACGCCTTCAAATCTGCTGAAATCCATTCCATACCGTTTCAACGCATATGGAAAATCGGAAATAGTTTTCGAGATACTGAAGGACATGCTCGGAGAAGATTTGTTTAAAAAATCTCTACAGGAATTCATCGCGCGATGGAGCGGCAAGCATCCTATGCCGTACGATTTCTTCTTCACGTTCAACGACGTATCGAAGAAGGACCTGAACTGGTTCTGGACGAGATGGTTCATGCAGTCGGGCACAGCGGACCTCTCAATATCGGCGGCAGTTGTAACAAGCGATAAGATGGAAATCAAGGTCACGAATAAAGGCGGGATGCCGGTTCCGATTGCGGTTACACTGACGTTTGAGGACGGAAGCGAATCATATCACAAAACAACCGCCGAGGTATGGAAAGATGCAAGCGAATACAGATTCACCGTTGACGTAAAGAAGAAGGTTAAATCGATAAAACTCGGGAACGGGTATATTCCGGATGTGAATCCCGAGGATAATGGGCTTTAACAATTAGTAATTGAAGTTAGTAGTTAGTAGTCTGTAGTTTGGAATTTGGAATTTGGGGTTAGGAGTTTACAAAATACAGAGAGTAAATTTTATTGCTAAACGATAATTACTAAGTGATAATTGATAAAAGAAAAAGCGGGTGAGCCCGCTTTTTCTTTTATACAACCTATGACTAAATTTTATTATTTTTTCGCAGGCTCTCTTTTCACAAGGATGTTATCGATAAGTCCGTATGATTTTGCTTCTTCGGCAGTCATATAATTATCCCTGTCAGCATCCTTTGTAATTTGTTCAACGGATTTGCCTGTATGTTTCGAAATGATTTTATAAATCGTATCGCGGGTTCTGAGCATTTCCTTCGTATAAATTTCTATATCGGTAGCCTGTCCCTGAGTTCCGCCGAGCGGCTGGTGCATCATAATTTTCGAATGCGGGAGGGCGATTCTTTTTTCTTTCGCGCCTGCCGTGAGGAGGATTTGACCCATAGAAGCCGCCATACCGATACAGGTAGTAGATACATCGCAGCGGATATAGTTCATAGTGTCATAAATGGCGAGACCAGCGGAGATACTGCCTCCGGGAGAATTTATATAGAGCAGAATATCCTTATCGGGATCTTCATACTCAAGGAACAGCAACTGCGCGACAATGAGTGAAGAAATTTCGTCATAGATTGCCGAGCCGAGAAAGATAAGTCTTTCTTTAAGGAGTCTCGAATAAATATCGTAGGCTCTTTCCCCTCTTGAAGTCTGCTCGACGACCATAGGGACGAGTTGATTTTTAATTTTCGACGCTTTGTCGAGTCCTGCCTTAATTTCGTCCTCGCGCGATTTGATGATGCTGTGAAAGTCCATATTATTTTTCTTTTTTATTTTCTTTTTTTGTCTCTTTTTTAGAGTCCTTCTTAGTTTCTTTCTTTTTTTCTTCCGCCTGAAGTTTTATAGATTTCTTTATTTCCTCTACTTCAGTGAGTTTCGCATTTTCAATAATGAAATCAACGACTTTATTGTTTAGAACAGAATTTCTGACATCCGGGTTCTCCTTATAGAATTCGAATAGTTTATCAGCCGGGAGGCCGTACATCGCGGAATTCTTTTCGGCGAACTTCATAATATCTTCGTCGGTTATTCCAATTTTCTCCTGTTCGATAAGTTTTTCTTTTATAAGGAACCATTTGCCGGTAAAGACGGCATCTCCTCTGTTTGACTTTCTGAATTCCTCTTCATTGATATCGTGTCCGTGACCTTTATGTTCTTCCTTATAACTTTTAAAATAGTCGTCAAGAATCGAATCAACATATCTGTCCGGAAGGAGAACTTCATTTTGCTTAACAATTTCGGACACCGCTTTATTCCTTATTTCCTGTTCGCCGTGTTCGTTGTACGCTTTTGAAATTTCTTCGCGAAGGTGATTTCTCAGTTCTTCTTCGGTTTTTATATCATCTTTGCCCGTAAACTTTTTAAAGTTCTCTTCATTCATTTCAGGGTAAATTACCTTTTCAATCTTCGTGCATTTCACGCGGAGTTTTACGGGATTGCCTTCTTTATCTTTAGAATCGAGTTCACGCTCTTCATTTTCCTTAATATTTTTGAGAGCGGTCTTATATTCTTTCGAGAGATAATCGCTGTTGAGATAGAACCTCAGGTTTTTTTCTTCCTTTCCTTCTTTCGGGTTACCCGAGTCATCGAGTTCGACCGTGTCAATCGTCACCATATATTCTTCGTCGAGCGCCTGTCCGTCGAGTTCGAAGGAAGCGTTTTTAAATCTCATAAACTGAAGTTCCTCATCGACGAGGGACTCGTCGATAACGTATTTTGTTCTTGTAAGTTCAATACCTTTAACGTTCGTGAGCACGACTTCAGGAATAATCTCGAACGATACTTTTACGGTAAGGGATTCTTTAGGTTTATAATCGAGGTCAGTGATGGTACCAGAGCCGACGATAGGGATTTTATTTTCTATAAGATAGTTTCTAAAGACTTCATTGGCGATATCTTCGAGCGCGGAATATTCAATAGCGTCGCCGTAGATTTTCTTAATCATCGCGACGGGGGCTTTGCCTTTTCTGAAGCCCGGAATCTGCACTTTTTTTCTGTAATCAATTACTGCTTTTTCGAAATGGGGAACAAGTTCCTCGTAAGTTAATTTCGCTTCTAATTCTCTTTTACAATTTTCGGATTCTATTAAATTTATGTCCACTTTTTGGAAATTTTATTTGAAAAAAAGTAAGATACTCAATCCGAAAAGCATAAACAATGCAGTAAAAAAGCGGATTCCCGCCGAAAACAGCGGGAATCCGGGGCAAAAATTTAATTACGGCCTCTGAATTCC
>AMWB02036028.1_pt2 | contig 12381 bp, 13 predicted proteins | sample 200311 | NCBI WGS metagenome assembly AMWB02 (sample SAMN02737377, study PRJNA173069) | bioreactor metagenome | biome: anode biofilm in microbial fuel cells | place: USA: California | collected 2010-12-16 | reverse complement strand
AAAATCCCAATGATTACTTTTTGCACTGGCCGGGAAATAGAGGACAGGTCTTACAAGAACGGAGAGTACGTTTTATCGAAACGAATAATAAAAGAATTGGCTTTAAGTTGTTATCATCATATTACAGTCATTCAGCTTTGGGGATGTTTTGGCGCGCATGAAAAAGATATAAGATTTTTTAAAAGCAATATGAATGCTTTTAAGCGAAGCTTATCTTTCAGGATCAATTCAGACAGAATGTTTAGCTATGTTTATGTTAAGGATGTTGTAAAAATAATACATGAGATTGTTTCAGGGAGTACGCTTCAACCAAGTTATAGGTTGATTAGATTAGTAGCTTATACAGATTTCTTTAGCGGGTTTTTAGATGCACTGATTTCAGTGCTTTTGCCAAAGGGAAGCAGAGTTCCTTCATATTTTGATATAAGATATGACGGTTCAGAGAATTTTTGCAATTCATATGTTGGTAAAAATAATTATTCTTACCAATACACTCCATTAGAAAAAGCGCTAAAAGATATGTGGGGAGATTTACATGATAAAAAAGATAAGCCTTCAAGTAAGACAGAAGCGCGTTGAATGTTTTCATATGACTCAACAGGCTTTCGCTTTCCGGCTTGGTATTTCTGAACGGACACTAAAGAATATTGAAAACGAAAAATGCGAGCCAAGCCAGCTTACGATATTTAAATTACGAATGGAAGGAGTTATTGATTAAAACATCCGTCGAGAAAGTGCAACTTTGCACTTTCTGGCATAGTCATTATTTTAAAGGTTTTGTAAAACGTATATTATTTAATATAATTAGATTGTAAGGCAGATTCGCTCATTGGTTTAAGATTTACCAAACACATAGGCACGCCGCTTCCCGTATGATACGGCATATAGGAGGAGGAGTGCCTTTTTTATTGTGAGCAGTCATGAAAATAAACAATTCACTTAAAAAGCCAGATTTAGACGAAGTATTCTTCAAGAAAAATATGTTAGATGGCAAGAGTTTTGACGCATTTGACGCTCATTTAAAAAGGCTTTTTAATTTTTATCATGGTAAAGGCGCGCAAGAACCTATGTGGAATCATTACAACCATAAACTTCATGTGGTTGTCTAATTTATGAATATAAGACTCCAAAAATATAAAAGAAATCGTATCCTCGGAATGAATCAGTATAACGCCGCAAGAGCTGCAGGATATTCCGAAGCGACCGCAAGAGTTAAGACTAAGAACCTCGAAGAAAGAGCTAAAATCTATGATGTTTTAGAACGCAATGGTCTTACTGACAATGTTTTAGTTAAGAAGTTGATAGAACTTATTGAAGCGTATGACTTTATAGAGATTGAAAAAGAGAATGAGTCGGTAGAAATGGTTAGCGCTAAGAAACCTAATTGGACTGCAAGAGCTAAAGGGCTTGACCTCGCTTTTAAACTTAAAAATTTACTTAACGATAAAATTGATTTAACCCTCAACAAGACAGAGAAAATATTAATAGTTCGATACGATGGAAATAAAACTGAAACTATGGCAGGACAAGTACGTGTTCAGCAAGAAGAGGTACCCGGGGCAGTTTTCGGGGTGGGCGACGGGGAAAACTTTAGACCTAATCTTGCGGGCAATGTTATACAGCGAGCAGATACCGAATAACTTAGGGATTATATTCCGTAAAGAGTTTACTGACCTAAGAGATTCTACTGTAAAAGATTTCGAGAAGTACACAGGATTGAAGGTTGACAGCCAAAGAAACGTAACGCTTGAGAATGGTTCGGTAATAATGTTTCGGCATATTGAAGAGTTGCATAATATCCAAAACGTCAATCTCGGATGGTTTGCGATAGAACAAGCGGATGAGTTAGATAGCGACCAAGAATTTTTCTTGCTCTTTGGAAGATTAAGAAGGAGTGTTGAGCCAAGCGATTACTTTAAATCGTTAGGGTTAACTGAGCGGTCAGGTTTTGTTATAGCGAACGCTGGCGATCATTGGTGCAAACCTCTTTGGAAGGATGGCAAGCTTGAAGATTCAGAATGTATCGAGGCTACAACTTGGGATAATCAAGACGTCCTTCCTGAAGATTTCTTAAAGAGTTTACGAACGCTAGAGAAAGCCAAGCCAGAGCTGTACAGGCGGTTTGTTCTTAACGATTGGAGCGTAAAGAGCGACCAATTTGTTTTGATAACAAAACAATCAATTGAGTTGCTTTCAAGCATAGTACACGATTGGAGTAAGAAACGCAGGGTGTTAGCTTGCGACCCTTCAACAGGCGGTGATGAATGCGTTATATACGTTATGGAGAATACGAAGATAATCGAATCTAAGATATTGCATTATGATGACACCATGAAGATAGCCGGAGAGATAAATATCTTGTTATCGAAATATAAAATAAACAATTGCGCGATAGATACGATAGGGATTGGCAAAGGGATTGTTGATAGGCTCATTGAAATGGGAAGGGATGTACTAGCTATTAACTCAGCTGAGAAAGCAATGGAAGAGCGGTTCGCTAATAGACGTGCTGAGATGTGGTGGTACGCAATGGAGCAGATACAGAACCGGGAAGTAGAGCCGATTGAAGATGAAGAGCTAATAAGACAGCTTACGACATTGCGATATAACCCGCCGAAATCTAACGGGAAAATAAGTTTAGAGTTAAAGCATGAAACAAAGAAGCGGTTGGGAAGGTCGCCGGATAGAGCGGACACATTTGTTTATGGGTTATGGGCCACAAAAGAAGTTATTGAAGATAGCACTGTAAACATGGAATCATTTAGGGCGTTAAAAAGAAAAACAACTTTTACGGGAGCAGCAGCATGGTAAATAACGAATCAGTTAAAAGATATTTTTGCGGTACAAAAGATTTATGCAGTCATAAAGATACGTTTGTTAACAACAGGTGTTTTGCTAGTTATGCTATTCGGCAGTCATGCCCAAATATTATCCGCAAGGATAACAAAACTTGGCGGCAAGGAAGTAAGGAAGAAGAAGCTTTATGCAAATAAAAAATCAGGCAAAGACAACAATAAAAAAGATAAAGGTTCAGAAGCCGTCGACAACGACTCCTATCAAGCCAATTGACCAAGATGCTGAGATAATAAGCTTTGTTAATCGCAATCATCAAGCTGCGGTTGATTATAGAAAGAACTTCAAGGATAAATGGGATAACATCATAAGTCAAATCAGATGTGTTCATCCTGCAGCATGGGCCGAGAAGGAAGATTGGCAATCTAAAGTCTTTATTCCTCAGCAATCTAAGAAAGTAGAAACAGCGGTATCTTATCTTGACAAAATGCTTTTCGGACAGAAGCGGTTCTATGCAATCTCCGGGGTAGAGAAGAAAGATAAAGAACTTACCGGGTATCTTATGGACTATTTTGATGTCTTGTTGGATAGGGGAAACTTCTATCTTGAAAACGATTTTGTTATGCAAGAAGCGTCTCAAATCGGTTCAGCGTTTCTTAAAGTTTTAGTTAAACCTGACAGGTCGGGTGTAGATTTAATCTGGCGGTCGGCATATAACATTTCATTTGACCCGGGATGTGGATATAACTTCCAGAATGCAAAGTATGTATGCGACGAATATAAACGTACCCTCAATGAGCTGATAGACGATTTATCTAAGCCTAATCCATTGTATCGCAGGGAATCAGTGCAAAAGATTATTGATATGGCTGAGCAAGAGAGCAAGGGCAAATCTGATAAAGATACAGTATCAATTAAAAGTATAGACGGCACTTCGCAGGTAACTATCTCAAAAGATTGGTTTGATTTAAACATTGTTGAATATTGGGGTATGGCTAAAGAGAGCTTTGAAGATAAAGACAAGATAAAAAGTTATCGGATGGTTAACAAGATAATCACAGTAGTAAACAATAAGATTAAAATCCGGGAAGATGACAACCCATATGGATTCATCCCGATATTTATATGTAGAGTTAAACCTCGTGGATATGACACATACGGACTTGGGTTCTGCGAGAACACAGTTGATTTACAAGATTTGACCAACTCAATGATTAATTTAGGGTTTGATAGTTTAAAGATGTGTTCAATGGATATCGCTATTATCGATGGAAACAAGATAAAAGACCCGGCCAGCATTGAGTATAAACCTATGGCTACATGGATGGTTAAAGGCGATCCAAGAGCCGCTGTAAGCTTAACTAGGCAAGGTATTTCAGCGTTAGGCGAGATTATGCGAGGGTTGACTATCCTAGACCAATTTGACCAAGAAGCGAGCGGTGTTCCTAAGCAAGCCGGACAAGCTTCGGAGTTAGCCGGAAACGGAAGCAATACGTTAGGCGAATATCAAGCTAAGCTTTCAATGATAGATAACAGATTCTTAAAGATAGGCCGATTCATTGAAAGAGATTATATCGAACCTCTGCTAAAAGGAATTTTCAAGATATTATTTAACCCTCTATTTTTCAATCAAGTGTTAATCGACAGAATCATTGGGATGAAAGAGGTTGAGACTGTAATACCTGACCCTATATCTGGAATGCAGATACCAATTAAACAGAATATTTCAAAGATTAATTTTGATGAAATTGTTAGTGCTGGCGATATGGCTTTTGATTTTAAAGCGTTAGGTATGACTCAATTCTCTAAGTCAATGGAAACACTTCAGAAGCTAAAAGAACTTCTTCAGGCGGTAATGAATAGTCCGCAGTTAATGGTTATAACAAAAGTCGAAGAAGTATTTAAGAGAGTTTTACAAGCGGCAGAGATAGGGGATTATCAAGAATTTTTGAAGAGCGAAGAAGAAATAAAGAAGATTATGAACCAGATGCAACCTCAACCAATGCCGATGGGTGGACAATGAAAAAAGAATCTAAGAAAAAAGAAGATGTTCAAGAGACAGATGAATACGAACATCCTTCTGACAAGAAGAGACAGAAACTAGCAAATTTAAGGTGTGAATGGACAAAGCAATCGCATATGTAATGGCGTCTAACGACGTAGCTTATTATTTTGCTGAAAGGATGAAAACATCTTTTGAGAAATATCATCCTGATATCGAATGCAAGATAATAACTAATTATGACGGCAAAGAGTTGTTTGGAACAATCGAGCAGCCGAGAATCGGAAGCGTATGGGCGGCGTTATCAGTCAAGATGATACGTCATTATCTCGAGACTTATAAAACTGTTATTAAGCTAGACGCTGATGTAGTTATTACTCATAGATTAGATGAGTTTTTAGATAAAGAGTTTGATGTCGCTTGTTCTTTGAATGTTGCCGGGTACAGCCAGATTTGGGATAAAGATTATTGTAATTTAGGTGTTACCGCGATTAGGAATAAACAGTTTGCGGAAGAATGGGAAAAGTTAACTTATGACTCAAAGTTTATTGAAGATAACAGCTTCTTAAACCTTGAGCAAGATGTAATGAACTATTTAACTCATAGCGGTAAATATAACGTGCTGATAGTTGACAAAGAAGATTCTTATTATAACGAAACTTCAAGAGAGTTCTGGAAAGATATGCGAGTTGTCAGCACAACAAAAGGCGAGAAATTATTTATAGAAAATAGGATTGTTAAAGCGTTGCATTGGGCCGGAGGCGGAAGTTTAAGCAACAAATATTCACATCCTGATTTCAGCCCGGAAGTAAGAGAATTTCTTAATAAGATAACAAACACGAGGGATTTCACTAATGGCTAAGAAAAGTGTTGAGAAACTAAAGCAGGACGCAAATAAAGCCAGCCGGATAGAGCAGACATTACAGACTAACGGATGGAAAGATATTATGGATATTGTACAGCGTAAATATGACGATTGCATGAACCAGCTATTAGAAAAAGAGAATCCAGAAGCTCGAGGTGGAATAAACGCTTTAACTGAAGTAATGAACGATATATCAACAGAGTTACAGTTTGGTATTAACGCACGCAATAAATATAACGAAGTATATCTAAACATAAAACGCCCAATTGGGGAATAACATCTGCCAAGGGTGAAAGGAGCAGTAGCAATGCCAGAAGAAACAAAGCCAGAAGGACAAGAGCCTCAACCGCCTGCGGGCAATGAGCCTCAACCACCTTCAGCGCCTAATCAGGGGCTTTCAGCGGACGAGTTGCTGAAACAAAAACAAGAACTCGAAGCCAAGATAAAAGAGCGTGATTCAAGGATTGCGGATTTAGAAACAACAAAAGCAACGATTGAATCCCGGCAAAAACAAATAGATGAAGAAAATCTAAAGAAGAATGCCGACACCAGCCTACAGCAACGTATATCTCAAATCAATGAGAGACGCGGGTTCGACCCGGACGGAGCTGATAGGGAAATGGCGTCTCTATTATCTGAAGTAAAATCTCAAGCAGCTAAAGACGCAGTTGTTCAAGCTCGACAAATTATTGCACAAGAGACATCGATTGAAAGACTGAAGTCAGGTGTTAAGTCATCTAACCCGGCTTTTGACGATGATATTGTTGAGGTAGTAATGGAAAGAGCTAACGCTTTGGCTATGACAGGGAAATATAAAACGGCGCAAGAAGCAGTTGACGCCGCGACTGAATTTGTAAAGACTAAATTTGAGTCTTACGCACAAAAGAAAAATGCCGTGCCTCCGTTACCGTTAGGGGCAGGAGCTGAACGTGGGGGAGCAAATATGCCTCCTCGACCGCCAGAACCTCCTAAAGAGAAAACCCTAGCGGATGAAATAGCAGAGGCAAACGAGGCAAAACGCAGGAAATTATTGTAGGAGTAATAAAATGTCAGATACAGGAGTAAATAACGCAACGTATTCAACCTATGGTTCGTATGTTAGCGTCCCAAAGTTATCAAAGGAAATGAGAGCGCAGGCTCTTCCGAATTATGTTTTTAGACAATTCGTCGATAAAAAAGACGGATTAGGCGCAGGCGCAGGCGATACAGTTCATTTTTCTAAAAGATTAAGAATTGATACCGCAGGCGGAGTATTAACAGAAACCGCTTCAATGGAACAAAAGAACATCAAAGTTCTTAAAGGTACTGCGACGGTTGCTGAATACGGTAACAAAGTTCTTTATACCCAGAAAATGGATACTTTAGCTGCATTCAACATGAAATCTGAGTATGGGCAAGGACTAGTTGACGATCAAGTAGCTGTTATTGATAGCTCTATCGCTACGCAATTTAAAACAGCTAAATTCAAGGTAGTTTGTACAGCTTCAACTAAAGCTGGTCTTAACTGGACCACAAACGGAACAGCTACAGCTACAGCTTTAGTTAGTGTAACAGCTAACAATATGCGTGGAATTATTGATTACGCAAAAATCGCTCAAATTCCTAAAATGGGCGGGTCATACATTTGTATTGGTGCGACAAACCTTATTTCATCGATTTATGATGATTTACAGGCTGTTGCTCAATATGCAGACCCGGAGTTCAGATTCAAGGATGAAGTCGGCCGTTATTACGGAACTCGTTTCGTAGAAGATAACGGTACGCTTGACACCACAGCCGGAAATTCTTCTTTTGGCGAAGGTGTTTTATTCGGTGATGAAGCTGTTGCGGAAGTCGTAGCTTTACCTGAAGAAATGAGATACTACGAAGAGGAAGCCGGACGATTCAAATATCTCTTGTGGTATGCAATTCTTGGACACAAGAAAATCTGGGACAGAGTAATTGATGGTCAAACTGCTAATCTTAACGGGTTAGAAAGAATCATTCATATTACTTCTGCTTAGTTTTATCCGGGAGGGGACTAATAATCCCCTCCCTCTAATTATTATGTTAATAAACGCAAGACCTTATAAAAAGTTAGATTGGATACAAGACGGATTCAAACGTCCTTGGGTAAGCCGTAAATTCCGTAAAGACGGAGACAAGGAAATTGTCCATGACTTGCGATGTGATATCTGCGGACGTTGGTACAATTACACAACAAAAGATATCGAGAAGATAACCCAAGAAGGTCGATGGAATAAGCATAAAAACAGGCCGCATCATTGCGGTAATTCTTTATGTTGGGACTATTATCATAAGTATATAGAAAGTCTTTGGAAGAAGGCTGAGGATATAGCGAGACAATGTTATCCGCAAATGTTCATAAAATGAGAATCTTGTTATGCAGAATAGCCGCAATTGGCGACTGCATACAAGTTACCCCGCTTGCTAGATATTTAAAGCAACAAGGACACGAAGTTTATTTAATAACTTCCGGCCAAGGTATGCAGGTATTCAAGAACAATCCTAACGTAGATAAATTAATTTATTATGAGAAAGACACTGTTCCTGCAAATGAACTCGAAGATTATTTCGATAAGATAAAGAAAGATAATAATTGCCATATCAAGATAAACCTTAACGAATGCGTTGAGGTTAAATATTTATTCATCCCGGCTGACCCTGTTTACAATTACACCAAAGAAGAACGGTTTCTAAGAGGCAATGTAAACCATTATGACGCAGTATTTGAAGCAGCTGGATATCCCGAAGTCAAAGGGCAGTTGCCGGAAATGTTTTTCAGCGACGAAGAGGAAGAGGCTTCAGCTCGTTTCAGAAAAGATTTTATAGGTAAGTTTGTTGTTGTTTGGTGTTTGAGCGGTTCTTCTTTACATAAATGCTATCCATACACAAGGACTGTGATGGAGAGGCTTTTAACTAAATATAACGACATAGTGTTTATAACAGTTGGCGACGAGATATGCAAGATAATTGAATTAACTTTAGAACATGACAGGTGTATTCATATGTCCGGGGAATGGACATTAAGAGAGACGGCGATTGCTTGCAAGTATGCTTCTTTAGTTGTTTCTCCTGAAACGGGAGTGTTGCATTTCGCGGGATGTTTTGATACTCCGAAAATAGGTATGCTCACGCATACGACCAGAGAATGTTTAAGCAAATATTTTAAGAACGATTATTCGTTAGAGGCTAATGTAGAGTGTTCTCCTTGTTTTAGAATAATAAGCGAAGCAAAGATACAATGCCCGATAGATAAAGTCACAAGTGTTCCTTGGTGTGCAGCTTATGGTTTTCATCCTGACAGATTAACTAAAAGAATAGAAGAGGTATATTCAAAATGAATTGTCCAATATGCAATCGACAGGTAATGACACAGTATAACGTAGCGACGGAAGTACGTTACGTCTCATGGCATTATTGTTATTGCGGGACGTTGTTCCATGATGAAGGTATAGACAAAAAACATTTTGGTAAACTTTATCTGCGCGAGAGAGAAGAAAACAAAGACCTTAAAGAGAGATACGAATATTTACAAAGGACATATCTTCCGATAATTGAAGAAATGACTTATGGCCGGAAGTTTTTAGAAGTAGGGTTTACTCTACCTTACACTTTAGAGTATATGAGTAAACGCGGATGGGTAACAAGCGGGATTGACCTTGTTCCGAATCAGTATATTCAAGATGATTTTGAAAAAGCTGAGATTCCCGAGAAGTTTGATTATATTCTTATGGGCCATTGTTTAGAATCGTTTCATAACCCGGTTGAAGCGTTAAAGAAAGCTTACAACTTGCTTGACGACCAAGGGCTATTATTAATAACACATCCGAACCCGGAAGTGATTTATGAAGTAGGATTACCGAAGTTTGGTCATTGGGATTTTATGCAGAATCATATAATGATATCGAAACCAAAGCTAGAGGATATCTGCAAGAGAATAGGTTTTAATGTTATTGTTTCGCTTAGGAATATATCGGCGAGATTTACTATGTACAACGATACACATTTATTATTACAGAAAGATAATTAATGTCGAAACAAGTGTTAAGAGTAGTTAATTTCGGTAGCGCTAAAGGCGGGTTAGCGACAGTAGGATATACCGTTTATAACACTGATGGCACGACAGCTTATGCTAGGTCAACTTCTGGGGTAGTAGAGATAGGAACAAGCACCGGGGTATATTCGGCGAATATCGTTATGCCAGACAATGACGCCATTGTTTTATGGGATACAGGAGAAGCTTCGCCTAGATATTCTACGGAAGATTATCAGAATCAAATAAATGGTATATCGGATGAAGTTTCAAAGATACAGAAGATATGGAATAGCATTAAGAACCAAGGCGAGTTTATGGCGACGTTAATGGATAGGTTAGGATTGATAGAGAAGAACGAAGGTATGAAGAAAGTTAATGATAAACTTGATTCTTTATCGAAAAAGACTTCTTTATCTTTAACTGACATTGAAGGAGCTTTTAATAATGCGGCTCGGAAGATAAGTCTTACCGCGATCGCTCCTGAAGTGAAAATACCTGAGATAAATATACCTGAAGTTAAATTGCCGGAGATCCCTGACTATACTGAACAGATAAGTGAAATTAAAGATATATTAAAATCTATTCAGTCAGTAAAGCCTAAAGAAATTAACATACCAGATTACAGCAAGGTATTATCTAAAATAGATTCGTTAACAAAGATATTTCAAGCGATAAATTCAGTTACCCAACAGATTAATGCAATAGGGGTAATGTTAGACAAGTTAGATGTCAATGATAAAGATATTATAAAAGCTAAGAAGTCACTCGTAGCAGATGTACAGGCAATTAGTGCTATGGTTGATACTGAGGCAAAGAAAAGAAACATTGAGAGGCAAAATATCATCTTCTCATTAGGACATAAGAGGTAATTATGGCAAAGCTTACAGCTCTACAGGTATTTAATGCAGTATCAAGAAATTGCGGGGAGAACACAGTAAGTGATTTAGCTTCTCTCAGCGGGTTACAGCTTCTTATTTGGGATAAGATAACAGAAGCTATCCAAGACATCGTGACAGATGAGGACGCAAGATATCAGTTTTTAGAAGCCGAGGGACAAGTGCCTTTAGCTACCGGGGAGTATAAATATTTAATATCCGGATTAACTTATGGCGCAAATATGATGCACGAAGATATCGAAAGTTTTAGGCAAGAGGACAGCGGGTATAAAATTGATTTCTTAACTTCTCAAGAATGGGACGCAAAGTATGTTGATGGTATTGGCGCAGATAACCAAGGTTATCCGACGGAATACACAAAATACGCAGGTTACATTGTATTTAACAACCGAGCAACTGCAAATGAGAATGGAAAGATAGTTTATTTCAAATATTGGAAACTCCCTTCATATTACGATACATCCACACCGAGCGGAACAATAGATATCCCTGAACCTTTTGACAGAACGTGTTTAGTTGCACTTGCGACATTAAAGGTATTAACGTACCTAGGAAGTGATGAAGCGGCAGTATATAAAATGCAAGTGTTCGGGGATAATAACGAAGTAGAAGGTTCATTAAATAAGTTAAAGCGGACTTATAACTCGCCGATACTTAAACCTCGTATGACTTATAAGTTCTAATGAAATCATTTACATATCAGAATTTCAGAGGCATGAATCGCGTAAGCGATAGGCTTAATATGTCACCTGAATTTGCTTGGGACATACATAACGCCTATATCAAGAAAGACGCCCGATCGGGGTTAGGGATAATTAAGCAGCGAGCCGGAGTAACAAAGCTTAATGATGTGACCTTCACCAATGATTGCAAATATATCTTTGAGCCTAAATGGAACGGTGGCGGTACTGATATCTTTATCCGAGAAGGTACAAGATGGGCTATATTCGATAATGTCGATACTTTTGATGACCTAGACACAGGGCGAATAGACGGCGCAAGAGGTATGGCTGTAATGTTCGACAATGAGGTTATCATGGTTGATAGCGGAGTACCCCGGAAATGTACGGCGGCTTATGCAGTATCAAATCTATCAGTTGACGCCGCAATGCCGACAGATTCAACCGCTGTTCATGTTCACGGTCATAAGGTATGGCTTAATTCAATAAGTAACCCAATGAAAGCCTACTACTCAAAGACTGATTCGGCTAATCAAGCAGATAGCTTTAGCGCGGCAAGTGACGCGGGAAATCTCGATTTCTCAAAGATACTACCAAAAGGCGACACTTTACTAGGGTTTGCTACATTTGCAGAGAACTATCTTATATTTATCTTTACTAAGTATGTTATTGTTTATGTCTGCGGTACAGACCCAACGGAGTTTGCTATCCAGCAAGTAATTCCATTAAATTGCGTGTCTATTCATGGAGTAACCCAAATAGGAAACGATTTAGCTGTACCTTCATTGGAGGGCGTCAATAGTTTTCGGTCGTCTATGACGAATCAGGATTTAGATATAGACGACTTAACAAAATATATCGCTCCGTTATACCGGGACGATATTTCTTTAATAGCTGACAAGACAATGATATCAAGCGGATTTTGTCATGCTTTAAACCATTTATATATCGGGCTTCCGACGAGTAACGGACACGAAATATTAGTTTATTCAATAGACATTAAAAATTTTGTAGGAAGATGGACAGGGTACGAAGCGCATTCTTTTTGTGAACGTACCGACGGAACAATGTTATGTGGCGCAAATGGATATGTTTATGTAATGAAC
>AMWB02015328.1_pt2 | contig 12381 bp, 11 predicted proteins | sample 200311 | NCBI WGS metagenome assembly AMWB02 (sample SAMN02737377, study PRJNA173069) | bioreactor metagenome | biome: anode biofilm in microbial fuel cells | place: USA: California | collected 2010-12-16 | reverse complement strand
GCCCGGCATTCTGCGCCATCGCATCATTCTGACCTATGAGGCTGAGGCTGAAGATATCACAACTGACAATATTATCGGGCAGGTTTTTGATTCGGTCGAGGTGCCGTAACGGATGCTTTCTCCGGAAATCATAAAAAAGATCAAGAAAGTCCACATCCGGAGCGCCCGCATGGTCAACACCATGATGGCCGGACAGTACCGGTCCGTATTCCGCGGCTCGGGCATCGAATTTGAAGAGGTACGGGAATATTCCCCGGGCGATGACGTGAAAAGCATCGACTGGAAAGTCTCGGCCCGCATGGGAAGACCCTATGTCAAACTCTACCGCGAAGAACGGGAACTTGTGGTCATGCTTCTGGTGGACATGAGCGGATCGGAAAGCTTCGGCACCACCGAAAATCTTAAAAAAGAAACCGCAGTGGAAATTGCTTCCATCCTGGCATTTAACGCCATCCGGAACAATGACAAGGTCGGCGCGATTCTGTTTACGGATCGGGTGGAAAAATATATCCCCCCCAAGAAAGGCTCCGCCCATGTCTGGCGGGTGATCAAGGAGCTGTTCGCATTTGAGCCGGAATATAAAGGCACGGATATCAGCCAGGCGGTGGCATTTCTGGGACGGGTTTCCCGTAAAAGAACGGTCTCCTTCCTGTTATCCGATTTTCTTTCTCCGGAACCTACCGCAACGTATATCCGCGGGATAAAATCCATATCCCGCAAGCATGAACTCATCGCCGTGATGCTCTCGGACCCCGGGGAGTTCCAACTGCCGGAAGCCGGCATCCTGACCGTCCGGGATTCCGAGACCGGCCGGCAGGTTATACTGGATGCCTCGAAGGAGTCCACCCGCCGCAGGTATCATGAGCACAAGACCCGGGACTATACCGCGACCCTGCAATCCCTGAAAAATGCCGATATGGACTGTATCGAAATCCATACGGCCGGGTCCGTGGTGGATGCGCTGAATCGATATTTTCGAATCCGTGAAAAGAGGAAACGGTAATGCAGCCAACCCCCGCACCCGTTCCAATGACCGATATCCACGATATCAAGCCCCTGGAAATTGTGGGGCTTGACGGATCCATGTTTTTCTATATCCTGGGTACGGTCTTGATTCTGGCCATGATCGGGACAGCCGTGTTTTTCTGGAAAAAGCATCGGAATCGCAGCCGGATCGCAGCGCAAGTCGTGATGTTGCCCCACGAAGTGGCGCTCAGCCTTCTGGACGGGTTCGCGGATTTGGAAAACATGGATGCCAAGGTGTTTTATTTCAGCCTTTCCAACATTCTAAGAACCTATATCCAGGCCCGTTACCGCATCAATGCCCTGGAAATGACCACGGAAGAACTGCTCCCGAAGATCGACATGCTGAGCTTAAACAAGGAAACACATCAGGAATTGAAAGATCTGCTCCGCTCAACGGACCCTGTCAAATTCGCCGGAGTTCCGGCAGCGGTCAGCAAAATGCGGCAGGATCTTGCCTTTGTCAGAAATTTTATACAGCAGGCTATGGGCGATGGGCTATGAGCGATGGGCCATAGCCTATGGTTTGATCCTTCGGCCCATTGCCCATTGCCTATCGCCTATCGCCTATTGCCTATAGCCCATAGCCTTTTTTTAGGATCTTATGTTTCAATTGGCATCCCCCTATTTTTTATTGCTGCTGGCCCTGTTTCCGGCGGCGATCTATTTCAGGAAGCGACGGCAGATGCGGCCGGCCTTGACCCTGTCTTCCCTGATGCCGGTCCAGGGCATCCAGCCCTCCGGCACGCTGCGGATCGCCAGGCTCCTGCCCGTGTTGAAATATACGGCACTATGCCTGATGATCGCAGCCATGGCCAGACCCCAGTGGGGAACCAGACAGGTCAACGTGTTGACTGAAGGCATAAATATCGTTCTGGCCGTGGATCTTTCCGAAAGCATGGCGGCGCTTGATTTCAAATATAAAGGAAAAATCGTCAACCGTCTGGAAGCCATCAAAAGCGTGATTCAGGATTTTATCGCCAAACGAAACGGCGACCGGATCGCCATGGTGGTGTTCGGAACCCATGCTTATACCCAGTTGCCCCTGACGCGCGACTATAATACCATTTCATCCATTCTGGACCGGCTGCAGATCGGTGCGGCCGGCCCGAACACGGCCATCGGAGATGCCGTCGGCATTTCGCTCAAACGGCTGGAAGATATCAAAAGCAAGTCCAATATCATTATTCTGCTGACTGATGGACAAAGCAATTCCGGCGAACTGTCCCCGCAGATCGCAACCGAACTGGCCGCTCAAAAGGGAGTCAAAATTTATACCGTGGGTGTGGGAACTCGCGGACAGGTGCCGTTTTTAATCAAAGACCCGGTTTTCGGGGAACGATATGTGTATCAGGAGGTGGATATTGATGAAGACGCCCTTAAGGATATTGCAAAGAAAACCAACGGGATGTATTTCAAGGCGGAAAATACCGAAGGACTTCAGCAGATATACGACACCATTGATAAACTGGAAAAAACCGAGGTAAAGACCCAGACATTTGCGGAATACAACGAACTGTACCGGTATCTGCTGATTCCGGCCTTTATTCTGCTGGGGGCATGGGTTGTATTGACAAATACCCGATTGATGCGTGTGCCATGAAATTCAGTCACATTGAAATGCTGTTTCTCATCTGGGCAATCCCGGTTTTTTTTCTGGTGGTTGTCTACGGGATGAAAACCCGGCAAAAGATTCTGGCCCGATTTGCCTCACCCAAGGGCCTTGCCGTCATCGCTCCGGAAGTTGATTCCGGAAGGCGCTGGCTCAAAGCCGGATTGGTTCTCTGCGCGCTCCTGTTCATCTGCCTGGCGCTGTCCGGCCCCCAGTACGGTTACAAATGGCAGACCATCGAGCAAAAAGGCGTCGATATCATCGTTGCCGTGGACCTTTCCCGCAGCATGCTGGCAACCGATATTCAGCCCACCCGCCTGGACCGGGCCAAGCGGGAAATTGTTGATCTGCTGGCCATGCTCAAGGGCGACCGGATGGGTCTGGTGGCCTTTGCCGGAACGGCGTTCCTTCAGTGTCCCTTAACACTCGATTATCAAGCCTTCAATATATTTTTGAATTCACTGACGCCCGATTCCATGCCTGTCGGCGGCACGGACATATCCGGTGCGGTCACAACGTCTCTTTCCGCCTTTGACCTGAAGTCAACTTCCCAGAAGGCCGTCATCCTGATCACGGACGGAGAGAACACCGGCAAGGCCGATCCCCTGGAAGCCGCGGAAAGCGCCCGGAAAGCCGGGGTAAAACTGTTCTGCATCGGCGTGGGAAGCATTGAAGGTGTTCCCATTCCCGCCGAAACCGGGGGAATCAAAAAGGACCGGTCCGGAAACATCATCCTGACGAAAATTGATGAGGAAACCTTGAAAAAAATGGCCGTTCTCACGGGCGGGGCCTATGTTCGCTCCGTTGCCGGCGGTATGGACCTGGATGTGATATATTCAAAAGAGATCCGCGGAAAAATGGAAGCTTCAACCCTTGCCACGGATAAAAAACAAATCTGGGAAGATCGGTTTCAGTGGGTGCTTGCCCTTGCCATTTTTGCCCTTGGTGCCGAATTGTTTGTACCTGCAGTTCGAAAAAAGGCCACTGTATCGGCGTTGATGTTTCTGTTGTTATGGAGCGTGCCGGCTCATGCCGGAAATCCGTTGAAGGAAGGGATCGACGCTTATAACCAGGGAGCCTACGACAAGGCACTGAAACTTTTTATCGATGCCCAGCTTGAATATCCGGATAGACCGGATATTTTATACAACATCGGAAACGCCTATTACCATACCGGAGATTACGAAGCTGCCGCAAAGAACTACAAAGAAGCCCTAAAGTCCGAGAATAAGTTGCTTCAGCAAAAAACCCATTACAATCTTGGCAATGCGGATTTTCGAAAAAAACAATACGAAGAGGCCCTGAAAGATTACGAAAAGGCTCTGAATCTGAATCCCGATGATGTCGAGGCCAGACAGAATATGGAATATGTCAAAAAGGTCATGGAACAGGCCAAAGAACAGCAGAATCAGCAGCAACAGGGGGATAAGAGCGATAAGAAAGAGGATTCCTCCGAGCCAAAGGATAGGCCGGACCCGTCAAAAGAAGGACAGTCGCCGGAGAAAAAAGCGGATCAGGAAGAACACCCCCCAAAAAGCCAGGAGGAGCAATCCAAACCGGATAATAAAAATACCGGTGAAAACAAACCGTCACCGGATTTTGGGAATGAGACCGATCAGGACGGGCAAGCTCCGGATGCTCAGAATGAGACCGCCGGAAAAGAAGCGGAACAGAAAGAACAAGACGCGTCTTCATTAAAGCCTGCCGGTGATACGGAGAATTCCGAAGAGAAAAAACGGGCCGAACAAATTCTGAACCGCCTGAAGGATCAACCCGGAAAAGCAATGATCCCCGCTTACGGAAAAACCGATGTGGAGAAAGACTGGTAATGGATACCCAGGCAGACAGAAAGACCGAAAGAGCGAATGCTTTTGGGAATATCCTGTGGATATTTATGATCGTTTTTGTCGCACTCAACCTCTACACCCCTGTTCATGCGGCAGAGATTGAGGCGGTTGTGGATCGCACCCGGATCGGACCCGGGGAATCCCTTGAACTCACGGTATCGGTTAAAGGCGGAGAAGGTACGGTGGATATTTCTCCCATCCGGGATTTCAAGGTGCTGTCCGGCGGGACGAGTAGCAGCTTTCAGGTCATCAACGGTCGGATGTCCAGACAAGTGGATTACACATACATGCTGATTCCATTAAAAGAAGGGCGCCTGGTAATCCCTCCCCTGACGGTGACGACGGACATAACTTCCCAAAAAACTGCTGAAATTATCGTAACGGTCAACCCGAAGACCCAGAAGAATACAGGCAGTGAAGATGTATTCGCTGAAGGAAAAGTTTCCAACTCAAGCCCCTACGAAGGCGAGCCATTTCTCTATACTTTCAAGCTGTTCAATGCGGTTCAGATCACCAATGCCCGGTTGCAGAAACCCGAATTCACCGGTTTTTCGGCAAAAGAAGTGGAAAACAGCCGAAAAACTTACAGAACCGTCATGAACGGACGGGAATTCAATGTCACGGACCTGACGATTTTACTGGTTCCCCTTGGATCGGGCCAAAAAACGATTGATCCGGGCGTCCTGGAATGCGATCTTGTTCGACGTCAGACCACGCGAAGAAGTCCGTTCGGCATGCTGGATGACCCGTTCTTCGGACAGAACAAACTGGAACCCCGGATCATCCGGACTGAACCGGTAAGCGTTACCGTTAAGCCATTGCCACCCTTTAACGGCAAAGGCCAATTCTCCGGACTTGTAGGGGCGTTTCAGATTCAGTCCATACTGGATAACCCCACATTAAACGTGGGCGAATCCGCCACCTTATCCGTAACCGTCAGCGGCACCGGCAACATTATGGACGCGGCCGCCCCGGAGATCGCCGTTCCCGATACCTTCAAAACCTACAAGGATGCGCCCCAGGAGAATATTCAGGCCGGTGTGAACGGATATACCGGAAAAAAAATATTTCGCACGGCGCTGGTTCCGCTGAAAGAAGGCCAATACACACTGGAACCCATTGCCTTGAATTTTTTCGATGTATCCAGCGGACAGTATCAAACCCGGTTGACCGCTCCCATTTCCATCCGCGTCCATCCGTCCAGGGAAAAGGACAAAATCGAAGTCTATTCCTCCCCGGCTTCGGATGCACCCCCCCTGAAGAAACATGTGGAATTCACGGGGAGGGATATTCTTCCCCTGAAAGAAGACATGAATGCGCTGGAAACACAAAAAACCATGTCCCCGGCCTGGTTCTGGGCGTTTCTGCTGGCGCCGGCCCTGCTGTGTCTGGGCGTTAACGTCTATCTGACGCTGACGATGAAGAACAATGACCCGTCCAGCCTCATGGCACAGCGCGCGGATCAGGCCTTGAAGGATGCGGGAAAGCCCGCTATCCCGGCGGAGGCATTTTTAACCTGTCTGTCCCGATCCCTGATTTCAGCCCTGCTTGCCAGGGCCGGGATCAAGGGCGAGTCCCTGACCTATGCCGAAGCTGAAACGATTTTGAAATCCAGTGGATTTTCGCCCGATGATGCCGGGTCCGTCACCCGTTTGCTCGAAAGAATCGACTCCGCCAGATTCAGCGGCCAGGAAATGGATTCCGGAAGCCGGGAAACGCTTTTATCGGAAACACGGGAACTGGTCAGGAAGATAACGCGATGAAAGGATTCAAGCACATTCTATTATTTGCCCTGCTGCTCCTTAACCTGGCGCAGGTCACCGTTGCCGGTGAAACCGCCCGGATATTTCTGGACGGCATCAAGGATTACAAAGAAAACCGGTTTGCGGAAGCAGCCGCTGCCTTTTCCAGGGTCGCCGATGAAGGAATCAATAACGGCAAGCTCTTTTATAATCTTGGGAATGCCTATCTGAAGAACGGGGACATCGGCAATGCCGTGTTGTGGTACGAGCGTGCGATAAAACTCCTGCCCCATGATCCGGACATTAAATTCAACTACGAATACGCCCAATCCCTCACCAAGGATGAAAAAGCGGACAAGGATCTGCCCCTTTTCCGGATTTTGTTTTTCTGGAAATTTCTGTTGTCGCAGACGCAAATTCAGTGGGCGGCGATTCTTTTCAACCTGATTTTCTGGACCCTGGTGACGCTCCGGGTGCTCCGAAGAAAAATAAGCTTCCAGATGCTGGGCCATGTCATGCTGGTTCTGGGGCTCGTCTTTACTCTGACTGCCGCCTGGAATGATTACGAGACCCGTTTTATCAAGGAAGCCGTCATCCTGCCGGCCAAAGTATCGATTCGTTCCGGGCTGACCGATGATGCCACGGAACTCTTTGTGCTGCATGCCGGCACAAAGGTAAAAATCGACAAGGAAAAGGACGATCACATCCGGATCGCTTTTTCGGAAGGCAAGATCGGATGGATCAAAAAATCCGATGCCGGCGTGATTTAAAGAAGCATCGATAACATTGTCTTGATATTACGGATTTAACAACCGGACGACAAACCGCTCCTCTTCAACAATCAGCTCCGGCATCGTTCCATTATGCGCCTGCATGCTCTTTACGATTTTGCGGGGAATGCCCATCCCCATATGCTCTAAATACCCATAGTCGCGCATCACATCTTTGAGCAGTTGATTGCGAGCCGCCCGGCAACCGACAAGCATGCGCTCAGGCGTAATTCCGTTAGGCAATCGGCCGGGAGAGCCGACCTCCAGCCGATCTTCATAGATAGACACCTCAATGTCCGATCCTGACAAGAGATAGTCCCTGTGCACCAATGCATTGACAATGCTTTCACGAAGCGCTTCTTCCGGATAGGTCCATCTGTCTTCGCGCCTCGCCCCATCTTTAAGGTGGGCCTCGACCCCGGTATTTCGCCTTATAAATTCCACCGCTTGTTCCACCAGTCCGTTTTCCACCAAACCTTGAGGCCCTGATAAAGGAACCATGGGGCCCCGTATCTGCTGGCGTTCTTTTGCGGTGTAGTCCTTCTCCCTTCCGGGATAGGCCACAGCATCGATGCCGGCTTGGGGCAGAAAGCGGTTTGGATTTCTGCCGAAAAGCAACAAACCGGCAACTGTTGGCGCAGACGCGCCGCCTTCATCAGATAGAATTTCGGTATTCAGCAAAAGGGCCTGCCAACCCGCAACATCTTCATCCTGCGGAGTCTCTTGTGATCTGATGCGCTGAAAATATTCCTTCAAACGCCTCAAATCCAGATCATTTAAGGTTGAACCGGAAACCGGTCTCGTTTCCAATCGGAACGCACCTCTTTGCTGAAACAATCTCTCCAACTCTTCGGGACTGGCTTCCCGGCTTTGACTGCCCACGCGAATATAGTATGTCCGATGGTTGGCATGCCATACATTATGGACCGCCCAGCCGCGCTCCACATGCACCACCGCCACGTGTTTGCCTGTTTCCACATCCTGGATCACTTCGTAATAAGGGATAATTTCCGGACGGATTTTATCCCGGCAAGCAGACATTACCCACTCTTCTAAATTAGCACGCGTGATCCCGGCAACACTACCGTCATCATCCACGCCGAGCAAAATACACCCACCAGAATGATTTGCAAAGGCCACGATCTCTTTGGCTAAGGCGCGATTGTCCAGCGTATCCCTTTTAAACTCTGTTCCGGAGCTTTCCCCGTTTTTGATCAATTCCAATAATTCGGTGCGTGTCATCGTATTTTTCCTACTAAAAGCCATATTTAAGACGTCTGGTTTCGAAGGCTTCCTGCCCCCCTTCCAGTATCTCTTTGACCAGTTCACTGACAACAGGCGTATCAATCGAACCCATATTCTCTGATTTTAAGCTGGCGTGGCCGTGTTCCGCTTCGCCGGCGGCCGATAAACCCACAATCAGCTCTGCATCTCCCAGAACCGGAATATTGGCATTGTGGGTGGCGAAGATAAACTGCCGGCGTCGCTTTTCCTCACGCATTTTTGGAACGACACCTTCGGTGATAAATCGGTTATCCAGATCATCCTCAGGCTGATCGACAACCAACGGCGCGTTGGATTCCAATAAAAGCAGCAGCAAGACAGCCGTTGCTTTCTGGCCGGTCGACAATTTATCCAACGGCTGCCAATTAACCTGATCACGATCGTTTCCCACATTCAACAAAAGCGTCGTTGTAGACGGCAGATCCAGCGCTTCAATCTGAAAAAATATGTCCGATCCGGCCGCTGCAATCTTCTCAGCCTGTGAAGGGGAAAAATGATAATTTTTTACCAATTCATCACGGCCCTTACGGCAGGCATCGGCAAATACTGTTACCGAAAAATCCGTCATAGCGGTCAGCGTGCCGATAGCCTCCGAAAGGCGGCCTCCGATTTGATCACGCATGAGCGCTTCAATCGGCTCACGGTTACCTGCAGATACAACTTCCACCAACACACGGTCTTTGAGCTTTCGACTGACTTTCTTGGCTACACGTTCCAGTCTGCGGAAAGCTTCGGCTTTTGCATCTTCCCATTCTACCAACAGATTTCGGCGTTCTTCCTGGAACGCAGTCAAGTCTCTTGAAAGCGTTGCCTTGCGATCTTTTAATGGCCTCAATCCTTCTATTTGCCGGCGCATGCGGATGAAAGCTTCACCGTCGATTTTCGATTTCTGCAACTCACGCAGGATCTTTTCATAGGCTTCTTGAACCTGCTGTTTCCGAATATCCCAACGTCTACGTATTTCATCCATTTCCTTGGCTGCACGTTGAAGAGCCTCACAGGAAAGGGTATGAACCTGTTGCATTTCCTTCTTCAACCGTTCCAGAACACCATCTGCTGCAAACAGGATCTCCTTTCCGGGAAGCCCATCCAATGCTTCTTCAGTGAGAAAAGCCCTGTCGATCGGAATCTCCTGTTTCAGCGTTTCGATGATTTCCACAAAAGGCCCCATACGCTCCTCAGCGGTTTTCAGGACACTCTCTTCCCGTACGAGCAGACTTTGTTCTTTAAGAGTATCTTCCAGACCGGCTTCTTTGTAACTTTTTAACGTTTCCTCCAACGCAGGCAATCGGGCCAGTTCTTCGTCTATTTGGCCGATTTCCTTCTCTGTTTGCAGAATACGAATACGCGATCGTTCCAACTCCCCTTGAATGGAGCGCTTTCGGTTCACCAGATCGTCATCGTGTTCCAAAAAACGATAGAGGAGGCGGGTCAACTTTTCAGGGCTCTTGGTCAATTCCGAGATCTCATGCTGTCCATACACTTCCACCTGCGGCAAAATATCAGTTGGTGTCAAACCCAATACTTTTCCGGAATCATCACGCACTACAGGCGGATTGGGCACTGTTCGTTCAATCAGATAACGGCGCGAAGAAGGCTGGTAAGCCTGAACCAACAAAGAAATTTTCGTCCCGCTTTTAAGAACATTTCGAACGATGCCTTCATGGGCTTTGATGGCATCTGCGCCAATGGGCTCCAGACCCATCACATAGCGAAGACTCTCCACAATGGTGGATTTCCCGGTTCCCCGGCCTCCCATCAGGACATTTAGATTCTCGTTAAAATGGATTGCCGCCCCGTCCAGGAATCCCCCGCTTTGCCAGGCGGCCGCTACGAATTCCGTATGATCTTCCGGTTCCGGATCGGAATTCAACCGTATGCGGGATTCGTGGTCAAGAAACGCCTGGTGCAGACCGCCCACGGAGACGCTCGACATCTTGATCCAACAGGAAGCACCGGGATGCGCCATATCCTCGGGACCGGAGACGTCTTTGGCATTAATAACTGCCACGGGTCTGTGTCGTTGATAATCCGGATTTTTGTTCAACAGGATCGGCCGAATGTTATCCGGAGCGTCCTTAACAGGACCGGGCAACGAACAGGCCAACAAATGTTCGGATTTCCAAGCCGTTGCCCGAGCCTGGTTGTTCAGTACATACAACAACCCCTTTTCACCCGCCACATGTGCTGCGATACAAACACAACCCCACTTCTTCGACTCTCCCAACAGCTCCTCAACATCATATTTGATGGTCTTGGGCGGTTCTGCCTGATCATGAATGCCGCAATCCCCCAAAACGCCGTTGCAGCGATCCATTGATGCCTCTGGTTCAAACAAGAGCAGCATATGAACGCCCTCCTTGGTCTCTACCTCAGCACCCGGAAATACGATAATGCCGGCCGTTCGCGCCTGCTCAGCCAACGACTGGCCGGTGATGCATCGCTGATGATCGGTTATGGCGATAACCTCGATACGATTTTCTTTAACAGCTTGAATCAGGGCAGTATTGTACGCCGCTTCCGAATCGAAAGGCGTAGATTTGGGATGCCGTTGCACATAGGAAAAGGGATTGACTTGCAGCGCACAACGGTAAAACCGGGCCCCGACAGGTAGCGTCAATGCTCTTTCGATCGATGGGGGCAGACTCATTCGGCGATTCCTCTTAGATCCTTTTATAAGTTTGGCTCTAATTGTCTGATATTGATCTTGATATTTGTTTTCGATCATGTCGACTATCTAATTCATGTATCCTGACCAATAATTTTACTGAGAAGGTCGCTGCCCCTGCCACCCATACTGCGCAGCAGATCTTCGATCTTCTGCATGGCGAGCGGCGATGGCTTGGCGCGACCATTTTCCCAACGATTGATAGTCGGAAAGGTGACCCCGAGCCTGGCGGCGAATTTCTCCTGCGTAAGCCCCGTGCGTTCACGCAGCTCACGGACCAAGCGGGGTATGTCAACTTGGGTGTTCAAGGTGTTTCTCCTTTGATTTGGGATAGGGCCTGAACAAATCAGAATTCATGACACACGACCTATCAGATGATATATCATACGTTAACGAATTATATTGTCAAATTATTTTTTACAACCTCTTTTTTCTCCGAACTTGGCACTACGGAAGATGCAAAGAATTTCTTTACATCTGAAATTCATTTCCAATCAAGACTTCCCAGAACACGCTGCCGCATGACAGCGATCTACCCAATTTGGGAGTTGCTTGCGCCTTGACACTGATGTATCGGTGTGTATAATATATAAAAAATGAACAGCAAAGAAATTATTAAAAGATTACAAGATGATGGACCGTGGATGGCAGCTTTATCATACGAAAGGTGATCACCATCAATTCAAACATCCTGAAAAACAAGGCAAAGGAACTGTCCCACATCCAAATAAGGATATTGCTATCGGAACATTACGTAATATTTTCCGGCAAGCTGGATGGGATTGGAGGTAAAACATGAGATACCCTGTTGTAATCCATAAAGACCCAAACTCTGATTTCAGCGTCACCATTCCCGACCTTCCCGGCTGTTTTTCAGCCGGATCAACATTAGATGAAGCCATAACTATGGCTCAGGAAGCGGCAGAATGTCATATTGAAGGCTTATTGATTGATTCTGAGCCGGTACCCACGCCATCCGATATTGAAGTGCACAAGGATAATCCTCTCTATGATGGAGGTATTTGGGCTTTGGTTGAAGTGGATATCAGCAAACTTTCACTAAAATCCAAACGGATCAATATTACCATGCCTGAAAGACTTATAAAAACAGTTGATCAATACGCCAAACGATATGGCTCAAGTAGATCAGGGCTTCTGTCTCAAGCCGTTACAGAATATATGGCTTCGCATCAGTAGATTACCATCCCTCATCAGCCAGGACATCCGGACCGGTAGATTTACTTTCACTGTTGATCATCATTTTGAGGTTTTTCCACCGGGACCAGTCAATACGGTACTTCCTGCCCGCCAAGTCGAAGATACCGTATCAACGACGACGTTTCGCCCATGGGGATCGATGATGTACTGCCGGTCCACGGCAAGAGACGGGTGTATCTCATGGGTCAGGATCAGGATGGTTGCGGAGACTCTGCTG
>AMWB02151505.1_pt1 | contig 12396 bp, 11 predicted proteins | sample 200311 | NCBI WGS metagenome assembly AMWB02 (sample SAMN02737377, study PRJNA173069) | bioreactor metagenome | biome: anode biofilm in microbial fuel cells | place: USA: California | collected 2010-12-16 | reverse complement strand
AAAAAGGAGTAAAAGATGAAGTACTTAAGATTATTATTTGCACTGGTTGTAATTTCCTGTGTGATGGTGTGGACCTCTGCCCTGGCTCACGATGGCTGGTTGCAGAGCAACGCAGCCAGAGTCGGAGTTGGAAACATGGTTTACATCGACGCCATGTTCGGCAATCATCTGAATGAACACCGCAGTTACAAAATTGTCGGCAAGTGGCTGATGGACAGGTCCGTTTTCAGGCTCATTACCCCCCTGGGAAAGGCCATGGAAGTCAACGGCGATCTTGTTGATGTGGGTACAGATGAGCTGAAAACTTCGGTGACCCCGTCCTACTTGGACAAGAACGGCTACTTCGTCTACTCCTTCAGGGCAGCTGAGCGTGGAGTGTATATTATGGAAGGGATTCTCGACACGGTGGTTGCTCACGGTGGTGCCACAAGGGCTGTAAAATGCACAAAGGCCATGGTGGGTGCGGTTGCAGGTCCTATGGCAAATACACTGATGCCGCCTCTTCGTGGCTTTGACAAAGAACTCGATCAGGAACTCGAGATCATTCCGTTGAATGACCCTACGAAGCTGAGAGTAGGAGACACGCTCCAGGTTAAGGTGCTGTTCAAGGGGGAGCCTTTGGCGGAGGGACATCTCTCGGTCATTCCCCGTGGAAGGGACGTTGGAGCGTTTCCCAATCCCGTTTATGACCCCGAGGTTATAGACGGGATTGCCGCCTTCACCTTTGCTGAGGCCAACTATCATCTACTGGTCGTACATCACCACACAATGGAAGGCGGAATCCATCCCAAGACGGGGGAGGCATATGATCAATCTGCGTATGCTGCAGCACTAACTGTGATGGTGGAGCCTTGATCAACGGCGTTGCTTCATCTCCAGATGCGTTCTCGGTAGGCTTTAAACGTTTCGTATGAGCTGGTAGATAACCCAAGTTGGCTTAATGAATGGGGAACATGAACTGAATTCCCTACGATCTGATCGTGTAGTCAAGGCTTCCAAAGCGATTAACCGCTGGTATTCTTTCTGTGCGCACACAGATTAGCGCTGCCCGAATAGGTGCATGTTCCTCAATTTACGGGCCTGCTTGAGCAATTAATGAGTGACGGCCATTACATTCTCCCTGTGCTTGTGGTCGTGCTCGATGGGCTAAAAATACCTGTCCCATTCTACGCATAAGTCTAGATGTTGTGGATCCCTATTCTCTTTTGATTTTCAGTATGATAACCAGATCATTACCGTAGTCCGGGCATAAGGAGTACTGCTCCCAGCCCGGCCACCACTTCGCCTGGACCAACTCAACCGGCAGCAACCCTGACAACAGCCGAATGCCGGGCGGCGCTTTCGCCATAATACCAGAGGGATACGGTATAGATGCGTCCGCCTCTCGACGCTTTCTCTACCTCCACTTCGACCCAGGTCATGTCTTTGCCGTCGATCCAGGTGCCGGTGTTGGCGTAGATACTGTTGAAAAAGATTGGGTGGCGCCGCAATTCCGCTCTATGGGTGTGGCCGAACAGCACAATGCGCGGTTTGAAGGGATACAAATGCCGGATTCGCCCCGGCATCCTCAACAGCAGATCGGCCGCACCGTTGAGTACCCCCGCATCATCCACGAGCGCCGTACCAGGAAGGACAATATTCTGCCGGTCGGACCACTCACTGAGAATGTCCTTATAGAGCTCACCGATCAGCATCACCATCGGGTTCTGCTGGAAGCCGTCCAGACCGTCCATCAGAAACTGGTCCAGAGGCCCCTTCCCGGCCCAAATGGCGACCGCATAGAACACGGCAGTGACCAGCGCATCATCCAGATGCCCCTTCTGTACTCGCCCCGGGCCGAACTGGCCATTACGGTCCAGCAGTTCGTTCAACCGGCTAGCAGGAAGCTTGAGGGCTTCGGCCAGGATGTCCGGGGTGGTGATCACCTCACCGGTAGCCACGGACCTGCAAGCCGCCAGCCTGGAAATGAAATACCCCAGCGGTAGATGCCCTCCCTCCCGGCTCCAGATATCCGGCGCATTGAACAGACAGTAGCGGTGACCGTGTTCCGCCCACAACACCCGGTCTTTGCTGTAGGACCCCAGGCCCGGATAATCAGAGACGATGTTCATGCCCGGAAAGGTAGTGGTAATGACCGCTTTGTTGGCCGCTTCAAAAGAGAGCAGGTCGTGGTTCCCGGTAACATAGGTCACCTGCATATCGGAGTTGAGGGAGAGATCCTGCAACGCCCCTACGACCGGGGCATTGAGGCCGGTCGCCAGCACCTGGGCAAAATCGTGCGGCGCTACCTCAGCCGGCGCTACCCAGTCATCCAGCAAGTCTCCCAGAATGATCAATTCCGCCACATCCGCCCTGCTGTTGAGTTCCCCGAGAAAGTCTGCCAGCGGCTCGAGGTGCTGTGTCATCCAGGAATACTTGGCATCAACATTCAGGTGAATGTCGCTGATGAAGACCAGTTTGTTGCGTTGCGCTTTCCTGCGGGCACGCGGCTTCAGCCAGGACCGCATCAGACCCAGGTCGCCCCCCACAGTTCCCATTGCCGCCGCGGTCCCCATTCCCATCAAGAAATCCCGTCGTTTCATCACTCTATTTCTCCTGATCATCTCACATGGGTGCCATTAATATTGTTTTGTAGAGAACAAAATTGACAAGATAAACTTTTGTGAAAAGCGCTTCCACCGACGGCTACACCCTTGGAGCATCAGCGTGCGCGGCGCAGAGGCTGTTGTAGCTGAATCGATCGTTCTGCCATAACCGTCCAGTAGATGAGCCGGCCACCTGTCGCTAGCCGTTTAACCAAATGCCACTCCAGCCGGATGTTTTGGAATGCATGCGTCGTCTTTCGACTGCTGCGTGGGCACCAAAGCCATAAACGGTCTACGAGCAATAAAGTACACCTTAGACGTGCGTTTACTTCAGATATGAAACCATATGCGGCACGCATTACTGCTGACCTGATACGATCCGCCTGCTGTTAGAGCGTCAAGCGCTGCATCCGCTAGTACTCGTGACGGTATTATTAAATGTTGCACTTTTGCCGTGTCCATTAATACCTTGACTGTGACCCCTTCGGGAATCACAACGCCTTCAGCCGACAGGACGGCATGCGGATCGGCTATCAGCCTTTTCTTGAATTCCTCGTCTTCCCAACACCGGACGATGATCTTCGACATCGGGTTCTCTTTGTTGCCCATGGTCGTATCCCCCTTTATGATTTTTGTTGCTCCATTGCGACGCAGCAGCAGACGGCACCAATGCAATGTGTTCTCAAATTCAAGGCCTGGTCACACCACCTATGGTACTGGCTGTTAGCACCAAGAATACGCCAATTTCTGCCCATTTGTTTGCTTTTTTTCGTGATATTGCAGGAGGGAAAAGAAACCGGCGGGAAGTGAGGCATTGCACCCCACCACCCGCCGCCATCGAGCAGAGTTGCTGGAGAATAAGCCAACAACCTATTATCATGCCAGCATTGATTAAATTGGAATCAACGGAAAAGAGAAAGCCGGAGTGTCATGACTTCAGCTCTTTATTTTCGGGGTACAGAATCACTTTTGGGCAAAATTGAAAAATGTTCAATCGCTGTAGACTGGTGCCTGGGGCGAGAATCGAACTCGCACGGAGCGATGCTCCAAGGGATTTTAAGTCCCTTGTGTCTACCTATTCCACCACCCAGGCAATTGACAGCGGAGAGGCTTAAATCTCTATCACAAAGGTAAAATTGGTGACAAGCAAAAACCTGTAAGGGAACCAAGAGGTGAATAAACAGATGCCGAAGCCTGCAGCGCAGTACGTTCGCTGCTTTGTGGGGGTAATTCTTGTTGAAATATTATTTCTAGCGTGAAAGTCGCTGTTCGTATCAATTGATGACGCTTTTTCTGTTGCATCGCGAGTCTCTATTTGACATGGTCCTCATCCAGCAGGGAGAAAGGTGTCGTGTTTATAGTCTTTATATCATAATGTTATGTGAAGCGGAAAAGGCCAAACTCAAAGGGTTCCTATGCCGAAACGAAGAGGAAGAATCACGGGTCGTGTGGGGCTTCCCCCGGGAGCGCTCGTTTACACGGGGGAGAAAAGAGATGAGGAGAGCAAGGTCACTACCATCGAGTACGATGAGGCCAGGTTTGATGAGAAAACGGCAACCGTTTTTTCAGGGGACTTGCCATTGGAGGGCAAATCAACGGTCACCTGGATCAACACCGTTGGCCTGCACTGTGTGGAAAACCTGGAGAAACTGGGAAAATGCTTCAAGATTCACAACCTCATTCTGGAGGACATCCTGAGCACCGAGCCTCGCCCGAAAGTCGAAGACCTTGACGAGTATATTTATTTGCGCATCAAGATGCTTCGTTATGACGATGAGAAAAGTGAGGTATTTGTTGAGCAGGTGAGTGTGATATTGGGGCAGAATTATGTCCTGTCTTTCCAGGACAGGGAAAGCGAGGTATTTGCCCCCATTTTTCAGCGGCTGAGAACCGGAAAAGGACGGCTGAGGCGATTGGGGGCGGACTATTTGGCTTATATCCTTATGGACACGATCATCGACAACTACTTTCTCGTCGTTGAAAAAGTCGGAGACCGCATTGAAACGCTGGAAGAGGAACTCACCAGGGTCTCTACTCCGCAAACCCTTCACTCAATCCACCTTTTGAAACGTGAAGTGACCATTTTGCGCAGAGCTATCTGGCCTCTGCGAGAGATTATCGCGCTTCTCGAGCGGGGAGAATCCCGTCTTATCCGAGATACCACCACCATTTACCTGCGCGACCTACATGACCACATCATCCAATTGATCGACACCATAGAAACGCTTCGGGAAATGCTCACCAGTTCGCTCGATCTCTACCTATCGAGCGTGAGCAACCGACTCAATAATGTGATGAAGGTCCTCACCATCATTGCAACCATTTTCATGCCCCTCACCTTCATCGCCGGCATCTACGGCATGAACTTTCACTACATGCCGGAGCTCGACTGGAAGTGGGGTTATCCCGCCTGCCTCCTCCTTATGCTGGCTATTGCTCTCAGCATGCTCCTTGGTTTTCGAGCTAAAAAATGGCTTTAGCCGTAAGGAAGCTTCTTGTCCTCATGCGCAGTTCTCCGTGCCTGAAATTCTCTGCTTGCCTTCCAAGACTGAGCACGATATTGGTAAGACCAATTTATAATATATAATCTAGTGGTATGACCAATATTGATTTTGTCACTTTCCCGGAGGCAGCCGTGGGAGACCACAATCAATCCATCGCAGAAAAAAGATACGTTTATGGAGAGATTGTTGATCGCATCCGGGCGATGATTCTTGATGGGCGTCTTGCGGTGGGCGATAAGCTCCCGCCTGAACGCACCCTGGCCGGTCAATTCGGGGTTTCCCGCAACAGTGTGCGCCAGGCTGTTCAGGCCCTTGCCGAGAAGGGCATTCTCGAAAGCCGCCAGGGCGATGGGACCTATGTGCGCGCACCGGATGAGAGCGTGCTGACGGAAAACCTGGCCCAGGCCATGTCGATGCATTCCGAGCTTTTGGAGGATATCTGGGAGTTTCGTTTTCTGATTGAGCCGCAGATCGCGTTTCTTGCCGCCAAATCCATCACGCGGGAGGAAATCGACAGCCTCAAGGTGCTGGCCTTCGACCAGCAGAAGAGGATGCTCGAGGGATCGCCCGATGCCGGACTGGACGCAGCTTTTCATCGAGTCATCGTGCAAGCCTGCAGAAATAAAGTGATTGGCAAGATGATGGAAATGGCCAATGAAATCCTTAACGAAAGTCGTGCCGACCTCCTCCAGAGCCATGCCCGAACGAAGGCCTCGGTGACCGGCCATTTGCAGCTGATTGACGCTTTTGAGCGAAGGGACGCGGATTCTGCCTGCCAGGCCATGCGTGAACACCTGGCGGAAGTGGAGCAAATCGCCCGGGCAAGCGGCGTCCGCGAGACAACTGAAAAACCGCCAACCTCATGCTGAACTGAACATTGTGCAACGTCGATCTGAAAGGACCTCTCTATGCTGACCGTGATTGCGATTTACCTTGGAGTTGGAGTTGTGGCCGGAGTGCTTGCCGGATTATTGGGCATCGGCGGCGGGTTGGTGATCGTTCCCATGCTGGTGTTCTGCTTCACGTGGCAGGCCATTCCCAATGAAAGCATCATGCACATTGCCCTGGGAACATCCATGGCGAGCATTATCTTCACCTCGGTGTCGAGCTTCATGGCCCACCATCGGCGAGGGGCTGTCTACTGGACGGTGGTGCGCCGCATTGTGCCCGGCATTTTGGTGGGAACCTTCCTCGGAACCATAGTGGCTTCACGTTTGTCGACCGGTTTTCTGAAGGGATTTTTCAGTCTTTTTCTTTACTACGTTGCCGTGCAGATGCTCTGGGACAAGAAGCCCAAGCCCTCGCGCAGTCTACCTGGTAATGCGGGGATGTTTGGCGTGGGGAACGTGATCGGTGTGGTCTCGAGCCTGGTGGGGATCGGCGGCGGCACGCTGTCGGTACCCTTCATGATGTGGTGCAACATCCCGGTGCATCGCGCCATCGGCACATCAGCAGCGATCGGTTTTCCCATCGCCATCGCCGGGACCGCGGGCTATATCTTAAACGGTTGGAATGTCGCCAATCTGCCAATGTATTCTGTTGGATACATCTATCTACCGGCGCTGGTCGGGATTGTGGGCGCCAGCGTGTTCACCGCTCCGCTCGGGGTCAAACTGGCTCACAGTCTACCTGTGGCGAGGCTGAAGCGAGTTTTTGCCGCGCTCCTCCTCCTGGTTGCAACCCGCATGCTCCTGTCGCTCTTCTGATGCAAAAGAGCTGTTCTCCTCAGATGGATGGTTGTTTGAAGCCCTGACTGCGGCTTTCGGCAGCACACGCAAAAACCGCCCTCCCATCAAACGTTTGATTTTGCAATGAGAAAAAGACGGTGCGGAAAATGCGCACAATGTGCGCTCCGCACCGAGTTTTGCCTGTAAGAGTTGCTGGGAAAAGCGCCTGGGTGTGTCGTGAAAACCGGTGGGTGCTGCGGCCTGCCCGTCAGTCGTACAGGACCTGATCGACCGGTTTTTCCATTCCTTCCGGAAATTCCTGAAATGGGAACGGGCGAGTATTATCATTCAAGGTCGCGTAGCGAATGATCTGGTAGGCGTATGTGGCCATTTTATTGGAAAAGCTCCGCAGGGGATGGCTGTAATTCTGGGTGATCAACAGATAGACATATTGAAAGAGCACCGTCACCTGGATCAGGGTTTTTAGAATCTCGAAAATAATCAGGACCATGATGGTGTAGAGCAGGCGGATTCCCATTTTCTTTCGCGAGAGAGAGCCTTCAGTCATTTGTTGTCCATTCGTCATGTTCAATTCTCCACTTTGCATTTGCAGCTAGAGGGTTTAGGTGATGAAGCCGAGTCCAAGCATCCAGGATGCGATCCTCGTGGTAAAGCCGGTCCGGCCATTTGCAAGCGAAGTCGGGCGACCGGAACAGGTTATGGCAATGGTTTACCCAAACGGCCATGGTCACCGCAGCGGCAAATGACTGGCGGTATTCGTATAAGCCCTCTTTCACCAGCATCCAGTCGTATCTCCTGCCTTGCGGTTCGACCAACCCAAGAAACCAGACCGATTGATTGAATGGGTCACACTGAGCAATTTTCATCTGAAGTCCTTGTCTGCCCAGTCACATTAATGTGAATAGATGAACAAGGGCAACCAGTAAAAGAGGATTACTCGCAATTTCTACAACTGAAGGTTAGTGAAATCAAGAACATCTAAGAACGAAAGAGCATTTTGTTTGGCGGATACCGCTGCAAGCTATCGGACGTCATCCGGCAGGGCGCCTGGAAGGTCGTCCGCTGGCGGCCCGCGGCGCCTGCTAAAAAAAAATACAAATTAGGGATCGATTGTGTTAAGCGATGAGGTTACATTTTTCACCTCTAGGCTGATGAATTAAGGTTTGGCCTGAAATCGCGCGGCATCGGAAAAGCTGCAAGCGGCAAACGAGCGAGGTAACGAGGAGGAGCAAAGTTCATGGCGCTCATTGTTCAAAAATATGGGGGCACATCCGTTGCCAATATTGAACGGATTCGGTCTGTTGCCCAAAAAGTTGTTGAGCGAAGCCGGTCGGGTGACCAGGTGGTAGTTGTCTTGTCGGCCCGGGCCGGAGACACCGATAAACTCCTGCAACTGGCGCACGAAATGAGTCCAGATCCGGACCCTCGGGAAACGGATGTTCTGCTTGCTACGGGGGAGCAGATTACTATCGCGTTGTTCAGCATTGCGGTTAAGGATCTGGGGGCCGAGGCTGTCTCCATGACCGGCTACCAGGCGGGAATCATCACTGATGATCATTACGGACAGGCGCGCATTAGCTGGATCGAGACCCTGCCCATCATGGAAAAGCTGCACGAGGGCAAGATAGTCGTGGTGGCTGGCTTTCAGGGCTATGACAATGCCGGCAACATTACTACGCTTGGCCGCGGCGGCTCAGACACTACGGCAGTAGCTCTGGCGGCCGCGCTCGGTGCCAAAGTGTGTGAAATCTATACGGATGTTGAAGGGGTTTTCACCACCGATCCCAATATTTACGAAAAAGCCAGAAAACTCGCCAAGGTCAGCTACGAAGAAATGCTGGAAATGGCCAGTATGGGCGCCAAGGTGCTGCATATCCGCTCGGTTGAATTCGGCATGAAATACAATGTGCCTCTGCTGGTTCTGTCTTCGTTTATCGATGCGCCGGGCACCTTAGTCACGGAGGAGGATGAGGAAATGGAAAAAGTGGTGGTTTCTGGAATCACCTACAGCAAAAAAGAAGCTCGCATCACCGTCACCAACGTGCCGGACGCTCCTGGAATGGCGGCTAAACTGTTCTTGCCCATGTCGGCAGCGGGCATCAATGTCGACATGATCATTCAGGGGAGCGGCTCGATTCCCGGCAGAGCGAATATTTCGTTCACCGTGCCCAGAACGGACTATGAAAAAACCGTCAAGATGGCGCAAAAAATGGCTCAGGAAATCGGCGCAGGAAACGTTCACAGCAATCCGCAGATCGCTAAAATATCGGTCATCGGCCTGGGCATGCGAAGCCACAGCGGAGTTGCCAGTAAGATGTTTGAGACACTGGCGAGAGAAAACATCAATATCAAAATGATCAGCACCTCGGAGATTAAGATTTCCGTGGTGATCGACGAAAAATATACGGAACTTGCCGTCAGAGTGCTCCACGACGCTTTCGAGCTCGACAAGGAGTATCACGGCAGAATTCAGATCAAGGAAGAAGTCGGAAAGTGATGGTAAGATCGGCTGCAATGGTCAAGACAGAGTCACCATGGACGACACCCAGGGCCCCCTTTTTTATGGGTGAGCTTAGCTGGTCTGGACGTCCAACCAGAATAGTCAGGGGTAGTTATGCATGACGTCAAAATCTATGACACCACTTTGAGGGATGGCACGCAAGCGGAAGATTTCAGCCTGTCGATGGAAGACAAGGTGAGAATCGCTCTGAAGCTTGATGAGCTTGGAATTCACTATATCGAAGGCGGTTGGCCGGGGTCGAACCCTAAAGATGTGGGATTTTTTGAGGAGATACTCAATTATGAACTGAAGCATGCGCAAATTGCCGCATTCGGCTCCACTCACCACCACGGCAAGGCCCCCGAGACGGATTACAACCTCAAGGCGCTGGTCGCGGCCAAAACGCCCGTCATCACCATTTTCGGCAAGAGCTGGGGGATCCATGTGCGTGATGCCCTTCATACTACTCTGGAGAGGAATTTGGAGCTGATCCGGAATAGTCTGAAATTTCTGCGCCCTCATGCCAAGACGCTTTTCTATGATGCGGAGCATTTCTTCGACGGCTTCAAGGACAATCGCGAGTATGCTCTGGCCACCCTCGAGAAGGCCCTGGAAGGCGGGGCGGAATGCCTCGTTTTATGCGATACCAACGGCGGCAACCTGCCGGATGTCGTCGCCGAGATCATTTTGGCCGTGAAAGACCGTTTTCCCCAGGCGCCTTTCGGCATTCATGCGCACAACGACACCGACGTGGCCGTCGCCAATTCGCTGACTGCGGTCAAGCTGGGGGCCGTGCAGGTGCAGGGCACCATCAATGGTGTTGGGGAGCGCTGCGGCAATGCCAACCTGTGCTCGATCGTTCCCAATCTGTGCCTGAAGATGGGTTTTCCGGTCTTGGCGCCGGAGAGCCTGGTCAAGCTTCGAGCAGCCAGCCGCTACGTGTTGGAGCTTGCCAATGTGCCGCCGAATCGCTATCAGCCTTTCGTCGGCCGTAGCGCTTTTGCGCACAAGGGCGGAGTCCATGTCAGCGCGGTGGAAAAGAACCCGTTGACTTACGAGCACATCAAGCCTGAGCTGGTGGGCAATAAAAGGCGTTACCTGGTTTCAGACCTTTCCGGGCGAGCCACCATCAAAAGCAAGGCGGCGGAATTTGGTTTGGAGCTGTCAAAAAATGATCCTGTGGCCATGCAGGTACTGAACGAGCTCAAGGAACTGGAGAATCAAGGATTTCAATTTGAAGCGGCGGAAGCCAGCTTCGAACTGCTCATCAACAAAGCCATGGGCCGCTCCAAACGCTACTTTGAGCTGGTCGGTTTTCGCGTGATCGACCAGAAGCTGAGTGAAACGAGAGAACCTGTTTCCGAGGCGACCATCATGGTAAAGGTTGGTGGTAATGTGGAGCACACCGCGGCCCTTGGCAGTGGACCGGTCAATGCCCTCGACAATGCCCTGCGCAAAGCGCTGGAAAAGTTCTACCCGGAGCTGAAACGCATGGAACTGAGCGACTACAAAGTGCGCGTTTTACCGGGCAGAGACGGCACGGCCTCGAAGGTTCGGGTGTTGATTGAATCGAGCGATGGCAAGGACCACTGGGGAACGGTAGGTGTGTCTCACGACATTCTCGAGGCCAGCTGGCAGGCCCTGGTGGACAGCATCAACTACAAAATGTATAAGAATGAAAAGAAGAACGGAGAATGTTAAGCACAGACTGAACTCATTCGTCGAAGGCCAGGGTGTGGCCGTGACACTGCTGGCCTTTTTAATTTTCGTGGTTCTTTGCGTCCGCTATTATCAGAAAAACAACTTTTCCCCCCGACCTTCTCCAGCTCCCGTTGTCATTGACGTACAGGGTGACGTCAGCCGCCCCGGCATGTATCTTTTGCAAGGTGACGCCGCAACCTTTTGGGATGCAGTGCAAGCTGCCGGCGGGCTTTCCACCGGTGATACCAAGGACACCCGTCAGCTTTTGTTGCACCGGACCATCGCCACGGGAGAGCTGCTTCGAGTGACAAGGATGACAGACGGCAGCTTCGCCTTCACGGTGGAAGCCATGCCGGCCAGGGCCCGCTTGATCCTGGGGCAGAAACTCGATCTCAACCAGGCCAGCATCGAGGAGTTAAGCCTGGTGCCGCACATGCGCCCGGAATTTGCCGAAAAAATTGTCGAGCGGCGACACTCGAAACCATGGAGCAATTTGCAGGAACTGAAAGAGATCTCAGGGGTTGGCCCTAAGACCATCGATAAGTGGGAGAACCATCTCGAAATAAAGGTCCCTGATTGAACCCGGCAAAGGTTTGTCACCGAGCGCAACCAGTTTCTGGGATGAACACCGCTGACGATGCCGATTTCGGGCTTGTTTCACAACCGCTTTGGGTTAACCCCCATGCCCTGGCAGCCACAACAAAGTATGGAAATCTCTCTTTTACTATTCACAATTCACTCTTCACTCTCGTTTGAACCGAAGGTGACCATGAACACCCTGGAATTCGAGCACAACGAAATACTCTTTGGCGCCGACCCCACCGAAGGCATTGTCGCCGTCGAGCCAATCGCTGGGGACAGGATGCGATTGTTCATCCGCAGCGGCGCGGACCTTGATGTGCGCGACGAGCCGTTCACTCCCTTTATCCTGCTTGCGGAGCGGTCGCTGCTGGAACATTTCACCGGCGCCTGCCGCATCGAGCCGCTTTCCTCCAATAACAGCCTGCGCTTTCTCGCTTTATGCCAAAACTGGAGCGCCTGCCTCAAGGCCCGAGACCACCTGCGCGCCGTCACCGGGCAGTCGGCGACCTCGCGTGAGGCGCCCTATCTGTTTTTATCCGATCCGGTGCATCAGCACCTGCTGCTCACCGGCAAAACCTTTTTCAAAGGCCTTGCATTCAGTGAAGTCCACCGCCTGGCCATCGACATCGAAACCGCCTGCGCACCCGGCTATGAGTTTTCAAATCCGCAGCGAGAGGCAGACCGAATACTGTCGGTCGCCTTGATGGACAATCGAGGCTACTCGGAAGTCCTTTTCGGCAAAAACCTGGCGGAAAAGGAAATGATTGAGACCCTCGGACGGCGCATTGCGGAGCTCGATCCCGATGTGGTCGAAGGGCACAACATCTTCAATTTTG
>AMWB02036099.1_pt1 | contig 12399 bp, 9 predicted proteins | sample 200311 | NCBI WGS metagenome assembly AMWB02 (sample SAMN02737377, study PRJNA173069) | bioreactor metagenome | biome: anode biofilm in microbial fuel cells | place: USA: California | collected 2010-12-16 | reverse complement strand
TACTCCGCCGATCGGCAACAGCGTAACGCTCCTGACGTGCGCGCCGAAACGCATCGCCACGAAACTGTGTCCCAGCTCATGCAGCACGACACAGGCAAACAGGCAGATAATCAGGGCCAGGGCCCAGAGGCTTGATTGAAGTCCGTCCACGCCCCAACCGAGCCACGCGATCCATGCAAGAAGAAGGATGAACGTGAGATGCATCCGGATGGGAATGCCCCAGACACGGCCCATGGGGATCGACCATTTCATGAAAGGCTCTCAGCCTGCTGTTTCTGCTGAATTACGCAGGATAAGCCCATGAGAAGACAGAGAAGCATGAGGATCTCGCTATCTCCGAAGTTGTACTCGACCATGCCGTTGAACATCAGGGCGCAGAACGCACCCAAGGCGCCCAGCGCAAGCTGCGCTGCTTCCCCCGTTCCGCCACGAGATGCCCTGTAAAGCATCCAGAACGTCAACGCCATCCAGCCAAGCCACGCCGCGAGTCCCGCCGATCCCAATTCCAACGTGACCTGCAGAGCGTTGTTGTGAAGGTGATTCAGCTTCGGCTGAACATGCGCCGCATAGGGCAGAAAGTCCTCGTGCTTCGTCGCCTTTAATCCCATGCCAAGCGGATACTGCTTCAGCATCGCGGGGGCGACTTTCGTCCAGAGCGCGGACCTCCCGCTCCGATCGGACCACTCGTGCCTCAAAAGCTCCAGGCGATGGCGAACCTGCGGCACAAACACCAGCGCAACGGCGCACAGCACGACGGCCAACACGATTCTCCGGCGGCGGGCCAGCCAACTCATGAGCCCCGCCGAGAGCAGGAAGGAGAACCAAGCGCCACGCTTGAAGTGAAGGATAAGTCCGACCGCGTTAAGCCCCACGCTACCGCCGCCGGAATCCGCCTCCTGACCGGGCCCTGGTTGATGAACGCGGCCAGCAGGATGCACAACGACACCATGTACATCTGCGGATCGCGCATGTTGCCCGTATCGTACAGATCGACGCCTCTTTCGACCTGCACAACGACACGAATCACATCGTACACGGCGCGCATCGTGATCCCGGCAATGAACAGGATCACCGCGAGGCGCACCTTCTCCCAACCGCCCGCGCGATCGGGGCGAAAGGCCGACCCCATCATGAAAATGAGCAGCAAGAGCAGGAGCCGGTGACACTTCGGCAGGCTGATCTCCGGCCGGACGCCCCACACGGAACTGAGCAGCGCGATGACGGAAAAAACGGCCACCGGCCAGAAGTACGGGCACTGCAACGGCGACATATCGCGGCGTCTCACGAGGTCAAACAACCAGAACGGAATCGCCAGGAAGATCAGAGGCTGCGCCAGAGAAATGGAAATGGGCAACGCCAGGGCAAACGCGAGAAGAAGGCCTTGCAGGAGCTTCTCGTGCCATGCCGCGTTCTCGCTCAGCGCGCTTATCTTCATGGGTTGTGCCCGGGCCCATACTCAACAACCGCGGGATGCGTGTCAACGTCCGTCATTTCGAGTCGCAGGGTCGCCGGCAGATTGGTCACCACAACGGGCCCGGCGCGCGTGCCTCCCATCGGGTTGAACAGGATTCCACCCGGCGGATCGCAAGCTCCCGACACCTGCACGGCAATGGTTTCGCCATCCCGTCTCATCGAGTAGCTGACCGGGCCCCAGCACGTTGCCGCATTCGTCACAAACCATGTCTCGTTGGACGTGACCCATTCGATCGGAAGCCCCGCGGCCAGAACCACGCGGCCTTTGGCCTCGTCTTCGTAAAGATACATCGAACGAAACGCGTTCAGGAATCCCGACGCGGCCCACGTATGAGGCATGTCGCCGATGTATCCCGGCGTTCGAACGGGAAAGTAAACGGCCTCCGGCCATTGGCGCCACTCCACGGGCATCCGGCATGTCATGAGGTAATTGAACACGGCCCACGCATCATGCGGCCGCCCCATCATGACCAGGGCCTGCGCGATGCGGAACTCATACGGACTGAAACTCCCCTGCCAACCCGGATCAAGCCGCTTGCGAAGACCTTCCAGGTACTTCTCGAATGTGCGGGTCAGCGCGGGCTGCGGGAGATCGTACAGCTCATCGCAGGTGGTCACGGCAATCGCGGTGGACGACGGATCGAAATCGCCGAGTTCCGCGCAGCCCGGCAGATAGTCCAGCTTGTAGAACTCCCTGGTTGCGCCGATGGAGTTGTACGTAGCTTCGCGCAGGGCCCGTTCTTCGGAGGCAATCCATTCAAGCTGATTCGTGCGCCCGAGAACGCGCGCCGTTGATGCGGCATCCTTCCACCCTTTCAGACCCCAGAAATCGTCCCAGTACGAGTGATTCCCCGGCTCCGGATAATATCCTTCGTGGCTGACACATTTTGGAAGAATCCCGTAATAGCGGGCTTGGTCGAGGCTCTCCTTGCGCCGCTCATCCGCTTCGCCCCTGCGGATCTCAGCGAGAAATCGCAGGGCCTTGTCGATGCGGGGCCACGTCCGCTCCAGAAAATCCCTGTCGCTCGAAAACCGGAAGTAATCCCAACAGGCATGGACAAACTCGCCCTGGCTGTCGAACTCCTTGACCGGATTCACCTCGTTGCGCCCGATGATGACGATCGCCGGGATGCGCCCGTCGTCCATGATGTACCCGGCATACCAGTCCAGGAATTCGCGCACGATATCCTTCATCCCATAGCGCAGCAGAGCGCCGGAGGTCATCGCGCCGTCGCGCATCCACGCCGCCTCATAGGCGCGTGAACCGGGCTGAATCGCCGGCCCATCCCGATTCACGAGGATATAGGCGAGGCTGGCCTTGACCGTGTCCATGATTTCCCTCTCAGGACAGTAAAAGGGAATCGCCGGAATCTCCGTGCGCCACCGGGCGGCAACTGATTGAGAGAGCGCCCGGACATCCGCATCCGGCTTCGCACCGGGATGCAGGGGGATGGCAATCCAGATATTCGTCTCGCCCGCCGGAGGAAGAGTGAAGTCGTAGGACAACGCCGCGGATGAGTACTCGGAGTCCGGGGCCACGCCCTGCGCCAGCGTGCCCCTGCTCAGATCCTGAACAATCTCGATCGATTCGGCTCCGCATTTCGCGAATCGCGTGACCGGCGAAAGGCTGATCACAGAGTAATCGTTGGCAAACACGGTGTTGTCTCGGAAGGCAATTGATGGAACGCGATGCAAGCCGCCCCACTGCCACGGGGGATTGACCTCGAACGGACGTATCGCCAGATGCAACTGGCCCGACAAATCCTGATCGCCGGTGTTTCTAATCGCATAGGAGACATAGGTGACGGATTGCGAGGGCGCGCCCGCCGCGAGAGCGCGAATAATCAGTACATATCCGACACCGTCCCATTGAACAGTGGGCATCGGAAGAAAACCGTCCTCCAGCGACTGCGTAATTCTGGCATCTTCGCGAGTCAGGAGTTTGCCTTCCAGCGAAAGAAACGGGTGAACGGAGAAAGACTTGTAGGGCTCCACCACGCCCTCTTCGCTGAACAGGCTCTCCCTGAAATCACCCGGCGCGCCCACGACGGTCCAGTAGCCCTGCTTGCCAGTCAGGTAGTACGGGAACAAGCCCTCAGGCTCGATTCCCGCGAGAAAGCCGAAACAGGTCTTCGCGTCCCGCGCCAGCACTTGCCGAAGCCACCGGTTCAACGCCTGCTCGTTCGCAACCAGAAGAGCAGACGCGCGGGATTCCAGGGCGTCCGTTTGCAGGCTGATCTCGTTGAAGTCGTCGTACCGCAAGGCCGTCTTCACATTGACCCGTTGACGCGGCCCGACATCTTCGAAGGACCGGATGGCAAGCCCATTCACAGAGAGCTCGAGTTTGTTGCGATAGCCGGTCAGCCACAGAATGGGATTCTCGTTGCTCCATGAGCCAGGCACAAACACGCGCGACGGCGGCGCCAACAGCAGCAAATCGGGGACCTCCCCCTCGCCCCAGGGCTCGGCGGCCGTCCTCGGAACCACCTCGAACAGCGAATACCCCCAGGCTGTCCCCCGGCGCGTACAGGAGATTCTCAGGAACTGCGCGTGCGTCCTTTCGAAGAAGATCTCATCGGTCCCGCCATCGCCCTGGTCAGTTCGAAAGACGCTCTTCCACGTTTGCCCGTCCTCAGAGCAGGAGATTTCGTATGACGATCCGAACGCCGCTTCCCAGAACAAGAGAACGCCGACGAGGTCCTTCTTCTCGCCAAAATCCATTTCGAGCCACTGCGGATCTGAAAACTCGCTGCTCCATCGGGACGACCGGTTTCGATCGTACGCGTTGACGGCGGCATTTCCCTCGGACTCCGAACTGGCGGTGACGGCAGGACCGGCAAACAGGCGGCCCGAAAGGACCGCGACGAGGACGGATGCCGTGAGCAGATGTTTTCTCGCGCGGTGCATGAAATGAGATCTCCTTTAACCACTGGAGGTCACAACCGGCGGCCCGTCAGCGACCTGACGAGCCTCCGCGAATCACCGTCACTCCGGTGCCGGGCTCGATTCGCAGCGGATTGTGTCCGCGAACATAGTCAACCACGGCGGAGCGTGTGTCAATGTCCGTCAGCTCGAGGCGCGATTCCGGGCGTTCGACAATCTCACGCAGCATGGGGAAACGACCTCCACCTGACGAGAGAGAGTAGCTGTTCATCGCCACCCGGAATCGCTTTCGCGCGTGCGGCCTGCTTCCATCGGCAAGCCGCAGGTTCCGCACGCGCTCGCCCGGCGGCGCGTTGGGATGCAGTTCATAGGAAAGGCCGTAGACACCCAGAAAGTGGCTTGATCCGACCCGCCGCGCGTTTTCCTCCAGAATGGCCCGGAGGTCCGTCAACGTCAATTCCGCCACCCCCACCCGGTTTTCATAGGGGATGATTCGCCAGATATCGGCGCGGGTAATCGGCCCGGGTCCGATCTGCCCCTCCGCGAGTATCCCATGCAGGGCGATCTCCGCCTTTGCCGCCTTGGTGATAGCCCGGCAAATCAACTGCTGAACCGGCGACTGGCCGGGCGCGTTGACCGACGCCACCAACCCGGTCCCGGCAAATCCCAGCGTTTCGCCCAGGTACGATTTCGTCTTCTCCAGATCCGCCCGCAGAAGCTCCGTCAGCGCGGGGTGCTCCTCGTAGCGATCTTCGATGGGAATCGCATCGGCTTTCTTACCAACAACCTTCTTCTGCACCGTGTCATAAACGATCTCCACACACCCGAGCCAGTTCCCGTAGTAGCCGGCCTGGCTGTACAGAACGCCATTCAGGCGTGCGCTGGCGACCGGTCTGTGGAGGTGTCCGCCCAGCATGACATCGAATTCCGGAAAGGACCGCGCGATCTGGTTCACCTCGTTGGCGTTGTCGTCACCCTGTTCCTGGTAGCCCTGATGCACCAGAAGAACCATGACATCCGGCCGCTCCGCACGGACGGACGGCATGACTGCGGCGAGCGCATCGACCGATCTTTTGAAACCGACATTCCCGAGCATTTCCGGGCGCGTCCAGGTCGGGATGCCGGGAGTGGTCAACCCGACCACGGCCACGCGAACTCCGTCAATCTCCTTGATCACGAAGGGCCTCACCTTGCTCAATCGGTTGGTTGAATCCGGAAGAACAACCAGGTTGGCGGCGAGCATCGCGAGGGATGTCTGATCATGCAGGTCCGCCAGGGCCTCGAGACCCCAGTCGAAATCGTGATTGCCGAGCACCCACGCGTCGCAACGCAACCACTCGAGCGTGCGCGTCATGATGCGGCCCCGCGTCAGCCAGCTTTCTGCCGTGCCCTGGAACAGGTCTCCGCAATCCACGTACAACGTATTCGGGCTCTTCCCGCGAATCTCCTCGATCGCCGAGGCGCATCTCAGCATCCCGCCGACATCCTTGCCGCTGACGGAATCCCGATACGGCAGAACATGCCCGTGAACGTCCGTCGTGCAAAGGAGAGTGATGGGAACCTGCCTGGCCCCGGCAAAGAGCGCCAGGGCCAGCAACACAAGCAGACCGGAGACTATGGACCTGCAGACACGCATGAACCGCCCAACAGGAACAGCAGGAGTCCAGGGATAATCAGGAGGCGATCTTCAGCGGCTTTTCGCCGTCAGCGGAAGCCGCCAAGATATCCTTTTGACCCGCCACGAAGGACTTGGAAATGCAAAGGTCCTTCATATCGCCCTTCATCGGGACCTCGTACATCACATCGAGCATGATGTGCTCCAGGATCGCGCGCAGGCCGCGGGCGCCCGTGCCCTTGTGGAAGGCCATCCGGGCCAGTTCCTTCAAGGCGGACGGCGTAAACGTCAGGTTGACCCCGTCCATGGCGAGGAGCTTGGCATACTGCTTGGTCATCGCGTTCTTCGGCTCCGTCAGAATCCGCACCAGGTCGTCCTCGGAAAGAGGATTGAGCGCCGACAAGACCGGGAGGCGTCCGACAAACTCCGGGATCAGCCCGAACTTCAGCAGGTCCTCCGGTTCCACGTGCTGCAGGGCCTCGGCCTTTTTCCGGTCCTCGCTGACCGGCCGCGAACCAAAGCCCATCGTTCCCTTGCCAAGCCGCCGGCGCACGATGTCGTCCAGCCCGACGAACGCCCCGCCGCAGATGAAGAGGATGTTCTGCGTATTGATCTTGATGTATTCCTGCTGGGGATGTTTGCGCCCTCCCTGCGGAGGCACATTGGCGACCGTCCCTTCCAGGATTTTCAGGAGGGCCTGCTGGACGCCCTCTCCGGACACATCGCGGGTGATGGACACGTTCTCGGTCTTCCGCGCGATCTTGTCGATCTCGTCGATGTAAATGATCCCCAACTCCGCCCGCGACACATCGAAATCGGAGGACTGGATCAGGCGCAGGAGAATGTTCTCCACATCCTCTCCCACGTAGCCCGCCTCCGTCAGGGTGGTCGCGTCGGCAATGCTGAACGGGACATCCAGCAGGCGCGCCAGGGTCTTGGCGAGCAGCGTCTTGCCGCTTCCCGTCGGGCCGATCAGCAGGATGTTGCTCTTTTCGATCTCCACATCGGGATGAATCGATTTAGCCCCGGGGTCGCGAACGCGTTTGTAATGATTGTGAACCGCGACGGACAGGACCTTCTTCGCCCGCTCCTGGCCCACGACGTATTCGTCGAGGACCGCCTTGATCTCGTGGGGTTTCGGGACCTTCAGGTCATGGGTTTTTCGTCGTGCGGACTTGGCGCCGCCCTTCTTCAGGATCGAGTTGCACAGATCCACGCACTGGTCGCAGATCTGCACATCCTGCCCGGCAATGAGCCGTTCCACTTCGCCTTGCGGTTTGCCGCAGAACGAGCAGCGCGGTGTCTGTTCATGTCCAGCCATAACCCCTATTTCCCTTTCTTGCCGCCGATCACCTCATCGACAATGCCGTACTCCTTCGCCTCCTGCGGCGACATGAAGAAGTCGCGGTCGGTGTCCTTCGAAATCGCGTCGAGGGACTTTCCGGTGTGCGAAGACAGGATCTCGTTGATCCGGTCGCGCAGACGGAGAATTTCCTTCGCCTGGATGCTGATGTCGGAAGCCTGTCCCTGGACCCCGCCCCACGGCTGGTGGATCATGATCCGGGCATTCGGCAACGCGTAGCGCTTGCCCTTGTTGCCCGCGGCCAGGAGAACGGCCGCCATGCTCGCCGCCTGTCCGACGCAATACGTGGTCACGGGACACTTGAGAAACTGCATGGTGTCGTAAATCGCCAGGCCGGCCGTCACCGAGCCGCCGGGCGAGTTGATGTACAGGTTGATGTCCTTCTCGGCATCCTCGCTCTGCAGGAACAACATCTGCGCAATCAGCAGGTTGCTGACCTCGTCCGAAATGCCGGTCCCGATGAAAATGATCCGGTCCTTGAGAAGGCGGGAGTAAATATCGTACGCCCTCTCGCCCCGGCCCGTCTGCTCGACCACCATCGGAATGAGAATCTGGTCATGCTCGTTCATCGCCCCACCTTTCCGGAGTTAGTCCTTCACATTGGCCTTCGCCAGCAGCAGGTCCAGCGTCTTCGTCACGCGGATATCCTCCCCGATCTTGCCGATGGCATCGCGCTTCTCGAGCTCCGCCCGGAGTTCCGCGGGCTTCGCGTTGTAGCGCGGAGCCATCTCGGCAATGCGCCCGGAGATTTCCTCCTCCGACACCTCGATCTTCTCCTGCTCCGCAATGCGATGAAGAATGTAGTTCATCTTCACCTTGTCGTTGGCGCTGCGGGTCGCCGCCTCGAAGATTTCGCCCTTGCGGGTTTCGATTTCCTCGCGGCTCACGCCCCGGTAGCTTTGCTCGCGCACGATGTCGTACACGGTATCGCGCGTTTCCTGCTGGACCACGGACTCGGGGACATCCAGCTTCGTCTTTTCGAGAAGGTGTTTGACGATCTCGTTCTTCAACCGGCGGGACTCCTGCTCCTCTCCGAACTTCCGCATATCCTCGCGAATGCGCGTTTTCAGCCCCTCCTCGGAATCCACGCCGAGCGATTTGAGCATCTCCGAATCCATCGCGGGGAGCTTCTTCTCGCGAATCCCTTTCACGTCCACGTAGTACGTGCATTTCCGGCCGGCCACGGCCTTCTCCGGAAACTCCGCGTTGAAATCGACCTGAACCTGCCGCTTCTCGCCGATGTTCGCGCCGAGCAGTCCGTCCGCGAACCCGGGCAGGAAGGAGTTCTCGTCGGCCATCGTCCAAAAATCCTTGCCCTTGCCGAGCCCGGCGGCCTTGGGGGCCAGCTCCTCGATCGCCTTGTTCTCGCAGATGCCCTCATAGTCGATCTGCACCAGGTCGCCCTTTTGCACCGGGCGCCCCGCGACATCCTCCCATCGGGCGTTCTGGTCGAGGATGTGCTTGATGGTATCCGCGACCTGCTCGTCCTTCACCTCCACCTTCTTGCGCTGGAGGGAAATACCGGTGTACTCAGGCAGGGAGAAATCGGGAGGGACATCCAGCGAGACGCTGAACGCCATCGGCTGACCCGGCGACACGGCCACCTCGCTGACATCGAGAACGGCCACGGGATCGATCTTCTTTTCCTTGAGCGCCTCGTGATATCCGGCCGGGATCAGGCGGTCCTTCACTTCCTGCTCGATTTCCTTCGCGTAGTGCTTCCTGACCAGGTGGCTCGGCGCCTTGCCCTGACGGAAGCCGGGTATGCGGGCCGCCTTCGTATAGGCATCGACCACCGCCTCGTACTCCTCGCCCACCTTCTCAGCCGGTATCTCGATACGGAGGTTCTTTCTGCAAGGTCCCGCATCTTCAACAGTTACATTCATTGAAAAACACATCCTTCCAAGGCTCTCTCGTCCTTACCGTTCAGCCGGGCGCCTACCATAGGCCAGCGCGCAAGCCCCGTCAAGACAACGGGTAGCAACCGCCCCCGGCACATCCTCAACACGTCCGCTACCCCTGCATGGTCATCAGGAATTCGGCATTGCTGCCCGTCTTCTTCAGCCGGTTCACCATCAGTTCCATCGCTTCCACCGGGGGCACTCCGTTCAACGCCTTGCGCAGGATCCAGACCTTGTTCAGCTCGTCCGGGTGCATGATCAGCTCTTCCTTGCGCGTGCCCGACTTCTCGATGTTGATGGCCGGGAAGATACGCTTGTCCACGAGGTGGCGATCCAGGCCCAGCTCCATGTTGCCGGTGCCCTTGAACTCCTCGAAGATGACCTCGTCCATGCGGCTGCCGGTCTCGATCAGGGCCGTGGCGATGATGGTCAGCGAGCCGCCGTCCTCGATGTTGCGCGCGGCGCCGAAGAACCGCTTCGGCTTCTGCAGCGCGTTGGAGTCCACGCCGCCCGAAAGGATCTTGCCCGAGTGGGGCACGACCGCGTTGTGGGCGCGCGCCAGGCGCGTGATCGAATCCAGCAGGATCACCACATCCATCCCGTTCTCGACCAGCCGCCGCGACTTGGCCAGCACCATGTTGGCCACCTGCACGTGGCGCTCGGCGGGCTCGTCGAAGGTCGAGCTGACGACCTCGCCCTTGACCGAGCGGGCCATGTCCGTGACTTCCTCGGGGCGCTCGTCGATCAGCAGGACGATGAGGTGGCACTCGGGGTGGTTGGTCGTGATCGCGTTGGCGATCTTCTGCAGGATGACCGTCTTGCCGGCGCGCGGCGGCGACACGATCAGGCCGCGCTGACCCTTGCCGATGGGCGCCATCAGGTTGATCAGGCGCGTGGTCATGTTCTTGGGGTCGTGCTCGAGGTTCAGCAGCTGCTCGGGGTAGAGCGGCGTCAGGTTGTCGAACAGCGTGACCTTCTTGGCCTTGTCCGGGTCCTTGTAGTTGACCGACTCGACCTTGAGCAGCGCGAAGTAGCGCTCGTTGTCCTTGGGCGGCCGCACCTGGCCGCTGATGGTGTCGCCGGTCTTCAGGTCGAACTTCTTGATCTGCGAGGGCGACAGGTAGATATCGTCCGGCCCCGGCAGGTAGTTGTACTTGGCCGACCGCAGGAACCCGTAGCCCTCGGCCAGCACCTGCAGGACGCCCTCGGCGTAGATCAGGCCGTTCTTCTCGGTCTGTCCCTCGAGGATCTTGAAGATCAGCTCGCTCTTGCGGAGCGTGCTGAGCGCCTCGATGTTCATGCCGCGGGCCACTTCCACGAGCTCGTGGATGTTCATCTCCTGCAATTCCTTGATATCCATGATGCTCCTCGAACCGGACGGTTCGCGACGGTGGCGTGGCACGGGACGGCGTTCGGTGCGCCGGGCCGCCCGGGACCGGGCGGCGAGCGGGGCCAGGCAGGTCGCCCCGTGCTCGGGTGGAAAAGGATTCCCCTGGAATAGGATCCGTTTGGGTTCGACGATGCGGGCCAACGGCCCGTTCAGGCAGTCGCGTCGTTCGGTATCGTCATCCTAGCACGTTCCGGGCCCGAATGCGAGACGGCCGGACCGCCCCGCCCCCGGCCCGGAAGTGCCGGGGGGTTCGCTCGCTTCAGGGTCCGGCTACTGGCCAGCGCCGGAACCGGCCAGCTCCTGGTAGCGCTTGAAGCTCTCGTCGGCGCCGGTCGGGTCGCCGACCTCGAGCTGGGCCATGCTCAGGTACAGGTAGCCCTGGGCGTTGCCCGGGAAGCGGCCCTTCAGCTCGTTGCCCAGCTCGACCGACCGCCGGAACAACTCCGCGGCCTTGTCCAGCATCTGCTGCTTGCGGGCCGGATCGGCTTCGCTCGGCGCGCTGTCCTTCAGGTGCTTGCCGTAGTTGTAGACCGTGCGCAGCCGCGCCACCAGCGTGTTCTCGGTCGGGAAGGTCTCCAGGACGATCGCGCGCTCGAGCACCGCGATGGCCTCGTCGTAGCGCATGATGTCCTTGTTGCCGTACCACAGGCCGGCGCTGACCAGCATGGCGATGTTGTTGCCGTCGTTCGTGGTGTCGGCGTCCTTCTCGTACAGGTCGACGATCTTCACGTACATGTCCGCGGCGCGCGCGTAGTCCTTCTGGTCGGCGGCCAGGGTCGCGACCTGGACCAGCAGGTCCGTGTCCTCGCCGTGGGCCGCCAGCAGGTCGTTGTAGATCTTCGCGGCCTCTTCGGTGCGCCCGAGCGTGGCCAGCACGTACGCCTTGTCCAGCTGCAGTTCGTATGCCGTCGGGTTGGCCACCAGCACCTGGTCCAGCATCTCCAGACCCTCGTTCAGCAGTTCGGTCTTCTTCTCGGCGTACTCGCCCGTCTCGGACATCTGGATCTTCATGCGCGCGATGCTCTTGATGGGCGTCAGCGAGTCGGGCAGGGCGGCGTAGGCCAGGCGCATGTGGCCCTCGGCCTGCTCGTAGTAGCGGCTGTCCCAGTCGATCTTGGCCTGGCCCAGGCGCGTCTTGTAGTTGTAGGCCAGCGCGGTGTTGACGCGCTCGGTCCACTCTTCGGGCTTCAGTTCGCGCGCCTTCTTGTAGGCGTCGTAGGCCAGTCCGTAGTTCTTGAGGGCCTCGGCGAACTCGTCCTTGGTCACCGCCTCCTCGGCCAGGTGGCTGTGCGCCTCTCCCAGGTAGTAGAAGGCGTCCGGCTCGTCCTGCGTGAACTCGAAGCCCTCGTGGATGACCTGGACCGCCTTGGCGTAGTTCTGCTCGTCGATGTACAGGATCGCGCTCGTCGTGTGCGCCGAGCGGCAGCCGCCGAGCGCGGCCAGCGCCAGGAGCAGAGCCACCGGGAAGGTCAGCAGGAAGGCGCGCGCGATGGAGCGGGCCCGCGAAGCCGTGCGGTTCTGTTCGATTCCGTACATCAACACAGTTCCCCCTCGGGAAGGACGGAAGCGGCGGCCAGGACCCGGTGCGTCGATGTATCCTGGCGGAGGTGGGGATGGGCCGCGGCGGCTGGAGGTGCCGTGCGACCGGAGCGCGCAGATGCGGCTCTATTCTCGCTAATAGATAGGAAATCCGCGGCGCGGCTGTCAACCGCTATTGTTCCGGACGGTGTCCGCGGCGCCCGCGGTGGCCGGGGCCGTCCGCCGGATCGTCCGG
>AMWB02038325.1_pt1 | contig 12420 bp, 13 predicted proteins | sample 200311 | NCBI WGS metagenome assembly AMWB02 (sample SAMN02737377, study PRJNA173069) | bioreactor metagenome | biome: anode biofilm in microbial fuel cells | place: USA: California | collected 2010-12-16 | reverse complement strand
ATCGAAAGAGCTGCGGTCATAACAAACCTCTTTCCCGGGCAAAAGGGAGATCGTCTGGAAGGTCGATATCTCTTAGTGTCGGCAGGATGGCCGCTGCATACCCGGCTTGGTCGAGACGCTCTCTTGTCGTAGTAAAAAGTTCTTTGGTCGACCAGGGCATTGCGGTGAAAAGCAGCGGGAAGAGTTGCGCAGCTTGTTTTGCAGTCAGGCCGATCAGGTAATAGCCGCCGTCTTCACTGGGCCCAATGACTACCTCTTTGTCCAACAGGGCGGTAAATGCCTGCTCGAGCAGATGAACGCTGATATCCGGGATATCGCTGCCGACCAGAACCGCTCTTTCCACGCCGCCGGCAAATGCGTGCATAAAGGCTGCCTGCATCCTCTGGCCGAGATCGCCATCTTTCTGGGCAATGAAATGCATTGGGCCAAGCCAGATGGACATCTTTTCGCTGTTGCCGCCGGTGTAATGGATCGTCGTTGCAATCCTTCGCCGTTGTTGGAGCAGCCTTGCCCGGGCAACAACTCGTTCCGTCAGCCTTTTTTGCAGCGATGCCGCCCCTTCGGCACCAAGCTTCGCAATGAGTCTGGTTTTGGTTGTACCCGCCTCTGGGTATCTGGTAAAGAGCAGCAGTCGGCCGTGAGTCCACATAATCGCAAATAAATATCAGCTTTTCAATGAAAGATAAACTCGTAAAAACATCACGTTTGAGATGCTTAAGTAAAAACCTGCCACGAAGGAGATCGGGCCTTTTACGACACCATCATGAAAGGTTCAAACAGGGATCGCATAAAATCAAGCTCCATATACTGGTTGATTTTATGCCAGGTATCTTCGTTGCGAATCCCCTGATATCCTGTCTGATAGGCGACCCAGGCCATGGCCGACCAGGAGATGCCCCGGAGCAGAATAAATGGAAATTTGCGGCGCATCCTCTCCGCCAGGGTGTCCTGCAGGTGGGCGGAGCGGATGTTTTGTTTATATTCCCGGATAAAAAAATCAAGCCCTTCGGGAGAAAAGTGAAAATCGGTTTTCCACAGGGTGGTGAGCGGCGAGCAGAAATGACAGAGATCGGTTGAAGGATCTCCCCAGCGCGGCATCTCCCAGTCGATAAGGTGCGTTGACTGCCGGGCCCGGTTGACAATGAAGTTGGCCGAGTTAATTTCCGTATTGACGATACAGAACCACGGATCGTCAAGAAAATATTGTTCCTGAGCTCTGGCTGATTCGGCCCAGGCCTTGACCTCCAGGAGAAAGCTGTGGATTGCCCTATCAGCCAGATCCGAGTTGAAATATGTATCCAGCAGCCCGGCACATTCGTTAAAAATCAGCGACAGGGGCTGCTTTTCAACAATCAGATGGTTTTTGGCCTCTTCTATCTGCAGTTGATGAATGATCGACAGGGTCCTGGCCGCGCCAGCCAGATCAAGGTGGTAATCGAGTGGATTGCCGGGAAGGTATTCCATGATCGATATACCCCGGTCGATAAGACTGCGACTGTCATCGACAAAAACAGGAAGAGGGGTGACGCCGGAGTCCTGCAGCAGTTGCAGCGTCTTAAATTCGTAGACGATCTGGTCGGCCCGGTCGATCTGCGAAGCCATGTTGACCCGAAAAACCAGCTTCTGTGTCGATGATGTAAGCAGGTAATTCAGATTATATTCCCCGCCTGCAAGGGGTAAGACGGTAAAGGTGTGTCCGTTCATCGCCGGGACATCGTCCCAGTGCTGCTGGCGGAGATAGTGTCTCACCGGATCGAGATACTGATCGAATGGGCTCGCCGTCGTTGTCATGGTTTTGCGGTGGCCGGGAGAAAATGCAGCCGATCCGGCGGAAAATGCAGCCAGACCGGTTGTGCTTTGGTGAAATCGGGACGCAGAGTCAGGGCCGTAAAGGTCCTCTCTTCGGCTTTTATGGTGATACGGGTCGTTGCGCCTTCAAATTGTATCTCAACGACTTTTCCGCTCATGGTGTTATTTCTTTTACTTGAGGAAAGAACAATATCCTCCGGTCTGATGACGGCGATTGTCTCAGGTGAATCGTCAAGCGATGTGGCGCAGCTGATCGCGCCGCTCTTGAAGGTACTGTTGTTGATCGTGCCGCTGATAAAATTGGTGCAGCCAAAAAAACGGGCAACATCCGCATCAGCCGGCTGATAGAAGATTTCTGCCGGAGTGCCACTCTGGCGCAGTCTGCCGTCAAGCAACACGCATATCCGGTCGCTGATGGCGAGGGCTTCACTCTGGTCATGGGTCACAAACAGCATCGTGGTACCCGTCTGGTTTTGTATGGTGCAGATGAGCTCACGCATCTGCTGGCGAAGCTCTGCATCGAGGCTGCTCAGCGGTTCGTCGAGGAGCAGGACAGAGGGCTCAAGTACCAGGCCCCGGGCTAACGCCACCCGTTGCTGCTGCCCGCCGGAGAGTTGGTGGATTTTGCGATTCTTAAAGTTCCCAAGGCCGGTAATCTCCATTATCTTGTCGATCTGTTTGGCGGCAACCGGTTTTTTCACCTTCGCCATCTTCAGGCCAAAGCCGATATTCTGGCCAACATCGAGAAAGGGGAAAAGCAGCGGTTTCTGGAAAATCAACACCGCATCTCTTTGTTCTGCGGGGAGATGGTTCACCGGTTCGCCGTTGATGAGTATGGACCCGGAATCAGGCTGCAATAATCCGGCAATAGCCTTAAGGATTGTGGTTTTGCCGACGCCGCTGGGACCGAGCAGGGACACCATCTCCCCGTCGTTGATATCTAAGGAGAGATCCCGGATGACCGGTTTGCTGTTGTACCTGATCGTCAGATTCCGCAGTCCCAACTGTCCCATTACCGCACTCCCTGCAGGCCGCTCCGGCCTAAATTGTAAGCACTGCCCATCAGGGCGAGAAAGGCCGGCAGTATGAACACCAGGCTGACTGCGGCCGCTACCGGGCGGTCACCGCTGTCCATCAACGAAAAAAGCAGGATCGGCAGGGTGAGCAGTTTACCGCCGCCGATGATCAGGGTACTGAGGTATTGCGACCAGGAAAGCAGGAAAGAAAATAAAGCGGCCACCGTTATTCCCGGAAGAATCATGGGCAGCATGACCTGCACTATAATTTTTGCCGGGGAGGCGCCGAGCGATTGTGCCTGTTCTTCAAAATCAGGATTATAATCGGTAAAAACCCCCCAGATAACAAAAATTGTATAGGGGAGGCAGACTGTGAGGTGGATAAGCACCACGCCAATAAAGGTTTCGGCCAGTCGCAGCTGGATGAACCAGAAGTGCAGCCCCATCGAAACCGACAAGGGCGGCACGATTATCGGCAGGATCAGCAGTAAAGAAACCATTTTTTTACCGGGGAAATCATAGAGCCCCAGGGCTCGTCCGGCAGGAATTCCGAGGATGAGCGATACTATGGTGGTGACAAGAGCAAGAGTAAAACTCGACGAAAGACCGGTGACTATCTGATCGCCTGCGGTTCCAAAGACATAACTCCAGGCACGCAGCCCAAAAGACTGCGGCAGCAGGCCAGGGTAGAACCAACGTTCACTTATGGACCAGAGGACGAGGGGCAGAAAGGGCAACAGGACGCTCAGCAGCACGGAAAAAAACAGTATCCATTTCTGCACTTTCATATCGTCAGACCCCTTTTGCGGCCAAAGTGCAGTAAAATCTGCGACAGGAAGATGGCAATAAAGACGATTGCCGCGATGATCAGGCCAATAGCGATCCCTTCCGGTCTGGCTAATAGATCGATATCGCTGTAGTTTTTGTATGCCCATACCGGAAGGGCCAGGGGATAGGTGCGGCCAAGCAGATAGGGAACCTCAAAGGCGCCGAAGGTGAAGGCGAAGACGATCAGGCAGGCAGCTCCAAGGCTTGGCGCGATGACCGGCAGAATGATATGACTGAAGCGCTGCAGCCTCGATGCATTGAGGGTGGCACCTGCTTCCAGGAGCTCCGTACCCATGTTTTTTAAAACAGAAAGCAGCATAAAGGTAATGAACGGGATTTCCTTCCAGATGTAGACAGTAAGAATGCCAATGCCCCAGCCATCGTTTACTAAAAGTGGAAACTCTGCAGGTGTCTGGATTATTGCCACGGAGGATAACAACCTGGAAAGCATTCCCGCCGGAGCAAGCAGCAGAGTCACCGAAATCGCGATGACCAGATGCGGTACTGTCAGGGGAATCTGTAAAATAAAATGAATGGTCCGGCTGTCAGCCGCCCAGCGCATAAGTGACAGCGCAAGAAATATACTGATTACGGCGGCGATCAGGGTAGACGTTGCGGCGATATACAGGGTGAGGAACAGGCTTTTGCTAAAATCGGGATCCTGCAGAACGTGGGTGAAATGTTGCAGGTCGATGGACGCCAGTCCCGTTGCGGGAAGATATCCAAGGGCCTGCAGAAGTCCCAGTGCCAAACCGCCGCCAAACAGAACAAGAACTGTAGCCAGAGCAGGACCAAGAAGGCCAGACAGCCGCAAAAGCGATGTTTTTCGTCCGGTGCCGGCATTTATGGCGGTGGAATGCAGCGAACTTCCCGTCATCTGTTTTTCAGAACATGATCTACCCAGCCTTTTTCCAGCTCGATCAGGATGGTGCTTGGCGGTTCCGGCAGTTGATGGGCCTGCAGCTCTGCATCGCTCAGGGTGGCCTTGCCCTTGGGGAGGCCAGTGAATTTTTCCAGCCACGGTGCTGGGAGTTTGTGCGGGCTGATTGCGGGGAAATCGCCCCAGACTTCCGGCACGGTTTTTTCCAGCTGCGCTGCCGGGGAAAGAAGAAAATTGGCGACAACCATCGCTGCTGCCGTATCTTTGGCGTTATAGGGGATGGCCACAAAATGGGTGTTGGTGATGGTGCCTTCATCAAAGACGTAGGTTCGCACCGTCTCAGGAAAAAGGCCGTCGAGAATGTTCCGTGATGCCTCTCCCTGATGATAGGAGAAAGAAAAATCGATCTGGCCGTCGGCAAACAGGGTATTCATTTTTACCGGGGACTCGGGATAGGTGTCGCCATTGCGCCAGAGAGAACTCTTCAGGTCGTTGAGCAGGGTGTAGGTAGCATCGGCGGCCTTTGTTAACTCAGCCGCAGAATATTCTCCCTGCCATGTATCCACCGTTCCGGCGGCATAATAAAAAAAATGTCGAACCAGTACCGAACCGGTAAAGTCCGGCGGGGCGGGATAGGTGAATCGGCCGGGGTTGGCTTTTATCCAGGCGATCAGAGCAGGTATTGACTTGGGGGGCTGCGGTGTTCTTGCGGTATCATAGATCATGACCATCTGGGCACTGCCCCAGGGGGATTCCATTCCATCCACCGGGGTACCGAAATCATTTTTCACCGTCGGCTTTGACCAGTCGACAAATTGCTGGTTCGGCAGTTTATCGGCAAAAGGGCCGTAGAGAAGATCGTGCTGTTTACAGGTGCGGAAGTTTTCACCGTTGATCCACATGAGATCGACACTGCCGTCGCTGTTTTTACCGGCCTGTTTTTCAACGATGAGTTTGCTGACTACCTCGGCAATATCTTTTACCGGCACCTGCCGCAGGTGGATGCCATATTTCTTCTTCAGTTCGGGTGCCAGATAACCGTTGACGTAACGGTTGACCGCCGGAGAACCTCCCCACATATACCAGTCGACTGTCTGGCCACGGCTCATTTTTACCGCCTCATCCCAGGAGAGTACTTCCTTTTTGGCCGCTGCGCTGCCAGGGACAGGGAGGGTGCAGAAGAGAACAAGCAACAGGACGTATAGAAAAAGAGGTCGTTTTTTTAATTGCATATCTACTTCTCGTTCCTAAAGAGTTGCTGTAATGGGAAGAGTGGTAACCCGGTTGCGTCCATTTTTTTTAGACAAAAAGAGATTGCGGTCGGCTGCATCGATCAACTGGTGCTGAGTGACGTTGTCTCCCGGAGCTATATGGACCCCGCCGCAACTGATTGTTACTTTTACTTCATGGTTTTGTATCATGGTCGTCACTGCGGCGGCGCATCGTCGCAGGCGTTCGGCAAAAACATTCATCCCTGCCTGGTTGGTTTCGGGTAATATGACGGCAAACTCCTCGCCGCCGTATCTGGCGATTATGTCGCTTGGGCGTACTGCCTTGCTGATTGCCTGGGTCAGATTAATCAGGACCTGATCGCCTGCCGGATGGCCAAAAGTGTCGTTCACATTCTTGAAAAAATCAATGTCAAAGAGGATCAGACAGAGATGGTTGTTATATCGCTTGGCGCGGTTCATTTCCTTGCCGAGAATTTCCTGGAAATATCGATGATTATAAAGATGTGTCAAACCATCCCGAAACGCCAGTTCTTTGAGTTGGCTATTGGCATTTTTTAACTCCTGCGCGATTTTTTCTGATTTTAACTTCGATTCTTTCAGCTCCATCACCAGTTGTTCATACGAAAGATTTAGCTTGCCAAGTTCGTCATTGGCTTCCTGGAGCATCTGGGAATAGGGTTTTAACTCGCCGGGATCGATTTCAAATATCTTCAGGATATCAAGACTCTTTTCAGCGACATTATCCAGAAGCGTTCTGGTCTGATCCTCAGGGATGTTAAAAAACTCCTCCATCTTTGTGTGTAATTCCCGGACGTTTTGTGAGGTTTCGGCGCCACTGTAAATTGCCGACAGCAGATTTGCCACGTAAAGCACGGAGCAGGTCTGCCGATATTCTTCAGGGGCGTGATCTGGTTGGTGGTGATAACGTACCGGTTCTACAATAGAAAGAGGGATTCCCCAGGTTTTAAGAAGTGTCCAGCTGAGCTGTTGGTGATCAAACTGATACATTTTTTGTTCCAGTTGCACCAGGTTGGTCTCACCGTAGTTGATGCACTGCTCCAGAGCGGCAGTATATTCCTGTCCCTTACTCAGGTACATTATCAAAATTCCGATGTCCTGCAGAAGAGCGGTAACAAAAATATCCTCATTTTTTTTATGGAGCCGTTCCACGATCAGTTCCCCGGCCACCGCCGCCGTCACGGATCGGCGCCAGAAGTAGTCGAAATTCAACCATGATTCGGTCTTGTTCCGAAGATCACTGGATATAACGAAGGAAAGGGCAATATTTTTGATTACATTGGTGCTAAGAATGGAGAGCGCCCGGTTGACATTACCTATTGCACAGGGCAGGGCATAAAACGCCGAGTTGGCAATCCGCAACAATTTGCTTGTCAGCGCCGGATCTGCAGTGATTATTTGTTCCAGATCGGATAAGGAACTTTCTTTGTTTTGGATCGTTTTTAGGATCTGAGCGGCGATTACAGGCGGGGAAGGCAGGTTGATCTGGGCACTGATCAACCGTAGAATCTCTGCATCGGAAATTTCTGTTGCCATGATTTTGCCTGTTATGGGAGTTTTTTAGGATATCTCATCATATCTTTGTTGACGAAATATGCAAATAATTTCAGGAGTTGAAGCGATTTATCACAATCGGTCCTGTCTCATTGCCTTTTATGTTCAATAACTTTTCTGATCTAGTGGCAATCGCTGCGAACCTGTTGTTTAGTGCCTCTCCCGAAAAGAATCCCGGTATTTTCAATTATTGCGGTTGTTTTTCTTTCACCAGATAAAAAACTATCTGCAGAGTTTCCGTAAAAAGTATGGTCCCCGGTTCGAATGCGCTCTGCTTTGCTGTCTCGGCGACCTGGAATCTGGCTTGCAAGAAAGGCTGGCTTGCTGCCTGCGATGTTATCGAATAAACGGGACCGATCTTTTCGGGCAGATGGGCGACCATGATTTGTGCTTTTGCCAAACCGTCCTCTATGGCGCCGCGCAGTGCGTCTTCCCGAAACTTCTTCTCTTGCGAAGAGCTCAGGCGGGTTGAATGTATCTGGGCAACCCCGGCGTTGATGATCGACCGGATAAGCTCGTCATAGCGGCTGAGTTGTCGCAGCGTTACTTCTACTGTTCTTGATACTTCTGTACCGGCATATATCTGTGCACTGTTGTTCCAGTTGTAATGGGGAGTGATCTGCAGTTGAGCTGAGCTGATATCCTCTTTTGCTATACCGAGAGCTTCAAGAGAAGTGAGCAGTTTTTTCGATCTCGTTTCTATGTTGTTTTGAGCCTCGGCCACTTCGAAACCAGTTTCGGCAATACTCAGTGAAAGAGTGACAGTATCCGGCACTGCGCGTATTTCATATTCGCCGGATACAACAATGTGAGGAACATTCGGCAGGGAGTCGGCAAAAGAGGAAAAGGCAAAAAAATAAACTAAACAAAATGGGACAAGGTAATATCTCATTGGACCCCCAATGCATTTCAGCTGTTGTTTAAGGGCGGAATATAAAAAAATCCCGTGCAATATAGTGAGGTTTAAAGCGTTCCGTCAAATTGTTTTTTTTCATATGAACGTATTGGCGATTGATTTAATCTTATTGAAGAACGGCCAGATTCCTGGTATCAATGACGTCGTACGGAGGAGTGCCGGAGCGGCCGAACGGGACGGTCTCGAAAACCGTTGTGGGGGAAACTCCACCCAGGGTTCGAATCCCTGCTCCTCCGCCAATATCTGGTTCTGGCTAAAAACAAGAAACCGAGTCTGAAACTTCGCCGACGTGGGATTCGGGAGCAACTCTAATATCTGCGGAGAAATTTGGGGTACATTTCAGTTCTTTTGGATGAAGTCGGCAGTAGTCCGTTTCCCTTGTCGTATAAGTTACAGCGTCAATACTGGATTATCCAGTATGTTTATGAACAGCAAGATGGCCTGTATAAGGATCGGCGCAGTAGATGTGACGACAGAATTATCTCGATTTCCCAGCCCCATGTACGTCCGATAGTACGAGGCAAGGCCGGCAAGAAGGCAGAGTTTGGTGCAAAAATAGAGTGAGCATGATCGACGGCTTGGCATTTGTAGATCATATTGGTTTGGATGCCGTCAATGAAAGTAAAGACCTGAAACAGCAGGTTGAAGAGTATAAGCAGAGGTATGGGTATTACCCTGAGACAGTGTTGGCAGATCAGCTTTATGGCTCCCGTGAAAACCAGAAATACCTGAAAGAGAATGGAATTCGCTCTGGTGGAAAAGCACTGGGAAGGCCACCGAAGAAAACACCAGAAAATGCAGAATGCTTACAACGTGAGCGAGAACAACGCATCTTGGACAGCAGGGAGCGGATTCCAATTGAGGGCAAGTTTGGCCAGGGTAATAATGGCTACAGATTGAACTATATCAGGGCAAAGCTTCAGAAGACATCTGAAGCATGGATCAATTGCATCTTCCTGGTGATGAACCTGATGGTTTTACTCAGGGAGTTGTATGAAAAGCTAAAAGCATCTCCTCAGCTTGATCTTTTAAGTGAGATTGAGAAACGCTCTGCTCGGTTAATTGACTTTTTGGCAAAATTTTACAGGTCAGTGCCGATCAGCGCTTCGGCATGCTGCTGATTTTCTGAGGAGACTCTATTTACCCTTTTGCGGTAGGTGAGAGTAACGTTCATGAAAATGAACGTTACAGAATCAGATTTTGAACGTTAGTTTTTTTTCAGGGGTTTGTCATAATCCCGCTGAACGGTTACATTTTTGACGGGGGTAGGTTGGTGTCTGATATTTTTTTCACAATAGCCAGGTTATTGAGACTGAAAGCATGGTATGGGTGGTAATTAACGGCGAGGATAAAATCATCCAGTGCTGTTGGTAAGTTCTTGAGGTTATAATGGGCCATACCGCGATACCAGGGTAGAGGCACACCAAAAGGATCAATCGAATAGACAGACAAAAAAGCCTTATCAATATGACCAATGACCTGGTTCCATTCTCCGTGCTCCCTGGCTTGCAAAGCTTTTTTCAACTGGATTTCGGAATAAAGACGTAGCCCGCTGTCCAGACAGCAGACAACAAGAAAAATTTGCATGGCATATTTAACCATTGGCACAATTACACCCCTTACCCGTGTCGTTGCCGGATAAAGCCTGTGGTAAGAAGATACAACAGTGGCTGCCATGAGCATAATTAAAAGACTGTGCAGCGGGCGTTCTCGGGGATAGGAAAACATGGCGATGATAAGATAACCGCTTATGCCATATAATATTGACAAGGTAAGAACTTTTTGCTCATCGTCTGCTTTAGTAAGTATTTTAACAGCATAATAGTACAATATACCAAAAAAGAGCAGGTAGCATGTCACGCCCACGATACCTGTTTCAGCAGCAACCCATAAATAATCATTATGTGGGCGCTGAGCACGGATTTCGATACTATCCCCGGAGTCACCATTTATTGCCCGTGAATTGGTATATTTAGGCAAAACCATACGCCATTGGCCTAATCCAACTCCGAAAAAAAACTCATCCCGGATCATTTGCACAGTACTATTCCACAAATGCAGTCTCAATTGGATACTCCCTGTTTTGTTGACTGATTGAGGTCCAAAAAGACAAACCCAAACCAGAGCAGTAATAGGCACAGCAAGAAGGGCAGCACTCTTTACATTTATTTTAACAAATTTTCCTTTCTTGCAACAATTAAGAGGAAAACGAAACAGGAAAATAATAATCGGAACTGAGGCAAAGATCATTGCTAGCCATACAGCTTTGGACAAAGAAAACAGGAGTACCAGGCAGAGAATGGGCAGGAGAGTCGCTGCAATCCAGCGCCATATTTTCTGTCCTGAGATCAGGCTGTAAACAACAAAGGGAATGAACAAAAAAAGAGAAGAGGCGTACAAATTTTTATTAACCATAATGCCTTTTAAAAAAAATGGTTTGAGCAGGACTGAACCATTATACAAATAACGACCGGCTAAACCGAGAATTACTAGGCCGACTCCTGCGGCAACTGCCCAGCGGCTTAAAATGAGTAAGCCATGAGGATGCCGACAGAATAGTAAAGAGCACAGATATAAAAATGACCCGGCTAAGAAAATACTCAGCCAGGCAAAAACTCCTTCCCCCATATTGATGGAACGGGTAAGGGAGAAGGTTGCCGTCAGAATAAACGCCCCGCCTGCCCAGAATATTTTTCTGTGCGCCAGGGAGAGAAATAACACTTCCTGGTGCTTGATGTTTCCAGCAAAAAGCCAAAGGCCAAGCACAAGTGTTAAAAATGACCAGATAACAAAACCCGGATGCAAGGTGGGGTCCAAGGCATTGGAAGTAAAGGAAAAAGGTAAAACCAGAAAAGAAACAAAACCTAAATAAAAAAAGATTAAGTTGTCAGAAAAAACCATTTTTCTTCTCACGTTTTTTCACCATATCCAAAAAGTAAAACCATCATTTTAATAATCTGCAGTCTGACTCGCCTGTATAAATTTGATGTTTTGACCGGGCAATTTTTTGAGAAATCCTCCGGGCTTTCCAAGATCTAAATGGTCACCGGAGGCTTTAGTTTCTATAGGGTCTCTTTTCTTTTGAGAAATTTCACAGATTATAATTGAAATAGTCATTTCTTTATCATTCCAGGTTATTGCGTAACTAACCCGATTGCCAAGAATCCTTGAAATGGCCTGTTCTAGAGGCACATTCAGCAGATGTACTGTGACTGGTGCATTATACCACTTGGATTGTAAATCAATCGTATATCCGGAAATCTCCGACACCTGGCTCAACGTTTTTTCCAATGTTTCACCTGTAACTTCCAGAGAGATTAGAGGCGGCCCGGCAGACCTGACCAAAGCAGGCTGAAAAACATTGATCACCGCCAGCATGACAAAGAAAACCAGAATTGAAAAAAGGCAGGATAATTTGATTCTCACATCCAATAATCTCCAAGATTATGCAAATTATTTTCACTAACAACCCATGTCCAGGTGGTCACAACAAAGCGACACTTTGGGAATTTAAGGAATAGTAATAGCTAATAGTGCTTTATCAGTTTGCTCTATGCGTTTTATATCGTTTACTTTACGAAGGCGCAAGTGAGGTATATGGTTTTTAACCAGAGTTATGATCGAAAGTGGTGTTTGAAGGAGCCATGAAAAAAGAGAAAGTCATCACCCGTTGTCTCATTGAGGGGAAAGAATTTTCGCCGAAACCACTTTATGCTTTCTCGGACCATTGCAGAGTTGTCAAGAAACGTTTGTTTAAAATTCAAAATACCAAGAAGAAAACAACTCGCGACGCCGCCTACAAAGACATGTTGCTTTATGCTTCGAAGGTGTGTGGTTATGCAGAACCAGCAGTCGAAGAGCTTTTTTTCTTACGAAGGTGACGAAGTTTTAGATATGTTTCGAGCCCGTAATCTCGCCGAGAAACTGGCGAGAGCCATCAATCTTTTGAAAAAAGTTATCGATCAAACTGAGCGCCGAGTAATCAAAAACGAAAATCTGGTTGCCGCATAATTGTTGAGCAATTGGCGCAACAAGGGAGAAGTTGAATCGCCTACTACGGGCGTGGCAGCAAGAACCGAAGCCGTCGAGATAATACGTCGTTTTCCCTGATTGTTTTTGGCCTTATCCAGGGGGGTGATGGTGGCCAGCAAGAGGCCGGTACGTTCA
>AMWB02031629.1_pt1 | contig 12425 bp, 13 predicted proteins | sample 200311 | NCBI WGS metagenome assembly AMWB02 (sample SAMN02737377, study PRJNA173069) | bioreactor metagenome | biome: anode biofilm in microbial fuel cells | place: USA: California | collected 2010-12-16 | reverse complement strand
ACGTTTTCCGAGGCGTCCGTTTTAAGAAAGGCCGGGGATGTGCAGTCCCAAGCCGTATAGCCGCGCGCTTCGAACGTGGAACGCAGACCCCCGCTTGGGAATGAAGAAGCGTCCGGCTCTCCCTGGGTCAATTGTTTTCCGGAAAACTCCATGATCACGGTCCCGTCTTCCGTGGGCGCGATAAAAGAATCGTGTTTTTCCGCGGTTCTTCCGGTTAAAGGCTGGAACCAATGCGTGTAATGAGTCGCGCCCTTTTCGATCGCCCAATCTTTCATCGCGCTTGCGACGACATTGGCGACTTCTAACGAGAGAGGTAGCCCCTCCTGGATGGTCTTCTTCAAAGCCCTATAGGTATCCTTAGGAAGCCTTTCTTTCATGACCCGGTCGTTAAACACATTGCTGCCGAATACTTCTGTTACATCGATCTGTTTATACATGGAACCCTCCCCTTTTTTTACAAAGGATATAAGCAAATTTTATGCCAACTACGATCCTGACATTGTGCTGGAATTGTATTTGCAACGAGTCTTGGTGTCTACAAAATTGTAGACTATATTCCATATCTACAAAACTGTACTTTATTTGAGACCGTAAGTTTTGACCTTGTATCCCAGGATTCTCTCGGTAACACCGAGGAGCTGAGCTGCTTTTCGTTGGTTGCCGCCGGTCTTTTGAAGAGCTTCTTCAACCAACTTCTTCTCAAGTTTCTCGACGGCATCAGGAAGATTCCCGGAAATATTTTCGTTGGCCTTGCTGGATGCAGATTCTGTTTTAGAATGGATTACCGCAGGATGATTTTTTTCACCCGGAATCGGAAAAAGATCCGCTTCAAGCGTATCAGATTTACAAAGGATCACGGCCCTCTCGATCGCATTCTCGAGTTCGCGGATATTCCCCGGCCAATCATAAGCCATGAGATATTCCATCGCCTGGTCCGAAACATACCGGACCTTTTTGCTGTTCTCGAGGCTTGATTTTTTCAGGAAATGGGACACCATAAGGGGAATATCCTCGCGTCTTTCCCTTAGGGACGGCAGAAGGACGGGCACTACATTCAATCGGTAATAAAGATCCTCGCGGAATTGTTTTTCCCGGATCGCTTTTTCAAGGTCGCGATTCGTCGCCGCGATCACCCGAACGTCGACATGGATCGTCCGGGTCCCTCCGACGCGTTCAAACTCCCTTTCTTGAAGGGCGCGAAGAAGTTTGACCTGCATTTGAGCCGAGATGTCCCCGATCTCATCCAGAAAAAGGGTTCCGCCGTTCGCCATTTCAAAACGCCCCGGTTTGCTCGCTACAGCTCCCGTAAAGGCGCCTTTTTCATAACCAAAAAGTTCGCTCTCAAGAAGCGTTTCCGGCAGTGCCGCGCACGACACTTTTACAAAAGCGCCTTTTGAACGGAGACTTGCATAGTGGATCGCATGCGCCACCAACTCCTTTCCGGTCCCCGTTTCCCCGCGCAAAAGCACCGTGGAACGAGTGCGGCTTACCATTTCAATGGCCGAATAAACCTCTTTCATGCGTTTACTTTCGCCGATGATATTAGCCGGATGGAATTTCTTGGCGAGTTCGCGTTTGAGTTCGATGTTTTCGGATTGCAGTTGTGATTTTTCCTGTTCGCGTGCCCGGTAATCCGCGACGGCCTGCGCGATCACAAAACTGATAATGGTTAGAAGTCTCAGGTCTTCATTGAGGGAAACGTCTCCCTCGAAAAGGCGATCGACGCTCAGTGCGCCGATGGTCTCCTGTTCGATCTTGATGGGAACGCAAATGAATGCGATGCGATTGCGGCGAAGATCGTTCCGTGCGCCGGTGCGATTGAGAAAAAGCGGCTCTTCTCCGATATTGGGGATTGCGATGGGTTCGCCGGCTTCCACCACCTTGCCGGTAATCCCCTCTCCGACCTTATAACGGCCTTTCTTTTTGGCTTGGTCGTCAAGGCCATGGGCAATCTCGATCGTCAGGTTCTCGCCCTCAGCGTCCAAAAGCGTCAGGGTCCCGCGATGCATACCCATTTTTTCGTGGAGCACATCCAGCACTTTTCTCATCCGCTCTTCGAGCGGAAGCGCAACGCTCATATGCCTTGTGATCTCATAAAGCACGCTGAGCTCCTGGGCTTCGCGTTGCGATACCGAGGCGGATCCTGTCTTAAGGGAATTTACCTTCTTCTCTTTCATAGCTTGTCCTAACTATTATTTTCTTTTTCTAAATGAATGAAAATCAGGGCCTGTCCTAACTAAAATTGATTTTCCCAAAGGTTGTTAGGACAGGTCTTGATAACCTTTGATTTTTATTAAATGAGATCAAGGCCTGTCACTTACTCCGTAAAGAACGATGCCGGCGCGGTTAGCTTTTTCCACAAAGATATCCATACCGATGAAGAGGGTTTTATGCGCCTCAAACGCGAATGCTTCCGCGCGCGCCTTGATCAATCCTTCCAAGGTTTTAAGGCCTACAGCTGGCACGTCAAAGCGCATGTCCTGCTTGGGCTTGGCCACTTTCACCACGATGATCTTTCCGTGGCCAAGCGCCCCGCCCCTGGCAATCGCCTCATCGGTCCCTTCGATGGCCTCGACCGCAAGCACGGTCTTATTCTTCACGACTACCGTCTGTCCGATATCACCGCCGGAGATCTTTTGCGCCATCTCAAAACCAAAATCGATATTATCCATAACGGACTTGGAGGGTTTCTTTTTCCCGAGCAGGCCGGGACCCGGCATCATGGATTTTAGAAGGCAGGTGGAGTCCTGGAGTGTGATACCTTTTTTGAAAAGATAATCCGCGATACCGCCGAGAAGGGAGTCGTCTTTATGGTCCTTGAGTTTCATCAGGACCGACATCATATCGAGATCGAGCCTTACGTTCTCTTTGAAGAAACGCACTTTCTCGATCTTGCCGGCCATAATGGCCTCATGGACGCCTTCTTCTTTGAGGAATTTTGAGAGCCTCTTCAGTTCGCCGACCTTTACCCAAGAAAAGGCATCGGAAAGTTTCTCAAGGGCTGGCTCGGCCTCCTGTTCGATGCCACAGGTCACGACACGATACCCCGCCCGTTTGGCCTCTTCGGCCACCAGGATAGGAAAACGCCCGTTCCCCGCGATGATGCCCATGGTCTTCATGATAATGTCCTCTAGCCGGAACGCCGGGAGCTACCCTGGCTTTCATTTTCTTTTCATCAATGGCAGCCAGGACAGCCCTGATTTTTATCTTCTTCTCCTAAATGGTAATCAGGGCAGCCCCAATCTCAGTTTTGCTTCGATTGAACAGAATTGGGACTACCCGCAAATACCTCGTTCGGATTTTTCCAAGAATGAAAGGATCGTCTGAATGGAGGGGCTTGAAGGGATCTCTTCCCGGATCTGTTTGATGACGTTCTTCAAGATAAGGCCGGATTTGAAAATGATCTTGAACGCTTTTTTGATAGCCGATTTTTCTTCCTTGGAGAACCCCGCGCGATCAAGCCCGACGGTATTGATCCCGAAGGCGTGCGCCGGATGGCCATCCACCATCATGAAAGGCGGGATGTCCTGCACGACCTTGGAACAACCGCCCGTGATCGACAATTTTCCGATCCGGACGAATTGATGCACCGCAGAGAGCCCCCCGAGGATCGCTTTATCTTCCACGATCACATGCCCCGCAAGCGTCGCGTTATTGGCAAGCGTGCAACCGTTATGGATGATGCAATCATGCGCGACATGCGCGTATGCCATAAGCAGGTTATCGTTCCCGATCACCGTCTCGGTGCCGTCCAGGGTCCCGGGATTCAGAGTCGCGTACTCACGGATCGTATTGCGGTCACCGATCTTGAGATAGCTTGTACCTCCGTCGAATTTCCGGTCTTGGGTCAAACTGCCGACCACCGCGCCCGTGAAGATCACATTATCTTCTCCGATCGTGGTGTTCCCTTCGATCGTGACGCGGGGCCCGACTTTGGTACGGGCACCGATCTTGACCGTGCCTGCGATGATGGACCATGGGCCAACCTCCACCCCTTCGCCAAGAATAGCTCCGGGATGAACGATCGCCGAAGAATGAATCATTCCCGGTCGACCACTGCGAACTTCACATCCGCTTCGCATACAAGCTTGTCCCCCACATAGGCTTTCCCGGAACACTGGCCGAATTTGGCTCTTTTTTTAACAACCTCAACTTCCATCCGGAGAGTGTCCCCCGGAAGAACCGGACTTCGCCACTTGACGCTATCAACGCTCATAAAATAAGCGATCTTCCCGCGATTCTCCGGTTCACCCAACATGATCACACCGCCGACTTGGGCCATCGCTTCCACGATCAGCACGCCCGGCATTACGGGATGCCCGGGAAAATGCCCCTGGAAAAAATAATCGTTCATCGAGACTTGTTTGATCCCTGTAGCGCGTGTTCCGGGCTCGAAATTCTCGACCCGGTCCACAAAAAGGAACGGGTACCGATGCGGGATGATCTTCTGGATCTCTTCCACGGTCAATGTTTTGGAAAGCGGTTTTGATTCGGCTGGGCTGGTCATGGTTAATTTCCTCACAAGTTCGACGTTAAGGGTGTGGCCGCTCCGGGAAGCGATGACATGTCCGCGGATGAATTTTCCGCACAAAAAAAGGTCGCCAAGAATATCCATCATTTTGTGGCGACAAGCTTCGTTCTCAAAACGCAGATTGTTCTGTAACGGTTTGTTTTTTTCGAAGATGAGCGTGTTGGAAGGATTCGCACCTTTTCCAAACCCTTGAGCAAGCAAAAGCTCCGCTTCTTTTTTGAGGCAGAAAGTCCGCGCCGAGGCGAGTTCCCGCTCGAAGATCTCCGGGATGATTGGAAGCGATAAGTACTGATCCAGAAGATCCGCATCGCGGTAACTGAGCATGTAAGAAACTGAGAACGAGGATGCGGGAAGGATCACGATCGACTGATCCCCTTGATCGACGAAAACGGGCTCCTTCACTTCAAGGAATTTCCGTTCCGCACTTTGCTCTTCAAAACCTGCGGCGATCAACCTATTAGTAAATTCCAGAGCGCTTCCGTCCATCCCGGGAACTTCTTCCCCGTCGATTTCTACCAAAGCATTGTCGATCCCAAGACCGTGAAACGCAGCCATAAGATGTTCGATCGTACGAACACGGCCACTGCCCACCGCGATCGCAGTCTGGCGCATCTCATCGGAGCGGACGTTTTCGATCGAGGCTTTGACTTTAAGATCGGGAGCCAGGTCCACGCGACAAAAGAGAATGCCCGCATTTTCGACGGCAGGCCGCACGCACACCGTCACCTTGCGGCCGGTATGAAGGCCAGTTCCTTCGAAAGTCGCCTGGTTTTTGAGGGTCCTTTGCTTCATCGCTCTCCAGTTCATTCCGCCAAAGGCGGGATGATAAGAATGGGGCTAGGGCTTTTTGTATTTCTTCGCAAGTTCTGCGGAGACCTGCGCCGTAATATCAAAATCTTTTTTTTGGGCAAGCAGGACGCGTTTGTTGAAGATCATGTCATAACCGCCTTTTGCCGAAAAATCCTGGACGATGACATCGATCTCTTGGAAGATCTCACGGACCACTTTATCGCGTTGTTCGGCGAGCTGTTGACGGACCGTACGGTCAAAATCCTCGAGTTGGCGTTTCTTTTCGATCAATTGTTCCTGCTTCGCGGCGCGGGCATCGGCCGAAAGAAGCGCAAGCTCATCTTCCATCGAACGGATCTTTGCCATCATATCATTGCGCTCTTTTTCCTTGGCTTCCCCAGCGGTCTTCAAAACAAGGTCCTGGTCTTTGGTCTTTTGGTAGTTGTCGAAAACCTCGCCCACATCCACATACGCGACTTTCATTTCTGCGGCAAAAGCCGGAAGACTCAGCCCTAAGATCATCAGTACTGCAAGAAAAGCTGCTATTGTTTTATGTTTCATAACATTTCTCCTTTATGGGAATGGTGCTGCGGTTGAACTATTTCAGAAACTACGGCTTAAACTGAATTCGAAACGGCCGTTCTTGTCCTTGGTGTCCCGGTTGGCAACGGGAAGACCGTAATAAAAAGCTAAAGGCCCGATCGGCGTTTTTACTTTGATCCCGGGACCGACACTGATGGCGATCTTCCCAAAATCGATATTGTAAGAATCTTCGCTAACGTTGCCCGCATCAACAAACACCACGCCGCGGAATGCCTCGAGAAAAGGCAGCGGGAAGGTATAGTCGAGATTCACGACAGCCAAAGTCTGACCTCCCACGGCTTCACCGTCCTCTTGAGGCCCCACACGCCGGTAATTGAAACCGCGTACGGTACCCAAACCGCCGGCGAAGAACCTGTCAAAGGCCGGAGTCGTGGACGACTTTCCAAACGCCTGCGACGTAGCAAGCCTCGCCTGGAACTCGATCTGGTGTTTCTTGTGGAAGGTGAAATATTCCGTATACCCGGATCTCAAAATATAGAATTCCTGGTCGCCTCCCAAGAAACTTCCGATCAGTTCGCCGGCTAGATTGATCACGCGTCCTTTGGTCGGCGTGAACACATTGTCGCGATTATCAAAAGTCGCGAAAGAACGAAGCCTCGAAAGCCAATTCGTTCCTTCGAAATCCGTGACGATCGTGGGCGCGCCGTCTGCAACATCCGTAAGTTTTACGCGCTCCAGCGTGTATCCGCCGCCCAAACGAAGCACGTCCTTAAAAAGGCGCGACAACGTGGTGGAAAATCCCAACCTCCGCTCGCCGAAGAGAGTGTTTTTATTGTCCTGGGAATTGGCGTAAATATTGGTGCCCCATGATATGGGCTTGTTGAAAAGATAGGGCTCTACAAAACTGGCGTCATATTCCTGATGAATGGTCCCGATCTGTCCACGGATTGAAAGGGATTGTCCGCCGCCCGTGAAACGGGGCCAATTAAGAATATCGAAATTGCGCTGAGAGATCTCCGCAAACCCCATGAACGTATCGATGGAGCTAACGCCGCCGCCGAAAGAAAGTTCGCCGGTTCGTTTTTCTTTCACCCGGAAAATAAGGTCTTTGCGGTTGGGCCCAGAGTCTGTGGGTTCGGTATCATAAGTGATCTCTTCGAAATAATTAAGATTTTCAAGACGCTCCTTGGATTTATCGATCTTTTTTCCATCAAATCGTTCGCCCGGACGGATGCGAAGTTCACGGCGGATGACTTTGTCACGGGTCTTGGTGTTCCCGCGGATCTGGACCTTTTCGACAAAATAAAGATCCCCTTCCTGGACTTCATAAGTGATATCCACCTTGTTGTTGTCGCGGTTCAGCTGAACGTCGGGCACCACACGCGCCTCGATATAACCTTCGCTAGAATAGAACTGACGAAGTTTTTCAATGTCTTGCGCGACATAGAACTGTGAATAGGTCAATCCGGGGAGCATTTCGAGCTGCTGCCAAAGCTCCGACTCCGGAAACAGCGTGTTCCCCTTGAATTTGATCTCCCCTGTTACGTAGTGAGGCCCTTCCTCGATCTTGATCAGGATCTGGATATTATTCTTATCCTTATCATAATTGAATTCGGGAGATACTTTAACGTCCAGATAACCTTCCTTCTGGTAAAAAAAGCTGATCTTTTCAAGATCCTTTTCAAAATCCCCTTCCTTAAAGGTCCCGAACAAGAACCATTTCCGTTCTTTCGTTTTCATTAACTTGCGGAGTTGTTTGGACTTGAAGGTCTGATTTCCTTCAAAGGAGATCTTGGAGATCTTGAATTTTTTTCCTTCAAATATCTTGATCGTGATCGCCGCTTCCTTGGTCTGCGGATCCACATTCACCGTGGTTTGAAGATCCACGAAACGGAATCCTTTGTCCGCGTAGAGCTTACGGATGTCTTCTTCGCCCTTTTTGACGGTTTTACGATCCAGGATCTGTCCTTCGATCACGCCGAACGATTTGCGAAGTTTGTCCTCCTTAAAGGAAGTGGCGCCTTCGATTACGATCTGTTTGACAACGGGTTTCTCGTCTACCACCACGATCAGCTTGTACCCCTCGGGAAGATCTTCGACTTCCAACTTTACGTCTTCGAAAAATCCCGTCGAATAAAGACGCTTGATGTCTTCATTCACGGTCTGCTGTTTGAGAGCGAGGCCTTCTTTGGTTTGGATCTTGCTTAAAATGGTGTTGGTGCTCACGATACGATTGCCGCGCGCTTCTACTGCAACAACTTTTTTAATAGGTTGCGCCGGTTCCTGCGGGGTTTGTGTCGTTGAAGCAGGGGTTGTTGACTGAGCGTCCGAACCTGAAGCGGAAGTTTCGGGCGCTCCCGGAGCAGAAGAAGCTTCGGTAGAAGTTTGTTCCGTCGATGTTTCTTCGCAAAAAACTATGGACACCGGAGACACGAGGAATGATAGAGCAAGAAGAAGGATTATCCAGCACTTCATGCGGATTCCTCCGCCCGGAAAAATTCCGGGTTATCAAAACGCGTCCATTCCTTAAGAAAGACGAGAGGAATAGAGCCCGTCGGCCCGTTACGTTGCTTGGCAATGATCGCTTCAGCCTTGTTTTTGTTCTCTTCGGAGGGTTGATAGTATTCTTCGCGGAAAAGGAATACGACCACATCCGCATCCTGCTCAATGGCGCCGGATTCACGAAGGTCTGAAAGCTGCGGACGATTGCCGGTCCTTGACTCTACCGCGCGGGAAAGCTGGCTTACCGCGATCACAGGAACCCGGATCTCACGCGCAAGGGCTTTGAGCGAGCGGGAGATCTCGGAGATCTCCTGCTGGCGGTTCTCCGCGGATCCAACGCCCTGCATGAGCTGTAAATAGTCAATGATGATGAGCGAAATATCGTGTTTCATCTTGAGACGGCGCGCCTTGGCGCGGATCTCGAGCACGGTCTGGCCCGGCGTATCGTCGATAAAGATCGGCGCCTCGGAAAGTTTGCCGGCCGCGCTTGTCAGCTTCGGCCAATCCTGATGGGAAAGATACCCCGTACGGACCTTTTGCGCGTCGACCCGGGCGTGCGAACAGAGCATCCTTTGCACGAGCTGTTCTTTGCTCATTTCAAGCGAGAACACAACGACGGGTTTTTTCAGGTTGATGCCGACATGCTCGCAGATCGCGGTGGCGAACGCGGATTTTCCCATGGAGGGGCGGCCGGCGACGATGATCAGGTCCGAAGGTTGAAGGCCGGCGGTCTTCATATCAAATTCATGGAAGCCGGTCGCGATGCCCGTGATGTGTTCTTTGCGCTGGAAGAGCTGGTCGATCGTTTCCATGCTCTCGTGGATGATATCCTTGATCTGGACGGTCTTGTTCTCGATCTGCGACTGGCCGATATCGAAGATCATTTTCTCCGCGCTGTCAATCATCTCCCGGGCATTACCGTCGGCCTCGAGACTATTCTGGACGATCTGGGTCGCGGACTGGATCAATTTGCGAAGGAGCGCTTTGTCTTTGACGATACGCGCGTAGTGCTCGATATTCGCCGCCGTCGGAACAATGGTCGTCAACTGCGTCAGGTAGCTGATCCCGCCCAACTCTTCAAGCTGTTTTCGCTTTTTAAGTTCTTCGGAGACGGTGATGAGATCGACCGGCTGGTTATGGGAAAAAAGAGCGGTCATCGCAGTAAAGATGTTTTGATGACGAAGATCGTAGAAAAAATCAGGGGTGAGAACTTCGATGGCCTTCGCAAGCGCCATTTCGTCAAAAAACATCGCGCCCAGAACGCTCATTTCGGCTTCGCGGTTCTGGGGCGGAAGTTTTTCGTAAAGATTTACCGTTGTCTGCGATTCGGCCACAAAGACCTCTTAAGAGGTTTGAAACGATTTGCGGATCAGGCCTGGCGAACGAGCTCGACCGTCAGACGCGTTTTGACCTGCGGGTAGATCTCAAGATCGACTTGATGTGTCCCCAAGGTCTTCAAAGCATCCTTGATCCGGACCTGTTTTTTATCAAAACTGTGTCCCTGCTTTTCAAGCGCCACGCGAAGATCCTCCGCGGTGACGGAACCGTAAAGCTTGTCGCCTTCGCCGGCGCGAACTTCGAGCGTGATCGTAAGATCTTTCATCTCTTTGGCGCGTTTTTCGGCCGCTTCTTTTTCCTTGGCTTTACGCGCAGCGCTCCGAGCCCGTTGTTCCGTAAAGAATTGTTTATTGGCACGCGTCGCCGGGATCGCGAGGTCCTGAGGGATCAGAAAATTCCGCGCGAATCCATCGCGAACACGTACAACATCGCCTTTTTTACCGACATCTGTTACATTTTTTAAAAGTAATAATTCCATGGATCTATTCCCCTTTTCCGTTTTATCAATAAACCAGGAGCTTAATTTGCCTGGAACGCCAAAAGTCCCGAGTGACGCGCCTTTTTAATGAGGCGCGTAAGCGTCCGCTGATCTTTTGAACTTAAACGCGTAATGCGACGCGGCAGGATCTTCCCCTTCTCGGTAACGTATTTCCCGAGAGCTTCCGTATCTTTGTAGTCCATAGGCGGCAGAACGCGGCGCATGCGCTTACGCGGTGCGCGCGAACTCCGATCAAACGTAGTGCCGTAACCTTTTTCGCCTTTTTTAGGGCCGCGGGCGTTTTTATCAAAAGGTTTTTTCTTTTCGAATTTTCCGAATTTTGAGGATCTAGGTTTCATGTTTTTTATACCTGGTTGATTTAGAAGGGAATTTCTTCGTCGGGTTTAAGTTCGTCCTTTGAAAGGGAGACGGGGCCCTTTTTGGAAGGCATGCCGCCCTCCGGTGCTTCAAAAATGCTGTCGTCCACGTCCATGGTGGGCACATCCGAACTCTCGCTCTTCCCGCCCCCAGGTTTCGAACCGAGGAACTGGACGTTATCGGCGACCACTTCCGTGGAATACCGCTTGTTGCCATCCGGACCGTCCCAGCTTCGGGACTGGATCCTTCCTTCTACGAAGACCGGACGTCCTTTTTTAAGATATTCGTTGCAGATCTCCGCAAGACGCGCCCAAACCACGATCCGGATAAAGCAAACTTCTTCTTTTTTTTCTCCGGCCTTGGAATTATAAGTGCGGTTCACGGCGATCGTGAAAGTCGTCACGGCTTGCCCCGAAGGGATATAGCGGAGTTCCGGGTCCCGGGTAAGATTTCCGATCAACAAAACTTTATTCAAACTTACGGCCATAGGTCACCTGATACTTTCGTGCGTTGGACTGACTATGCTTTGGGCGTCACGGAGGAAGCGGCCGGAAGAGGCGGTAAAGCGGGCTTCTTCGCGGGAACGCTCACCATGTATTTTAAAAGGTTTTCCTGGAGTTCCAGCTCTTTTCGAAAATCTTGTGTACGGGAAGGATCCATTTCGAACTCAACAACGAACGTCCTTCCGTCCTTATATTTCCGGATCATGTGCCCAAGCTGCTTTTTGCCAAGATCGGTCTTCTGGATCACTTTGCCCTGGAACTTTTCGATCCATTTCACGATCTCTGAAGCCGGATCCTTATGGCTTTCCCCCGTAATCTCAGGCGGAAAAATAAATAAACCTTCATATTTTTTCATTACACACTCCCTCAACGCTTAAATTTAAATGATAACTCTTTCCGTAAGTTTCGTAAGCAGAAGCTACAGAAGCAGTTATGAAGTTTTTAGCCCTTCAAAAAGGCTAAAAGGAAAGACAATGTAACATAAATGTCATGCTTGGGCAACTCTGATTCTCATTTAATGAAAGGGCTTGCCGATCGGTCAGCGCTGAACGGAATTGATCCGGTTCATAGCTTTGGCCAAGGGTTCCAGGGCCCAGGTCCGGCACGCGTCTATTCCGCATTCAAGAAGCATCTTCATCTTCTTTTCTTCGGAAGCCTCAAAAGAGGAAAGGACATAATTCCGGAGCGATTCCTCCGCGCCCGAAAAATTCAGAACCTCTCCTTGACGAGAAGAACCGATCCCTATCCGGAGTCTTGGATATTCCCGGTTTCCCAGATGTTCTTCGATCGAAACAAGGCCGTTGTGTCCGCCTGAACTTCCATCGCCCCGAAGGCGGAATTTTCCGAATGGAAGCGCAATATCGTCCACGACGATCAAAAGGTCTTTAGCTATTTTGATCTTCAAATATTTTGCAAGCGAAGCGACCGCTTCGCCGGAAAGATTCATATAAGTTAGCGGGTGGGCCAGATGAACAGCCTCACCGTTCCATGAGATTGAAGCAACGGCCGTTTTTTGAGACTTCTTGGAGGTAAACTTGACGCCCTCTTTCGCAGCAATAAATTCCACGAGCCGTCGGCCGATATTATGCCGCGTTCTGGCATACTCATCCCCGGGATTTCCAAGTCCGATGATGAGTTTCATAAGGGGATCGGGATCCTCCCGGGGGCGCCTTTGCGGCGCCCGGGAGATCTTTGACTACTTTCCTTCTTTCCCTGCGGCAGGTTTCCCCGCGGCGGGTGCGGCTGGTTTTCCTGCTGCGGGAGCGGCGGCAGACTTCCCTGCGGCGGGCGCGCCCTCCTCACCTTCCTTATCTTTCTTGCCCTTTTCAATGACTTCGGGTTCGGCAGATGCGCCCTCTTCGAC
>AMWB02152795.1_pt1 | contig 12429 bp, 13 predicted proteins | sample 200311 | NCBI WGS metagenome assembly AMWB02 (sample SAMN02737377, study PRJNA173069) | bioreactor metagenome | biome: anode biofilm in microbial fuel cells | place: USA: California | collected 2010-12-16 | reverse complement strand
ATATAGCCGGTATTAAGATCCCTAACCGTTTTGTCCGATCTGCCACACACGAATGGATGGCAGAGCCCGACGGTACTCCTACCTCACGCATTGGCGACCTGTATGAGGAACTTGCCCGCAATGAAGTAGGGCTTATCATAACCGGATATGCCTATGTTAATCCGAAGGGTAAAAGTGACGATCTGCAACATGGTATCTATGATGACAGGTTCATAGGGCCCTATAAGGAGATAGTTTCAAGGGTACATGAACATGGTAGTAAGATAGTCCTGCAAATAGCACATGGGGGACGGCAGACCATGATCACTGCCGATAACCCTTATATGCTGGCGCCTTCTGCGGTCATTGAAACTACAAAAGGCGTGAAACCTGAGGAAATGACCGGGAAAGAAGTGCTGGAAACCATTGAGGATTTTGCGCAGGCTGCCAGGCGTGCAAAGGAAGCGGGATTCGATGGTGTCCAGTTGCATTGTGCACACGGTTTTCTGCTAAGTAATTTTTTATCTCCCTACACCAACAGGCGTAATGACAGGTGGGGTGGTTCCACTGAAAAGAGGACACAGGTGATCCTTGACATTATTTCATGTGCCAGGGAGCTGGCAGGTGAATATTATCCGATCCTGGTCAAACTGAACGTTACTGATGGTTTTAAATCTGGTGCACACAAGCATACACTTGACGCTCCCGAAAGCATAGAGATAGCAAAGATCCTTGCAGACAATGGTGTGTGTGCCATAGAGGTCAGCGGAGGCGTTGCAGAAGCCGGGGAAGAGCTTTTCAGGACAAAGATCGATTCACCAAAAAAGGAAGCATATTACCGGGAATATGCTAAAATGATAAAAGAACAAGTAGATGTGCCCGTGATCCTTGTAGGAGGGATCAGATCGAAACAGGTAATGGAGATGCTGCTTAAGGAAGAGTATGCTGATATGATCTCCCTGTGCAGGCCGTTGATAGCAGAACCTGATCTGGTGATGAAACTAAAAAAAGGAGAGACAGAGATCGCAAAATGTGTTTCTTGTAACCTGTGCTCTGATGAGACCGGGATAAAATGCAATTACAATTTCACAGAGTGAGCACACTCTTTTATGCAGGCTTCCGGGGTACCTGAGCGCAGATTGAGCAAAAGATCAATGAGAAGATCGTGGTCCATTACAACAAGATCTGCCTGACGGAGCTCTTGAGGTTCCAGGTATGTAGGGACCGCTATGCAGCAAAGGCCTGCAGCTTTTGCGGCCTGTACGCCAACAGGAGCGTTCTCTATAACAATGCATTCGTTCTTTTGCATAGCCAGCATCTCTACAGCCTTGAGGTAAGGATCAGGAGCTGGCTTGCCGTTATCAATATCGTCTCCGGTGACTACCACGCTGAAGATCTTCGGATATAAATTATTCAGAACACTGTGCACTATTGGTTTGTCAGCACCGGAAACCACCGCAAGTTCATATCTGTGTTTTAATACTTCGAGGCATTCAGGCATGCCTTCAAAGGCATTCAGTGCAGCTATAACATTGAACTCTTCAATATATTTCTCAACTATTGCTTCAAGATCTAACCTGCCGTTATCAATGCCTGCTTTTTTCAGTAGCAGACGTACAATATCGATAGTCTTTTCTCCTTCCCTTTCATAGATAACCTGCCGGTCCATGTACACACCCATCTGGTCAAAGATGTGCTGCATTGCCTCAACATGGTATGGCATGGAATCCACAAGTACTCCATCCATATCAAATATCAAAGTTTTTAACAACTTCATTCTCCTTTATCTGAGTCCGGACATATGAAGTCATCATTCAGATATGTTTCTTTCCACCCAATAGGAAGCTGCAAAAGACCCTGAAATATTATGCCAGATACTGAACAGAGCACCCGGAAGTGCAGCTGCAGCCGTGAAATGCTTTATTGCAAGGGCAACGCTTAAGCCAGAGTTCTGCATCCCCACTTCTATACCAATGGTCCTTGCCTCGATCTCACTGAGGCCCATCAGCCTGGAAAGGCCATACCCGCTTGCAAGGCCCAGCAGATTATGCACTATGACAACAATTGATATTATGATCCCTGCCGAGATAACAGTGTTTCTGTTCGTGGCCATGATGATAGCTATTATGAATACTATGGTCACCACTGAAAATGCAGGGAAGAAGTGCCGTATATTCCTGATGCGGGTACCGAAAAGCGAATTAATGAATATCCCCAGAACAACAGGCACTATAACGATCTGCAGGATGCTGATGAGCATGCCGTATGTATCCACATCGATGGTCTGGCCTATATAGACCCATGTGAGCAGAGGGGTCATAATAAAGGAGATCAATGTAGAAACTGATGTCAGTACAATAGAAAGTGCGACATCCCCCTTGGCAAGGTAACATATCACATTTGAGGCTGTACCTCCCGGACAGCACCCCAGAAGTACCACCCCTGCTGTAAGCTCAGGGGAAAGAGAAAAGGCCCTGGCAACTAAAAAACCTGCCAGAGGCATCAGAGTATACTGGAGCACCGTTCCGATGATCACCGCTTTAGGTCTTTTGAATACGAGCAGGAAATCCTCAATAGTAAGTGTCATGCCCATTCCGAACATCACCAGCCCCAGCAGAAAAGGGATGGCATCTTTGTATGGCAGGAAGGTCCCGGGATGCAAAAGTGCGATGGCTGAGAGAATGATAGCCCAGAAAGGAAATAAAGAAGTGAACTTTTGCAGCATAATATGCTTCCATTAAGCTTTGAATATATTAATGCATTCAGTTTAGTTAATGCACTAAGCTGTTAAAAACATATCCTCTGTTTGTTATCTTTGCATGATTTTATATTCCTTGGTCCGCAAATATGTGTACCATGAGGCTTGACACCTATCTTGTGGATATGGGTTATTTTAGCTCCAGAGCACGTGCAAAGGATGCCATAATCCGCGGGAATGTGAAGGTTGGAGGAAAGATTGTGACCAAACCTTCCAGGGACGTCAGCACCGATCATTCTGTCGAAGTAGTTGAAGGGCTTGATATGCCCAAGGGATATTTCAAGCTAAAACTCATTCAGGAAGCTTCCGGCATTATCTGTGAAGGGGACAGCGTCCTTGATCTGGGTTCAAGTGCAGGCGGATTTCTGCTCTATGCTTCACAGATAGCAGAAAAAGTGAAAGGTATCGAGTTCAGCACAGACTTTCATGCAGAGCTTGACAGGATAACGCATGAACATGCGAATGTAAGTGTTATGTTCGGAGATGTTTTTACTCTTCCTTTGCAGGAAATATCACCTGATAAAGTGGATGTTATACTAAGCGATATGACCCTGGAGCCTATGGATTCCCTTCTGGCGCTTAAAAGAGTGTTGCCCTTACTCAGAGAAGGTGGAAAACTGCTGCAAGTCATAAAGATACAAAAACGTGAGGCTCGCGAACCCATAATAGCAAAAATAGAGAGTTTCGGAGTTGAAGTTGTTCAGGTCATAGAGCCGCAAAAGCAGGAGATATACGTGATCGCCTGTAAGACCGGAAAACAAAATGAGGTGTGTGGTGTCCGATGAAATATAAGGTGATGGGTGACGGTGATCCTGTAAGGCTTTTCGTTGGGGGTCTGCATGGCAATGAATGGAGGGACACTGCCGACATACTTGAAGGACTTGAACCTCCGGCTGTGGGTTCTCTGGCGACCATACCGGTCGTATGCAAAGAAAAATATGTATCTACCCTGGAAGAGAGTTACTACATGACACTCGGAAAACCAATAATACAGGCTGTGGACGAGCTCAGGCCCAGTATATACATCGAGTTCCATTCATATTCAAAGCAGAACCAAAAGCTGCTGACAGGTGCCGACCGTCTCCACAAGACAGGAGTTCCTGCATATAGTCAGCTTGATAATGATGTACTCCTGGGTTCTGTTTCTCCGGTCATAAGAAGGGAATACTTCCCTGCGGAAGCACTATGTCTTTCTTTTGAGATCCAGAAAGAAAATCCAATATCCAAGGAGTATGGGTCAAAGATCGCTGGAAAAATGAAAGAATGCTTATCAAGAGACCATTTCATTGAGCAGCTCAAAAAAAGGTATCCTGCACAGACCAAAAAAGTAATAGAAGATTACAGGAATTTCTATGGTTTGTAAGTAAGCCTTACAAACCATTCCATTATAATACCCAATCGTTTATCAGTTCATCCCATGTTGTAATTGTGGATGTTGTGCGCAGGGTTGACGTCCTGCATGTCCCTTTCCTGGGCCTTGAGCATATCATCAACACGCAATATCATGGCAGACACTTCTGATGCGGACTTGATGGCCTGTGTCTTCACACGGAGAGGATCAATTACATTGTTCTGCATCATATCCTCTATCTTGCCTGAATACACGTTGATCCCGCTGTTCTTGTTCTTTCCGGATTCGGCACGCAACTGCAACAGCATGTTGATCTTGTCCAGACCTGCATTCTCTGCTATTGCCTTTGGTATCTCTTCCATGGCATCGGCAAAGGCATGGATAGCAAGTTGCTCGCGTCCCTCTATTGTAGAAGCATAAGAGCGCAATCCTTGTGCCACCTGCATTTCGGAAGCTCCTCCTCCAGGCACTATTGCCTTATCCTCCAGCACGGATTTCACCACATTAAGGGCATCATCGAATGCACGTTCAATGTTGTCAGTGAGATGTTCACTGCCTGCCTTAATGAGTATGGTAACAGAATTAGACTTCTTGAATCCGGTGATGAGTGTCTTCTCCTCATATTCGGATTCCTGCTCCACCACTTCGGCATATCCAAGGTCTTCAGCAGTGATCTCGTTCATGTTCCTTACGAGCTTGGCGCCTGTGGAAAGAGAAAGCACTGTCATATCCTCATCTTTCAGCCTTCTGCAGGTGTAGATATTATGCCTCATGAAATAATGGACAGCCCCGTCATCGATATTCTTGGAGGAAAGGACCACGTTGGCACCTGTTGCTATGATCTTATCCAGCATCTTATGGAAATTAGCCGTTTCCTGGTCCTTGAAAGCAAACATTTCGTCTATGCTGCCAAGCTGGATCTTTGACTTCGTATTGGTCTTGGCGAACTCTATAGGCATATCCAGAAGTGCGATCTTTGCATTTTCGACTCTTGCAGGAGTGTCGGGATGGAGACGATATTTATTGATGTAAATTCCCTTTATTACCTGCGTGTCTGTGATCTTGCCACCAGCCTCTTTCCTGATAACGATCTTCTCATCTATGTTATACTTGCCGTTTTCCTCTATAGCAAGTACTGCGTCGACACATACCTTTGCCAGGTGGTCTGAAGAAGCTTCGGGAGCTTTTCCTGTGATAGAGGTCTCTGCTATCTTCTCAAGTGTCTTTCTGTCATCCTTGTCAACTTTTGTGGCAAAGTTCTCCAGGATCTCAATGGCTTTCTGGGCAGCAAGGTTGTATCCTTGGAAGATAACTATCGGGTGAAGGCCCTTATCTAAAAGTTCTCCCGCTTTATCCATCAGACTGCCTGCTACCACAACAGCGCTGGTGGTACCGTCACCTGCAATGTCCTCCTGTGTCTTGGCGACCTCAACGATCATCTTTGCTGTGGGATGTTCTATCTCCATTTCCTTGAGTATAGTGGCACCATCGTTAGTAAGGACAATATCACCGAGGATATTGACCAGCATTTTATCCATGCCCTTTGGTCCTAAGGTGGAACGCACCAGTTTTGCGACCGCCTTGGCGGCGTTAATGTTCATGGAAAGGGCATCTTTACCCTGTGTATGTTCTGTTGTTGGACTAATAATGTAAACTGGCTGACCTCCATATTGTCCTGCCATTTGTACTGACATGCCTTGTTGTGCCATTATTCCGAACCTCCTGAATCCAGATGATGAACTTATTTGAAGTATCTTTTTTACGTATGAATTGAACTAACTGTATATGGTTCTATAAAAACATTTCGACATGGACATATGCGCTTTTATGGTCAAAACATTTAAATCATTAATTCCATTTCTCGGTTATGCTGACCTTCATAGGATTGGGGCTTTTTGACGAGAAAGACATCTCTTTGAAAGGACTTGAAGCTATTGCCCGGGCAAACCGGGTCTATGCAGAGTTCTACACATCCAGGCTTATGGGTACTACTTTGGAGAAAATGGAAGAACTATACAATAAGAAAATAGACGTACTTTCACGAGAAGAGGTGGAGCAATGTCCCAGCTGGCTCGACCATGCCAGAAATGAGGATGTGGTATTCCTTACAGGGGGAGATACGATGGTCTCAACAACTCATGTTGACCTGCGCCTGCGTGCAATGGAAATGGGCATCAGTACAAAACTTGTGCACGGTTCTTCCATATCATCTGCTGTATGCGGACTTACAGGCCTGCAGAACTACAGGTTCGGGAAAGCCGTTACTGTTCCCCATCCATATACCAGCAGCCGGGGAAAGACCGTCATATCGGAAACCCCTTATGATACTGTTCTCCAGAATCTTGAGCATGGCCTGCATACCCTTGTTTTCCTTGATATCGATAAAGAAAAAGGTTATATGACAGTGAACCAGGCACTGGACCTTCTGCTGCAGGTGGAAGCAAAGAGAAGTGTAAAAATACTGCAGGACAGAATAGCTGTAGGTATAGCAAGAGCCGGATCCGACTCCCCGACGGTTGCAGCAGACCACATTCAAACCCTGAAAGACTTCGATCTCGGTGCACCGCTACATATACTGGTAATTCCTGCAGATACGCATTTTGTGGAAGCTGAGGCATTAGTGCAGCTGGCTCATGCGCCTATGTCAATACTGGAAGTTCACAACCAATAATGGTGTATACTATTATAGGGTACAAGTCTATATATCAAAACAACGTAGGACATATTATATTACACATTAAATATATCTTTGTTTGAATTGATATGATCAAATTAATAAGAGAGGGAAAAATGGTTCGAGATGCAGTTGGCGTGATATTCGGAGAAGCTGGTACATCCAGCTTCAGAATATTATTATCGGACAGTACCAGTGTGCATCAGGGAGAATATATAAAAGCCTGGCATGAGATCGATGGCTGGGTGCTTGCACAGGTACTATCCATTACGCGTTCCGGAGATAGTTACACTATCGAGGAAGCAAAGAACGGAAGCCGCAAAGATAAAAGCGGGGACCGGATAATAGCTGATGTGACCGTTATTGGGAAACGTGACGATTCGGGACTGCTAAGATCACCTAGCACTCCTTTCAGTCCCGGAGACCCGATCTACAAGGCGAACAATGAACTTATCTGCAGTTCCCTTGGCCTGTCCGGGAAAGAAATGTTCATAGGCATGCTGGAAGGCACGGACATACCTGTTCATCTCAATGTGAACAGTCTTGTGCAGAAACATTGCAGCATCCTTGCAAAGACAGGAAGCGGCAAGTCCTATACTGCTGGAGTGCTCCTTGAAGAGATGCTGGACCGCAAAGTTCCCCTGCTGATCATCGATCCACATAGTGAATATGCATCATTGAAAGAAGAAGGTGTCATCAGTACAGAAGTTGCAGGAAGGTTCAAGGTATCTCCAAGATCATACGCACAGCATGTTACTGTATACACTCCAGCCAACAAGAGCCTGAATCCAAAAGCTGATGAAGTTTTCAGGCTTAACGGCATGAACCTTACAGCAAAAGAACTGAGTGAGGCTTTTCCTAATAATTTCACCAGCACTCATATAGGCATTCTCTATGAGGCTATTGATAAGATCAAAGCCGAGATGGAAACATACACCCTGGACGAGATCATCTTCGAGGTCAAGAACAATGACAGCAAGGCAAAATGGAATATCATCAGCTTTCTTGAAGAAATAAGGGAAACCGGTATATTGTCCACAAATCCCACATCAATAGAGGATCTCGTTCAGCCAGGAAGGGCTTCCATCATAGATTTCAAAGGTGTGGCTCCGGATATCCAGTCTATGATCGTTGCACGTCTGTGCAGTGCATTGTTCGAGGCCCGAAAGATGAATACTATCCCTCCGGGCATGCTGGTTGTTGAAGAAGCTCATAACTATGCACCGGAAAAAGGTTTCAGCAAGACCTCAAGCTCCGATGTATTGAGGACCATTGCCTCCGAAGGCCGTAAGTTCGGTCTTGGTATGATGGTAATTTCCCAAAGACCTGCACGCGTGGACAAGAACATTCTTTCCCAATGCGGTACGCAGATCATAATGAAAGTAACCAATCCCAACGACCTGAAAGCCATTAGTAAAGGCCTTGAGGGCGTCAGCTCCTATGTAGAGGACGAACTCATGCGGCTGCCACCGGGAGTTGCCATGCTGGTGAGCACAGATATTGAAAGGCCCATCCTCGTGGATATCAGAGTGCGTAAAAGTAAACACGGCGGAGAGTCTGTTAACGTAATGAGAAGTGTTAACCTTAGTTCTGCTCAGGGTGCACCGGCCAGGAAACCTCCTGTGGAGTCTGTACCTATGCAGCCGGTAATGCAAGACCATGTCGAAAGACATAATCTTGGAGAAGAGCACATACCTGTCCAGACAGCCACAACACCTCCTCCCAAAAGAAAGCCTTCACGGGAAGTAAAAACAGAAGAAGAAGGAAGTCTTTTCAAGAAAATATTCGGTGCGAGCAAATAAGGAGGAATAGCTTGCCTGCTGATCTGAATGAAAAGGTTAAAAGATATGAGAACCTACTAAGGCAAGCGCTGGAAAAAGCAGAGTTTGCGCCTATCAGGGATTCGCATATGTATGCAGTCGCAAATGACTTTCATACAATGGCAAGATCATATTATGAGGATGGAATCCACTTTGTACACAGTGGAGACCCTGTGAACGCTCTTATATGTTTCAGTTATGGGCATGCGTGGCTGGATGCCGGAGCACGTCTTGGAGTGTTCGCGGTTGACGATGATCAACTATTCACGATATGAATCCTGAAAAGTGACAAAACTCAATTTCCCGGAGACGAGTATATGTCAAATTATAATGTTGTGCTTGAAGCTGCCTGGTTGGTCAGAGATGTGAACAGTCCGGATGATGCCATAGGAGTGGCGATCTCCGAGGCCGGTAAAAGACTGAACCCAAAACTCGATTTTGTGGAAGTGGATGTTGGCACCACCTTTTGCCCTGCCTGTGAGGAAGCCTTCAGCAGTGTATTCCTTACGGCGAACACTGCAATTGTCGGCCTTGTCCTTGAGATGAAAGTATTCGATGCCGAAAGCGAGGAGCATGCATCAAGGATAGCTAAATCCGTCATTGGAAGGGCATTAAGGGATGTCCCTCTGAAAGTGGTTGATGTTGAAGAGTTCCAGTAAAGAGGAGAGGTAATATGGACCGGACAATATCGGTTGTCGGACATGCAGCCATTGATCTGCTTTTTGATGTGGAGCACATATCCTGCCATAATGAATCTTACCCCATCATCGATTACCATGAATATTTCGGAGGCGGAGCTGCCAATATTGCGGTAGGGATTGCCACTCTTGGCGGTAAAGGTCAGCTTATATCTGCTGTAGGAGAGGACTTTGGAAGTTCCGGATATGAAGATTATCTTAAGTCATTGGGTGTAGACCTCTCTTTACTATATAGGTGCAAAGGTCAGAAAGTTACAAAGGCTTTCGTCTTTACTGACAGAGAACACAATCAGAGCACTTATTTCCACTGGGGTGCATCTGCTCTTCTGAAAGAGCTGGAACCTCCTCAGGTTGATCTTGTGCATCTTGCGACTTCTGAATGCTCCTTTAATGCAAGGATAGCAAAGAAGGCAAACTTTGTGTCCTTTGATCCGGGGCAGGATCTTATAACCTATAACCGCAAGGACCTGGAAACAATTCTGGAACACACGGATATACTTTTCACTAACCGTCATGAGATCAAGAGGGTCTGTGAGATGACCGGCCGTTCCTTCGAGGAACTCAAAGCAAGGATCGGGACCATTGTGGTGACCTATGATTCCCGGGGCAGCAGGATACATACGCAAGATGCACAATATTGCATACCCGTGGTGCCTGTGAAAGCCGTTGATCCCACCGGTGCCGGTGATGCATACAGGGCAGGGTTCCTGTTAGCCTTCACCCGGGGCTACGACATGGAAACCTGCGGCAGGATCGGTGCAACGGTCGCCTCCTTTGCAGTGGAGGTCATCGGCTGCCAGGTGAAGTTGCCTACCTGGGAAATGATGCAGGAAAGATTTGAAGCGCATTTTGGAAAATTACCCAGATAACACCGGGTGCTCAAGATCCTATGCAGGCTGCTGAACGTATCGGCCATCAGCAGCCTTTTGTATTGTTTACCATAGCAACTTTGGGAAATTTAGTTCATACTTCCATAGTTGCTTCTACCTTGAAACTCTACGTCGTTCTTCAGATCATTCTGAACATACAGATCAATATCTAAGTGAATTCTTTCAGGCATCTTTCATTAAGGATCAAGTGATCTCTTTCACGAATTGTTCTATCCTGGTCCGAATATCATCTCTTAGAGCTCTTGTTTGTTCCATCTTCTCGCTGTCAGTGCCTGAGAACGATCCAGGGTCCGGGAAGGACCATTTTAACTGAACGAAAGGTTTTGGGAATATCGGACACTCCGTTTCATGGGTCCTGTCGCACACGGTGATCACATAATTGTATAATTTCCCTTCCCTGAAAAGGTTCCAGACCGCCTGGGTCTTCTTTGTGCTGAGATCAAAACCATCCTCTTCCATAGCAGCTATGACCAGCGGGTTCACACTGGTGGGTTCGAGCCCGGCGCTCTCTGCTTCAAATCGTTCACCACCGATCCTTTTTAAATACTCTTCTGCCATCTGGCTTCTGGCACTATTGTGCACGCATACAAAAAGCACTTTGATCTTCTTATCGCTGTGAACCATACTTTTCTGATCGCACTAAGACAATTAAACCTGATCAGTATAGAAACTATAGTCCTACTGATCCTCTATGTATCTATATATCTGAAGTTATTAAGCGAATTAGTTTATTTCTTAACTCTATGAAAAACTATAAGAACCAAGGCCTAAAGTTAATAAACTATATAGTTATTGTGCTGTCTATATATTATAGTGCCATATATAGACTAATGGTGCAAAAGTTATATGCTTCTTCTGCCTTTTACAACTTGGGCATTACAGATCAATGGAGGGATCTGCAATAGCTCCGGATAAAAAAACCGGATGTAAGAACAAATAGACACCGCCATCAACGCCAACCTCTGGGATATACCCTTTGATCGAAAGAAGTGTAGATAAAAATTTCCAATATATCAGCATTGTCAGGAATTGCCGGAACATAGTTGTAATCCCCTTTATTCCCAAGGTTCCTACTCCGTTAGTATCAATATGTTGCTGTATGGAAAAGATCCTGGGCCTGTATACTCTTCCGCTGGCCGGGAAAAAGCTCCCTACTTCTTTCGAGGAGGTATTTTTCAGCTATGTCCTTAAGGAAAATATGCACTTCCTGTACATCCTGTATGGCAGGAAGAAAAAGTTCATCCCACCCTTTCCCTGGTATCGATATTGATACTCCTTCCGGTAACATTGAAAGGTACCATCCTGTTAAGAGGAGAATTACCCGGCATTTTAGGAATAATTATATATCTGTTGATCTTGCTGCCCACATACTCTGTTCTGAACTGGATTATGCCATCTGCCATGGCTCTGATGGTCCTCTCTGCACGGTCAGTGAGAATCCCCATATCCGACAGCAGCAGAAAAGTCGTTTTGTTTTCCCTGCTCATGGTCACAAAAGAGTTCAATGTCTCTTTGATAGTGCTTGTATCTTCATCCATGAAAAGATATGAAAAAGTGTCAATTATACAGATATCTGCATCCCGGATATTCCTTAGTGCCGCATCCGGCATCATATGCACATCGGTACACATCTTTCCATCTTTCCGGCATATATCCAGCAGGGAATGCAGGTCATTAAAGCCTCCTAACACTACAAAATTGCTATTTTCATCATAGGATGCTGAAAGTGAGAGCTTGCTTCTAACCTCTTCACCGGAACGTGCAGTTGACAGATATACTATCATTCTCATGTCTTTAAGCAGTTCCTGAGCTACCATTTGCACAAAAATGCTCTTTACATCACCTATATCTTCCTCGACAAACAGTACCACATTACCAGGTATGTCACCTAATCCAAGATTTGCAAGCATTGATATTATACAAGTAAAGCATGCTACTTAAACCGTGTTATCCTATCCTGCAGGCATCATTCATCTGTACCGGCCGCGTTCTTCATGTTACAGGCAAGGAAGGCATATACTGTGTGTTCCATTAAAACTAAAGAGAGTTGTTTAACTCCTTGGCATCATTATATGCCATAAAGAACTGTTTTTATTCAGTACTTTTAAGGAAATTGTTTTCTATCCAGATCTTTCAGGTCATAAATTGAACTGATATATAGATAATGCCATGTTGTGACAAAAACCTTTTATATCTGAACACCTCTTGTTATCATAATGATGATGAGATAGGTGGGCTTCATGCCTCAGTTAAGGATCT
>AMWB02102446.1_pt3 | contig 12447 bp, 9 predicted proteins | sample 200311 | NCBI WGS metagenome assembly AMWB02 (sample SAMN02737377, study PRJNA173069) | bioreactor metagenome | biome: anode biofilm in microbial fuel cells | place: USA: California | collected 2010-12-16 | reverse complement strand
TCTATTAATAATCGTCGTTATCACGCATAACGTTAAATTGTATGAGTAGTGGCAGATTGCGTGGTAGTTTCCTGTCAAACCTCTACGCAGTTTAAGCTGGCTACAAACGTTGATATTTAGCACTTTGCCTGCCATTACTTATACAAAATGTTGTGCACCGTTTTTACTTTTCCTCACGTTTCAATTAGGTCTAAAATCAATTTTGACAGGGTTTTTACATCACTGTTTATTGTCTCTTGCATATATTGGTCGTAAACGTTTTTGTTGTCGGCTGGATTCAAATTTAATGTCAAACCTTTTTCCAATGCTAATAATCTTATAAATTCTCTTTGTGCTCGCCCGTTTCCTTCTCTAAAAAGATGCAGATAATTTACATTATCCAAAATTTCTGCTAATTTTTCTGCTATCTTCTGTTTATCTCCTTTTGATATATTTTTGAAATCAGAAATTAATGTGTCAATGAAACAAAAAGCATTGTCAAAATGTGTCGTTAGAAAAAATTGTTTGCCGGCTTTACTTATTTCAACTTTTCGCCTTTTCCCGGCCCAAGAATAAACATCTTGAAATAAGTGTCTATGAATACTCAAAAGACTATCTACTCCTTTAATCCTGATAGGTTTTTCGTAAAGTTCTTGAATACGTTTTGCAACAGCTCCACTTTCAAAAAAGAGTAAAACATCTGGTTCGGATATGTCTGCTAAGTTTCGGAGAACTCCAGTTTCAGGGTCTGTATAAGTATAATCAAGGTCAATGTATTTATAAGAATCAGACATACGCTTTGTCCTTAGCAAATTTTATCAATTCTTGCAACGTGATTTTTCCAATCACATAATCTCTAATTATCTCAACACCTTTAGGAGTTGGTTTAAAGCCTTCGAACATATTACTTCCGATTGCATTTGCGGTACTTTCCAAAATTTTCAAATTGGAAAATTTCACCCCCATAATAGTCAGATTGTTACGGTCTATTTCTATCGCATTAAACATATTCTATACGATTCAATTAATTATTACAAATTTAGTCATTTTCTGCCAAATTTCTACTTGTATGCAGAGTTTTGTTCAAATGGCACATAACGTTTTGCGTGTATGAGAAGTAGCGGATTAAAAAGCACTTCTCTTTCAGTTTGGCACAGAACTTTATTAAAAGCGCTGACCTTTGACTTAGCACTGAACCCGCTATTTCTTATACACGCTGTTAGTGGCTGGCGTTCTTGTCGGTCAAATTAGTTTTTCCATACAGGAATTTTAATGTAACTGTCATTGTGCCATTTTATTTGTAATGGTTCTCCTGCATCTTGCATTGTTTCTTCTGATACAGGTTTTCCCGAACCGTAATTGATTATTTCAAATGGATGCTTGTTTGTGTTGAGTAATATAACAAGTCGGCTACCTTTATTAATTTTCTTACTCACAAAACGAGTGTTGTCAAAAGGAATATTTTCCTTTTTGTTTGGTTTCAGTAGTTGTCGTTTAGAATTGTCTTTTGCAAAACTTGCTCTGCCAACATATCTTGTGAGAAAAAAATATCTTCCGTCTGGCATTATTTCATATAAAGCTAACGAAACATCCATATCTTTTTTATTGATAGTCGTCCAAAGATTGCCAGTAAATGAACCATTAATAGTGAACTCCTTTTGAAAAGGTTCTGAGGTAAAAACCAAACCATTGCTTGCGTCTAATGTGTCAAAAATAATTTCTGGTGTGTAATAATTATTTTGGTTTTCTCTATTCTTAAAATCTACGATTTGTGTTTCAAATCCTTTCTTTTTCGATTTTTGAGCAATCAACGATTTATTATCCAAATAAAAGGTCAATGTATCATTGTTGATTATTTGCAAATTGGGTGCGTGTCTCCATTCATTCGTCCCCATAACTTGATAATTAACTTTATCTTTAAGCAATTCAGGTTTGGGTTTGCCTTTAAGAATATAGTCAAGCCAATCATAAGCTAATTTTTCCATACTAATATTGGCAACACTATCAATTTCATAACTCATCAAGTTTTTTGCAGGTCTGCGTTGTCCACCAAAATGGTCGTAAGGACCAATTACAAAATAATGATTAGCGTTTTTATTGTATTTGTTATGTAATTTAAAATATTGTAAGGCACCAATTTGCGAACCATCATAATAACCTGTTGTTGTCAAAACAGGAATATTGATTTTTGCGTATTCGGTTGGAGTTGGCACCATTGATTGCCAATAACTGTCATAAGCTGGATGAGATAACCAATTTTGAAAGATTGGATTTGGAATACCTGCTAAACTATCAAGTTTGTTGTATGCCGTTCCTTTATTGAAATAATCAAAGGGCAAACTTCTTGGTAATAGTTTGTTTTTATAAATATTGTCGTTGCTCCAACTTAAAATGTGTGACAACGGAACGTTATTTTCCATTGGAAAATCGTAACCTGGCATTACTGCTACTTGTGGCACAATAGTTTTTAATGCAGGATGAATATTTTTTACAGTTGACCATTGTGAATATCCTGTATAACTGCCACTATACATTCCTACGCTTCCGTTACACCATTTCTGTTTACTTATCCACTCAATAATGTCGTATATATCTGTTCCTTCGTTTTCAAAAGGTTTGTAGTTTTTTAAGTCAGTTTTAATGCCACGAGTATAGGCGACAATGCCCACATAATCTCTGTCAGCCGATTTTTTTGCAAATATTGCATCACTTGCATCCTGATAATAGGTTGTGTAAAACAGGATTGCTGGTAATGGGCTTGTATTTGTTTTTTTTCGAACTATTATAGCTGAAATGTCAAAACCACTTTTCGTAGGGATTGAAACACTGTCCTGAATAATATAAATACTATCATTTTGAGATTGCTGTTGAGCAAATGTTGTTGAGTAAATTGTCAGTAGAAAAACTGTCAGTAGAGTTCTCATAATTTATTATAGTTTGTTGTTTTTGGTGTCGTCCGTTACGCTTGCCACTAACATAATTCTTTACGCAATATTGCGTATATCCATCTTTGTATACTAATTTTGTTTCGTAATAACCTGAAATTACGAGTTACCAGAAATAGTTCCAAACTAAGCGCTTACAAATATGAAAAGATTAGAACTAATTGAAAACTACAGTAAGCTGCTGCACATAAAAAATTATTCCGCCAGAACAGAAAAATTATATTTACACCATCTTAAACTTTTTCTTGACTATGTAAGTTCATCAAAAATAATAAATATAGATCAAAAAACATTGCTTGATTACTTTGATCATCTTAAACAAAATAAAAACTTCTCATATCCCTCAATGAAACAAGCCCTTGCTTCGGTTCGCTTTCTCTTTCTTGATGTTCTTAGAAAAGAAATTGATTTTGATTTCTTTATCAAAATGAAAAAACCAAACAGCTTGCCAAATGTTTTGACTACTGATGAAGTTAAGAATATTATTAACTCAATTACCAACTTAAAACATCGCGCAATTATTTCGACAATCTATTCCTGCGGGTTAAGGATTTCTGAGGCGATAAATCTTGAAATTAAAGACATCGATTCTTCGGCTATGACGGTTAAAATTGTAAATGCAAAAGGTAAAAATGACAGATATGTAATGCTATCTCCTAAACTTTTGGAATTACTGCGAGAGTATTTTGTTGAGTATAAACCTAATAAATATTTGTTTGTCGGACAGTTTGGTGATTGTTATTCGGCGCGCAGCATTCAGCAAATTTTTAACAAGGCAGTTAAAATTGCGGGCATAAAAAAAAGAGTTACAGTACATTCTTTACGACACAGTTTTGCATCACATCTTCTTGATAACGGAACAGACATTAGATTTATCCAGGAACTTCTCGGTCACAAGCATTTATCAACCACACAGATTTATACACATATCAATCCAGTGTCGGTTAAAAAAATAAAAAGTCCGTTCGATTCTTTTTGAAACTTTTGAATAAAACTCCTATTTTATAATTCAATCATTCTTTCATGCATTCATGCAATTATTCATCCATTCATTCACAGATGTTAAAGAACAACTTTCAGTGCATCTCTATGCGCCTCAATAGTTTTATCCAAATCTTTTTTTGTATGTGCAGTTGAAACAAACAAAGTTTCAAACTGTGCAGGGGCAAGATAAATTCCACGATTCAACATTTCGTTAAAATATTTTCCGTACAAAGCAGTATCAGATGTTAATGCAGATTTAAAATCATTTACAGGTTTTTCTGTAAAGAACATACACATCATAGAACCAACACGGTTCATTGCATAATTTTTTCCAACAGAGTTTAAGTTCTCCCTAAATCCATTTTCTAAATACATAGAGGATTTTTCTAACTGAACATAAATTTCAGGATGCTTTTTTATGTAAGTTAAAGCTGCGTAACCAGCAGACATTGCAAGCGGATTGCCGCTTAATGTTCCCGCTTGGTAAACAGGACCACCTGGAGAAAGTATTTCCATAATTTCTCTTTTCCCTCCAAAAGCGCCAACGGGTAAACCGCCGCCAATTATTTTCCCAAAGGTAGAAAGATCGGGTTTAATTCCTAATATCTCTTGCGCTCCGCCTGCAGCAACTCTAAAGCCGCTCATTACCTCATCAAAAATCAAAACGATTTTTTCTTCGTTACATATTTGTCTAAGCTCTGATAAAAATTCTTTTTCCGCAGGTACAACGCCCATATTACCTGCAATTGGTTCAATAATAACTGCTGCAATTTGTCCGCGGTATTTTGTAACAAGTTCTTTAACGGAGTTGATGTTGTTATAATCGGCAAGTAAAGTATCGGCAGCATTTGCTTTTGTAACTCCCGGTGAAGTTGGAACGCCGAATGTTAAAGCACCGCTTCCTGCTTTGATAAGAAAATAATCAGCATGACCGTGATAACAACCTTCAAATTTTATAAACTTATCTCTTCCGGTAAAACCGCGAGCAGCACGAACAGCGCTCATAGTTGCTTCCGTTCCGCTATTAACCATTCTAACCATTTCCACCGATGGAACTAATTCCGTAATTAACTGCGCCATCTTAACTTCAAGTTCTGTTGGCGCGCCAAAGCTTGTTCCGTTTTTAAGTGCAGAAAGCAGAGCATCTTTTATAAATGGTGGATTGTGTCCGAACAAATGTGGTCCCCAGCTTCCGATGTAATCTATATACTCGTTGCCATCAACATCATAAATCTTTGAGCCATTGCCGCGTTGTATAAAAATTGGATCGCCGCCAACTGATTTAAATGCCCGCACAGGTGAGTTTACTCCGCCAGGGATGTATTGTTTTGCTTCGGTAAATAACTGTTTGCTTTTTGTTGTGTTCATTGTTCTAATACATTAAGTGAGAAAAGGAATAGAACGCTGATTGCACAGATTGAGCGGATTCGCGCAGATCAGAGCAAATCAGCCTAATCAGCGAAATCTGCGTTCTATTGTTATTTAAATAGTAATTGATAATCTTTTTCTTTTCCTGCAAGCCAATAATTTTCAGGTACAACTTTCCAGTTACCAAGTAACCTTGGAGTAACGACTTTTTCTTTCTCAATCCATTTCATAAGATAATATCGTAAATCTTTTTCGGTTGATGTAATTACTCGTTTTGCTAAATCTTCCTTAGGAATTTTAGCCCCGCGTGTCAGATGTCCGCCGCCGCCATTTCCACGATATGAATTTATCGCAACCGTATAATTTGAATTGAGATCAAACGGTTTGCCGTTAGTAAAACCTGTTATGGTAACCTTTTCGCCATCAGGTTTTGTAACATCAACAGTATAATTTATTCCCGCAGCAGATTCATAATTATAAAAACTTTCTTCAAGCTCCGGAGACTGAGTTCTTTCGGAATATTTTATTTTACCATCTTTGTCTAATTTAAATTTTAACAAATTATCATCAGGAGTCTTCATCTGATTGAACCAATTGTTATATGAATATTCTAAATAGTCTTTAATCTCTTTTCCTGTTAACTGCATTGTGTAAAGTAGATTTTCATATCTGTAAAGGTTAAACATGTCTTTTACATATACGGTTCCTTTATCAATTTGAGTATCAAAAGCTAGTGGTGAAGAAAAGGAAATATCAGCACCTGTTAAACTAAGCTGAATCGTGTGAATTAAATCAACAAACTTTGATGGACCAAATAATGCATCACGCGATGAAATAGTTTCTGTAAATTCTCCGATAGGACGAGAAACATACTTTTTTACCTCTTCAAGATATTTTCCGTAAAGCTGCATAAACTCCGGATCAGGTTGAAAGTTTTTCATACCAATAAGTTCACCGGTAATTTTATTTTTTTCAAAATGCTTGCTGGTTTTATCATAGCTTAGATTTACATTTGCTACTGCAACATCACGGGCTCCGTTTGTTGTACCAAGAATAACAACTTCTTTTCCATCTGAATTTTTTGTTGTAAAATTCCAGCCTGCGTGATCATGCCCAACAAACACAATATCAAAACCGGGAACTTTTTCTGCAACAAGTCTTGCTGCGTTTTCATTTTTGTAAGTGTTTTCATTTTCATCATTGTAAGTATATTCAACGCCGGAATGGAACAATCCAATCATCAAATCGGGATGTTCTTTTTCTTTTATTATTTTAACCCATTTTTGTGCGGTTTCAATCATATCGTCAAAACGCATTCCTGCCCAAATTTTTTCCGGAAGCCATAGTGGAATACCGGGAGTTATTAAACCAAGCACCGCAATTTTTACTCCGGCGCGCTGAATTATTTTATATGGTTCAAAGTAAGGTTCATTTGTTTTTGTGTTGATAGCGTTAGCCGCAAGCCAGGGAAAATTTAATTCTTTTCTGAACTTATCATACACGTCGTGTCCTGCTTCAATATCATGATTACCAACTGTACCAACATCATAACGCATATAATTCATTACAGAAGCGTAAAGATGTGTTGTATCCGTTTTCTCGAAGTTGTAATAATAAACAACCGGATCACCCTGTAATATATCGCCATTATCAAACAACAAAATAATTTGATTTGTATCTGCCCGCTGCTTTTTAACATAAGTTGTAACGCGTGCAAGTGAAGAATTTATTTCCCTGTTTTCTTTTAAATCATAAGGAAAAATTGCTCCGTGAACATCGCTTGTTTCAATAATTTTGATATTAACATTTTGTGAAAAAGCGGAAGCAAAAGAGAAAAGTATAACACTTATAAAAACTAATAGTTTATTATTCATTTTAAATATTCTCCTCAATTTTATTTGCAAGATAATAAAATGATTGTTAATACATTATGAAAAAGGCGATCACATCGGATCGCCTTTTTCTGTTCTTTATCTCTTTTCGTATGGCGGCTGTTTTGGGTTTACAGGTGGATTTTCTTTATATGACTTCATTACCTCTTCAATAGCTTTTTCAAGCTGAACATCAACGCCTTTTGAAAGTTTAGTATAATCTTCAGGCACATGAATATCAGGATCAACACCATATCCTTCCTTAAACCACTTACCATCAGGGTCGTACATTCTGAATGTTGGAACGGTAATCATTCCACCATCAATTAATGCCGGGGCACCTGTAATACCAATTAATCCGCCCCAAGTTCTTGTTCCGATAAGTGGACCAACTTTTGCTCTTCGGAAATAGTCGGGGAACGCATCTCCACCAGAACCACTCCATCCATTAATCAACATTGCTTTAGGACCAATATTTGCTACTGTTGGTGATTGCCAATTACTACCATCCCGAACAGCATAGAAAGCAAAAAGTTTTCTATCAAGAAGTTCAACAAAACGATCGGGTATTTGCCCGCCATCGTTAAATCTTTCATCTATTATCAAACCACCCTTAGTAGATTGTGCATAAAATTGTCTAACAAGTTCATTTTGACCATCAATGCCTGTGCTTGGTACATAAATATAACCGATTGTTCCGTTGGTAGCTTCATCAACTCTTTTTCTATATGCCTCAATCCATTCAAGATTTCTTAATCTTGTTTCAGTACTTAGTGTTTTTACCAAAACTGTCCATGCACCTTCTGTTGTTGGTTTATTATTTATTGCAAGCTCAACTGTTTTTTCAGATAATCCTTCAAATGCGGCTGAAGGATCTTTAGTAATATCCATAGGAATACCATTAACAGCAAGAATATAATCACCTTCTTTAACCTTTATACCGGGCTCAGAAAGCGGGGAGCGAACATCTGCATTCCAGGGAGCACCTTTAACAATTCTATTAATTTTATAAGCTCCGTTATCCAAAGCCCAATCAATACCAAGATAACCAACCTCACGCTTCTGTGGAATTTCTTCATCACCACCTCCGCGGTAAGTGTGCGAAGCATTAAGTTCGCTAATTAATTCGCCAATAATAAAATTCAAATCGGTTCTTGTAACTGCGTTATCAATCAATGCTCCGTATTGATTTTTCATTGCAATCCAATCTACGCCGTGCATGTTTTTATCATAAAACATATCACGTTCTAATCTCCAAACATCATTAAAAATCTGTTTCCATTCCTCGCGTGGGATAACAGTCATTTCAAGTTGATTTGTAGGAAGTTTTTTATCAAGCTTCTGGTCGGGAGCAACATCAACGATAGAATAAGATTTTTGTTTTGAAACAATCATTTTTTTACCATCGGCAGAAATTTGGAAAACATCGGCATCATCAACGATTGTTTTTTCTTCCAGTTTTACCAGATCAAAAAGAGCAATTGGTTTTTTCTTATCTGCGGAACCACGATTTGGAGTATGATGATAAACTATTTTTCCTGTTACAGCTTGCAGATTTGAATAATTGCCGGCTGCCGGAGGAAGGATAACAACTCTTTCTTCAAAACCATCAAAATCTATTTTAACCTCTTTAGTTTTTGATTCAACTTTTTTCTCATCCTTCTTTTCATCGCTTTTCTTTTCTTCAACTTTCTTCTCGTCTTCTTTCTTGATATTGGTTGAATCATTTTTTGGTGAAAGCAGGGACAGAATATCCTTTGTTAAAGTTACTGCAGCAATTTGTGTTGCGTTGGGATAAATCCATGTATCATCAAAATCACTGTAAACAGGGGTAAAGCTTCTATTTGTTAAAAAGTATAAATATTTACCCTCAGGATCAAACACCGGGGAAGAATCATTATAGTAACCAGATGTTACCTGGTATGTTTTATCTTCTTTAGTATCATAAATTGCTATTGCTGTTGATCTGCTGTCAAGTTCTTTTCCATAAGCAACATACCTGCTATCTGACGACCAGCTAACTGAAAAGTTTTCAAGAGCGCCTTCATACATCCATTTTTCTTTATCAATCTTTTTTAACTGGTCTTTATCCAAATCATAATCGTAGAGAGTCATTGTTTGATCTATAAAAACCATTTGTTTGCTATCCGGCGACCAGTAAATATTATATCGAAATCCTGTTTCAAAGGAGGTTAGAGTTTTTTCCTTTGTTGGATTTTCTAAATTGCGTAAGGTAAGTTGATATTCACCGCTTTTATCGCTAAAGTAAGCAACAGACTTGCCATCGGGAGACCATGCGGGAAATCTTTCGGCAACGCCGGGTGATTGTGTAAAATTAATAACTGGTCCATTTTCAGCAGGAACTGAAAAGATTTCTCCCCGTGCTTCAAAGATTGCTCTTTTGCCATTATTTGATATAGAAAAAGACTGTATAAGTTTTTCAACATTTTCATTACGTGCCATTAAAGTTGATTCATCGGTTACAACATTTATTTTAACCTCAGAATATTTATCTGTTGCAAGATCAAGAAGGTAAAGAAGTCCGCCAGCTTGAAAAACTATTTCATTATCTCCAATTGATGGAAACTCAACATCAAAATCCTTAAAGTCTGTTATTTGTTTGCTTTGTTTTGTTGAAATATCATAAGACCAAATATTATATTGCTTATTAACGCCGCGATCTGATAGAAAATAAATTTTATCTCCATTCCACATAGGAAGTTCATCGTTAGCAATGTTGTTTGTAATGTTTTCAGCAGTGTTATTTTGTAAATCAAAAATATAAATATCAGGAGCCATTCCGCCCTGATATCTTTTCCAGGTTCTGAACACACGGGTAATTGGTGTGTAAGCAATTTTTTTTCCATCTGGTGAAAAAGAACCAAACTCAGCATAAGGGATTGGAAGTTTTTCCGCTAATCCGCCATCTTTTGAAACTTGATAGAATTGACTGAATCGTTGTTTACCGCTTTCTCGTGTAGAAGCAAACAGCAAAGATTTTCCATCAGGATTCCAATCAATTAACCGATCAGGCATTCCATTGTAAGTTATCCGTTTTGTTAAACCACCGAGAGATGGAACAACATAAACATCAGTGTTTCCGTCATAATTTCCACTGAATGCTAATTGAGATCCATCGGGTGAAAATTTAACAAAACCTTCTATCCCTTTAGCAGAAGTTAATTTGCTGGCGGTTCCACCAGTCTTTGGAGCAATCCAGATATCACCACCATAAGTAAATGCAATGTGAGTTTTTGATACGTCCGGATACTGAAACATTTTTGCTGTAACTTGTGCTACTGAAAATGGGGTGGTAACACAGAAGAAGAGAAAAGCAGAAAGCAAAATATTTTTCATAATACTTCTTTCATTTTATTTTTAAGATAAATACGATTTTTGTTTAATGTAACAAAAGATAATAAAAAATCTTTTATTGTATTAAAGATGCTGGTTAGACGGCAAAATAACATTATCAACGGAAGAAATGGTTTAATAAAATGCCCTCGTATTAAATTATCGTTTTGTAATTAATACAAGGGCAATTTAATATAATTTGTTAAAGTTCTACCTTACTTATTCAAAGTCATATTCAACTTTTGCCGGAGTAATGATTTCATTAAGTTCATCGGTAAAGAAAAATTTTTCTTCTCCAAATGCTGGCTTTAAATCTGTGTACCATATTGCCTTTTCATCATACTTAGCAAAGAAAGGACGTGCAGCCCAATCAGGGTTTCTTCCCTGGATCATTCTGAATGTCATTACTTTTTCATCCTTTACATCAGCAACACCAAGTATTTGAACTTTACCGGGCAGGCATGACATGCTTGGTCCCCTTAATGTTCTGCAAATACCACTTACAGATTGATAGGTTTTTCTGAAAATGTTCCAGGCTTCTACTAACGGAATAGAAAAGTAATGCTGCGCACCTGTGTTTCTAGCTATAAACATATAGTATGGAATACATCCTAAAACAACTTGTTTTTTAATCATCTCTGCCCAAATTTCCGCAGAATCATTTATGTGTTTAAGAATGGGGGATTGTGTTCTTATTACTGCCCCTGTTTTTAAAATTCTTTTAATTGCTTCAGCAACAGCATCGCCTTCTAATTCAACAGGATGATTAAAGTGAGCCATAAAAGCCAAATGCTTTCCGGCGCGTTTAACATCTTCAAATAAATTAAGCAAATCATCTGCATCGTCATCAGTTAAAAATCTATAAGGCCAGTAAGACAGAGCCTTTGAACCTATTCTGATATTTTTAAGATGTTCTATGTTAGCATCAAGTAAAGGTCTGATATATGTTTCAAGATTTTTTGTTTTCATTATCAGTGGATCACCGCCGGTAAATAAAACATCTGTTACTTCTTTATGTTCCTTTACATATTTAACTAACAGTTCTGCTTCTTTTGATGCAAATTTTAAATCTTCAATTCCAACAAATTGAGGCCAGCGAAAACAAAAAGTGCAATACGCATGACATGTTTGTCCCTGACTGGGAAAGAAAAGAACAGTTTCGCGGTATTTATGCTGCATGCCATAAAGTTTTTCACCATCAATCATCGGCACGTTTAGTTCAAGCTGCCCGGCTGGATGTGGATTAAGTTGTAGTCTTATTTCGTCTGCAGCTTTCTTAATTGTTTGTTTATCACTACCGGAATCTATAACGGACTTCATCTTAGCATAATGCTCGGGAATAAGCATATCTTTTTGTGGAAAAGTTAATTTGAACATTGGATCATCAGGGACATTTTTCCAATTAATCAAACTATCAATTACATAATTATTCGTTTTAAATGGAAGGACTGAACCAACAATTTCAATCGCCTCAATAATTTCCGGGGAAACAGTTTTCAATTGGGGGATGTTATTAAAGTTGTGAAGCATGAATGAATTGTACTTCATACATCATCTCCTTTCTGATTTGTGAATTACAAAGGATTCGTATTAAACAATTTTTTTTACAATATATCATTATTTATAATAAAATCAAGTTCAAACTTATTATTTTGATTATTCTTGATTCAGGAATAATTTATTCTCAGAAATAAATCTTAGGCTTAAGTCTGTTTTTTAAACACGGTGGTAACCAAAAGAACAATGATGCACTTCACATAGTTATTTATTATCCATCAAAGATTTTCTACATATATTTTGCTATTTTAGGCTTAAATTCTTTGTTGAATTGCTTTTTATGTAGAGTAAATTTTTCAAATATCAAAAACGTTCATGAAAAAATTTGAAACAGAAGTTCATCTCAGCAGAGAGATGACTATGATGAATGCGACTCTTATAGGGGTTGG
>AMWB02031219.1_pt1 | contig 12451 bp, 10 predicted proteins | sample 200311 | NCBI WGS metagenome assembly AMWB02 (sample SAMN02737377, study PRJNA173069) | bioreactor metagenome | biome: anode biofilm in microbial fuel cells | place: USA: California | collected 2010-12-16 | reverse complement strand
ATTTCGCTGCCCAGGGCGTCAATTTCCCGAACCAGATGGCCCTTGGCCAGCCCGCCGATTGCCGGGTTACAGGACATTGCCCCGATCGTATCGGCATTAATTACCGTGAGCAGAGTTTTGCAGCCCATTCTCGCTGCGGCAAGCGCAGCTTCGCAGCCGGCATGGCCGGCCCCGATAACCGCTATATCATATTCTTCATTGATCATGAGTTTTTTCACCTTGATTTATTCTGGCTCAAGCAGCGCAGAGAATAGCACAGCCGATTGGGTTGTGCAATATACGGCTGATCCTGTAGAACAAAATAATTGACACAGATAATTAATTGTGGTTAATATTTGTGTTTTGCAATTTGTCACCTTGTAGTTGGACACCCCGCTTGTACAGGGAGGGTGTCGACCTGAGGAATAGTTTGAAATCACATAATAAAGAGTAGATTCTCCGGAATCTCAGAAGCTAAAAATATTCCATGGTCTGACCATAGAATGTACCGATGAGGAAGTAAAGAATGAGCAAGCGTACTTTTCAACCAAGCAACCTGAAACGTAAACGTACCCACGGATTTCGTGAAAGAATGAGTACCCGTGCCGGAAGAGCAGTCATAAGATCACGCCGAGCAAAAGGCCGCAAAAGGCTATCGGCATAGCTTTGGCCGGGCATCGACTTTTGAAAAGCTCCCTGATCCGCAAAGGTTGGGAGTTTGACGAAGTTTACAGCAAGGGAAGGCGGTTGCACGGAAAAGGTTTTACTCTGATCTGCCGGACGAATTCGACCAGTACGAGCAGGTTGGGAATCAGTGTGCACCGCAAGATTCATGGTGCGGTGAAGCGGAACCGTCTCAAGCGCGTTATTCGGGAATCTTTCCGACTCGGGCAAAGCTGCTATCCGGCAGGAGCTGATATCGTCTTTGCCGTTCGTCCCGGTTTTTCTTTCGCCCACCCTGAAGATATCTGCGCTGCCCTGGCACCTCTGATAGCACCTGCTGCTGGTAGTTTTACTTGTTGAGCTGGTGTACGAGATGACAATAAGTAATATTCCAAAGGCGGTTTTTATTGGTTTGGTGAGAGGGTACCAATATCTTATTTCACCACTCTTGCCCCCTACCTGCCGCTTTATCCCCACCTGTTCAACGTATGCCATCCAGGCAATTGAAAAATATGGGGTTGTCCGGGGGTCCCTTTTGGGAATACGCCGGATACTCCGATGCCACCCATTTTCCCGAGGTGGGTATGATCCGGTACGGTAAACAGACCGTAATCCGGTCTCACAAAAAATTACGGACAGTCCATGGACACATATAGAGCTTTTTTAGCGATCGTTATCTCTTTTATTATTCTACTTGGGTATCAATACTTTTTTGTCGGCTTTGACAAACCGGTTCCCGTCAGCGAGACAACTGAGCAATCAGCCCAGCCCGCACCGGCTCAACCGGTACAGCAGCCTGCTGCCGCCACTGCAGCCCAGGCACCGGCAATCGCACCGCTTCCGGCGCAGACCTTTGACCGTACGCCAAGAGATATTACCATAGACACCGACCTGTATACTGCAACCCTGTCTGAAGATGGCGGCACAATTACCAGTTTTGTCCTTAAAAAACAAAAGGAAACACATGACAAGGATTCACCTGGCATGCAACTGGTTAAGACTACCGCCGCCGAAGGATATCCTCTGCAATTCGCCTGGGGCAGTGCTGTTGGCGCAAGAATACTCTATGACAGTACAGTGCAGTCCCTCAAATTATCTGCAGACAAAAGCAAAGCTGAGTTGCGGATGACGGCAGATGCCGGCAACGGACTGGTGGTCGAACGCCTCTACACATTTGACAACAGCAACTATCTGATCGATCTTTCCGTCACCGTTAAAAATCATGCCGATCACATCCTCCAGGGAGTTCCGCAACTGGGGTTGGTCAATGCCCATTTTGAAGGGGTCGCCAGTCCATCGAATCGATTCCTGTTTGGTGGACCAGTAGCTTTTATTAATGGTGGATTGCAGGAAGTAAAGGCGAAAGATTTTGCTGATGCGCCAAAAACTCTTCAGGGGGCAATAGAGTGGGCCGGCTACGAAGGAAATTATTTTCTCTGCGCGCTCATCCCAAAAGACGGGGCGGGCAATTCGTTCACCATGCAGGGGAATGAGATGCTGGCAACCACGCAGCTCTCAGGAACGCTTGAGACGCTTAAACCGGGGACGGAAAAAAGCTATGACTATCATGTCTATTACGGACCTAAAAAATTAAAAATGCTGCAGAGTATTGGCTATAACCTGGATCGTTCGGTTAATTTCGGCTGGTTTGATGTCATCGCCAAACCGACTCTCTGGCTGCTGAACATGTTTTACTCATTTTGTCATAATTATGGCGTGTCCATTATTTTGGTTACTGTTCTCTTCAAGGCGGTTTTTTGGCCGATTTCGCAAAAGGGCATGAAATCGATGAAAAACATGCAGAAACTGCAGCCTAAGATGGCAAAAATAAAGGAAAAATATAAGAGTGATCCGACCAAGATGAATCAGGAGGTCATGAACCTCTACAAGACATACAAGGTCAATCCACTTGGCGGGTGTCTGCCGATGGTGCTGCAGATCCCGGTCTTTTTTGCCCTGTATAAAGTGCTTCTGCAGTGTATTGAATTGCGCCATGCGCCATTTATGTTGTGGATTACCGATCTGTCTGCGCCTGATCGTCTCTACCTGGGATTTGACCTGCCCTACCTCGGTGGGCTGCCGGTATTGACTCTGCTCATGGGTGCGTCGATGTTTTTGCAGCAGAAACTGTCACCCAGTACGGCAGATCCTACTCAGGCAAAAATCATGATGTTTTTGCCGGTGGTATTTACCTTTATGTTTCTCAATTTTGCATCGGGGTTGGTCTTGTATTGGTTTATCAACAACTTGCTTTCCATTCTTCAGCAGGTGCTTATTAATCGTGAAAGCAAGAAAACGGCTCTACCATCAGCTGCCGGCTGAGATCGGCGGACAGACACGAATAAAAGCAGCTTAAATCACCGGATTTTGCGGTTGAGATATATTTGAGAAGGTAATTAAATGTCTTTAGAAAAAAAAGATTTTTACGGCAAAGAGGTTGCGCTGGCAATCAAAAATGCTTGTGACACTTTAGGGGTCGCCCAGGAAAAACTTGAGATTGAAGTTGTTGAAACTGGAACTACAGGCATATTTGGTCTTATCCGTAAAAAAGCGCATATCCGTGTGTTGGTAAAACCTGACCATGAAGAGACTGACCTCTTTGCCGTCGAGGAATTTCTCAGTACCGACTCGGAAACCGACAGGAAGCCAGAGCCGATCGAACCGAGTACAGCCGCACCGGTTAAGCCTGAACAGACAAAAGCCGAAAAGGTGAGGTCTGAAAAGGTGAAGCATGAAGCTGCAAAACCAGTCGCGGCTGAAGCACCGCCTGCAGTCGATACGAAAAAGGCGGAAGTGGGAAGCGATCAGGACCAGGAGCAGGATATTATCGATGATGATGACGATGATATGCCAGTGGCTAAAGACACTGGCGTTGAGGTGAGTCCGGAAAGTATTGAAATTGTCAAAACGGAAATCCTGCACCTTGTCGAGTTGATGGGCTTTCCCTCTACTGTTGAAATAGAAACTGCTGGTGAGTCGGTGGCTTGTACGCTTCGCGGTCAATTTGAGGAAAATCTAACCGGGGTGGATGGTAAGGTGCTGGACAGCCTGCAATATATTCTGCGTAAAATAATCAGCCGAAAGGTGCCTGAAAGACTGAGAATCTCCATTAATGTCGGTGATTTTCGGGAAAAGAGGCTCGATGATTTAAAGCTCAGAGCTGTCGAACTGGCGGCGCAGGTAAAAGAAGACGGTAAAACCCAGGTGCTTCCGGCTCTGAATCCTTCCGAGCGACGGGTCATCCATATGATTCTTCAGGAAGATAATGCTATTCGCAGCCGTTCGGTCGGTGACGGACTGTTTAAAAAAATTCTTATCTATAAACCCGGAAAAGGCAATAAACCGACTGGCCGAAAACGTCCCCCGGCTAAAGGGCGGCAAAACAAATCCGGGCCCAAAAAAGACAGCAACAACTGATTGCTGTTCCAGGGATTCCTGCATGAACAACCTCTCCCGGCAAGAGACAATAGCCGCCATATCTACCCCTCCAGGTGCTGGCGGCATCGGTATAATCCGTATCAGTGGCAGTCAAGCTCTTCTCCTGCTCAAAAGCATTTTCCAGCCAAAGAAGACATCCTGTTGTTTTTGCAGCCACCAGCTGTACTATGGGCATATCCGACAGTCTGCAGACGGGAAAATTCTTGATGAAGTCCTGGCCGTCTATATGGCCGCGCCCCACACGTATACTCGGGAAGATGTCGTGGAGATCCACTGCCACGGCAGTTTTCTGGTATTGCAAAATGTCCTTGAGCTGATACTGGCCAATGGCGCGAGCCTCGCTGCACCGGGAGAGTTCACCAAGAGAGCCTTTCTCAACGGGCGAATCGATCTTACCCGGGCCGAAGCGGTAATCGATGTGTTGTCGGCAAAGACCAGAAAAGGTGTCGATCTTGCTCAAGAACAGCTCTCCGGGGCCTTATACAAAAAAATTGATTCCATCCGAAAGAGTCTTGTACATATGCGGGCAGTCATCGAAGTTGCCATTGACTTTCCGGACGAGGACGTAGAGATAATCGACCATAGCGCCCTCATTGTTCAACTGGAACAAGAGGTTGCAGAGCCACTCGCAAAACTTCTGCAGAGTGCTGACCGAGGCAGGTTCTACCGAGAGGGCATTTCTCTGGTCATTGCCGGCCTGCCCAATGTCGGCAAGTCCAGTTTGCTTAATACCATTCTGCAGGAAGAGAGAGCGCTGGTTACGGCCATTCCCGGAACAACCCGGGATTCAATTGAAGAGGTCGTTGATATCCACGGGATGCCGGTTCGCATAATTGATACGGCGGGAATTCGGGATGATGCCGGAGAGGTTGAAGAACTCGGTATTCAGCGGGCGAGAGACCTGATCAATAAAGCCGATTTAATCCTTTTCCTGATAGATGGCTCGCGGCAACTCACAGACGGCGACCGCAAACTCTACGCTCAGGTCAAGCACAAACCATTATTGCCGGTAATAAACAAAATTGATCTTTGCGACAACCTTGTTCCGGACCTCTCAATTCTCCTGGATATCAGTCACTATGTAAAAATTTCTGCCAGGGAGCAGACCGGCATCGAAGATCTGAAACAGGCAATATTTGCCTCGGTCACTGCTGGCAACGAACAGTGGGAAGAAGGTGGCTGTGCCCCGAATGTCCGGCATAAACAGGCGCTTGTCAAGGCAGTCGAAGCAGTTGCGCGAATGAGAATTTCCCTCGGAAGCGGCCTGACCAACGATCTTATTGCGGTCGATCTCCAGGAATGCCTGGACTCTCTGGCTGACATTGTCGGTGAAACCACCACCGAGGATGTGCTCGACGTTATTTTTGAGCAGTTCTGCCTGGGTAAATAAACGGAGTTGGCAAGGGTGACGCATCAGCGTCACCCTTTCTTCCACTCTTTCAACAAAATCTCAGCATCCTTACGGTCGGCAAACTCACCCGCTCCAGCCAAAGCTTTCTCAAGAGATTCAATCGCCTCCAATTTTTCACCATTACCGTAAAGGGCTAACGCTAAATGGTATTGAATGACCGGATCATTAGGTCTCCCTTCCAATGCCTGCCTAAATTCAGAGATGGCCAACGAATATGATTTGCGCTTATAATGCACCCAGCCGAGGGTGTCGGCGATATTCGGTTGATCAGGAAGCGCCTGTTTTGCCTGCATTGCCAGCCGGAGGGCTTCACCCAGATCGGAACCTTCTTCCGAGGCAAGCAGCCATGCAAGATTGTTAGATGCGGCAGGAAGATTTGGTTGGAGTTCCAGAGCCCTCACATACTTCTCCTTGGCCTTATCCATCTTCCCTTGCGTCTCAAAGGCGGTAGCCAGCCCCATAAGACCGGCAATGGAATCCGGGTTTGTCTTCAGCAACTCTTCGTATTTCGCTATTGTTTCATCGGTTTTGCCCAAATAGTTTAAAATGCGTGCACTCAAAACATATCCCTGGGGGTTATCAGGGGCAAGTTCCTGAACTTTTTGGTAAGCCTGCAGGGCCTCGGCAAACTGTTTGTTCTTCGTCAGCAGATCACCAAGTAAAAGATAGTGTCCTGCTGTGTCACTTTTGGCGATCTGTGCCTTAACAAATTTAATTCCGGCAGGGATGTCTTTACCGACAGTCAGTGCAGTGAGAAAAGCTAAAGCTTGGGAGTTATCAGGAGCCAGGACCATTAGGTCAGCAAACGTTTGTCGGGCTTTCTCTTTGTTATCCTTGCCGAGATAGGCGATGCCCAGACTGCCAAGCAGTTCAACATCACCGGCGACTGCTTTCTGGTTCAACTTTGCAATAAATTCGATTGCTTTATCATATTCCTTAGCCTGAATAAGTGCTTTGGCCAGTATTTTTATAGCAATAGAATTCCGTCCATTGATGCGCAGGGCAAGCGTCGCCTCTTTCCCCGCCTCGGTGCTGTTTCCCCGCATCAGATAGATTTGTGCCGCCAGTGCATGGTAACGGTCATTGGTGAGATCATTTTGCAGGGCCGTTTCAATGGACTTCTGGGCCAGCTCAACTTTACCCAGGCGCAGCTGGGTAAGTGCAGAATAATAAAAAGGGTCAGCCCACTTCGGGTAATCGGTCGTAAGCGGGGTAATGAGTTGCAACGCTTCGGTGTTTTTACCGTCTTTGATGAGGAAACGGGCTTTAATTAAATTTGCGCCACCATTGGCAGGATTCGTCGCTAGAATCTTATCCATTATCGAACGGGCCTGGTCAAATTTTTGCAAATCAAAACTGAGTTCGGCAAGGGCCACCTGGAGTTGCATGTCTTCGGGAAAATCGGCAATTGCTGATTTAAGGGTCGCTTCAGCTTTATCAAATTGTTGATGTTTGGTGTAGAAACTCGACAGCATCAATCTGGAAGGAGCCGATTTTTTTTCAATTTCGACAATTCGTTGCAATTCACTCTCTGCTTTATCCAATTCCCCTTTTTGTTGATAGAGATTGGCGAGCATCATGTGGAGCTGAGGGTTGTCAGGAAACTTGGGAACCATGATGTCGAGAAGCTTTTGTATGGCCGCTTCGTCTTTTCTCTGTTCGTAGAACATGAGCATTGTCCGGTAATTGGCAAAATTATCCGGACTCAGTTCAATTGCCTTCTTGAATAACTTTTCACTTTCTTCCCATTTGTTCTGGGCAATAAAAATGCGACCTTTAATATTATAGAACTTGTCATTTTCGGGAGCCTGGGCGAGTGCTTTGTCAATGGCTTCCTCTGCTTTGGCAAAATTCCCCTCGATTAATTCCAGATTGGCCAGAAGTGCCAAACCGTCCTGATAATTTGGATCGACCTTCAGGACTTGTTCGACAAATTTACGGCTGTCGTCTTTGTTACGGGAAAGAAGATAAAACTCGGCCACCTTTACTCCGGCATCAAGGTTTTTCGGGTCAAGAGAGGCGGCCCGCTGCAGTTCACCGAAGGCGGCTTTGGGGTTACCGGCTTTCAGGTAAAGTAGCCCTAGCTGATATCGGGCATCAGCATATTTAGCGTCCATCTGAATGGCATTTCGCAGCTCAAGAATCGCTGCTTTTTCATCATTGATTTTTATATATTCAAGAGCTCTCAGGTAGTGTTTCTCTTTCTTCTCGGCGGGAGTTGAACAACCGGACACATTGAAAAAGAAGAAAACAACAAAAATTAATGCGGCAATGCGAGTAAGATTCATGGGCAACCCCTATGAAGTAGTTGTAATAAAATTCGATAAATTATACTCTCGCCTAAACAGTAGGTTACTTAATGCATCCAGTTTATTTCAAAAATGAAACTTTTCCTATCGAAAAATTGCATGGTTAACTTAATTCCTCCTTCAGGGAGGAAAAAACACCCGCACCTCTCCTGATGAGTGACAAACCAATTCAGATATGATTTACTGACACAGTGATAACTTCTATAGTTCTCAAATAAGCAAAAAGCAAAGGCGGAGAAAAAACAATGATCAAAAATCCAATAGCCCTACTCTGTATCGCCACACTCCTCTTATTCACTACCAACGCAATCGCAGCCCAATCAACAGTTGATGTCCCGGTAACCAAAGAATTCAAAGATCAGGCCCGAGCGAAAATCCTGGCCCAGGCAAAAGCAAGCGGTACTACCGACGAATACGTTATCGGCAAAGGTGATGTCCTCAGCGTCCAGGTCTATGGCGAAGGGGATATGGCGGTAGAATCCCCCCAGGGTACACGAGGCGCGGAAGCTGGAGACGAACTTCGCGGCGGCGTTGGCGGAATAACGGTTCGCATTGACGGGAAAATTTCCCTTAAACACGTGGGTGATGTTGATGCGGTAGGTTTCACCGTCACCCAATTAGCCGATTATTTAAAAATCATTTTTGCAGCGGTGTATGATGATCCGGTTGTCACTGTTGTCCTCGGGCAAAGCAATAGCCAGCGCTATACGGTGATGGGCAAGGTGGCCAAGCCGGGAATTTTTTACCTCGACTACCCGATCAATCTCGTCCAGGTAATCGCCAGGTGCGGAGGATTCACCGAGTGGGCAAATTCTGAAATGACCCTGGTCCGGAATAATCCGGAAAAAAACAAAGAACTCTTTTCAGGGAATACCCTGAAATTTGATTATGACGATTTTCTCGAAGGAAAAAAACTGGAAAGAAACGTGCTCGTTCAACCAGGTGATATAATTATTGTCCATTAACGGGAAACTCATCCCAATCAGAGACATGAAAAACAAAAAACACATCCTCCCGGCATCGCTACTATTATCCGTCCTGGCATTAGCGCCAAACGTTCAAGCCCGAGATCTAACCATCTCAGGCGGGATAACCACAGGCTACGAGTGGTATGAACGAAATTACGATAAGGATGGAACTTTGACATCCAACAGTTATAAGGATGACAAATACAGTCGTTTTCGCATTGGGCCGTTGATTGAGATTGAATCCTTATCCGCCCGGGATGAAATGAGATTCAGCTACTCGCCAAGTTTTTATTATGATATCGACAGCTACGATCATGATGTTGATCATGACCTGTCAGCTGAATATAATCGATTCATAACCCAAAAATGGCGGATGTTGCTTGCTGAGCAGTATCTTCGTACTGATACTACAGGCGATAATGCTTATATTGATCCGAGTAACAGCACCCAGATCCTCGATACCAATGGGAGACGGCAATACTGGATCAACGATTTGTCGTTAACCTCAGAGTACACCTATTGGGAGGGCAGTCTTTTTTCTCTCGGCTACACTTATAGTATTTACGAAGATGTGGACAGCACTGTTCTGACCGGCAATAATAATTACGATAGACATGCTTTCTCAGCTGGGATCGATCACAGGTTCGATCCCTTTTGGAAGCTGTCGGTCTCCGGTGATTATGTCCGTGGACTGTATGATGAGACTCCGTTGCCTGGCGGAACCGGCGCAACAATTGACAGGGATGTGACCGAATATCACGGGAGCACAACGCTCGAATCGAGACTTATTGAGCACCATCCCCTCAGTCTTGGCTATAGTTTTTCTATAAATGAGTACGACAATTCCGATACCCCCAGCTCCACGATTCAAAACACAACCTTTGGCTGGCAATGGCTCGTATCGAAGGATCTGACCTTTAATCTTGGTGGCGGACCTTCATACGCAAAAACTGAAGGACAGGATGGAACGTGGGGTTACAACGCCAATCTGTCTCTGCAACAGGCGATTGAGCGTGGTTCTTTCGGGTTTGCGGCAAATCATGGCTTTGATCAACAGAATTTTAACGGAACAGATCAGAACGGGTTACAGAAATATACGCAGGCGCGGGTGAATTTTGATTATCAATTGCTCGAAAATGTATCCTTTGGCTTGTTTTCCAGCTATCGAAATGAGGACCTGGATACAATAAGTCAAATCTCTTCGGTCGGAGGGGCACAAATTGAAACTGTTAATAAAAAAATATTTTCTGCCGGAACTAATCTCAGTTACCTGTTTATGCACTATTATACCGTAGCCCTTTCGTATACTTATGCAAAGCAGGATTCAGAGCAGATCGGTGACAGTTACGATGAGCACCGGGTAGCCCTCACCCTGTCTTACAATAAAGACTGGTTTCATTGGTAACAACGATACTAATGCATCTTTTATGAAAACGACCAAAGAGTCACCTGAAAAATAAACATGATAAGCAAGGGAAGAGTACTCATAATTTTAGCACTGCTGGCAACCACCTGGTATGTCCTGCAGACGACATCCGAGGTAGCAGCAATACCAATCAAAAAGTCTCTGAGCCTTTTCCCCCACCAGATTGCCGACTACCATCTCTCCAATTCGTTTCAGTCTTCATCTGAAGTTATAAAGATGCTCGGAGTCGATGATTACATCCAGTACAATTATATCAATGACGCAAATGCCCGGATTAACCTCTACGCCGGCTTTTACCAAGCAGTAGGGGTAAGCGGCAGTTACCATTCGCCGAAGAATTGCCTTCCCGGTGGTGGTTGGGGGATAGACACGGTAAAGAAATTTGTCCTGCAATCAGGGATTGAGGGGAAAAACACTGCCACAGTATCGGAAATGCTTATCCGCAATGGAGACGACTATCAGGTGGTCCTGTACTGGTATCAAAACAGGGGGAGGATTATCGCTTCCGAATATTGGGAAAAAATATATCTGGTCCTTGATGCCCTGTTTAAAGGCAGACGCGATGGTACCTTTGTCCGAATTATGACAGTTGCCCAGGACGGCGATATTAAAGGGGCTGAAGAGCGTGTTAAACTTTTTGCCGAACAAGTTATGCCCTTGCTTGATGAGCATCTCCCCGGAGCAAGATTATGATTGTTGGAACCAGGAGCTGGGATCCCATTTCGATGGCACTTCTGGGCACGGTGTTGCTCGCCGTTTTTTTGCTGTACTTTCCCTTCCTGCAAAAGCTATTCGCGGATTGGGGAACGGATGACAACTATTCCCACGGTTATTTTATTCCGGCCATTACTGTCTATATGATATACTCTTTGCGCAAAGAGCTCGCTCGATTGCCAATTATTCCCAGTATGATTGGTATCTTCCTAATTCTTTGCGGGCTGATGATTCTGATTGTCGCAAAGATAGGGTCTGAGTTTTTCCTGCAAAGATTCTCTCTTCTCGTCCTTCTGCTAGGGGTTGTCCATTTTCTCTGCGGCCCGGCCTATCTTAAAAAATTGGCAATACCAATACTGTATCTGATCTTTATGATCCCGCTGCCGGCAATCATTTGGAATAAGATAGCTTTCCCCATGCAATTGTTTGGTTCCTATCTCACTGAGCAAGTTATCTACCTTATCGGTATCCCGGTGTATCGCGAAGGCAATGTATTACACCTTGCCGAAACCACACTGGAGGTTGTCGCGGCCTGCTAGGTTCTACGCTCGCTGGTAACCATGTTTGCCCTGAGCGGTGCACTTTCTTTTTTGTCGACATTATCTGCGGTTAAGAAGTGGATTTTGTTTTTCGCCGCCGCTCCTATTGCTATTTTTGCCAACATCGTTCGTCTTACTGCAACTGCAATTTTGGCTTCTATCTACGGCTCAGAGGTCGCCCAGGGATTTCTGCATGATTTTTCGGGGATAGTCGTTTTTGTTCTTGGATTGGCAATGCTTGTTGGTGTCAATACATTGCTGTCCAGAAAATAACGAAATCGGAGATATTCCTTTCTTCTCTTGCATGCTTTAAGAATTGCCTCTAGTAGTGTATAAAAATGAAACAATCAGATGAAATAACCAATTATCTTACCATAGATGTTGAAGAGCATTTTCAGGTTGCAGCCTTTGATGACATTGTCAACTCGAAAGACTGGGACAGCCATGAATCAAGAGTTGTAAAAAACACCAAATTAATCCTTGATCTCCTTGAAAAACATAAAACGAAAGCAACTTTTTTTATCGTCGGCTGGACAGCAGAAAGGCACCCCGAAATGGTCAGGGAAATAGGCCGCCAGGGGCATGACATCGGTTGTCACAGCTATATGCATAAAAAAATATACGATTTAACCCCGGAACAGTTTCGCAAGGACACTGTCGAAGCAAAAGCCATTTTGGAGCAGATAACCGGAAAAAAAATTGTTGGCTATCGAGCCCCTAGCTACTCAATCACGAATAAATCATTGTGGGCTCTCGACATTCTTAGCGAACTAGGCTTCGAATATGATTCAAGCATCTTTCCAATTCTTCATGACAATTATGGCATTCCGGATGCGCCGAGGTTCAAATACCAACACCCAAACCTCAATCTGACAGAATTCCCGATCTCTACCGCAAAAGTGCTCGGACGCAATATTCCAGTTGCGGGTGGCGGCTACTTTCGGCTCTTTCCTTACTGGCTAACTAAAAAGCTTCTGAATTCAATAAATGAGACGGAAAAACAA